>ERZ856578.2749-NODE-2749-length-28018-cov-33.234279_pt1 | contig 28018 bp, 20 predicted proteins | sample MGYA00514384_ERZ856578 | MGnify/ENA primary metagenome ERZ856578 (study PRJEB29103, sample SAMN06111958) | human gut metagenome | biome: human gut; feature: ankylosing spondylitis patient; material: healthy_person | host: Homo sapiens | place: China:Hangzhou... | reverse complement strand
GCCGCAGATTAAAACGGCTTGCCTGTAGAATGACGATGCTGACGATGTTTTTGATATACCCCTTTACCCTATCCCACGAACACCGTCATCATCGTCATCACCGTCACGCTTATAGTGAAATGACGCTTGCAGTTTACTACTGCTCGAAACAAAAATAATGATACTACAAGAAAAACAAAACCAGAATGACGCAGATGACGCTAATGACGCTGAATCCGGGATATGGTATAGGGATATCCTCAAAACAGCGTCACAAGCGTCATCAGCGTCACTATCGTCACACAAGAGCAGCGCGGGGGTCTGGGGATTCCCCAGAAATGCGTTTGTGGATATCCAAACGCTATGCTAGCAAAACACGTCTACCCCCCAAAAACGATAGCACCCAACCCAGATGCCCATATAAATTCGTATATGCTCCAGAGTGAATCACTTCTGATTCACTCTTTCAGATGAGACACAATTTAAACAAAGAAATCCACATCGAAAGGCATCCACCTGATTTGAAAATTTTCCACAAAACATTCCGCGTTACCCACTTGCCAAATTCTGAAAATCCTGTATTATAATAGGTGTGGCGCTGAAATTTGCAATCCATTGGGATCGGAGTTTCAGTATTATGAAAAATACAATGTTGGAAATGTCCCGCTATGCGGCACTGGCTCGTCAGGCTGTGGCGGAGGGGGTTGTCCTACTGAAAAATGAGGCTGTCTTACCGCTGGCTTCCGGCGGCAGGGCGGCCTTGTTTGGGTACGCACAATTTCACTACTATAAAAGCGGCACCGGGTCCGGCGGACTGGTCAATGTGACCCATGTGTCGAATCTGCCGGAGATACTGGGCAGTGACGGCGGCTATCGGCTGGATGCCGAGGTGCAGGCCCGCTATGCCGCATGGCTGGCAGACCACCCCTATGAGATGGGCACCGGCTGGGCGCAGGAACCATGGTTTCAGCCGGAAATGCCGCTGGACGAAGAATTCGTCCGTGCAGCCGCTCGGCGCGCCGACACGGCGTTTATCGTCATTGGCCGCACAGCGGGCGAGGATCAAGACAACACGAACACCCCCGGCAGCTTTCTGCTGACCGAGGACGAAGAAAATATGCTGGCGCTGGTATGCCGCTATTTCAATAAATCTGTTGTGCTGCTCAATGTTGGCAACATCATTGATATGCAGTGGGTCGCGCGATATAACCCCGGCGCGGTGGCTTACATCTGGCAGGGCGGACAGGAGGGCTGCCGTGGTGTGCTGGATGTGCTGAACGGCACGGTCAGCCCCAGCGGCAAACTGCCCGACACGATTGCCCACACCCCGGCGGATTACCCTGCTGCTGACCACTACGGTGCGGACGACCGCAATTTGTATGCCGAGGATATCTATGTCGGCTACCGCTACTTTGAAACATTTTCGCCGGAAAAAGTGCTGTATCCCTTTGGCTTTGGACTTTCTTACACAAAATTTGAGGTAAAGCTGTTGAGTGCGGACGAGAACGCCGATGGGATCACAGCCATTGCCACGGTCAAAAATACCGGTGCCCGACCCGGCAAAGAGGTCGTACAGCTGTATTGCACCGCGCCGCAGGGACTTTTGGGCAAACCCTCTAAGGTGCTGTGCGCCTTTGCCAAGACCAAAACACTGAACCCCGGGGAGAGCCGGACTTTGACGCTGACTGCGCCGTGGCGTAATTTTGCCAGTTATGATGACAGCGGCGCTACCGGGCACAAGTCCGCCTTTGTGCTAGAATCCGGTGACTATGTTTTCCGTCTGGGTACCGATGTGCGCAATGCCGCGGCGGCCTTTACGGTCACGCTGCCGCTGATGGTGGTGGAGCAGCAGGAATCCGCCGCTGCACCCGCCGCAGCTTTTGAGCGGCTGCGCCCCGGCGCGGACGGTTCCCCCGCATGGGAGCCCGTCCCCACTGAGGTCGAGCTGCCCGAGACCCATCGTGCCATCCGTTTGCCGAAAGAGCACCCTCAGACCGGGGGCAAGGGCATCCGCTTGCAGGATGTGGCTGACGGCAAGGCGGACATGGCTGATTTTGTCGCGCAGTTCAGCGACGACGAGCTTTGTACGATCGTCAGGGGCGAGGGGATGAACTCCCCGCGCGTTACGCCGGGTACAGCCGGGGCTATCGGCGGTGTCAGCGATGCCCTGCAGCTCTACGGTCTGCCTGCGGCCTGTTGCTCCGACGGCCCCAGCGGTATCCGTATGGACTGCGGTACAGTAGCTTTCGCCATGCCCAATGGCACCTGCTTGGCTGCGACATTCAACGAGGAATTGAGTGCGGAGCTCTACTCGATGGAAGGACTGGAGCTGCGCAAAAATCATATTGACACGCTGCTGGGTCCCGGCATCAACATCCATCGCCACCCGCTGAACGGCCGCAATTTTGAGTATTTCTCCGAGGACCCGCTTTTGACCGGAAAGATGGCCTGCGCCCAGCTGCGCGGGCTGCACCGCTGGGGCGTGACCGGAACCATCAAGCACTTTGCCGCCAACAACCAGGAGCATCGCCGCCACTTTGTGGAGTCGGTCATGTCGGAACGCGCTTTGCGGGAAATCTACCTGCGCGGTTTTGAAATCGCTGTCAAGGAGGGGCATGCCCGCTCGATCATGACGTCCTACAACCCGCTGAACGGCTACTGGACGGCGAGTAACTATGACCTTGTCACGACGATTCTTCGCGATCAGTGGGGTTACACCGGCCTTGTGATGAGTGACTGGTGGGCCGAGGGCAACGACCGCGGCGGTGCTGGCAGCACCAAGCATGTGGCCGCCATGGTACGCGCCCAGAATGATGTTTTTATGGTCGTGGCTGACCCGGAGCATAACTCCGGCGGGGACGACCTGGCAGCCGCATTGAACGAAGGCCGCCTGACCCGAGGTGAATTGCAGCGCAGCGCGGCGAACATCTGCCGCTTTTTGCTGCAAACACCCGCTTTCCGCCGCAGTATCAGCCGCACGAGCGCACTGGATGACCAGCTGGAGGCAATGGCCGAGCAGGATATGCAGCAGGCGGCACAAAACGGTTTTCCCTTGACACTGCGCGATGGCACAGCCATCGACGTTGCCGCCATCGACAACAGCTACCGCCGCACGACGGCGTTCCGCGTGACAGCAGCCGAGGGCGGCAGCTACACCCTGCACCTGCGCTGCCGTGCCATGCCGGGCAACAGCCCGCTGGCCCAAATCCCGGTATCGGTGTTCGCAGGCCGTGCGTTCCTGAAAACCATGACCATCACCGGCGCTCAGACAGACTGGTGCGATTTTACCGTCAGCTTGCCCGCGTTGAACACAGGAGATGAGTTCTTCCTGCGGTTTTATTTTGGCCAGAGCGGCATGGAACTGGGCGCTGTTATATTGAAAAAATGAGAACTGCAAGTCGAAGCGGGAGGGAGGCTGCGCCTTATGAAACTTGACAGCATAAAACTTCCAAGGCAGAAAAGTGTGCGCGGCGGTTGGTTTTTATCCTACATCCTTGTACTGATCGTGCCGCTGCTGCTCTGTTTGCTTTTATATAATTACTCCGCCGGTATTATTACGGCGGAGTCCAAGCGGATCTATGGTTCGGCGCTGGATCAGGCCCGCATCGACCTGGACAGCTACCTGACCGAGATCAAGCAGACGCTTTCCCGCACAATGCAGGACCAGGCCGTGCAGCGAATGGTCACGACCAAGAAGCCGCTGGACGGTTATGATCAACTGGCATTGGTCAACACCCAGAGTGCGCTTTTGACGATTGAGGCCGGGCACCCGAATGTTACCAATGTGTGGGTCAGTCTGAACAATCTGGATAGCGTGATTTCCAGCTGGGGCTACCTTGACCAGCATCTATTTTATCTGTCCCGGTTCAAAAACAGCAGCATGAGCGAGGATGCCTGGCATGAGCTGCTGCACGAAAGCCACCCCCGGTGGGAGATGGTCCAGTTGGAGAACGAAGGCGGCACAGACTTTCTTTTTATCCGCTCTGCACTGACGAGTGGGCTGTCCTACGCTGACGCTACCGTTGTGGTGACGGTGAACAAAGATCTGTTCGTCAAGCGGTTGCAGCAGTTCTGCTGGGACCCGGAGCTGGATTTCTATGTCTTAGCTGCGGACGGCACAGCCATCTGCAAAACGGCAGCGGGTGACCCGCCTGCTATGGACATTGTGCAGGCAGCGGCTGACGGTTCGTTTGCCTTTGGATCGGGTGGTCAGCAAGCCTACCTGACCCGTGCCAGCAGCGTGACGGATTGGAAGTATGTGCTGAACATTTCCAATAAGCTGCTGATGAAAAACACCCGCATGACTCAGCTGTTCACCTGGGGTGGCATGGTGCTCTGTATGATGTTAGGGTTGGGGTTGTCTGCTGGGCTGACAAAGAAAAATTATCAGCCGCTGGGCGCGTTGGTCAGCCCCTATGACGGCACAGACGAGGCTCCCGATTTGATCGAGAAAAACGAGTTTGAGCGGCTGGAATACTACTCCCAAAAGAGTCGCCGCGAGCGCAGCGACCAACAGCATGAGCTGTGGAAAAGTCAGCAGACCCTGCGGCGTTACTATTTGAAATCGCTGCTGGAAAGCCCGCAGGGTCTCAGCCAAGTGACTGCCGAGCGCAGCGGCATTCGGTTTGATGCGCCGTTTTACACGGTGGTTGTCTTTAAAAATCCGATGGCAGACGGAGCACCGATGGGGGACGGTTCCCACTTTGCAGTGCTGCAGATCGCGATTATGAACATTTTCCAGGAAATTGCTGAGCCGCACTTTGCGCTGGAGCTGACCGCCTTGGGGGAGACCTGCGTGGCCATTGTGGGCATGCAGGGAAGCACCCCCGCACAGGACGAGCAGCTGCTGGCGGACATCCGTGAGACACAACAGCAGATCCGCGCCCACTTCCATGCGGATCTGGGGGCGGCGGTGGGCGAGACCCACGCCGGGGCGGCGGACATCCGTGCAGCCTACCAAGAGGCGCTGGAAGCGCTGAGCTATCTGCGGGATGACGGCGAGCCTGTGGCCTACCGCGGTATCCATGATGCCCGCATGGCCTACACATTCCCCTTGGAGACCGAGCGCAAGCTCATGGACCTGATTTCTTTGGGCAGCGAGGAAAACACCGCCGCCCTTATCCGGCAGGCGTTCCCGCTGGATGGCGTGGTGCAGGACCCCAATGTGGCCCGCTGCCTTGCCTATGACATTACGGCGACGCTCATCAAGGGCGCAGCTATGGCCGGACTGGACGACCAGAAGGACATCCGCTTCTCGCCCGGGGATGCGGGCAGCCCCGAGGAATTGCAGGCACATTTGATTAAAATTTCCGCTACGCTCTGTGGCCGTGTGCGGCTGCTGAAGGGCAGCACCAGTACGACCCGCGCTCTCTGCGACCGGGTGGAGCAATACATCAGGGAAAATTACGCCGACCCGGATCTGAATATCTCCCAGGTAGGCCAGCACTTCGACATGACACCGACCTACCTGTCCGCCCAATTCAAAAAGGAAACAGGCGTGGCTCTGCTGGCCTACATCAGTAATGTCCGCGTTGAGGCGGCCAAACAGCTGTTGACGCGGGGACTTTCGGTGGCAAAAATTGCCGAGCAGACCGGCTACCGGGACAGCGGTTCGCTGATCCGCGTGTTCAAAAAGGTTACCGGCATGACGCCCGGGCAGTACAAGGCTGCACACAGCGAGGAGTAACCCCCAAAAAACAGGAGCCGGACTGCCGCAGTCCGGCTCCTGTTTTTACATAGGGCACTTGTACAAGATGCACAAAGCAGACCTGCAGATTTTGTGCAAAAAAATTGTCGTTTTGGAAATTGCCTATGAATTTTGGAAAATTTCCATGTTCGATTTGAGGTTTTGCCTATTTTTTAGGGCTTTTTATTCTGGTTTTGCTGCCGGCGGTGTGGTAGGCTCTAAGCACGGAATGAACACCGGCCACCGAAAGCCAAATCCATTCAGCGCCACAAAACCTCGGAAGCCGGGCCTCGTTCAATAAGAGAAAACGACCACAAACACAAAGAAGAAGGAGGAACCCCAACATGAAAAAAATCAAGCAGGCCACCGCGCTGGCCGCTGCGGCAGCCCTGTCCGCCACAATGCTGGCAGGCTGCGGCGGTAGCACCGAAAGCACGGCATCCACCGCGACCGAGACCGCCAGCAGCGCCTCTACCGCTGCGGAGAGCGGCAACGCAGGTGAGTTCACCTACCCTATGGCCGCAGGTCACAGCATCACCTACTGGTGTAACCTGAACGAGAACATCGGCTCCTATTATAAGGACATGGGCGAAAGCCCCTTTGGCAAGGGGCTGATGGAGAACACCGGCGTGGACATCACCTTCCTGCATCCGCCAACAGGCGGCGAGAACGAGCAGTTCAACCTGTTGGTGGCCGACGGTGATCTGCCCGATGTTATGGAATACCACTGGCAGAACTACCCCGGCGGCCCCGAAAAGGCGATCTCCGATGGTGTTATCGTCTCGCTGAATGACATCATCAACCAGTACTGCCCAAACTTGAAAGCCTACCTGGACGCCAACCCCGAAATTGCCCGCCAGTGCCGCACCGATGACGGCAACTACTATGCGTTCCCATTCATCCGCGGCAATGAGGAACTGCGTGTCACGGAGGGACTGTTCATCCGGCAGGACTGGCTTGATGAGCTCGGCTTAGAAATCCCCACCACTATTGACGAGTGGCACACCGTGCTGACTGCCTTTAAGGAAGAAAAGGGCGCAACCGCCCCGTTCTGCTATGAATGGACGATGGGTGCCTTGACCGACAACAACCCCTTTGCTTACGCTTATGACACGAAACGCGGTTTTTATGTAGGCGAGGATGGCAAGTCCCACTACGGCGCAGCCGAGCAAAACTACAAAGAGTACCTGCAGACCATGCACGACTGGTATGCCGAGGGTCTGTTGGACCCCGACATGATGACTTCCAGCTACGAGACGGTCAGCGCCAAGATGAGTAACGGCAATGCCGGTGCGTCCTTCGGCTGGGCAGGTTCCCGCATGGGTGTCTGGAGCAATGCCGGTGTCGAAATCGAACCCAAGTTCAACCTGCAGCCCTGCCCCTATCCCTCCCGTGATAAGAATACTATCGTCAAGATGGGGCAGATTGACAGCGCCTGTCCCAACCAGGGCATGGTCGCTATCACCACCTCCTGCAAGGATGTTGAGGCTGCTGCCCGCCTGCTGGACTGGGCTTACAGCGATGAAGGTCATATGTACTATAACTTCGGTACGGAGGGTGTTTCCTACGAGATGGTGAATGGTGAGCCTGTTTACACAGACCTGATCCTGAACAACTCCGATGGCATGGCTCCCGGTACGGTTATGACCCATTACATCCGCGGCAACTACAACGGTCCTTTCGTGCAGGATCTCCGATATCTGAAGCAGTATTACACGCTGGATGGTCAGAAGAAGTCCAATGAGACTTGGGCTGTGGCGACTGCTGCCCAATATGCCATGCCCAATGTCACCCCTACGGCCGAGGAGAGTGAGGAGTACTCCACCATCATGAACGAGGTCGAGACCTACCGCGATGAGATGACCAACAAGTTCATCCTGGGTACCGAGAGCCTGGATAACTTCGACCAGTATGTTGAGACGCTGAACAGCCTGGGTCTGCAGCGCGCCATCGAGATTCAGGACGCTGCTCTGGAACGCTACAACAAGCGCTGATAACACCCTGTTTCGGCAGCCATAACATGGGACGGGCAGCTGGCCCGTCCCACTTTTTTCTCAAAGGGAGAAATTCTTATGAAAACACCTACTGCCAAAAAGACAGAAATACCGACCAAGCCGGTCAATCGCAACGGCTTTGCGTTTCGCGCCCGCCGGGACTGGCAACGCAACTGGGAGCTATACGTCATTATCATCCCTGTGCTGATTTATTTTATTCTGTTCCAGTATAAGCCGATGTACGGTGCGCTGATCGCATTCAAAAACTACAAGCCTGCACTGGGATTTCTCGGTAGTCCGTGGGTCGGCTTGGACAATTTTACCCGCTTTTTCACAAGCCCGTTCTTTGGGCGTCTTGTCCGCAACACGCTGCTGCTGAGCTTTGAGCTGCTGCTGTTCGGCTTCCCTGCGCCCATCATTCTGGCGCTGCTTATCAACGAAGTCCATCATAAGGGTTTTAAAAAGAGTGTTCAGACGCTGACCTATCTGCCCCACTTCATCTCGCTGATTGTCGTCGTCGGCATGATTACCGACTTCTCGATGACAAGCGGTCTGTTCAATGATATCATTGTCTTTTTCGGCGGTGAGCGCAGCCCGCTTTTGCAGAACCCGGCACTCTATCGCACCATCTATGTGCTGTCCGACATTTGGCAGCAGGTTGGCTGGGGCTCCATTATTTATCTGTCGGCTTTGTCCGGCGTGGATGCCCAGCTGTATGATGCTGCTTCCATCGACGGCGCGGGTCGCTTCCAGAAGCTCTTGCATGTCACACTGCCGGGCATCATGCCCACCATCATCACGATGCTGATCCTGCGCATTGGCAGCTTGATGAGCATCGGCTACGAAAAGACCATCCTGCTCTACAACCCCTCCACCTACGACACAGCGGATATTATCTCGTCCTATGTTTATCGCGTCGGTCTGCTGGAACAGGGCTGGAGCTACTCTACGGCCATCGGCCTGTTCAACAGTGTCATCAACTTGATTTTACTGGTGCTGGCGAACAAGCTCAGTAAAAAGCTGGCCGACACGAGCCTTTGGTAAGGGGGAACCACCATGCAGAAAACAAAAAGCACGAAGATCAAAATGTCCATCGGCGAAAAGATCTTCTCCGTCATCAACTATATTTTCCTGGCACTGGTGGCCGCCGCCTGTCTGTACCCGATGCTGTATGTGTTGTTTGCGTCTTTCTCCAACAGCAACCAACTCATGCGCCACACCGGCATTCTGCTGTGGCCGCAGGGGTTCAGCACCGGCGCGTATGAAATGGTGCTCAAAAACCCGATGATAGCGCGCGGCTACCTGAATACGATGCTCGTGCTTATCATGAGTTTGATTTTGCAAATCACGCTGACCTCGCTGGGGGCGTACTTTCTCTCCCGCCGCAATGTCATGTTCCAGAAGCCCATCATGCTGCTCATCACCTTTACGATGTTCTTTTCCGGCGGCATGATCCCCACCTACTTGAATATGAAGAGCCTGCACCTGACGGGCAGCCTGTGGGGCTTGATCCTGCCGTTCATGATCAGTGTGTACAATCTGATTATTCTGAAAACCTCGTTTGCTTCTATTCCGGAATCCTTGATTGAGGCCGCCCGCATCGACGGTGCAAGCCATCTGAAGGTGCTGTTCTCCATTGTGCTTCCGCTGTCCAAGGCAATTCTGGCTGTTATGGTGCTGTATTATGGCGTCGGTGTGTGGAACGGCTGGTTCTGGGCATCTGCTATCCTGCGTGACCGCGAGATGTACCCCCTGCAGCTCGTCCTGCGCGAGATCTTACTGCAGAACAGCACCTCCAACATGACAGGCGGCACCGGCGTCGGCGATGTGGAATCTGTGGCCGCCACTGTCAAGTATGCCACCATCATGGTCGCAACGGTGCCGATCCTCTGCATCTATCCGTTCCTGCAGAAATACTTTGCCGCCGGCGTCATGGTCGGCGCAGTCAAGGAGTAAAGGAGAAAAAGTATGTCCGAACGTTTCACTGCGCCGCAGGATGATGCGCTGTATTTACAGATGTGCGCGGAAATCGAGGAAAAGCTGCGGCGTGCTGCGCCGCTGTACACCCGCCGCTACCCGCATGTCAGCACTCTGCCCGCCGAGGGGCTGCGCTACACGCCGGAGGAAAACAACCTCTGGACTTCCTCTTTCCTCCCCGGTATGATGTGTCTGGCCGCCAAGCGCACCGGAGATGCTGCGTTCCTGCAGTATAAGGACGACTACCTGGCATCGTTCAAGGCACGGCTTGATAACCGCGTCGGCATCAGCCACGATCTGGGCTTTTTGTACACCTTGTCCGCTGTTGCTTTGTACAAGCTGACGGGGGATGAGGAGGCCAGAGCGCTGGCCCTGCGCGCTGCCGATATGCTGTGTGAGCGCTACAACGAGAAAGGCCGCTACATTCAAGCGTGGGGCGAGTTCAATGTCGGCACGCCCTATGTAAAAATCATCGTGGATACGATGCTGAACCTGCCGCTGCTGTTCTGGGCCGGCGAGACGACCGGGAACGCCCGCTATGCGGACATTGCCACCGCCCATGCCCATACCTGCGCAGACTATCTCGTGCGGGAGGATTACTCCTCGTTCCACACCTATCTGATGGATCCTGCCACAGGTAAGGCTGTTGAAGGGCGCACGCATCAGGGCTTCCACGATAACACAACTTGGGCGCGCGGGCAGGCATGGGTCGTGACCGGATTTGCGCTGGCCTACACCTACACAAAAGAACCGCGCTTTCTGGAAGTGAGCCGCAAGGCCGCCGAGGTGTTTTTGCAGAACCTGCCCGCCGACTTTGTCCCCTACTGGGATTTCACCTTTAACGACCACATCCCCGACCTCCGAGACAGCTCCGCTGCGTCGATTTTTACCTGCGGACTGCTGGAGCTGGCACAGTATGCGGACAACGCCGAGGCCGCGCAAGACCGCGCCGCCGCCCGGACCATTGTGCGCAGCCTCTACGACCATTATTTTCTGCATGACCCCGACCGCGCGGGTGTGCTGACCGACGCCATCTACCACCGCGATACCGGTGCAACCTGCGTCATCTGGGGCGACTATTTCTTCTATGAGACCCTCCTGCGCCTGCTGGGCGGGGATAAGTGCTTCTGGTAAAACCAAAAGGCGAGGCGGAAGCCCCGCCTTTTATTGAAGTAGGAAAGGATTGCTATTATGGATGTTTTTGCATCGGCTTTAGCCGCTAACCCTATGCAGACCCGACAGGACGCCGTCACGGCGCTGCTGGATTTGATTCGTCCGCTCAAAGCTTTTTACTCGGCGGGGGGCGCCCTGCTCAAGGTCGGCAACACAGCTGCGCACTACGGTGAAAAGGACGCCCGCATGGAGGGCTGGGCGCGTATCTTATGGGGGCTTGGCCCGCTGTTTGGCGGCGATAACACTACGCTGCCTGCTGAACAGCAGGCAGAAATCGCGGCGTGGGGCGACCTCTACCGCACGGGTCTTATCCATGGCACCGACCCAAGCCATCCCGAATACTGGGGGGATATCTTCAACTATGACCAGAAGATGGTCGAGACTGCCGCGCTGGATCTGGCGCTCTGCCTTGCCCCGGATATGCTTTGGACACCGCTGACCGACGCCCAGAAGCAGAACGTCTACCGCTGGCTCAATCAGATGAATGCCCACCGCATCCACCCCAACAACTGGCGTTTTTTCCGCATCTTAACGAATATGACCTTTGCACGGCTGGGTCTGCCCTATGATACCGACCAACTGAAGGATGATTTTGGCGTTGTCGAGCATTGCTATACCGGCGGCGGCTGGTATTTTGACGGCAACCCCGGTCAGCTGGACTACTATATTCCCTTTGCCATGCACTTTTACTCGCTCATCTGGTCGGCGCTCTCCCCGCTGGATGCCGATGGCTACGCGACCAAACTCAAGACCCGCAGCGGCGAATTTGCCGGGGATTTCATCCAGTGGTTTTCCGATGACGGCGCGGAGCTTCCGTTTGGTCGCAGCCTGACCTACCGCTTCGCCCACGCGGCATTCTTTGCGGCCTATGCGTTTGCAGGGGCGCAGAATGAAAGCATCCCATGGGGTGCGGTGCGTCATACCGTGCTGACCAACCTGCACCACTGGTTTCAATACCCCATCACCGACGCGGCGGGCGTGCTGACCATCGGCTACCAATACCCGAACCTGCTCATGAGCGAGCGGTACAACGCCCCCGGCAGCCCATACTGGGCCTTTAAGGCGTTCCTGTTTTTGGCGCTGCCCGCCGATCATCCGTTCTGGACTGCGCCCGATGCAACAGTTCCGCACCCGGCACAGCAGCGGCAGGACAAACCACATATGCTCGTCTGCCACGACGGCGGGCATATCACGGTGTTCCCGGTGGGGCAGCACTGCATGAACCACGGGGCCATCAGCGCCAAGTATGAAAAGTTTGTCTACTCCAACCGCTTTGGCTTCAGTGTTGGCCGCGGCACCGATCTGGAGGATGGCGCGTTCGACAACACATTGGCTGCCAGCCCGGCAGGGATGAACTTCTACCGTATGCGTTACGGCACGGATGACTTTGCCGTGACGGACACTTACACCTACGCCGCTTATACCCTGCTGCCCGGCACCACGGCGCAGAGCTGGGTCGTACCCTGCGGCGGCAGCTGGCATGTGCGTGTGCATAAAATTGTGACGACTTCGCCCGTAGACATTGCCGACGGCGGTTTTGCTCTTTCGGTCGAGGAACCGTTCACCAGCCGTGTCGGAGCCGAGGACGGCAAGGTGCTGCTGCAGCGGGTCGAGGACGTCAGCGGCGGCAAGGCGGTGTTCCTGCCGTGGGGCTGCACGGCGGCGGTCAGTCTGCTGGGCGGCGCACAGACCGAGTTTGTGCGCACTTTCCCCAACACGAACTTGATGGCAAACCTCTGCGCTGTGCCCTATTTGAAAGCCACCTTGCAGCCCGGTACGCATATTTTGGTGGACGCTTTCTACGCCCGCCCGGCGGATTCCGATGAACACGGCGGTTTCGCAGGCAAGCCTTTTGCTACGCGCAAAGGCAATGCAATCGAGATCTCCTGCGCGGATGGCCGCACGATTCGTATTGATCCGGAGGGCTGAACCATGCACAAAGCTCTGCTGCGCCGCTGGTGCGACGCGATGCTCAAATATCAGCTGCATGACACAGGCGATACCCGGCTGGACGGCGGGCTGCTCTGTCCGACCTGTATGCGGGTACATGGCCGCAGTGCCGATGCGATTTTGCCGCTGGTGACCCAGTGGCAGACCGACGGCGACGAGCGCTGTCTGCATGCGGCGGAAAAGCTGTTCGCATGGTCGGCCAATATGCGCCGACCCGACGGCAGCATGAACAACGACACGAACAGCAGCTGGAACGGCATCACGGTATTTTACGCAAATGCCTTGGGGGAAACACTGCTTTGGTACGGGGACAAGCTGCCCGCTGCCGACCGCGATGCATGGACAGCCCGCTTTGCCGAGATGGCGGAGTATCTCTGCCAAAATATTGAAAGGATCGGCGGCAATGTCAACTACCCCATCACCTGCGCCTACACAATGGCGCTGGCCGCGCGCCTTTTAGGTGGGGAGCCATTCGCAGCCAAGGCAAAGCAACTGGCGGACTTTGCCGTGACACACATTACGGCGGACGGTCTTTTGTACGGCGAAGGTCACCCTATGACAGCCGTAACGCCCAAGAACTGCCGCCCGGTGGATCTTGGTTATAATGCGGAAGAATCGCTGCCTGCGCTGATTCTGTACGCTGAACTGACCGGGGATGAGGATGTAGGCCGCGCTGTGCTGCGCACCGCACGGGAGCACCTCAACTTTATGCTGCCCGACGGCGGGTGGGATAATAGCTTCGGCAGCCGCAGTTACAAGTGGTGTTGGTGGGGCAGCCGCACCTCAGATGGATGCCTTGCGGGCTTTGCGGCCCTGAGCCGCCATGACCCGGTGTTTGCCGCCGCTGTGCAGAAAAATCTGGAATTGCTGAAGCAATGCACTCATGACGGTCTTTTGTACGGCGGACCGATGTATAGAACAGCAGTGGAACCCGCTTGCATCCATCACACATTCTGCCATGCCAAGTCCGTGGCGGCGCTTGTGCATGACGGCTGTCAGTTCCCGGCGGCATTACCCCGGCTGCCCTCTGAAACAGCGGCCGACACGCGGTATTATCCTACCATCGATACGGTTCGCATCGCGCAAGGCAACTGGCGCGCGACTGTGACGGGGTATGACTATGAATACCTGCCCGGCGGTCACCCCACGGGCGGTATGGTGTCCCTGCTGTGGCACGCCGCCCGCGGTCCGGTGCTGGCGGGCAGTATGGACCCTTATCGCCAGAACGAGCCGAACAATATGCAGATGCCGCGCTGGCAGTTTGACATTTGCACCACGCCGCGCATCGAACTGCGCCGCGACGGTAAAACCTATTGCAGCAGCAACGATTTGACTGCCGCTTTGACTGTGGACAAAAATGAGACGAGCGCAGGCGGCAGACTGCGCACTGCGGCCCAAGACGCCGCCGGATGGTACGATTTTGCCGTTTCTGTAATGCCGGGAAAAGTTACCGTGACGGGTCACAGTGAGGACGCGGACGCAAGGTTTATCCTGCCCGTCATCTCGCCGGAGGGGGAAAATGTTGCGTGGCAGGATGTCAACACCGTGCGCATCGGCAGCGGTCCCGCTGCCCTGACCGTGCAGGCAGACCGCCCGCTGACCCTGCCGCCGGAGTACGGCACACCCGTCCGCTTCCGCCGCCTGTTCAACCCTGTGGGTGGTTTTCAATCGGTAGTGCTGACCCTGCCCGCCGAGCATCCATTCACTGTCACGCTGAGAATTGGAAAGAAAGAATGAACGATATATTGCTTAAAATCACAAACGGCGACACAACACTGGCGCAAGCCTGCAACCACCTTGTCTACCCGGCAGCCTACGCACCCGGCGATAGTATTACCATGACCGTGCCGGAACCGGGGTACTATGCCATCCGGCTGGACGATGCCATGAATGAGGAATTTGTCTACATGAAAGAAACTTCTTTCACGCTGGAAATTCCCTTTGCGGAAGCGCGAATCAGTTACAGCCCGCGAGCTTTTTCCGGACCGATGCACTATCTGTCGGCACGGTCCGCGTGGACTGAGGAGATCGCAGCACCGCGCAATCTGGCCCGCAACGGTTATGACTGCCACGGCAATACGTCCTGCTACCCCCACACATGGGCCAATGTGGAAACGCGGAGGGAAGCCGTTTTTGCCGCCCGCAATGCCATTGATGGCATCATCTGCCCCGAAAGCCACGGTGCCTACCCTTACCAAAGCTGGGGCATCAACCGTGATCCGGAAGCGTGCTTGACGCTGGAATTCGGCCGCCCGGTCAGAGCAGATACATTGGTGCTGACGACCCGCGCGGACTTTCCCCACGATGCGTGGTGGAAAAGCGCGAGAGTCACGCTTTCAAACGGAGATACACGGATTCTTACGCTGGAAAAATCCCCCGAAGGCAAGGAGCAGCGCTTTGATTTGGGCGGCGCCGTCATCACAAGTCTGCTGCTGGACAATCTAAAAAAGGCCAACGACCCTAGCCCATTCCCGGCGCTGACACAACTGGAAGTATGGGGAACGAATGTATGCGATTAGAATGTGTGACCTCTGCCGCACACCCGATGTATACGCAGACGATGGCACTGTATAAAAAAGCTCCCCGCCCTATGAGCAACGCGAAGCACCGTCCCAAGAGTGTATTTTAGGAGAGGAATTTTACAACTTTACGACGGTGTACAGCGGCAAACGATTTGTCGGACTGGTGCTGTATTGGGAAACCGCAGAGTATCTGTATATCGAGCATTTTTGCATTTTGCCGGCTTTGAGAAATCATCATTATGGGCAGCGGACGTTGGAGCTGCTGGCGGAATTCGGCAAGACCTTGATTTTGGAAATCGATCCGCCGATGGATGCGATTGCCTGCCGCCGCAAAATGTTTTATGAGCGCTGCTGCTTTGCCGAGAATCCTTTCTCGCACATACACCCGCCCTACCACGCTGAAAATCGCGGTCATGCCCTTGTCGTTATGACGTTTTCCCTACCGATTCCGCAGGAAAAATACAACGACTTTTACCGTTATCTAACTGAAAAAGTCTTGAAGAACGTCTTTTGACGAAGTGGACAAATAAATTATATCGCATGATAGCAACTGTGTGCAATCGTAAGTTGTACTCGCTGGTGTTAAGTTGTACGAATCGCAGCAAAACCACAGTGGGAAAAATCCTGCTTTTTGTGTTTTACGGATAGGATACGATAGTATCTTAGTATTTTATTTAGTATTTATTTGTGTTGGATTTACCTGTACAGGGAAATCCAGTCTAGGTAAAAGCCTTTGTGGTAAAATAAAAAATCCCCGGAAAGCGGGGATTTTGGGGCGGTATTTGGCGGGACGGTACACTGCGCCGATAGGCTGCGAACTCCCGCAAATCGGGGCGTTTCTCGCGGCGACAAGGGCGGTGTGCAGGAGTGCCGCGGAGTGGTGCTTGTGTACAACTTATTGATGGAGAACAAAACTTATATACTGGTTCATAGGGCTTTTCACTTGCGAGAACCCTGCGGTGTAGGTATCTGCATTTCTCAATGATACCAAAGCTGCGCATTTATTTGAGCGATACTGACGAGAATCCGTATCACGAATTCGCCCCCAAAACTGCCCCCAAAAGGGTTTGGAACGGGTCAGCACCGTATAGCACCTTTTTGTACACATGGGACAAAATCTATTCCGAGCCTTGGTACACAACACCACCAAACCCAACAAAACATCACTATAACGCACGATTTTTAGATTTCTCATAACCCGGAGGTCGCAGGTTCAAGTCCTGTCCCCACAACCATATGAAGAACGGTAGAACGTCAGGTTTTACCGTTCTTTTTCTTTTTTCGTGGTAACAAGTCAATTTTTTATTCAGCCGGTATTTCCGTGGCGGCAAAGCCAATGATGGAATTCATTGCGTTTGCTGCCTGTACCCTCCCATCATTGATAAGATGGGCATAGTAACGGTCAAGGGTTGCAGGGTCATCACCAACAAAGTCCGCCACGGAAATTTTATCAACCCCGTTATGCAACAGCAAAGAAACAACCGTATGCCGGAATTCACATCATGCAGAAGTAAACGAAAAACATAAAACCGGAGGCCGCCGCAAAGCCCCCGGTTTTATGCGTAAACAGCAGCGATTTTCGTTGCATTGCCTGCCCGGCTGCGGTACAATAGTAGTGCTGCGGCAAGGAGGTACAACGATGAAAACAACAGCTATGGCGGCGGAAGAGCGCGTGCACTATATGACACAAGCACCGGTGCGCCGCCTGATTTTGGAAATGTCTGCGCCCACGGTTATCAGTATGCTGGTGACAAGCTTTTACAATATGGCCGATGGCGTGGCAAGCATCGGTGGTGGCCGCCGCGCGGCAGGGATTGTTTTTGATCCCGGTCATCTTTATCCTGCCAAATCTTTTAGGGCTTGCAGGCGTGGAGTACGCCCAGCCCGCCGCGGATCTGCTGGCCTTTGCGCTGGCGCTGCCTATGGGGCTGTCCGTGCTGAAGACGTTTCGCAGTGATGCGCCGACACCGGCGCACACTTTACGCGAAGAATAGAAATATGGAGGAAAAGTATGTTAGTACCTGTTTTACTTTTTATCGTCGGTCTGCTGTTCCTGATTAAGGGCGGCGACTGGTTCGTCGACGGCGCATCTGCGCTGGCGCGGCGTTTTCACCTGCCGGAGCTGCTGATTGGCGCGACGGTCGTTTCCATCGGCACAACGCTGCCGGAGGTCATGGTTTCCACGATGTCGGCGATTTCCGGCCACGGCGAGATTGCCTACGGCAATGCCATCGGCTCGGTCATCTGCAACTCGGCGCTGATCGCAGCCATCACGATTGCCGTGCGCCCTGGCAAGGTTGACCCCAAGACGCTGAAAACGCCGGTTATCTTCTTCTTTATCGCCGCCGCCATCTACTGTGTGGCTGCCTACGGCTTCGGTGAATTTACCCGCCCGATGGGCTTTATCATGCTGGCAATGTTCGTGGCCTACATGGTCGCCAACGTCCGGCAGATGAAGAACGCCCCCACTGAGGAACACGCCGAAGAGGAAGAGCTGATCCCCTTGTCTAAGACGCTGATCCTGCTGGTCGCCGGTGCGGCGGTCATCGCCGTTGGCGCAAATCTGCTCGTTGATAATGGTACGCTGATCGCCCAAGCGCTGGGCGTGCCCGAAAGCGTCATCGCCCTGACCTTTGTCGCGCTGGGTACTTCTTTGCCGGAGCTGGTCACGGCCATTACTTCGCTGATTAAAGGTCACAGTGATTTGTCCGTTGGCAACGTCGTCGGCGCAAACGTCTTCAACCTCGTGCTGGTCAGCGGTGTTTCCGTTACGCTGGCTCCGTTCACCATCCCGCAGAGCTCGACGCTGTTCGGAGTAAACTCCAGCCTGGTGTTAGACCTGCCGGTCATGCTGGCCGTCATGCTGATCATGACAGTACCTGCCCTCGTCAAAGGTAAGATGAACCGCGCACAGGGTATTATTTTGCTGGCCATTTACGCAGCTTTCTGTGCAATCCAGTTTACGATGTAAACGCTAATTACAATAATCACTGGGGCGCTGCCGGGAAACGGCAGTGCCTTTTTTTGTGGGGAGAGCCGTCTTGCGCGGTGCTGCCAGGTAGTTTGCCGGGCACGCTGCTGGGTAAAGTCCTGCCCAAAACGCGGAAAGAACAGCTGCCCACGATGTTTCCGGCTATGTTCCATCGGCGTCAACTCAGTCATCAAGGCGTCGGGCATGACGGCGGTTGTGCTGGCACTTTTGGTGGGCTTATATTTTTTGATATCTGGTCTGCAACACAAGTCGGCGACAATACATTGTCAAAAGCTTGCACAAACGCCCCCGCCCAAACAAGACTTTGTTGGGCGGAGGCGCTCATTTTACTCTTTTATTTATCTCTTGCCTAATCGGCACTTGAAATCTTCGTAGCCGAAGGACACGATGCTGCGGGTGGTGCCGCTGGCGGCGCGGGCAAAGATAGCGGGCAGAGGCATGCCGTTGAAGGTATTATTTTTGCAGGTGGTATAGATTGCCATATCGCCGAACACCAGCAGATCTCCCACGTTGGGAACGGCGTCCACGCCGTAATCCCCGATGACATCCCCGGCCAGGCAGGTCGGCCCGGCAAGGCGCACGGTGCAGGGCTTTTCTCCCGGTTCGGCTGCGGCAAACAGCGGCGGGCGGTAGGGCATTTCGATCACATCCGGCATATGGCAGGCGGCACTGGCATCCAGAATGGCGATGGTTGTATCGCCGTTCTGCACCACATCCAGCACGCGGCTGAGCAGGAAGCCCGCGTTCAGGGCGCAGGCTTCGCCAGGTTCCAGATAGACCGTCACGCCCCAGTCCTGCTGGGCGCGGGTGATGCAGCGTTCCAGCATGGCGATATCGTAACCGGGGCGGGTGATATGGTGCCCACCGCCAAAGTTGAGCCACTGCATCCGAGGCAGCAGGTCACCGAATTTTTGGGCCACAGCGTCCAGCGTCGTGGCCAGCGCATCGGAGTCCTGCTCGCACAGGGTGTGGAAGTGCAGGCCATCCAGCAAATTGGGCAGCGCGGGGTTCGCCGCTACTGCGGCGTTCCACTGGGCGCGGGTGGTGCCAAGGCGGCTGCCGGGGGCGCAGGGGTCATAAATAGCGTGGCCGTCCTGGGTGGAGCATTCCGGGTTGATGCGCAGCCCCACGCTTTTGCCTGCCGCTTTTGCGGCAGGGCCGAACTTTGCCAGCTGGGCGGGGGAGTTAAAGACGATATGGTCCGCGTATTGCACCAGTTCATCCATTTCGTCCGCACGGTAGGCCGCGCAGAACACATGGACTTCCTTGCCGGGCATCTCTTCCGCACCCAGGCGGGCTTCAAACAGGCCGCTGGCTTCGGTACCGGCCAGGTGTGGCGCCAGCAGGGGGTAGCAGTCATAATTGCTGAACGCCTTTTGGGCCAGCAGCACCTTGCAGCCGGTGCGCTGGGCCAGGCCGCCCAGAATTTCCGCGTTGCGGGTCAGGGCGTCTTCATCCAGCAGGTAGCAGGGGGTAGGCAGTTTTTCCAGTTCCGGCGGGATGGTTCCGCCGAGTGCCGCAAAAGGCGGCCGCATATCCCGCTGGTTCATCAATCCACCAGCACGGGGTTATGGTTTTCGCTGCGGGGCAGGCCGTACTTGTCCAGCGCATCCAGGAACGGATCGGGGTTGAACTCCTCAACGGTATATACGCCGGGCTTGGTCCATTCGCCGGTCAGCATCATCAAGGCGCCGCACATGGCAGGCACACCGGTGGTGTAGCTGATGGCCTGACTGCCGACTTCGCAGTAGCATTCCTGATGGTCGCAGACGTTATAGATATAGTAGGTTTTATCCTTGCCGTCCTTTTTGCCGGTAAAGATGCAGCCGATGTTGGTTTTGCCCTTGGTGCGGGGGCCCAGGCTGGCGGGGTCCGGCAACAGGGCTTTGAGGAACTGGATGGGTACGATTTCCTGACCGTTAAAGTTGATGGGGGTGGTGGAGAGCATTCCCACATCCTCCAGGCAGCGCATATGGTCCAGGTAGCTCTGGCCAAAGGTCATAAAAAAGCGGATGCGCTTGACGTCTGGCAGGTTCTTGCCCAAAGATTCAATTTCCTCGTGGTGCAGCAGGTACATATCCTTCTGACCGACCTGGTCAAAGTTATATTCCCGCTTGATGCTCATGGCCGGGATCTCGACCCACTTGCCGTTTTCCATATAGCTGCCGGGGGCAGAAACTTCGCGCAGGTTGATTTCGGGGTTAAAGTTGGTGGCGAAGGCATAGCCATGGTCGCCGCCATTGCAGTCCAGGATATCGATGGTGTCGATGGTGTCAAACTCATGCTTGGCAGCGTAAGCGCAGTAAGCCTGGGTAACGCCCGGGTCAAAGCCGCAGCCCAGCAGGGCAGTCAGACCGGCATCCTCAAACTTTTTCTTATAGGCCCACTGCCAGCTGTAATCAAAGTAGGCGGAGAAGCCTGCTTCCTTGCAGCGCTTTTCATAGATAGCGCGCCATTCCGGGTCATCGGTATTTTCCGGCTCATAGTTGGCGGTGTCCATATAGTTGACGCCGCAGGCCAGGCAGGCATCCATGATGGTCAGATCCTGATAGGGCAGGGCAATGTTCATGACCAGATCGGGCTTGTAGCTGTTGATAAGATCGCACAGTTGCTGCACATCATCGGCATCCACCTGGGCGGTGGTGATTTTTGTTTTGGTGTTGGGGGCCAGCTTTGCCGCCAGGGCATCGCACTTGGACTTGGTGCGGCTGGCAATGCACAGCTCGGTAAAAACATCGCTGACCTGGCAGCACTTGGAGATGGCTACACTGGCCACGCCGCCGCAGCCGATAACAAGAACTTTGCTCATGATGGTACTCCTTTATGTTTTATTTGAGGCAACACCGCACAATTCCCGCCTTACGGCTTAAGCACCGCTCCGGCGGCTGCGGCACGGCATCTGCGTTGCCAAAATGCTCGATAAGACATCCAGTATTATCTGCGCTTTTGGCTTAGCATCTGCCGCACCTCGCTCGCTGTATCGGTACTTAGAATTATGCTGTATTGCCTTGAATGTAGGGTGTACAGATCTTCGATCAGTCCAGCGCCAGCAGCAGCTCACGCAGCACTTTGCAGGCAGTTGCAGTGGAAACGCCGCTCTGGTCCAGCATGGGGGCCAGCTCGTTCACATCCGCGCCGATGATGTTTGCTTTGGTTACGGTGCGGATGGCTCCCAGCAGCTGCAAGAAGCTGACTCCGCCCGCTTCGGGGGTTCCGGTTCCGGGGAATGCCGATGGATCCAGGCAGTCAAGGTCGATTGTCAGGTAAACCGGCACATTTGCCTGGCACAGCCAATCGGTCAATTCCTGCAGACCGGTGAAATCGAACTTGTGAATATCGGTATGCCGGGCGGCAAACTGGAATTCTTCCCGATCGCCGCTGCGGATACAGAACTGGTGGATGCGGCCATCGCCCAAAAGGTCATGGCAGCGGCGCAGCACACAGGCATGGCTGAGCTGTGCGCCGAGATAGTCATCCCGCAGGTCGGCGTGAGCGTCAAAATGGACGATGTGCAGGTCGGGGTATTTTTTCACGGCAGCCCGCACAGCCCCCAGCGTGACGAGATGTTCACCGCCCAGAAGCAGGGGCAGCTTGCCATCCCGCAGGATCTCTGCCGCGCGGGATTCAATATCCACCAGAGCGCTTTCGCTGGAGCCGAAGCAGAGCTCCAGATCTCCGCTGTCAAACACGTTGCAGTCGGTCAGGTCTTTATCCTGATAGGGGCTGTAGGTTTCCAGGCCATAGCTTTCGTGGCGGATGGCGGCAGGGCCAAAGCGTGCGCCGGGGCGGTAGCTGGTGGTGGAATCGAACGGCGCGCCGTACAGCACAATGCCGGCGGTACGGTAGCTGCTGTCACAGCCGATAAAGTTTTCTACATTGCGGTGCAGCATCAACAGTCCTCCACTTCGCGCAGCATCTCTTCCAAAAATGCCGGCAGGTAAAACGCCCCGACATGCAGCCGGGTGGTGTAATAACGGGTGCGCATGTTCAGCGCATTCCAGGCGTCACTGTCCATATCATTGATGGGGTGGTATTTTTTGCTGGCAAAGCCGAAGAGCCAGTAGCCCGCAGCAAAGGTGGGGATGTGCGCCTGATACACCTTGCTGATGGGGAAGGTGCTGGCAATGCGCTTGTGGCTGCGCTGCATGGCGGTGGCATCCTCGGCATAGAAAGGGCTGCCCTGCTGGTTTACCATAATGCCGTCATCGCGCAGGGCGTTATAGCAGTTGCCGTAAAATTCGCGGGTGAAAAGCCCCTCCGACGGGCCGAACGGGTCGGAGGAGTCCACAATAATAAGGTCATATTCATCCTCACACTTGCGGATGAACTTGAGTGCGTTTTCGTAATAGATATGCACGCGGCGGTCATCCATACGGCAGGCGTTGCCGGGCAGGTAGGCGCGGCAAGCTTCAATAACCTGGGGGTCCATTTCCACCAGGTCAATGCGCTCCACACGGTCATAGCGGGTCAGTTCCCGCACAACGCCGCCATCGCCCGCGCCGATGACGAGGATGTCCTTTGCGCTTCTGTGCACCGACATCGGCACATGGGTGATCATTTCATCGTAAATGAACTCATCGCGCTCCGTCAGCATGACATTGCCGTCCAGCGTAAGCACCCGGCCAAATTCCGGCGTTTCAAAAATATCAATGCGCTGGTAGTCGCTCTGTTTGGAATAGAGCTGGCGGTTGACCCGGATGCTGTGCTTTACATCGGGGGTATGAAATTCCGAAAACCACATTTCCATTGTACAAACCTCCTTCTTAATGTGTATCTGAAGACAAAGAAAATAACGGATATTTCGCAAACACAAGCAGGATTTAAGGCAAGGAGCCGCGGGAATCCTTTGTGGATTCCAAGGCTTTTTAACGCATAATCCGGCTGTGTTTGTAGTAATAGACTGAATTTTCGGCTTTTCAGATACACCCTAGGCCAGAACGTTCAGGCGCAGAATGTCAGGATCTTCCGGTCCGGTCATGCTGCAGCCTTTGGCTTTGGCGTATTCGATATAATCCAGGATCTCAGCAGTGATGCGCTCGCCCGGCGCCAGGATGGGGATACCCGGCGGATAACACATGACGAACTCACTGCAAACCATGCCTTCCGTTTCGCGCAGGGGCAGGCTCTTTTTGGGGGCATAGAATGCTTCCTGCGGGCTGGCGGCAACTTCGGGGTCAATGTATTCCTGGCTCAACAGGCCCGCGCCGTCGGTATGGTAGCGACGTTTGATTTCGGCCAGGGCACTGACAAGACGTTCCACCTCCTGCGGGCGGTCACCGATGGAAAGATAGGCCAGGATGTTGCCGATATCACCAAATTCGATCTGGATATCATATTCATCGCGCAGGATATCATAGACTTCGATCCCTGCAAGGCCAATATCCAGCGTGTGGACGCTGAGTTTTGTTGTATCAAAATCAAACACGGAGTTGCCGTTGCAGAGCTCTTTGCCAAAAGCGTAATAGCCGCCCACGGCGTTGATTTCCTCCCGCGCATACTCGGCCATATCTGCCACCTGGTGGAACACCTGGCGGCCGCGCAGGGCCAGGTTGCGGCGGGAGATATCCAGGCTGGACATCAGCAGATAGCTGCCGGAGGTCGTCTGTGTCAGGTTGATGATCTGCCGCACATAGCCAGCGTGGACGTTGGGGCCGGTCAGCAGCAGGCTGGACTGGGTCAGGCTGCCGCCGCTTTTGTGCATGGAAACCGACGCCATATCCGCCCCGGCTGCCATGGCGGAAACCGGCAGGCCGCCGCCGAAATAAAAGTGGGTGCCGTGGGCTTCATCAGCCAGGCACAGCATCCCGGCATCGTGGGCCATCCGCACAATGGCGCGCAGGTCGCTGCAGATGCCGTAATAGGTGGGGTTGTTGACCAGAACCGCCACCGCGTTGGGGTGCTCGGCAATGGCTTTGGCCACCTGTTCCCGCTTCATACCCAGGCTGATGCCGAGCCGCTGGTCCACTTCGGGGTTGACATACACCGGCACAGCGCCGCAGAGTACCAGTGCGTTCAGCACGCTGCGGTGCACGTTGCGGGGCAGGATGATCTCATCCCCGCGCTTGCAGGCGGTCAGCACCATGCTTTGCACCGAGCTGGTGGTGCCGCCCACCATCAAAAACGCGTGGGCAGCGCCGAACGCATCGGCGGCCAGTTCCTCCGCTTCGCGGATAACGGATACCGGATGGCAGAGATTATCCAGCGGCTTCATGCTGTTCACATCCACCCCAACGCACTGCTGGCCCAAAAAGGCGGTCAGTTCCGGGTTGCCGCGTCCCCGCTTATGACCGGGCACATCAAAGGGAACCACGCGCATCTGGCGGAAATTTTCCAGCGCTTCGTGGATGGGGGCGCGGCGCTGGTCCAACCGGGCGCGTTTTTTCTCACCGTTCATGTTTACCTCCGTTCGCGGTTCCTTTGGGAAGTGCCGTTTGGCAAAACAAAAAACGCAAGCCTTACACGGGTGTGCAGACTTGCGTTTGAAAACAGCTTTTTAAATTTTGCCACAGGCCAAATCCCCCCGGCGTGTTTACCGGGAGAGCGAATGCGGCATGATTCAAAAAGGTTGAGCGTGTCAGAGTCTATATAGCAATCTTACTTTTACTACTCTTTATTGACCGTTTCACAAGTCTGCGCAGCTGACTGCGCAATTTCATGGTTGTAAAGGAACCAACTTATAAAATTTGAGCTTTTAACTCAATCAATAAGGCAACTAAAGTTACCGATCGGCAGTGGACCCGGCTGTCCGTATGGCCATGGGTCGGAACACTAACATTTCCGGCTTCGCCTGAAACGCCACATCAGCGGCTGCAAAGTGCAATCTGTGTTGAAAAAATGCTCGGTCATACAATCCGTATGACGCTGCGCTTTTCGCTCGCCGCTGCGGCATTTCAAATGTCAGTATTCCGGCCCGCCCCTGTTGGGCGGTCCGTAGGTAAATTGCTTTGAAAAACTCTTGCAAACACGATTCGTCTTTCAAAATCGAGAAAAGTGTATCATATATTATTTGCGCTGTCAACAAAAATTGCAAAAAAGTGCAGTTTTATTTGTTTTTCCATACATTTTGGTGGTAAGAATTCTGTTCCGCCTTTATTTGCGGTGCCTGCCCCAGCAGACAAACAGCCTTATATTCGTTGAAAGTTTCAACAGGTACAGGGTTGTTTTGTGGATAACTTGTTTTTGTTTTCCATACTGGCGGCAGATCAAGCCATACCGCAGGGCATTACCATGCAAAACCAGCATGGTTTTAATGAAATAATACTATTTTACATATAAGTCTTTCTGCTGTATGATAGCCATAGTGCCGCGCGGGGGTGGGCTTTGCGCGGCAGGCAAAAGTTTTGAACAATTTACACAGCAAAAGGTGGAAAATAAAATGAATCAGCATAACCGCGCGGCAAGGCTTTGCCGGTTATTTTTCAGCACACTTTACATCAGCAGCTTTACCTTTGGCGGCGGGTTTGTGATTGTGACACTGATGAAAAAGAAATTTGTGGACGAGCTGCACTGGATCACCGAGGAGGAAATGCTGGATATGACCGCGCTGGCGGAAAGCGCCCCCGGTGCCATCGCTGTCAATGCGGCTATCCTGGTAGGGTGGCAGGTGGAAGGGCTGCTGGGCATGATTACTGCCGTTGTGGGCACCATTCTGCCGCCCATGGTTATCCTGTCCATCATCTCTTATTTTTACAATGTGTTTGCCGCCAACGTGTATGTGGCGCTGGTGCTGAAAGGGATGCAGGCTGGGGTTGCGGCGGTCATCTTAGACGTTGTGTGCAGTATGGGCGGCAAGGTCATTGCCTCGCATTCGGCGGTATCCCTGTTTTTGATGGTAGCAGCGTTTGCGGCCAACTACATTTTTGGCGTCAATGTGGTGCTTATCATTCTGGCCGCAGCGTTGTTTGGGGTTGTGCGCGCTGCGCTGGCCCGCAAAAGGAGGGCGTGAGGATGATTTACTTACAGTTATATCTCAGCTTTTTGCAGGTGGGGCTGTTCAGCGTGGGCGGCGGTTACGCTGCCATGCCGCTGATTCGCAGCCAGGTTGTGGAGCTGCACCCCTGGATGACCTTGCAGGAATTCACCAATCTGATTACCATTGCCGAAATGACGCCCGGCCCGATTGCGGTCAACTGCGCCACCTTTGTGGGGCTGCGCATTGCCCAGCTGCCGGGGGCGGTGATCGCCACGCTGGGGTGCATTACCCCCGCGCTGGTGCTGGTCTCGCTGCTGGCGTGGTGTTACCGGCGCTGGCGGGATCTTTCGGTTTTGCAGAGCGTGCTGGCCTGTCTGCGACCGGCGGTGGTTGCCTTGATTCTGGGGGCAGGGCTTTCGATTTTGGGGATCGTGGTGTTCCCCAACGGAATCTTGGGGCTGGGCAGCATTGACTGGATCGGCACGGGCAGCTTTTTTGCCGCGTTTATCCTGCTGCGCAAATATAAGTGGAACCCCATTTTGACGATGTGCCTGTGCGGCGCGGCGGGGCTTGGGTTGCATTTTTTGGCGGGAACGGTAGGGTAATAATTAAAGCATTTTTATATTGCTATTGAGCCCTTAGGGGCGCACAATGTGCGCCCTTTGACTATACGCCTAGAACATCAAAAATTCACTGCTTTTCCACTTCCTCGGCGGCGCTGCGGCAGAGGGTGATGAACCGCCGCATAGAGGCCGTGAGGTATTTTTCCTTATGCCAGGCCACCACATGGCGGCGGGTCATGGCGGCGTCCCGGATGGGGCGGGTACACACAAGGCCGGTGCGGGCATCCGCCGCGGCCAGCTGCTCCGGCAAAATCGCCACGCCCAGCTGCTGGGCGGCGGCCTGCACCAATGCTGCAGTGCTCACGCTTTCCCATGCGGGGTGCAGGGCAAGGCCCTGTTCCGCGCAGGCGTGTTCCAGCACTTCCCGTGCGGTGCTGCCGGGTTCCCGCAGCAGCAGCGGGCCGCCGACCAGCTGCTGCAAGGTCAGGGCAGCCTGCTGCGCCAGCGGGTGGGCCGGGGCCAGCACTGCGCACAGGCAGTCGGTTCCGATCGGCTCGGTATGCAGGTCGGGCACCGAAACGCTGTTTTCCAACAGGGCAAGGTCGAGTTGATTTTCACACAGCGCATCGGCCAGAACACTGCCGTTGGCCACCTTGGCCTGCAGCTCAATGCCGGGGTAGAGCGCCGCAAAGCGGCGGGCCAGCACCGGAAGGATGGTGCTGCCCAGCGTGACCGTTGCCCCCACCCGCACCACGCCGAGGGAATCCCAATCCCGCATGGCGGCTTCCATATGGTCAAAGGTATCCAACAGGTAAACGGCCTGGGCATACAGGCGCTGGGCAGCCTCGGTGGGGGAAAGATGGCGGTAAAGCCGCTCAAACAGCCGCACGCCATAGTGCTGTTCCAATTCCTGGATGGCGCGGGTCACGGCGGGCTGGGTCATGTGCAGGTTCCGGGCCGCATGGGTTACGTTGCGGGTGCGGTATACCTCCGCAAAAATGCGCATATGGCGCAGGGTCATAGGTTTGTTCCTCCTTAAACGCAGTGCTTCTGTTTTTAATGGTATGCAAATAAGGCAGATTTTGCAAGTTTTTTTGCAAATGTCTGCACAAACAGCAGCCCCCGCGGCACATCCTGTTCGGATATGCTGCGGGAGCTGCTGCTGTTTAACAAGCTATGGGAGGATAAATTCCTTTAGGGCAATACCGCATAATTCTAAGTGCCGATACGGCGAGCGAGGTGCGGCAGATGCTAAGCCAAAAGCGCAGAT
>ERZ856578.2742-NODE-2742-length-28058-cov-56.127086_pt1 | contig 28058 bp, 20 predicted proteins | sample MGYA00514384_ERZ856578 | MGnify/ENA primary metagenome ERZ856578 (study PRJEB29103, sample SAMN06111958) | human gut metagenome | biome: human gut; feature: ankylosing spondylitis patient; material: healthy_person | host: Homo sapiens | place: China:Hangzhou... | reverse complement strand
CCGCTTACATCCACATGGGCATGAAGATGGTCCAGGATGTCAAGCCCGGCGGCGTGTTCATGATCAACTGCCAGTGGTCCGATGAGGAGCTGGGCCAGCACCTGAACGCCGAGGCAAAGAAGTATATCGCTGACAACAACATCCAGCTGTATACCATCAATGCTATCGATAAGGCTATCGAGATCGGCATGGGCAAGCGCACCAACACCATCCTGCAGTCTGCATTCTTCAAGCTGGCTGACGTCATGCCTATCGATGACGCCATCAACTTCATGAAGCAGGCCGCTCAGAAGAGCTACGGCAAGAAGGGCCAGGACGTCGTTGAGATGAACTGGAAGGCCATTGACGCAGGCGTTGACGCCATCCACAAGGTGGACGTGCCCGCATCCTGGTCCAACCCCGAAGCTGATCCCGCACCCAAGGCTCTCACCGGCCGTCCGGAGCTGGTCAAGCAGATCCGTGAGGTCATGGAGCCCATTGCCCGTATGGACGGCGACAGCCTGCCTGTTTCCTCCTTCGTGGCAAATGCAAACGGCGAGTGGGAGCAGGGCGCTTCTGCATACGAGAAGCGCGGCACCGCTGTCAACGTCCCCGAGTGGGATGCTGCAAAGTGCGTTGGCTGCAACCAGTGCGCATTCGTGTGCTCTCATGCAACCATCCGTCCCTTCCTGCTGACTGCTGACGAGCTGGCAGCTGCTCCTGCCCAGACCAAGAGCCGCGATAACAAGCTGACCCCCGAGTACAAGTTTGTTATGGCTGTTTCTCCTCTGGACTGCATGGGCTGCGGCGAGTGCGTCACCGTCTGCCCCACCAAGGCTATCACCATGGTTCCTCAGGACAGCCAGGCCGATCAGCAGGCAGTCTTTGACTACTGCGTGGCCAACATCTCCAAGAAGGCTACCAAGATGGCCGATGACACCGTTATGGGCTCTCAGTTCAACCAGCCCCTGCTGGAGTTCTCTGGCTCCTGCGCAGGCTGTGCCGAGACCTCTTACGCTCGCCTGATCACTCAGCTGTTCGGCGAGAAGATGTACATCTCCAACGCTACCGGCTGCTCCTCTATCTGGGGCGGCACCGCTTCCATCTCTCCGTACACCGTCAACAAGGACAGCGGCCATGGTCCTGCATGGTGCAACTCCCTGTTCGAGGATAACGCAGAGCATGGTCTGGGCCTGTACATCGGCCAGAAGACCATCCGCGAGAACCTGATCAAGGAGATCGCAGAGGTTGCTGGTTCCGACAAGGCTTCTGCTGAGCTGAAGGCTGCTTACGAGAAGTTCATCGCAACCAAGAACAACACCAAGGCCAACGACGAGCCCGCAAAGGCCCTGATCGCTGAGCTGGAGAAGGCTGCTGCTGCCGGCTGCGAGAAGTCTGCAGAGATCCTGAAGAGCAAGCAGTACATCGCCAAGAAGTCCGTCTGGATCTTCGGCGGCGACGGCTGGGCATACGACATCGGCTTCGGCGGTCTGGATCACGTTCTGGCTTCCGGCGAGGATGTCAACGTGATGGTCTTCGATACTGAGATGTACTCCAACACCGGTGGACAGGCTTCCAAGGCCTCCAACATCGGCGAGGTCTGCCAGTTCGCTGCTGCAGGTAAGGAGATCAGCAAGAAGAGCCTGTCCGAGATCGCAATGACCTACGGCTACATCTATGTTGCTCAGATCGCTCTGGGCGCTAACATGAACCAGGCTGTCAAGGCTATTGCCGAGGCTGAGGCTTACCCCGGCCCCTCTCTGATCATCGGCTACGCTCCCTGCGAGCTGCACGGTGTCAAGGGCGGCATGACCAACTGCCAGAACGAGATGAAGAAGGCAGTCGAGGCTGGCTACTGGAACCTGTTCACCTTCAACCCCGCCAACAAGGCTCAGGGCAAGAACCCCTTCACCCTGACCTCCAAGGCTGTGGACAACGAGAAGTATCAGGCTCTGCTGGCAAACGAGACCCGTTACAGCCGTCTGACCCGCGCCTTCCCCGAGCGTGCTAAGGAGCTGTTCGCTCGCAACCAGGAGGTTGCAAACGACCGCTACGAGCACCTGACCCGTCTGGTCGAGCTGTACAAGTAAGCTGTTTTTAAGCAGCGGCAGAGACACCAAATGAACCGGCGGCCCCTGCTCTTTCCCGTGTGAAGAGCGGCAGCCCCGCATCGGCGGTTACTGCGCAATGCAGCGGTGCGGAACTGTGGAATTTGCCTTTGCCGTGCACAGAACAGGCTGAACGTTTTGCCCTGTACCTGACAGAACGGTCGAAAAACCTGATTTCATTCCCCTCCTTTTGCGCAGGGGCTTGAGATACCAAAGCGCCCGCGAGGGCCCTTGAGAGCACACCCCGCGTGTGTCAGGAGCATAAGGTCTGCGTGCAGATACCTTGCTCCGCCTGCGGCATAAGACCTGCTTTGCAGGGATCTTGCCTCAGTGAAAAAACTGCATCAGTTTTTAGCGCCCCGCTCACCGCAAGGTGACCGGGGCGTATTTTTGTGTAAATAAAACTATAAGCCCGGAGCGTCCGCGGACGCTCCGGGCTTATATATTGACGAAATAAAAGTTATTTGTTCGTCACAAATTCAATTTTGACATTCATTCCCATACCGGCGGCAAGGCGCTGCAAGGTGCGCAGAGAAGGGTTTGCATTCCCTCGTTCCAGTTTGCTGATATCGGCCTGTGCAATGCCGGTGCGCTCCGAAAGCTGTTTCTGGGTCAGACCGCTTTCCTTCCGGGCATCGATCATAGCTTGCGCAATGGTAAGCTCCGGCTGAAGAGCATCCCATTCGGCCTTAAAAGAAGGCCGCTGTAATTGTTCATTCAAATAATTCCGAAAATCACTCATGAGGAACTCTCCTTTCGATAAAAATAGTCCGCACGATATTTTTGCGCCAGTGCAATTTCCTCCGGCGGTGTTTTTTGTGTCTTTTTGACAAAGCCATTTGTCAGGATGATCTGATGCCCGACTACGAAGAAATATAAAATGCGCGTTATGTTGCTGCTTTGCTTGGCACGCAATTCAAAAATGCCATCTCCCAATGATTTGGAATAAGGCTCCCGCAGTTGTGTGCCATTGGTTTCCAATAGGGAGATCGTGCCTAAAAGCTTTGCCAGCATTTTGTCGTCCAGTGTATCCAGAAAATCACGAACCGGGCAGCTGCCGTCTGCTTTATAATAAAAATTTACTTCAAAAGCAGACATTTTCAGCATCCTTTCCGTTTGGTGGTATCCTACTATTATAATATAGGATAAAACAAATATTGTCAAGAAGATTTTTTATCACAAAATCTTCCAGAATTTTCCGCTTCCTTTTTACAGTTTCTTCATAGCTTCTTAACGAAATGAATTGTGAAAGCTGTTATACTTTTGCCATGGGAAGCGGGGCCGCAACCACTTCCCAAGTAACATGATTCCTCCTCACACCAAGGCAATATCCAAGCAAAACACCCTTCTCTGTGCGCCGCAACACGGAGAAGGGTGTTTTGTTTCTGTAAGACGCCGTAAAAATCTTTGCAAAACTTCGCTTTAGGGTTGACCCCATTTTTTTGCGGCGCTATAATAAAAAAGGATATAGCCAGTGCAGCGCCCGGCGCGGGTGCTGCGGCTGCGGAATTTACGAAAACCGGGAGGTGAACGCAGGACAATGGACCCTGATCATAGTCGAAGTAGATCCACCGATGCGGTAGATCGGACAACAAAAAGTACTGCGTTCGCCTTTTTGCATCCGGCGGCTTACTGAAAAGCCCCCGGCATAGGAAAGGCGCGGCTTTGCGTGCGCGGAAACGGCTGCATTTGCGGCATTCCGGCACCGGGCGGCGCGTTTTTTGTTTCCCGACCTGCTGCATCCTCCGGCGCGGAGAAAGCCCTCCGTGCCGTATAGTGCCCAGAGGAGGTAGCCCATGGATATGGAAGAAAAGAAGCTGGAAACCAACACGGAACAGAACCTGCCGGTGCAGGAACTGCCCTCCGATATTCCCGCCGAGGTGCGTCAGAAGCTGGCGGAGGATCTGAACGAGGAAGCCACCGAGGATCTGAAGCAGGATATGCGGGAGGCAGAGCGGGAGGAAGCCAATGACGAAGAGGTCAAGGCAAACCCCGAGATGCTGACCAAGAGCCGTCTGCTGAAGCTGCTGATCAAAAAGCAGTACGTCAAGCTGCGTGAGGTGACCGAGGAAGAGCAGCCCGCCGACCTTGCCGAGCTGTTGGAAGAACTGGACGAGAACAACCGTCTGGTGGTGTTCCGCCTGCTGAAAAAGGAAGTTGCCACCGAAGCCTTTGCCTATATGTCCGACGAAGCCCGGGACGATCTGGTGAACGCCTTTTCGGACGTGGAGCTGGTGAGCGCCATCGAGGAGATGAGTCTGGACGATGCCGCCGACCTGCTGGAAGATATGCCTGCAGGCGTGGTCAAGCGGGTGCTGGAAAAATCCTCCCGGGAGACCCGCGAGAGCCTGAACAAGCTGCTGAACTACCCGGAAAGCTCTGCCGGCAGCCTGATGACCCCGGAATATGTGCGTCTGCGCATGGATATGACGGTGGAACAGGCCTTTGAAGCCATCCGCAAGCAGGGCGAGAACGCCGAGACCGTCTACACCTGCTATGTGGTGGAGAGCAACCGGCTGCAGGGCGTTGTCTCTGCCCGCAATCTGCTGCTGGCCGACCCCAAGACCCCCATCACGGAGATCATGGAGGACAATCTGGTCACCGTGAAGGTCACCGACGATCAGGAGTTCGTGGCGCGTGAGATGCAGCGCTACGACTTTACCGCCATGCCCGTTCTGGACAACGAGGGCATGTTCGTGGGTATCATCACCATCGACGATGCCATTGACGTTCTGACCGACGAGAGCACCGAGGATATGCAGAAGATGGCCGCCATTCTCCCGGATGACGACGCCACCACCTACTTTGGCACCAGTGTGTGGACCCACGCCAAGCAGCGCATCCCCTGGCTGCTGATTTTGATGCTGTCCGCTACCTTTACCGGTATGGTCACCACCCACTACGAGGAAGCCTTTGTCAGCCTGCCGCTGCTGGTCTCCTTCATGCCCATGCTGATGGATACCGCCGGTAACTGCGGCAACCAGATCAGCACCCTGATGGTGCGCGGTCTGGCACTGGGCGAGGTAGAACCCGCCGACTTTATGCGGGTGCTGGCCAAGGAGCTGCGGGTGTCTGCCATCGTGGGCGCAGTGCTGGGCATCGTGAATGGCCTGCGCATCTACCTGATGTACACCTTCCTCTTCCCCGGCCAGTACGCCAACGTGATGGGCTACGCCATCGTGGTCAGCGTGTCGCTGTTCTTCAGTGTCATTCTGGCAAAGCTGGTGGGCGGTATGCTGCCGCTTGCCGCCAAAAAGCTGGGTGCCGACCCCGCCATTATGGCTACCCCCTTCATCACCACCATCGTGGACGCCTGCAGCCTGATCCTCTATTTCCAGATCGCACAGCTGGTGTTCCGCAATATGATGTAAAGAAAAAAGCAATGCCGGACGGTCTGCGGACCGCCCGGCATTTTTTGCATCCAACCCTTTGGCGCATTTGCCCAAAAGGACGGCGATATTTTATATGCTCTGTCAATTGACACACCACAGATGTGATGATGTAAAATAATAAAAGAGGTCGTTTGAGTTCCAGTACGTTGGATAGAACCTGTATTTTTGTTACCGGAGATGTATCATGAAAAAGACAAGACGCTTTGTAGCACTTTTACTGGCCGCGGTGCTGGCCTTGGCATTGTTCACCGCCTGCGGTGCAGCGCAGCTCACCATTGGCGAGGAATACGAAAAATGGTTCGTAGAGCAGCTCAACAGCAAGCGGCCGGCGGACAAACCGGTACAAAAAGTTGACGTCAAACACTCGGATATGATGGTTGCTCTGGCGAAAATCAGCGAGGACGGGAAGTTCAAAGCCAGAGACGGCCGGGATCATGAGGCGAACGGGTACGGATTTGGGGAGAGCTGGTATTGGATGATCCTCTCAGGCCGGGATACTTCGGCCGATAAAACTGTTGATGCAGTTGTGCTGACCCCGGAAAATCTGACGCAGTACGGACCTGTTTACTTTATTGATGAACAGCAGTTGTACCGGATCGATGAGTATGATATTGTTACCCGTGTTATGGATGACAAGACCTACGTTGCGGTGTATCTCCACTTAGAGGAAGCGAAAATCTGACCCCTGCGCCGCTGCATACCCTAGTGTGCGCTGCTGCTAAGGCATAAAATATGGTTTTATAAGCCCTCTCAGGCACTTTGTCTGCCCGAGAGGGCTTATTTTTGCATCCAACCCTCTCAGTCTGCTCCCGATGGTCGCCGCAGGCGACTGAGAGGGTTCAGCCGGGATAAAAACAGTGTGGAAAATCACCGTTTGTGTCCGTTTTCCACACCGGGCTTTTCTCCCCGGCGGTTTGTGGAAAACTGCCCGGGGTAAGATTCCAGATTGGAGAAAAGCAAACCCGTAAGCCGGAGTAAACTGTAAAAACAAAAGAAAAACCTTCGACTTTCTTTTTTATAAAAGGCAGAATGCCCACATTTTTGCCCACAAATTTCCAGAATGCGGCGGCGTCCATTACGGCTTGTATAGGACTTTCCTCCACTGGATGTGGAAAACTATGTGGAAAAGGTGGAAAACATCGTTGGAAACTGCGCTTCTTTTTCACAAAAACGGTGGAAAACCCGGTGGAAAAAGTGAAAAGTTCATTCCAGAACGGATAGTCCATACAATTTTCGGTTGTCGTTTTGGGACTTAAAACCCGCATGAATGCTGTGCTTTTCCCGCCTTTTCCACACCCCGGCGGCTGCGGTGTGAAAAAACTGCGCGTGCAGCCTGTCTGCCGGGAAAGAAAGTGCAGTTTCAACGCCTTCCGCGTGGATTTTCTTGAATGCGGGGGCCTGTCATGGTAAAATAGAGGTAACATGAAACTGGCGGGGCAACCCGCAACGGAGGCGAAACACATGAACAACTGGCTGAACAGGCTGGAGCGCAAGTATGGCCGCTACGGAATCCCGAACCTGACCAATATTCTGGTGGCGGGGCAGATCTTAGTGCTGGCCATCGAGCTGTTTATTGACCGTACCATCACGGGCTGGCTGGGGCTGAACCGGTTCCTTCTGCTGCAGGGGCAGGTCTGGCGGGTGATCAGCTTTATATTCATCCCCTTTTCTGGTGGCAGCATCCTCAGCGTGGTGCTGGGCATCTACTTCACATGGTTCATCGGCACGGCGCTGGAACGGGAGTGGGGCGATTTCCGCTACACGGTGTATCTGCTGTCCGGCGTGCTGGGCACGGTGCTGGGCTGCCTGCTCACCGGAGTGACCGCCAGCACCTACTGCCTGTCCCTCTCGCTGCTGCTGGCTTTTGCCATGCTCTACCCGGAGGTGCAGCTGCTGCTCTTCTTCGTCATCCCCATTCGGGTAAAATATTTCGGCGTTTTCGCAGCGGTGCTGTGGGTGTTCAGCTTTCTGGGCGCTTCCCTGCCCGGCAAGCTGGACTACCTGCTGTCCATGCTCAACGTCTGGCTCTTCTTTGCCCCCATGGCCTACCGCTCCCTCCGCGCATGGGTGCGCCGGGAGCAGTGGAAGAGGAAGAATAGAAGATAAATCCTCCCGTGAAAATGGAAACTGCCGAGGGGTGTTCTCTTTTGACACCAAAAGAGAACCGGAAAAGTGTGCGCTTTGCGGGGTAACTTTCTGCTTGCTTTCAGCGTGCAGGGACGCTCCGCTGGGCCAGAGGCAGGGAGGGGTGTTCCGACTCCCCCCTCCCTACCTCTGGACTCCACCCACCCCGCAACGGGCCAAGGGCTGCACGCCCTTGACAATCCTAAAGCAGAAGTCGAAGCACAAAAAAGCTAGCGCTGCGCCAGTCGGCGCTATCGCTTTAACGCTTTTTTCGCTTCTCCATTTATAGCCCCTCAGTCGCTGCGCGACAGCTCCCCCCGGGGGAGCGAGCGCCCACCCGCAGCGCCGCGCTTTCGTAGAAAGCGGCGCTGCAAATGCTGTTTTCCTTCACGACCCCTTCCGTGAAAATGGAATACCGGAGCGTCCGCAGACGCTCCGGTATTCCGAAATTAAAAATAAATCTTCCGCTATTTATGCCCAGAGCAACGCGGAGGGCATTCTAAATCTTTAAATCGTCTTACCGTCTCACAAAAGGAGTACTCCCATCATGATGCTGGACCGCATGGAAGGCAACGCAGAACTGAAAACCAGCGTGCAGCAGATGCTGGCCACCCGGCGGCTGACCCATAGCGTTTTGCTGGTGGGCGAAGCCGGTCTTGGCACCGGCTTTGCCGCCCGCTGCATCGCCGCCGACTACCTCTACCCCGCCGGCGGTGCCGCCGCCGAAGCACTGCTGCGGGGCGAGTGCTGCCGCGCCGTGGCAAAGGCCGGTAAGCGCGACAGCGGCACGGTGGAGACCGGCATCGTGCGGGAGGCCATCTCGGTGTCCGGTATGGGCAGCGGCGGAAAGTATCTGGTGGGTCAGGTCACCGCCATGCGCAGCGAAATTTTCAACACCAGCCTTTCCGCCGAGGGGCGCGCGGTGCTTTTGTACCATGTGGAGCGGATGAACGAGGAATCTGCCAACGCTCTGCTCAAGGTCATGGAAGAGCCCCCGGAGGGGGTGCTGTTTCTGCTCACGGCGGATTCACTGGCCAGCGTGCTGCCCACCATTCGCAGCCGCTGCGTCAGCTTTGCGGTGGCACCGGTGTCCCCCGCCGACTGCACCCGCTACTGCGCGGCGCAGGGAGTGGACAAAAAAACAGCCGCACTGTACAGTGAGCTGTTCGATGGTCATATTGGCACGGTGCTGGCGGTCGCCCGGGACGAAGCCCGCGCCGCACAGGTGGAAAAGGCGCTGGAGCTTGCCCGCGCCGCTGCCGCCCGCGATAGCTACACCGCCGCTGTGCTGCTTGCCGCCTACGAAAAGGACAAGGCGACGGCTTCTGCCCTGCTGACCGATTTCCGCGCCGTGGCAGCGGCAGGTCTGCGCAGCAGCCCCCGCGCCCCGGTGCAGGGCACACAGGCACGGCAGGCGGTGCGTCTGGCAGATGCCGCATTGCAGCGGCTGGGCGCACAGGTGAACCCCAAGGTGGTGCTGACGGTGTTCGCGGCAAAGCTGCGCACCCTTTAAAAATAACGAAACAACAAGAAACCCCTCCGGCGCTTGCGGTACACCGGAGGGGTTTCTTGTTTGGGGTATTGCTTTGGTGTGAGGAGGAATCATGTGCGGGGAAGTGGTTGCGGCCCCACTGTCCCTGCAAGATACAGTATACCCGATTTTACGAAAAAAGTCATTACATTTCTGTGAAAAATCAAAAAAGTTCTTGAAACTTTGTACCGCACTGCGAAAAAAATACAAAATGAAACGTTTGAGGAAGCCCTCACCCGTTTTTCATCTGCTCTGCGTGCAGCTTTCCGTGCTCTACATAATGCGCGGCGTTGTGCAGGTTGGCTTCCACCTGCGCGGCACTCACCTGCTTGATGACCCGGGCGGGCACGCCCACCGCCACCGAGTTGTCCGGGATGACCATACCTTCCGGCACCAGCGCCCCTGCCCCGATGATGCAGTTTTTGCCTACCACGCAGTGGTTCAGCAATGTGGCGTGCATCCCGATGAGGCTGCCGTCCCCTACGGTGCAGCCGTGCACCAGTGCGCAGTGCCCTACCGTGACGTTTTCGCCAAGGGTCACGCAGCCGCCGATGTCGCAGTGCAGCACCGCGTTATCCTGTACATTGCTGTTTTTGCCGATGGTTAACGTGCCGTCATCTCCGCGCAGCACCGCACCGTACCAGACGGTAGAGCCGTGCTTTAAAACCACATCTCCCTGCACAGTGGCGCTGGGGGCTACAAAGGCTGCGCCCTCATCGCGGGGCGTTTTTCCACAAAAGGATAAGAACATTGTTAAAAACCACCTTTCTCTTTTGGTTCTTTTATGGTATTCTTATAAGTAAGGAACAAAAATGTGCGCGCCGGTTTTGCCGGAGCGGGATTCAAGGGGGTACCTTCATGCTTCACAACACGTTCTGCCGCCGGTTGGCGGCACTGGTGCTTACGCTGGCGGTCGCCGTCAGTATAGTGCTGCCGGTATTTGCAGTATACCCCATGCCCGTCCAGACTGCAACAGAGACTGAGGCGGTGTATCTGTTCAACGCAGACACCGGCAAGACCATCCTGAGCCAGAACGCCGACCAGCAAAAATATGTGGCCAGCCTGACCAAGCTGATGACCGCCCTGCTGCTGGTGGAAAGCGGCAAGGATCTGAACGGTGAAGTGACCGTGCCCACCGACCTGACGCAGGAGTTCAAGGATATCCAGAACGCCAACGGCACCACCATGGGGCTGCGCATCGGTGAGACCGTGCGCCGTATTGATCTGCTGAACGCCATGCTCATCGTCAGCGCCAACGACGCCGCCAGCGTCATTGCGTGGGACGTGGGGGGCAGCGTGGTGGGCTTTGTGCAGCAGATGAACGCCCGGGCGGCGGAGCTGGGCTGCACCGGCACGAACTTTACCTGTGCCCACGGCCTGTTTGACTACGGCAACGTGTCCACCGCGCAGGATCTGGCAAAGATCGCCGCCGCCTGCGCGGAGAACCAGACCTTTGCACAGGTGGCGGGCACCGCCAGCTATGTGCTGCCAGCCACCAATCTGCGCAAGGCCGAGTACACCATCAGCAGCTCCAACAGCCTGATGAACAGCGAGAGCGCCAACTACCGGGAGTACGTCCAGTGGGTCAAGGGCGGCTTTACCACGCTGGCAGGCCGCTGCATCGTGGCTTTTGCCCAGCAGGACGGTCACAACTATGGGCTGGTGATCCTTGGCTGCGACACGCCGGATCACCTGTTTACCGCGTGTGACGACCTTTTTGACTGGGCCTTTGCCAGCTTTGCCGATCGGCCGCTGGTGGATACCAAGACTGTGCTGACCACCGTAGACCTGAACAAGTGCCGCACCGAGCCGGCTGTGGAGCTGTACGCCGCCGCCCCGGTCAGCGGCTACGGCCACAGCGACGATAAGGTGAGCTATTCCTTCGACCTGCCCGAGCGCGTCTCCGCTACCGTCAAGGAGGGGCAGAAGCTGGGCACCGCCACCGTCTATCTGGATGGCTACGAGGTGGGACAGGTAGACCTTGTGACCCACCGGGAGTATGTGTCGGACTTCCGCACCGACATCAAGGCCACCCTGCTGCTGCTCTGCGCCCTGATTTTGATTCTGTGCGCGCTGGGCTTTGCTACCCTGCGCTGCGGCGGCGGGCTGACCCTTAACCAGCGCCGCCGCCAGATGAAAAAGAGAAGATAAGAAGAGTAAAGCGCCTGTCCGGCGAAGCCGGACAGGCGCTTTTATCAATTACACTGCCCCGTAGATGCCGTGCACCGACACTTCCCCGGTGAAAACGTGCTGCTCCCCGGCATCGGTGCGCACCACTAAACGCCCCTCGGCGTCCACGTCCACGGCTTCGCCTGCGCCCTGACTGCCGTCCGGCAGGTCAAAGGTGACCCGGCGGCCCAGATTGATGCAGGCGGCCTTGTATTCCTCCCGGAAGGGCGCAAAGCCGTCCCGGGCAAAGGTGTACAGGCTGCGGTCAAAGCCAAAGTCGGTCAGCCCCTCCGCCAGCCATGCGGGGTCGGTAGAAAGATCCACCGCAGCGCCCTGCAAGGCCAGCGAGGTGCCGTGGGGCAGATCGGCGGCGTCAAAATAGCTCTGGGGCTGGGCAAGATTGATGCCGATGCCGCACAAAATGCCGCGCCCCTGCTGTTGGTAGCCGTAGCTTACGCTTTCGCACAGGATGCCCACGATCTTTTTGCCGTTCAGCAAAAGGTCGTTGGGCCACTTGATCTGGCAGTCCACGCCGTAGCGCAGCTGCAGCTGGCGGCGCACCGCAAGGCTTGCCAGCAGCGGCAGGGTGGCAGGCTGTGCCAGCGGCTCCTTGATGGCCACCGTGTAGTACAGCGCCTTGCCCTCGGCGTTTACCCAGCTGCGGCCAAGCCGCCCGCGCCCGGCGGTCTGGTTTTCGGTATATACCGCCGCCACCGGGCCGAACTCCTCAAAATGCTCTTTTACATAGGCGTTGGTGCTGCCGCATTCCGGCAGATAGCGCACCTCGTTGATGCTCATTGCTTGGGTACCTCTTTGTGCTCATAGGCGGTCACTGCGCCGTTTTCCAGCGTCAGCAGGCCGTAGGTGTCCGGGCCGGTGTAGCACCGCCCGCAGGAGCCGGGGTTGAACAAAAATACCTTGCCCCGCTGCTCTGCGTGGGGAATGTGGGAGTGGCCGAACAGTGCCACCTCGGCCCCCCGGGCGGCGGCAGCATCCGCCAGCGTATCCAGATCGTATTTTACACCGTACATGTGACCGTGCGTATAGAAAACCACCGCCTGATCAAAGGCCGCAAGGCCATCCAGAGGTTCCAGCGCACCGTAATCGCAGTTGCCGGCCACGGAGTACACCCGCAGATGGGGGAAAAAGGCCAGCGTCTGTTCCAGATCCCGCAGGCCGTCCCCCAAAAAGATCACGGCGTCCACGTTGTTCTGCTCTTTGTTCAAAATGCGCTTAATGGCGTCACGCGCGCCGTGGCTGTCGCTCAGGACCAGTAGTTTTGTCACGGAAAAATATCCTCCTCTATCCTCATTCGGCAGTCTGCTGCAACAGCAGCAGCTGCTTGTACACTTCGCTCTTGGAATAGGCTGTGCCCTGCGCAGCAGCCTTGGCGGCGGCAGAAGCGCTGAAGCCCTCAATGGTCAGCGCAAAAGCGCGCTGCGCCGCCTGTTCCAGGGTCAGCTCCTCTTCCTCGGCGGCACCGGCGGGCGCACCCGCCATCACCAGCACATACTCGCCCCGGGGCTCGGCGGCGCGGTAGTGCTCCACGGCTTCGCCCAGGGTAGTTTTCCAGATCTCCTCGTGGAGTTTGGTCAGCTCCCGGCACAGGGTAATGCTGCGGTCTGCACCAAAGGCGGCGGTCAGATCGTCCAGCGTGGTGCGCAGCTTGTGGGGCGCTTCGTAAAAGATGACGGTGCGCTTTTCCTGCAAAAGTTCGGCCAGGCGCTCCTTTTTCTGTTTGCGGTTCACTGGCAGAAAGCCCTCGAACACCCAGCGGGAGGTGTCCTGCCCGGAGACTGCCAGCGCGGTAACGCAGGCAGAAGCGGCCGGGATGGGCACTACTTTGATGCCCCGCGCCAGTGCGTCCCGCACAATGACCTCGCCCGGGTCGGACACGCAGGGCATGCCGGCGTCACTGCACAAGGCGCAGCTCTCCCCTGCCTCGATGCGCTGCAAAATGGCCTCGCCCTTCTGCAAGGCGTGCTCGTAGTAGCTGACCATGGGCTTTTTCAGCCCCAGATAATTCAGCAGCTTCATGGTCACACGGGTGTCCTCGGCGGCAATAAAGTCGGCCGCGCCAAAGGTGGCAGCCACCCGGGGCGGCATATCCTCCAGATTGCCGATGGGGGTCGCCACGATGTAGAGAGTTCCTGCCATAATTACCTCCTGAATTTATCGTCCGTACAGCGCCGCTCCGGCGCGGATGAGCACGTCCGGCTCCACCCGCAGGCCGGTCCTGCGGTTCTTCTGGGCTTCCACAAGGAACAGCCACGGGGCGTTTTCCGGGGCGTTCTTTACAAAGGCCAGCCGCTTGGGTTCCAGCCGGTGGGCGCGCAGCACAGCCAGCACCTCAGCCAGCCGCTCGGGGCGGTGACACAGCGCCAGCCGCCCGCCGTCCTTCAAAAGCCGGAAGCCGCAGGCACAGACATCCTCCAAAGCGCAGGTATTTTCGTGCCGGGCAAGGGCGTGAGCGGCGTTCTGGCTCTGCGGCCCCTCGGTAAAATAAGGGGGATTGCACGCGCACACGTCAAATTGCCCCTCGTCCTGCCGCCATGTGCGCAGGTCGGCACAGACGGGAATGATGTGGGTGAGCTGCTGCTCTTCCACCGCTGCTGCCAGCAGAGCGCTGCCCTCGGGCTGCAGCTCCAACGCGGTGCAGGGGCCGCGGTGCCCCCGGTCGTGCCATTCCAGCGCCACGATGCCGCAGCCGGAGCACAGGTCTGCGGCTTTCTGGCTGCGCTTCGGCTCACAGAAGCGTGCCAGCAGCAGCGCATCCGAGCCGAACCGGTGCGCCGGGGTGCAGTAGACCATAGTTCTATTATACAAAACTTCCGTAGAATGTTCCATAGACAGTGTGTCGTTTCCCTTCCAAAAAATGCAGGGTATTTTCCTGCGGAATTTGTGCATGAAACAAAAAGGGGGGGCGGCTGCGCAGCATTTTGTGCAGTGCCTCTTTTGCGGTGGACGATCAGGAATGGCCGCCGCGTGTGCTTTGGCCATGCTCAGCGGAAAAATGTTTTTGATTCAGCAGTTCGGCGCGTCTGCGGACGCGCCGAACTGCGTTTTTCATGAATTTACTTTATGATACCACAAAAAAGGACTGCTGCACAGGTGTGCAGCAGTCCTTTTTGATGCGTTTTCAGCAAAAACTACTGATTATTCAGCAGCGATTGCACCAGTGGGGCAAGCACCCTCGCAAGCACCGCAATCGATGCAGGAATCAGCGTTCACAACTGCAGCGCCGTTCTCGATGGTGATAGCGCCAACCGGGCAAGCGCCCTCGCAAGCGCCGCAGCCAACACATGCGTCAGAAACCTTGTGTGCCATAATAAACTCTCCTTTTTTATCCCGTGCCGATGTAATTATGAAGAAACGTACCTTGGCACGGCCACGCACGCCCCCCGGAATTTGTATCCTTGTCTGCATTCTAACAAAGCAGGCCGGAAAAGGCAAGACTAACCGTGCTGCCACAACAACAAAATAAAATATTTTGTGGGGTTGCACAAAAGCACGGCCTAACTTATAGCCAAAATTGCCGGAGATTTTTAGCGAAAATCACGAAGTCTGGTTAGTTTTGTGATACTAACTATCTGGACGCTCATTCTTTCTCATTCGTGCGGCGGCGGGGGCAGGCGGGGCGCTTTTCGTCGTCGGAGCTTGCCACCACCGGGGCGGGGTTGCGCACGCCGGAGTAATCATCGTCCGGGTCGGGACGGCGGGGCGGGCGCTTGCCGCCGCTCACATACTCGCACACACCCACCTTGTAGTACCGGGGCGCAAGGCTCTCGGTGCCGCAGCGCACCCGCAGGTAGCCGGACACCGGGTTCACCTCCAGCACGGTGCCCAGACCGTCCGGGGTGCGCACCGTGCTGCCCACCATGGGCATGATGCTGTTCAGGTACTCGTAGGCGCTCTCCTCGTAGGCAAGGCAGCACATCAGGCGACCGCAGGCACCGCTGATCTTGGTGGGGTTCAGCGAAAGGCCCTGCTCCTTGGCCATCTTGATGGAAACGGGCTGGAAATCCTTCAAAAAGCGGCTGCAGCAGAAGGGCTGGCCGCAGATGCCCAGACCACCGATCATCTTGCTCTCGTCGCGCACGCCGATCTGGCGCAGCTCGATGCGGGTGTGGAAGATGCCGGCCAGATCCTTGACCAGTTCCCGGAAGTCCACCCGCCCGTCAGCGGTGAAGTAGAACATGATCTTGGAGCGGTCCAGCGTGTACTCGGCCTCCACCAGCTTCATCTCCAGCCCGTGGCGGGCGATGCACTCCTGACAGGTGTGGTAGGCGCGCTTTTCGTCCTCGCGGTTCTGGCGCATCCGGCGGATATCCACGCTGTCGGCCATGCGGGTGATGGGCTTCAGCGCCTTGGGTACGGCGGCATCCGCCAGCTCCAGCACGCCCTGCACCACCTCGCCGCACTCCACGCCGCGGGCGGTCTCCACGATCACATACTCCCCGGCATGGATGACAGCGTCACCGGGATCAAAATAATAGCTTTTGCCGTTTTCCTTGAAACGGACCGAAATGACTTTTTTCATAGTGTTCCTCGTTTTTGTATCGGATAAGCCCCGCAAGGGGCAGCTTTTTCAGTCTGCTGTTAGTATACCATAATCAAAAGCACATTTCTATGCAAAAAGAAAAGTCTTTATATCCCCTAAATTTTTCCCTCCCCTGCAATGATTCCCCCTGCTCAACCGTATGCAGTACGGAAAAGGTGTCGAAATTTTGTCCGGCGGCAGAGGGGAGGAAAGCGGACAGAATGCCGGTTTTGGGGCGGCAAAGTTGTGCGTTTCGCAGATTTTGACAGAACTTTCGCAAAAGATTCGCCGCACCTCTATTGAAAGCGCACGCCTTGCGTGTATAATAGGAATGTTAGGAACCCATTGCCCCCAAAGAGGGAGGAACTGTTGCGCCGGGCGGTGCTGCAGAGAAACGGTAGGAGAAGATGGAAAAATTCAGTGTCAAAAAACCATTTACGGTGCTGGTTGCAGTCATCATGGTGCTGATGCTCGGCTTTGTGTCGATCACCAAGATGAAAACCAACCTGCTGCCGAATGTCAGCACACCGTATCTGATGGTGGTCACCGTGTATCCCGGTGCCAGCCCGGAGCGTGTGGAGACCGAGGTCTCGGATGTGCTGCAAAACGCGCTTACAGTGCCCGGTGTGGAAAATATCACCGCCACCTCGGCTGAGAATTACAGCCTGTTGCTGATGAAGTTCGTGGACGATACGGACATGAACAGCGCACTGGTGCAGGTGTCCAACAAGCTGGATCAGGCTAAGAGCGACCTGCCGGAGACGGCGCTGACTCCCTCTGTGATACAGTACAGCATGAACATGAACGCCTTTATGACCGTGGCTGTCAGCCGCGAGGGCAGTTCGGTGTACGACCTTTCTGATTTTATCAAGAACACCATGACTCCCTACGTCCAGCGCAAGGGCGGCGTGTCCAGCGTATCCTCCAGCGGCCTTGTGGAGCAGCTGGTGCAGGTGCAGCTGAATCAGGAAAAGGTGGACGCCATCAACGAAAAGCTGATGGAGCTTATCGACACTCAGCTGGAAGTGGCGCACACACAGTTGGAGGAGGCCGAGGCCAAGATCAAGGCCGGCCGCGCAGAATACGATAAGCAGTTCAAAAACTTCGGCAATACCGTGTCCAACACGGTCATGGGCTCCCTGAGCTCTGAGGTCGGAAGCGCCGTAGAAGTGGTGCGCAAGCAGGCCGAGGCACTGCTGCAAAGCGTCAACAACCTGATCGCCGTGGTCAAGGAGCCCGAGGTGCAGCAGGCCCTCATTGAGGTGCAGGCCGGTTTGCAGCGGGTGCTGGACAAGTTCAACAGCACCGGTATGCGGGATATCGACTCCCTGATCGAGATCGTGTCCGAGCTGCGCGATATCACCGATAAGCTCTCCTCTGCGTTGCAGACCCTGCAGAACCGCATCAACACCGAGACCGGTACGCAGGGCGAGGGCGCTGCGGATCTGGCAGACGAGCTGCAATTGCAGGACAGCCTGAACGTCATCTATAAGACGCTGGAAGATACCATCAAGGCCATGGACAACGTGCCCGGCATGATGAGCGAGTTCTCCAAAGCGCTGGGCAACTTTACCCAGCAGCAGATGGTCGCCTATATGCAGTTTACCGAAGCCCGCGAGCAGCTGAATGAGTACGAAAAGCAGCTCAGCGAGGCCAAGACCCAGTACGAGGCCGCCAAGGAAAAGGCGCTTGCCAGCGCCGATGTGACCAAGCAGCTGGATATCAAGACCCTTGCCACCCTCATCTACGCCCAGAACTTCTCCATGCCTGCCGGTTACGTCAAGGACGAAAGCGGCGAGTCGTGGCTGCTGAAGGTGGGCGAGGAATACGACAGCGTGGACGATATCCGCGGTGCACTGCTGCTCCATGTGGAGGGCTACGGCGACGTGCGCCTTTCCGATGTGGCAGACGTGGAGATCATCGACAACGCCGCCGACAGCTACACCCGCCTGAACGGCGAGCAGGCTTCGGTGCTGAAAATTTACAAGGACGACAGTTCCAGCGCAGGTGACGTATCTGCCAACTGTCTGGACGCTTTCAAGGAGCTGGAAGCCCAGTACGAGGGTCTGCACGTTGTGGTGCTGTCCAATCAGGGCAACTACATCAGCATCCTGATCAAGAGCATCCTCACCAGTATGCTGGTGGGTGCCGCACTGGCCATCGTCGTGCTGGCCATCTTCCTGAAGGACGTCAAGCCCACGCTGGTGGTCGGCGTCAGTATCCCCCTGTCGGTGCTGTTTGCCGTGGTGCTGATGTACTTCACCGGGCTGGACCTGAACGTCATGACGCTGGCCGGCCTGTCGCTGGGCATCGGTATGCTGGTGGATAACTCTGTTGTTGTCATCGAGAACATCTACCGTCTGCGCGGCCGCGGCGTGCCCGCCGCCCGCGCTGCGGTGCAGGGTGCACGTCAGGTGGGTATGTCGGTCGTGGCCTCTACCCTTACCTCGGTGTGCGTGTTCCTGCCGGCAGTGTTCTCTGCCAGCCTCATCCGCAACCTGATGGGTCCCATGTCCCTGTGCATCGGCTACTGCCTGATGGCTTCTCTCATCGTGGCACTGACTGTGGTGCCTGCTGCCTCGGCTACCGTGCTGAAGAATGCCCAGCCCAAAAAGCTGGCATGGTTCGATAAGATCCAGAACGCCTACGGCCGCAGTCTGGAAAAGGCTTTGCAGAAGCGCTTTGTGCCGCTGGCAGCCGCCGTGCTGCTGCTGGTGTTCTGCTGCTGGCGGGTGGTCTCCATGGGCATCGTGCTGCTGCCCACCAGCACCAGCAACGAGGCCATGATCACCCTTTCCACCACCGACACCCTCTCGAAGGACGAGTCCTACGATGTGGCCGGTAAGGTGGTGCAGGCTGTGATGGCCGTGGACGGCGTGGAGGAGGTAGGCATTACCCCCGACAACACTGTGGCGGGCATGGATGTCTCCAACCTCGGCCTGCCCTCCACCATCACCGACCTGCTGAACGCCGCCAACGGCTACGGCAAGTATAAGATCAACGTCAAGCTCAGCGAGGAGCTTTCCTCTTCCAAGATCGACGCCGCCTGCAAGGCCATGGAGGACGCTGTGGCCGGGGTGGCGGATTGCACCGCCACCGTCCAGCAGTACGGCATGACCGATGACCTGACCAGTCAGCTGTCCACCGGTCTGACCATCAAGATCTACGGCACCGATGCCGAGACCCTGACCGCCCTGTCCGAGAAGGTGGTAGACATCGTGAACAGCACCGATGGCTTCCAGAACGCCACCAACGGTCTGGGTGCGGGCGATTCCACCATCATCCTGCAAGTGGACCGCGACAAGGTGCGCGCCAACGGCCTGACCGTTGCGCAGGTGTACCAGCAGATCGCTGCAAAGCTGACCACCACCACCACGGCACAGACCCCTGTTACCGTGGACGGCACCACCATGGATGTGCAGATCAGCAACAATCTGGACCCGCTGACCAAGGAAAACATGATGGACATGACCTTTGAGACCACCGTCATGTCCGCAGACGGCACCACCGCTACCGGCACCTGCAAGCTGTCGGATATCGCCAGCTGGACCACCGGCACCGCACCGGACTCCATCACCAGCGAGAACCGGAACCAGTTCGTTACCGTCACTGCCGAGACTGCCCCGGGCTACAACACCACGGTGCAGGCCCGTGCCGTGAAAAAGGCGCTGGATGCCTTTGCCCTCACCGACGAGATGCCGGAAGGCTGTTCCTTCTCCATGGGCGGCGAGAGCGACAGCGTCAACTATATGACCAACGAGATGATCCAGTGGATGGCACTGGCCCTGCCCTTTGTCTACCTTGTCATGGTGGCGCAGTTCCAAAGCCTGCTGTCCCCCTTCATCGTGCTGTTCACCGTGCCGCTGGCCTTTACCGGCGGTCTGCTGGGCCTGCTGCTCACCGGCCAGCAGCTGACCATGATCTCCATGATGGGCTTCATCGTGCTGATGGGTACGGTCGTCAACAACGGCATCGTGTTCGTGGACTACGCCAACCAGCTGCGCATGGGCGGCATGGAGCGCCGCGCCGCACTGGTGGCGACCGGCAAGACCCGTATGCGTCCCATTCTGATGACCACCCTGACCACCGTGCTGGCCATGCTGCAAATGGTGTTCAGCAACGATATGGCAAGCCAGCTGATGAGCGGCATGGCCATCGTCATCATCTGCGGCCTGAGCTACGCCACCCTGATGACCCTGTATATCGTGCCTATCCTGTACGATATCCTGTTCAAGAAACCGCCGCTCAACGTGGATATCGGCAGCGACAAGGACCTGGACGACATCCCGGACGATGCCGCCGAGTTCATTGCCGCCCAGTCCTCTGCGGCACAGCCTCAGCCGGAAGCATAAGGCTTACAGCCTGTATCACCAAAGCGCCCCGCATTTCCATCGGAAGTGCGGGGCGCTTTTTGGTATTGTAGGCACTTTCGATGATTCTAACAAAAAATCGCCGCAAAAATTGGATGGTAATTCTAAAAGGATTCCAACACAAAACTGTAAAACTGTGATATAATCATAAATACAGACAAGATGCAAAAGGGGGCAGTCTGCCCCTTTTGCATTTCCGAAAAAAGCTTTAGGAGGCGAGGCCCAATGGCACAGATCCGTTCCAAGCCCTTCGGTGTGACCAAAGAGGGCGCTAATGTTACCGAGTACATCCTCTCGAACCCCGGCGGTATGTCCGTCAGTGTGCTGGATTACGGCTGCGTGATCAAAAATATCATCGTCCCGGCCAAAAACGGCCCGGTGGATGTGGTGCTGGGTCACGACACCATGGCAGATTACGAAAACGACTTCACCTCGTCCGGCAGCACCTGCTGCGGTGCCTTTGTGGGGCGCTACGCCAACCGCATCGAAAACGCCGTCTTTACCTTGGGCGGCAAGACCTATCAGCTGGAAAAAAACTGCGGCGAGCACCATCTGCACGGCTGTTTTTCCCGGAAAATCTATGAGGTGAAGTACTTCGGCGATACCCTGCTGATGGAAGCTGTAAGCCCTGACGGCGAGGACGGCTTTCCCGGCACCCTGAAGATCGCGGTGCGCTATACCCTCACTGACGACAACACCTTCCGCATGGACTACCGTGTGTCCTCGGACGCTGACACAATCGTAAACCTGACCAACCATAGCTACTTCAATCTGGACGGCGGCGGCGACGTGCTGAACCAGAAGCTGCGCATCTACGCCTCCCGCTATCTGGAGGGCAACAATACCACCTGCCCCACCGGCAACATCCTGCCCGTGGTGAACACCCCCATGGATTTTACTGCCGGTAAGACCATCGGCAAGGAGATCGACACCGGCTTCTCCCAGACCACCATGGTGGGCGGCGGCTACGACCACTGCTATGTCATCGACCGCGCACGCGGCTCCAGCCAGAGCATCTGCGCATGGGCGACCAGTGATAAGACCGGCATCAGCATGAAGCTGTACACCACCCAGCCGGGCATCCAGCTGTACACCGGCAACTTTTTGCAGGACTGCCCCGCCCCGGGCAAGGGCGGCGAGCCGCTGCGGAAGTACGGCGGCTTTGCCTTGGAGACCCAGCACTATCCGTGCAGCCCCTCTCACCCGGAGTTCCCCTCTACGGTGCTGCGGGCTGGCAAGGTGTTCCGCGCCACCACCACCCTGCGGTTCTTCACCGGCAAGCAGTGCGGAAAGCTTTAAAAATGATACACCATGCAAAAACGTCTGCTTCGGCAGGCGTTTTTTGCGTGACTGAGAAAGGGGTATCCTCCCTCTCCATTTCTATGTTTTGCACAAACGGCGCATTCTCTCCATGTGAAAAGTGCGAAAAATCTCTGTCAATCAAAAGTGCGTTGCGCGAAGATGCAACAAAATTACATCCGAATAAAGAAAGCGCCCCTTGCAGTCGGCGGCAAAAAGCGGTATGCTTTAAGCAGACCGGGCAGCGCCCGGCGCAAAGAGAAAAAGCAAGAAATACTATGTGAGAGAGGTACTCGGCTATGGCAATTTTGGTTTCCGGCGGTGCCGGCTACATCGGCAGCCACACCTGCATCGAACTGTTGAACGCTGGCTACGATATCGTGGTGGCAGATAATTATTATAACGCTTCTCCTGTGGTTCTGGACCGGGTCAAGCAGATCACCGGCAAGGATTTCCGCTTCTATAAGGCAGACATGACCCGCCGCGAGGATGTGGAAAAGATCTTCTCCGAGTGCCCGGACATCACCGCCGTCATCCAGTTTGCAGCCTACAAGGCTGTGGGCGAGAGCGTGTCCAAGCCCATCGAGTACTACTACAATAACCTCAACTGCACGCTGGTCATTCTGGACGTGATGCGCCATCATGATTGCCATAACTTCGTGTTTAGCTCCTCCGCTACCGTCTACGGCGACCCCGCCAGTGTGCCCATCACCGAGGACTTCCCTGTGGGTGCTACCACCAACCCCTACGGCACCACCAAGGCCTTCACCGAGCGCATTCTGCAGGACGTCTGCAAGGCTGACCCCAGCCTGAATGTGGCGCTGCTGCGCTACTTCAACCCCATCGGCGCCCACAAGAGCGGCCTGATCGGCGAGGACCCCAACGGCATCCCCAATAACCTGATGCCCTACATTGCCAAGGTGGCTGTGGGCAAGCTGGAAAAGGTGCACGTCTTTGGCAACGACTACCCCACCACGGACGGCACCGGTGTGCGTGACTACATCCACGTTGTGGATCTGGCCCGGGGCCATGTGTGCGCCATCCGCAAGCTGGAGACCGGCTGCGGTCTCTTCATCTGCAATCTGGGCACCGGCAAGGGGTACAGTGTTCTGGACGTCATCCACGCTTTCTCCAAGGCCTGCGGCAAGGAGATCCCCTACGTCATCGACCCGCGCCGCCCCGGTGATATCGCCGAGTGCTACGCCGACCCCACCAAGGCCAAGAACGAGCTGGGCTGGGTGGCTGAGTACGGCATCGAGGAGATGTGCGCCGACAGCTGGAACTGGCAGAAGAACAACCCCGATGGCTACCACACCGTGAAGTAACTTATAAAACCAAAGCACCGCATATTCTCGCCTGAGAGTGTGCGGTGCTTTTTTATGTCTATATTCTCTATTGACATCCGCTGTCAGTTAGCCTATACTACATTTGTTAACACAGACTAACACATAAGAACAGTACATATAAAAGAAGGCAACGGATATGACGTTAAAAGAGTTACAGATCGGCAAAAGCGCCATAGTGGATGCTGTGGGCGGTGCAGGCGCACTGCGGCAGCATTTTCTGGATATGGGTCTGATCCCCGGAGCAGAGGTCACGCTGGTAAAGCTGGCGCCCATGGGCGACCCTATGGAGCTGCGCATCCACGGCTATGAGCTGACCCTGCGTCTGGACGACGCGGCACAGATCACCGTGACCCCCACCGAAAAGACCCCGGCGGTGCACGCCCCGGTGGACGGGAAAATGGTGGAGCACCCGGGTCTTGGCGAGGGCGGCAAGTACCACACCAAGGAGGGGGAGCATCCCCTGCCGGAGGATAAGACCCTGACCTTTGCGCTGGCGGGCAACCAGAACTGCGGCAAGACCACCCTGTTCAACCAGCTCACCGGTTCCAACCAGCACGTCGGCAACTTTCCGGGTGTGACGGTGGACCGCAAGAGCGGTGCCATCAAGGGGCACCCGGAGACTGAGGTCACCGACCTGCCGGGCATCTATTCTATGTCCCCCTATTCCAGCGAGGAGATCGTTACCCGGCAGTTCATCATCGGCGAAAAGCCTACCGGCATCATCAATATCGTGGACGCCACCAACATCGAGCGCAACCTTTACCTGACCATGCAGCTGATGGAGCTGGATATCCCCATGGTGCTGGCGCTGAACATGATGGACGAAATGCGCGGCAACGGCGGCACGGTGCGCATCAACAAGATGGAAGCCATGCTGGGCATCCCGGTCATCCCCATCTCTGCCGCCAAGAACGAGGGCGTGGACGAGCTGGTAGACCACGCCGTCCATGTGGCAAAGTATCAGGAGCGCCCCGGGCGCATGGATTTCTGCAGCGAGGATGACCACGGCGGCGCGGTGCACCGCTGCATCCACGGCATCCTGCACCTCATTGAGGATCACGCCAAGGCGGCGGGCATCCCGGTGCGTTTCGCCGCCACCAAGCTGGTGGAAGGCGACCCCCGCATTGAGGAAGCGCTGAAGCTGGACCCCAACGAAAAAGAAATGATCGAGCATATCATCGTGCAGATGGAGCAGGAGCGCGGGCTGGACCGCGCCGCCGCCATTGCGGATATGCGCTTCTCCTTTATTCAGGAACTGGTGGCGCAGACGGTAGTCAAGCCCCACGAAAGCAAGGAGCAGCTGCGCTCCAACCGCATCGACAAGTTCCTTACCGGCAAGTACACCGCCATCCCGGCGTTTATCGCCATCATGGGTCTGGTGTTCTTCCTCACCTTCAATGTCATCGGCCTGTTTTTCCAGAACCTCATGGAAATGGGTATCGACGCCCTGACCGGCGTTGTGGACACCGCCCTGACCAACTGGAATGTCAACGCGGCGGTGCACTCGCTGGTCATCGACGGCATCTTTACCGGCGTGGGCAGCGTGCTGAGCTTTCTGCCCATCATCGTGGTGCTGTTCTTCTTTCTCTCCATGCTGGAGGATACCGGCTACATGGCGCGTGTGGCCTTTGTGATGGATAAGCTGCTGCGCCGCATCGGCCTTTCCGGCCGCAGCATCGTACCCATGCTCATCGGCTTTGGCTGCACCGTGCCAGGCGTAATGGCAAGCCGCACCCTGCCCTCGGAGCGCGACCGCAAAATGACCATTCTGCTTACGCCGTTCATGAGCTGCTCCGCAAAGCTACCCATTTACAGCCTGTTTGCGGCGGCGTTCTTCCCCAAGTACGCGGGGCTTGTGATGGTGCTGCTGTACTTCACCGGCATCTTGGTGGGCGTGCTGGCGGCGCTGCTGCTCAAGAGCACCGTGTTCAAGGGTGAGGCCGTGCCCTTTGTCATGGAGCTGCCCAACTACCGCCTGCCCGGCCTGAAGAACGTGGCGCAGCTGCTGTGGGAAAAGGCGCGGGACTTCTTGCAGAAGGCCTTCACGGTCATCTTTGCCGCTACCATCGTCATCTGGTTCTTGCAGAACTTTGACCTGCAGCTGCGGCTGACCGCTGACCCGCAGGCCAGCATTCTGGCGCGCATCGCGGGCGATATCGCCCCGCTGTTTGCCCCGCTGGGCTTTGCGGACTGGCGCATCTCCACCGCTCTCATCACCGGCTTTATGGCCAAGGAGAGCGTGGTGTCCTCCCTGCTCATCCTCTTCGGCTCTACGGCTGCCCTGACCGCAGCCCTCACCCCGGCACAGGCTGCACCGCTGCTGGTGTTCTGCCTGCTGTACACCCCCTGCATCGCGGCAGTGGCCTCGGTCAAGCGGGAGCTTGGCGGCAAGTGGGCAACCATCATGGTGGTGAACCAGTGCGCCGTGGCATGGCTGTGCGCCCTGCTGGTGCGTCTGGTCGCCGTGGCGGTGTTCTGAACGCAATCATCATATTGAAAAAGAGAACCGGCGCGTCCGCAGGACGTGCTGGTTCTCTTTTTCTCTTGACATCTCTCCTTATCTGCATTATAATACTTCAAAAATGAACTATCCATAAAAAGACAAAAAGGAGCGCCGCATGAACCCTACCATAGAGATCAGCTTCAAGACCGCGCAGGCGTACAGCGCCATGTGCAAGCCGCTGTGTCAGGAACTCAAGCTGCCCCAGACCGCCTTTGATATCCTGATGTTTCTGGCCAACAACCCGGACTGCACCACAGCCCGGGATATCGTGGAGATCCGCAAGATCAAGGCGAACCTTGTGTCGGTGAACGTGGATCGTCTGGTGCAGGAGGGGTATCTGGAGCGCCGCGCCGTGGCGGGCGACCGCCGCAAGACCCAGCTGCTGTGTACCGAAAAGGCGCAGCCGGTCATCGCACGGGGGCGCGAGGTGCAGGAGCGCTTTTTTGCCCGCCTGCTGGACAACACGGACGCTCCCACCCGGGAGGCGTTTTTCCGCACCATGGAGGTCATCGGGAAAAATCTGGACGAGATCTTAAAGGAGAATGGATAAAATGAGCTTGCTGTTTACGGTGCTTGTCACCTTTTTTGCCGGCATGGGTGCCGGCCTTGGCACCGGCTTTGCCGGTATGAGCGCGGCGGCGGTCATCAGCCCCATGCTCATCACCTTTCTGCACATGGACCCCTACATGGCGGTGGGCATTGCCCTTTCCTCGGATGTGCTTGCCAGCGCAGTGTCTGCCTATACCTACCATAAAAACAAGAATCTGGATATCAAAAACGGCCTGATCATGATGGCAAGCGTGCTTGCCTTTACGGTGGTGGGCAGTTGGGTGGCCAGCAAGGTGCCCTCCGCCACCATGGGCGGCTTCTCGGTGTTCATGACCTTTTTGCTGGGTGTCAAGTTCATCCTGCGCCCGGTGATGACCACCAAGGAAGCCATGCAGGGGGTCAGCGCAAAAAAGCGTGCGGTGCAGTCGGTGGTGTGCGGCGTGCTTATCGGCTTCATCTGCGGCTTTATCGGCGCGGGCGGCGGCATGATGATGCTGCTCATCCTCACCAGCGTGCTGGGGTACGAGCTGAAAACTGCCGTGGGCACCAGCGTGTTCATCATGACTTTTACCGCCCTGACCGGTGCGGTGTCCCACTTTATGATCGGCGGCACGCCCGATTGGCTGGTATGGGGCTTGTGCGTGGTGTTTACCCTGCTGTGGGCGCGCATTGCCGCCGTGTTTGCCAACAAGGCCGCCCCCAAGACCCTGAACCGCGCCACCGGCGTAGTGCTGGTGGTGCTGGGCGTGGTCATCATGGGCTTCAACCTCTTGACCTGAAAAACGATTTAAATGCGCGTCGCGCTGCTCTGCGCATCAATAGAGGAAAAAACAATTTTAAATTTGAGAACCGGGAAAATCTGCGGATTTTCCCGGTTCATTTTTCACAGAAGGGAATGCAGTTCTCCTTTACGGCCTTTCCCGTGAAAATGCAATGCCGGGCGGTCCGCAGACCGCCCGGCATTGCTCTATTAAAAATAATAATTCCGCTGTGTATGCGCAAAGCAAAGCGGAGCGCATTCCAAACCGTCAGCGCTTACTTGCTCTCTACCTTTTCCTCGATGGTGGAGTGGTCGATGACCCAGTCGGCAGCCTTGCGGATGCCCTCGTTGCGGCGCAGAGCAGCGATATCGGTGCCTGCCTTGATCTCTTCCACCGTCTTTTTGGTCTTTTCAGCGCGCTCAGCCAGCTGCTTGTCGATCTCCTCATCGGTGGGCAGCAGGTTCTCCTGCTGTGCGATCTGCAGCAGTGCCATGCGGGCGCGGGTGTTCTTTTCTGCGGCGGCACGCACCTTGGCAGTAAAGCTCTCGCGGGTCTCATGGATCTGGCTCAGGTAGGTGTTCAGGCTCATGCGCTGCATCTGCAGCTGCTGCTGGATGACCTGCATCTGCTGCTGGTAGGCGTTTTCCACCAGAATGCTGGGGATCTCGCCCTCTGCGGCATCCGCCAGCTGACCAAGGATCATGTCCTTGGCATGGTTCAGCGCACCGCCGTGGCGGCCGTCGAACAGCTGCTGCTTCACGAAGGCGCGGTACTCCTCCATGGTCTCCTTGCCCATCTTCTTGGCAAAGTCGCTGTTCAGGGCGGGCAGCTGACGCACGCACACGTCATGCAGCTTGATCTTGAACACGACAGGCTTGCCGGCCAGCTCCTTGTTGGGGTAGTTCTGGGGGAAGGTGACGTTGATCTCGAACTCGTCCCCTGCCTTGTGGCCCAGAATGCCGTCCTCGAAACCGGGGATCATGCGGCCGCTGCCCAGCTGTACCGACTGGTCCTTTGCCGTGCCGCCCTTAAAGGCCACACCGTCCAGAAGACCCTCAAAGTCCATGTGCACCACGTTGCCCTTTACAGCGGGGCCCTTGTGGGGCACCAGCTCTGCGGCATAGTTGCGGCGGCGCTCCAGCACCGTGTCGATCTCCTTGTCGGTCACCTCCGGGGTGACGCACTGGGAGGTAAAGCCGGTGGTCTTGGTCAGTGTCAGCTCGGGCTGCAGTGCCACGGTGGCGGTAGCCACAAAGCCCTCGTCCTTCTTCACACTTACCAGATCGTAGCTGGGGTCATCTACCGGCGCAAAGCCGTGTTCCTTCAAAGCAGCCTCGTACAAAGCAGGCACATCCTGATCCATCAGGTCGTTGATGGCATCGTACCA
>ERZ856578.2728-NODE-2728-length-28199-cov-3.949150_pt1 | contig 28199 bp, 22 predicted proteins | sample MGYA00514384_ERZ856578 | MGnify/ENA primary metagenome ERZ856578 (study PRJEB29103, sample SAMN06111958) | human gut metagenome | biome: human gut; feature: ankylosing spondylitis patient; material: healthy_person | host: Homo sapiens | place: China:Hangzhou... | reverse complement strand
AATTTCCTATAGCGGAACTTTCGGTATTGCAGACGAAGTGTCTCGTCCTAAGATGCTGAATGCTTATGAATATGGTACGCGTCCCTTCACTGCCGTGGCTGTCACCGTGATCTCCCGCCTCGTCGTGTTGCCGTCGTAAGGCTCCAGCACCGCGTGCAGCGAGCAGCGGCCCATGTCGGCGGCGAACCCGACGTCCTCCACCGTCCAGGCCTCTTCTAGCAGATAAGCGAAAATCTCCGCCGCCGTCGGGGAACCGGAGATGAATTCCTGCGCCACCATATCCGCGGCCGAGCGGGCGGTCAGATAGGCCTGACGGGCGTCGTCATTCCGCCGGCTGCGGTTCTGGTAGGCCAAGGAGATGCTCAGCACCGCGCCCACCAGGATTAAGAGGAATCCTGCGACCGCCATAGCCCAAATGATGCCGGAACCGCCTTCCTCCTTGAGTTTCCGGAACATGGACGCACCTCCCTTTCTCCGCCGGTCCCGGTTCCTACGCCTGGGTCTCCCCCGCCGGCGACTCCAGGCGGGATTCCAGCATATATACATCCAGGGATATCACGAATTCGTCCGGAGCCTGGCCCCGGCCTCTCGAAAAGGCTGCGCTGCTTATATGAAGCTGCGGCTGCGAGTCGTAAGCGGCGGCCAGGGCCGCGAAGAGATCATAGGAGGCGGTGCCGCCGATCTGGAACGTCCGCACGGCCATCTTTGCATCGGAGGACGCGGACGGGGACGCCTCCTCCGGCAGGTAGGCCGCCGGCGTTTTCGCGGATACGGGGTTTATCACCAGGCTGGTAGGCGTGATACCCAGATCGAGCGCCAGGCTGGTCAAATAGGCGTCGTACAGTTCGCTGGGGATCCCTTCGACGAACAACCCCTCGTATAAGGCGTCGCCCTCTTTTTCCAGCTCCTCGATCCGGGCAAGGGTCTTTTCCAGGGTGTTCCGCCGGATTTCCATCTCCATCTTTTGCGTTTCGGCCGCGTCCAGCGCGTCCCGCATCTCTGCGTTGCGGGAGACGGCCGGCAAGATGAGCAGACAGACAGTCCCGGCCGTGATCGCCAGGCAGAGCAGCAGATAGAGCAGGGTTTTCTCCCGCCGGTTCAGTTTACTGGCCATTGGAAGCCCCCTCCCTGCCCTTCAAAAGGGCGGTGATTTGAAACTGGTAGCTCTCCGTCCCCTCTGTATCGCCCCGCTGGACATAGCCGGTATAATCGACCCCCAGGAAATACCCCGATGTGCGCAGCCGGGCGACATAGGCGGCGGTATCATCGATCCGGGAGGCTGTGCCCGCTATCGACAGTGTCCCGTCCGCATAGGTCAGGTCGTCCAGCCGCATCCCGTCGAGGGTACTGGCGCGGATCACGCCGAACAACTCCGCCGACAGGCTGGGATAGCTGTCGATGGCGTCCCGCACAGCCCTGGCGCTGTCCACCTGTTTTTGCAGGGCGGCGGCCTGCGCCTGAGCGGCGAGCGCTCGCTGGTAAACACTGTCCGTGTCCATGGCGCCGACCGCCTGAGCGAGGCTTTCCGAGCGCAGGGAATACTGATAATGCTGCCAGGAGAGCAGGCCGAAGGTCCCCATTCCCCCTGCGAGCAGCACGATCGGGAGGGCCGCCAGCAGGAATTTCTTCCCACCAACAGTCGCGCGGGCCGCCTTGCGGTCTTGCTGGGCATGGAGAAAATCAATGCCCTTGGAAGGCAGTTTCTTCATCGTGCGTTTCCCGTCCTTTCTGGGATGACGGCCGGGTGCCGCGAGAACATCCGGCGCTGTCGGCGCGGCATTCGGCCCGGTCCGGCCGGAATGGGCCGGCCGTGTTTCACTTTCCGATCAGGCCGCCGACCGCGGCCAGGTACGTCCCGGCGTCCACCGGGCCGTTCCGGACGATCCGGGGAGAGTCCGGTAGAGGATCGACCGGGACGCCCAGGAAAGACGCCGCTTCGCGGCATCGGGAGACCACCGCGCCGTCGAGGCCATACAGATAGACATGGTCGAGCTTGACGTCGCCTTTTTCGGATTTATAGAACTGCTGGATGGCCGACAGCCGCGCCGCCATCCCGGAGGCATATTCCTCCGATTCGGGATCTCCCTCCAGCCTGGCGCTGTTGGAGAACAGATAGCGGTTCCCCTCGAAGAGCGCACAGGACATACGGTTCCGTTCCACCGTAGTGAGGACATAGGCCGAACGGTCGAACGACGGGAACAGGGAAACCGCCCGGATCAGCGCGTGAAGCCCTACATCGCAGGAGGACAGCGTCACCCCCATGGCAGAAAACAGCGCCCGGTAGCCTTCCAGCAGGGCACGGCTCATTGCGCAGCACAGAATCCGGCCTCGGTTTTCGTTCCCCACGCGATTTTCCAGCACCGCGTAGTCGTATATCGGCTCTTCGTCCCGATCGGCGTCCCGACCGAATTCGCGGCGGACGGTCTGGCGGATCGCGGCCGGGCGCAGGAACGGGATCTCGACCGCCTTGGTATGGATCTCGCTGCTTTCCACCACAATATCCACATGTTTCCCTATCCGGGGCTGCAAGCCGTTCAGGGCCTCACACAGCCGCCTCTCATCGGTGATGACCCCGTTGAGGAGGATCCCCTCGTCCAGTCGGACGGTGGCGGCGTCCTGGATCGTCACCCGGTTTTTCCCCGCGGAGCCCCGCAGGAATTTGACCGTGTCGCTCCCGAAATATAAGATGGAATTCATCGTCCCACTCCTATCCGATATTCTGATACATGGTGTAGAGCGGCAGCAGCACGGAAACCATCACGATTCCGACGCCGACCGCCAACAGCACGATCATGGCCGGCTCCAGCATGGCGATCAGGCGGTCGATCGCCTTTTCCGACTCGAAGTCGAAACCATCCGCCATGTTGTCCAGCATCTCGTCCAGACGGCCCGCTTCCTCCCCGATCAGGGCCACCGAGGCCAGCTTCGGCACGAACCCGTCGACCTCCCTAAGCGCCTGGGAAAGGGGCGCGCCGCCCCGCACCTGGGCGATCACGCGGCCGAACTGCGCGGCGATATGCCGGTTCCCGACCGTGTCGGCCGACACAGTCAGCGCCTGCAGGATGGACAGGCCGCTGGTATAGAGGGTACTGAGGGTACGGGCGAAACGGGCCGTATAAATCGTACGCATCAGCTTGCCGATTTTGGGGATCCGGAGCTTAAATACGTCCAGCTTCAGGCGCACCCCGGCGTTCTGCAGCACAATGGCCAGGACGAGCAGAACCCCGATTGCCGCCAGCAAGCAGACGTCCCAATGCACAATAAGGGTCTGGCTGATCGCCATCATCGCCCGGGTGATTCCCGGCATTTCCACGCCCAGGGACTGGAACGACGCCAAAAACTGGGGCAGGATGAAGACGAACACCCCGAAAAAGACCAGGATCGCGACGACGATCAAGATGGCCGGATAAATCATCGCGCTCTTGATCTTGCTGCGGATCTTGTGTTCTTTTTGATAATGGAGCCCGACCTTTTTCGCGGCCTGGTCCATCTTGCCGCTGGCTTCGCCCGAGCGGAACAGACTGATCATCAGTGGCGGAAAGGCGCCGTGCTGCGCCTCGAGCGCTTCGCTGAAGCTCCGTCCCTGCTGTAGATCCCGGTACACCTGCTGATAGAGCTCCCGCTGCTTCGGCTTCATATCGCCCTGCAGAAAGAGGCTCATAGCCCGCACCAGGGGGATCCCGGAGGCGAGCATGGTGGAGATCTCGGCGGACACCTCAGCGAGCAAAAAAAAAATCGGCCTATAGACGCTCCTGTCGGCCGCGGCGACCTCCCGGCAGCTCTCCAGAAAACGCCCCTCCTGCCGCAGGAGGGCGGCCAGCTCGTCGGGGCTGACGGCCTCCCGCCGGCCCCGCGCCGTCGCCGACTGCACGTCCCTCGCCTTGTATTGATAAAGCGGCATATGGACCTCCTCCTTTCCCCTGCCGTCAAAGTCCGAGCAGTGCAATGTACGCGTCCATGACGGGGGTATAAAACAGGCGCGCCGCCAAAATGCCGGCCGCCAGATAAGGCCCGAAGGCCACGTGATCGCCTTTCTTCACTTTCTTGAGGGCCATTTTCACCATGCAGACCAGGCCGCAGCCCACCACCGCAAAAAAAGCGGACAGCAGGATGGCTTTCCATCCCAGAAGAAAACCGCACACGGCGAGAAGCTTGATATCGCCGCCCCCGAAGCAATCGGGGATCAGGCGGGTGAGGAGGAGCAGCGGCAGGCTGACGGCAAAAAAGCCAATCACCCGGCCGAGGATCCCGGAAAAACCGGTCAGTGCCAGGTCGAACAGGATGGGGGCGAGAAACGCCAGCACCAGCCCGTTCGGAATAATCATCGCCTGCATGTCGATGAGGAAGACACAGAGCAGCAGGGATGCGACCAGCCAGGCGTTCATCATTTGAAGCGTCAGCCCGTACCGCCAAAGGCACAGGACATACAGGCCTCCCGCGGCCGCCTCTGTCAGAGGGTAACGCATCGAAATTTTGGCATGGCAATAGCGGCACCGTCCCCGCAGGAAGAGATAGCTGAACAGCGGGACCAGGTCCCAAACCCGCAGGGTTTCTCCGCAGGAGGGGCAATGGGAGCGTCCCCGGACAAAGGATTCTCCGGCGGCGGCGCGCAGGGCCGCGACGTTGAGAAAGCTGCCCACGCAGCAGCCGATCAGGAAACTATACAGATAGAGGAGAAACCATATCCCCGCCATGCGCCGTCCTCCTCTTCCAATTCCTGTACAGCCATCCCCCCGAACGCTGCCGGTTCGCAAGACTCCATTTGCCTTCTTCAGGAGATTCATGGTCGTTTTTCATGTGCTGCGGCCCTTGGGCGTCTGATTTCGGCCGGCATGACACATAGAAAAGGCCTTTGCCATAACCCGCAAAGGCCTTTTCCCGGTTCCATTTTTTCGGACCGCAACCTTTATTCCATTTTGCGGGAACCACGGCTGCGCGAGAGCGGTGTTTCCATTATCCGCCGAAAGACTTGGCAAGGAGCCGAAGCGGCGGTCCCTGCGTTCAATCTGTTTTTGTGGATTTAAGGGTATAGATATTGGTCGAACCGGCGTCCGTCTCCTGCACCGATGTGGGAATGGCGCCTTTTTCGATGGTGGCCTTATCACCCAGCAGAATTTTGACATATTTGCCATCCAAACGGCTATCCGCATAATAAAACACAGTGATAGTATCGATCGTGCCGGCATTTTCCTTGTATTCGACCGTGCAGGCCATCCCCGTCGGAGCATTGGGGCTCATATACGCGGTGATATCGTCGAGCGTTACCTTCTCGGTATCCGTCTCGGTCCGCTTGAGCTCGAAGGCGATGTAGGCAGCGCGGGCGTCGGCCAGAACGGCCTTGTCCTTGGCGTCGTTCAGGGCACCGATCATGGTGGGCACGGCAATGGCGATCAGAATGGCCAGGATAGCCAGAACAACCAGGAGCTCTACCAGGGTAAAGCCCTTCTTGTTCTTCAGGACTTTTTTCATATGTTTAACCTTCCTTCTGATGTCACCCGCGCCTTGCCCGTGGGTGAAAATATACTACCTGATGTCCACTATACCATGGTTTGTCGAAGCCGTCAAACTAAAATAATGGAATTGGGGAGAAAATAGCAAATTTTCTGTTTTTTCGTCTGCGCGTGCGGCACAGCAAAGCCCGGCGGCCACAGGGATATTCCTGCGGCCGCCGGGCGGCGGAATCACGATTTTTCCTTGAAGAGCAGGAGCAGGCTCAGGTAGAGGCTGACGGCGAGCAGCGTGATGTTGTAGCCGCTCATCACCAGGACGAAAAAGCCGGCCGCCGCGATGGGAAACAGGGTAATGACAGACACCCGCAGCACCCATTTCCGCGCCGGCTCCTCCTCCATGCGCATGGCCAGCAGGCAGTACAGCGCCTGCCCGCCGTCCAGGGGCTCAATGGGCAGCAGGTTGAACACCCCCAGGGTCAGGTGGACCAAGGCGGCGGTCTCATTCCCCCTAAAGCAGGAGAGGATGCAGAAGGTCACGAGATTCACCGCCGGCCCGGCCAGGGAAACCAGAGCGTTCTGCCGGTATCCGAGGCGCCTGGCCGTATCCTGTTCCACCCGCATGCCGAACAGTCCCAGAACCATCCGTTTCGGTTTGCAATCGAAAGCCAGCAGGGCGATAAGATGCCCCATTTCATGCATCAGGGAGGCAGCCAGGCACCAGAGGGAAAACACGCTGGGGTCGAGCGTGACCGCCACCGCGACCATGGCAGGAAACAGCAGGCTGAACCGGCAGACGACGCCGCCGATGCGCACCTCAAGCATACAGCCCTTCCGGCATCAGGGGCAGCGGATCATACGCCGTCCCATTGAGGAATGCGGAGACGTGCAGATGATTGCCCGTCGAGTCGCCAGTGCTTCCCACCCGCGCCACCGTCTCCCCCGCCCGGACCACCGCGTCCTTTTCCGCGAGGATTTCGGAGCAGTGGGCATAGAGGATCTCCAACCCGCCCCCGTGATAGAGCTTGATGTAACGGCCGTAGCTCTTGTCGGTCCCGGTCTCCCGCACCACCCCGTAGAACATCGCGGCAACTGGGGTCCCCTCCGCCGAACCGATGTCCAGCCCGGTGTGGAACCCGGTCCCCCCCTGTATGGGATCCTCCCGGTATCCGAACCAGGAGGTGTAATGTCCTTCCGGAATCGGCCGGTATGCCGTCCGGTTGACCTGCAGCTTGGCAAAGGTCGCCCCGTCAGGGGCGTACAGCGCCTTGACCGTGCTCATCGGCACGTCCTGCCCTCCGGTCCCCTCTTCGCCGCCATTTCCGTCCGGCACGGAGGCGGCGTCGCCGGACGAAGAAGAGAATTCTCCGCCGGCCTCCTCCCCCGCCTTATCGAACAGGCCGGCAATGGTGGAGGCAAAGGTATTGTCCATGATGGATTGGTTGAATTTCTCCCGCAGCTGCTCGAAGGCGTTTCCTCCGGCCACCCGCAGCAGCAGGGCGATGAGGAGCACAACCGCGCAGGAGATGCTCTGCACCAGCAGGAGCTGCCATCCGGCGGGAGACGCCCGCCTGGCGTTCCCCCCGGACGGACGGCGGCCGCCCGGCAGACTGCGAAACGGGCGCCCCTCACGGAACGGGCGTTCTTCCGGCATTTTCTGACTCATTCCTTTCTGCCAGCCGGGGAATCATGCGGCCACGTGAACCGGCACGATCAACCCTGTTTGAAACTCCATCGTTCAAACACGCGGCCATTCCTATCGTGGAAGCCGGAGGTCCGGGCGTCCGCCGCAGGCCTCCGGCTTAGGCGCTGTTTTCTTTACACGATGATGCAGATGAGGCCGCTGCATCCCTCGTTGATGATCCGCTCGACCGTCTCCTTGAGCTTGAGGCGGGCATCGGAGGGCATCCGGTAGAGCTTGTTGTGCAGCCCCTCATTGACCAGCCCGTACAAGGATGTGCCGAAGATGTTGGATTCCCAGATTTTGGAGGGGCTCTCCTCGAATTCCCGCAGCAGATAATTGACCAGTTCTTCTGACTGCTTCTCCGAGCCCACGATGGGGGACACCTCGGTTTGGATGTTTGCCTTGAGCATATGGATCGAAGGCGCCTCCGCCCGCAGGCGGATGCCGTAGCGGCCGCTCTGTTTGATGATCTCGGGTTCCTCCAGGGTCATCTCCTCCAGGGACGGCATGACGATGCCGTAGCCGGTGGCCTCCACCTCGTCCATCGCGTTCTTGATCTTGTCGTACCGTTTCCGGATGGCGGCGAGCTCGGTCATGGTATTCATCAGGGAGGCCTCATCTGTAATCGGGATGCCGGTGGTCTCCCCAAGGATCTGATAGAACAGGTCGGGCTGGACGCTGACCGCGATGGTCCCGCTGCCCCGGCCCAGCTCCACCGCGGTCAGCCGCGCGTTATCCACATACTCGCAGGCGATGATCTCGCTCGCCATGGCGGAAATCTGGCTGATCTTCTTGGCGTCGGCGGCGGCAGCCCGGATGGATTCGACGATGGCCTGGCGGATGGGATGCGTCTTGGGCAGGCCGGTCAGCCATTTGGGCAGCTCGATGCCGATTTCCCGGACCGGGAACTCGAAGAGGACCTTTTCAAGGATCCGGCGGATCCCCATTTCATCCAGCTCCAGGCAGTTGACCGGCATGACCGGAACGCCGTATTTGCTTTCGAGCTCGGCGCTGAGCTGCAGGGCCGCGGAGGAGGTGGGATTGACCGAATTGAGCAGCACGACAAAGGGCTTGTGGATCTCCTGCAGCTCCCGGACGACCCGCTCCTCCGCCTCGGCATACTCCTCCCGGGGGATTTCGGTGATGCTGCCGTCGGTGGTGACCACCAGTCCGATGGTGGAATGCTCGTTGATGACCTTGCGGGTCCCCAGCTCGGCCGCCATGTTAAAGGGGACCTCCTCGTCGAACCACGGGGTTTTGACCATCCGGGGCGCGTTGTCCTCGATATATCCCAACGCTGAGGGGACGATGTACCCCACGCAGTCGATCATCCGCACATTGAGGGTAGCGGTGCCGTCCACGGTGATGGTGACCGCATCCTCGGGGATGAATTTCGGTTCGGTGGTCATGATGGTCCGGCCGGCCGAGGACTGGGGGAGCTCATCGGTGGCCCGCTCCTTTTTGTATTCACTGTCGATGTTCGGGATCACCAGGGTATCCATGAACCGCTTGATAAAGGTGGACTTGCCCGTGCGGACCGGTCCCACCACGCCGATGTAGATGTCGCCGCCCGTCCGGCGGGCAATGACATCGTAAATGTTTTGTCCTTCCATCTCGTCGCCCTCCTACTTCAGCATAACGGTACGAGCAGCATGGTGTCCTCGGGCAACACGTCCGCCGCCAGTCCGTTTTCCTCCATGACTGCCTCCATGGAGGTGTGACAGCTCTTCGCGATCTCCCACAGCGATTCCCCGCCGCCCGCGAAATAGATTTTCAGCGCGCAGCGCTGTTCCGCCTCGCTTTTGGCAAAGGGGGCGCTTTCATCCGCCGTCATCCCGGTAACGGCCACGCAGCTGTCCGTCATCATGCAGTGGCGGCTGACCCCGACCTGCACCCGGACATCCATCTGCTGGGAATTCAGGCTGAATTCCACCCCCAGCACCTCGAGCTCGGCGGTCATACTGCTGCATTTATCGGAAAAATCCAGGGTGAAATCCACCGGGCGCTCATAGTAGGAGATCATCCCGGCCGCGTCCTTCGCGAGCATGGAGACGAGCAGACGGCCGTCAACGGCCGACCCCTTCTCTTCGCAGCGGGTGGCTACCGGGGCGGCCTCACACCACATGTCGACGATCCCGGCCACTCCCTCGGGCGGCAGTTCGAGCGTCTCCTTGACCGGGCAGACGTCCTTTCGGATCCCGAGAAGCTGCTGGGTTTCCACCCGGCGGGTGTCCAGCTTGAGCGGGCAGCTCGTCAGATAGGCGTCGGTGATGATCTCGGAGGCACCCGTGCGGTAGCACTGGACCTGGGCCTGCAGCTTGATGGAGACCGACAGCAGGACATTTTCCCCGTTGGGATTCTGGGTGATATGGACATCGCACACCGTCACGTCCGCCCGGCAATCGCAGAACCATTCCTCATCCAGACCGTCGACATCGACGATCTGACTGAACGGGATCTCGTGCTCCACCCGGTCCATAGTCCCGGCGACGGTATCGTTCGCGTACAGGGTACACAGGAGCACCTCGCCCTTGAGGATGACCTTGCCCGGCATCATCTTGCAGTCCTGGACATTGGCCACCGCCTCGCTGCGGATGAGGGTCTCGGCCGGCAGCTTGCCTGACCCGAGCTCGAGCACCTCGCTGATGGTGAAGGGCTTTTCCGCCGACGAGGCCGGAACCGTATAATACAGCGGCTTGGTCCGGGTATAGACCCCCTCCCCTCTCGCGGAGGAAACCACCTCCTGGCCGCCCTCGGCCGTGACCTTCAGCTTGACGCTGAACGCCCCGTGGATATCGAGGCGGCGGGGGCTGGTGGCCCGGCAATTGACGTAGTTCGGCTTGGCATCGAGACGGATGCATGCGCCGACCCCGGCGTTTTTGACATTGAAGGTGCTGGTAAAGGGCTGCGTGAATTCACAGCTGCGCACGCATTTGCGGGCCTCGTCCAGATAGAGCACCCGCAGGTTGGCCACACCGTCCGCGATCAGCCGGTCCCCGCTTAGCTGATTCGACTGCACCACCGGCTTCATGGTGCATTTGAGGACCGCCGCGATATCGGGGAGATAATCGGGCAGTACAAAATCGCAGTCCACCGGCCGTTCATCAAAGTCGTCAAACAAGGATTCCGTGGTGCCGATGACCTTGTTTGTCACCTGAATGTCCATGTACACCTCTCCTTTATGCTCTTGGCTTTTCTATCACCACTATATTCGCCCTGTCCACGGAGTATTCCAAGAGCTTGCGGCAGCGGAACAAAAAAGTCCCGCCCTCCGGCTCTGCTTGCGGCAAAGCCGGAGGGCGGGACGCTGGTAGATAAACCTATCCTCAGATTTTGCGGCCGGACGGATTCTCGTGGGCGTGGAACCTGGGAGAGGCACCCACGGCGGCCGCTTTTGCACCGCCTGGGTTTTGTTGTACACGACATCCCCCGGAGAACCCTAAAAACAGGCCCTCCGGGGGACGTCGCGCTGCATCTTTATCAGTCAGCCGGTTACAGCAGGGAATCCAGCTCCGTCTCCTCCGCAAGGCTGGTCAGGATCCGGTCGCAGAGCATCAGGCAGCGCGGCAGATGGTAGGGCCCCTTCCACATGGAACCCTTCTGGGTATGGGAAACCGAGCCGTCCCGGTGGAGATACCCGTACCATTCTCCCTGCTCCCGGTCGGGGAAATGTCCGAACGCATAGGCATGGACTTTTTCAAACCACCGCCAATACCGGTCCTCCCCGGTCAGTTTGTAAGCGGTCAGAGTGGAAATCAGCGCTTCGTTATGTACCCACCAGAGCTTCATATCCCATTCGAGCTGTTCACACGGCCGGCCGTCCACATCCACGAAATACAGGATGCCGCCGTATTTTTCATCCCAACCCCGTTCCAGCGACCAATCGAGGATCTGGAGCGCTTTCTCCAGCAACCCCCGGTCCTTTGTCTGCTGCGCCTGGTTCATCAGAAACCAGGCATTTTCACAGGAATGGCCCGGATTGATGGTGCGCCCGGCTGGATTGTCCAGATGGGAGCCATCCGGCAAGACTGTTTCCAGCACGCAGCGCAGCGTGGGCTGATAGTGGATGCGCAGCAGGTCATCCGCAATCTCCCGGGCGACCCCTTCGTAATACGCCGCTTTGCCGGGATCGCACCGCCGCAGCACCTGGGCGCTGCTGAGAAGCACCATCGGCACCGCCGCACTGCGCTCCTCCCGGGTGGAGGCATAGGTCTTGGGGGTGATCTTGTAGGGATCGGACGAGGGCTCACGGTAAAGACGCAACATCAGGTCAAAGCAGGCTTCCGCCTTGTCCAGCGCGCCGGCGTCCCCAAAGGCCGCCGCGTATTCCGCCATCCCGACGACGTAAAAGCTCTCGGAAAACAGATACCGCCGTTTCCGCAGCGGGCGTCCGTCCCGCGTGGTCTGAAAAAACATCCGTCCGTCGGTGTCTACGCAATGGCCTTCGAGAAAGCGCCGGGCGAGCTCCGCGCCCTCCCGCCACGCTTTCTGTTCCCCATACTGCCGGCATAGGGCGGAAAACGTCCAGAGGCACCGCCCCTGGAACCACACCGACTTGTCATCGTTGTAACTCCGGCCGGCCCGATCAACCGAGGTGATGCACCCGCCGTATTCCCGGTCGAGCAGGTCGCTGCGCATCCAGAAGGGCATCACATCCTCCAACAGCTCCCGGCGGTAGAAATCCCGATAATCCATCAAGGTTTTTTTCATGGGCTCTCCTCCTCCTACGTCCGATGACAGGCTCGATTTCACGCAACCGTGCCAAGGCCGTCCGGACCATTGCTTTTTTTGAGTGTACCGCACTCCTCCGCAGATTTCAACGGGCTGGGTTGTCCGTCTGGTTGTCCAAATTTGCCTTTTCCCTGTCGGGCGGCTATCCATATCTCTCGAAAACAGGGGGAAAAGTTGCTTAAAACAGCCAGTTTTTGACAAAAACCGGCCTGTTTTGCCCGCTATCGGGCCTCTGGTTGTCACTTTTTGCTCTGGTGGTTGTGAATATACAGCGGAAGCGCCCTGAGTTCTTGAAGTGCCGTTTTTTGTATGCTATGCTGAACATGCACCAAGATATCCATGCGATTTTGGCAACTCTATATATAGAGGTAGGAGGAACATCCATGGTAGGCAACCGCACCCCGGTGTATCCGGATCTGGTTCTGATCGAAAACGGCGTCCCCCGCGCGGTCATCGTCCTCTCTGAACAGCCGACCGAAAAGGCCAAGGCCGCGGCCGACGATCTCTGTTCCGTCCTGGAACAGATGAGCGGGGCCCGTCTCCCCATCGTCAGCGATGCCGCCTCTGTGGAAGGTACCCGCATCCTGGTGGGCGAATCCCGTGAAACCGTCGCGCTCGGGATCGAAACACCCCACGGATATCCGGAAAACGAACGGGTACTGGTCCAGCGAAAAGGCGACTGCCTCGTCCTGCTCGGCAACGATGACGAGGTGTTCACCGGTACCGCTTTCGCCGTGACCATGCTGCTTGAAAAACTCGGCTGCGGCTGGTTCGGGCCCGAAGAGCTCTGGCAGGAGATCCCCCACAAGGAGACCATCGCGGTGGGGTACTTACATATCGACCACGTCCCCGCGTTCGAGTCCCGGCAGACCTTTGTATTCCGTCGGAATCCCGCGCTTGCGCGCCGCTGGTACATGGGCGGCAGCAATAAGCAGATCGACCACGCCTACCACGCCCTTTTCCCGCGGGAGCAGTATTTTGAGCAGCATCCCGAATGGTACTGCCTGGTGGACGGCAAGCGCAACCCCTACATCGATTGGTGGCAGATGTGCTACTCCAATCCTGAGGTGGTACAGGAAACCATCCGGAAGGTGGATCAGTACCTGACGGAGCATCCGGACTGTACCCAGGCGGCTCTCTCCGCGAACGACGGATTTTTCGAGGGTTTCTGCGAATGCGAGGAATGCCGCAAAATGGGGACGCCCGGCGAAACGATGGTCCGCTTTGTCAACCAGATCGCCGAAGGCCTGGAAGAAAAGCATCCCGACAGGCAGTTGATGTTCTTCATCTACTTCCCCACTTATGATCCGCCGCGGGTGAAAATACCGCTGCATAAAAATGTGATGCTGATGTTCTGCAAGGAATCGTGTATGTTTCATTCAGTGGATACCGGTCCCGATTGCGGATATCATATTCGATATGCATACGATTTCGGACATACGTATTATGCCTTGCCCTTCCTGGAAAACGCCAAAAAGTGGATTGAGATGACGGGGTGCCGGAACGTTTCCATCTGGGAGTGGTATTGTCCGGCAGCGGCCAATCCGATCTGGAAGGACCTTCCCTGGGTACAGGGGGATCTCGCCACCCGCAACCAGCGCTGCTTCAAGGATACGCTCGGCGCCCGTTACATCTATTACGATCAGGGCCCGGTGGAAAGCTATCACGACACCGAAGCGAGCTATCCCCTGCGCTGGCCTTTGTGGTATGTGGCGGCCAAGGGGATATGGGACAGCCGGCCGACGGCCTCCGAGCTGCTGATGGACGCCTGCAAAAAACTGTTCGGACCCGCGGCGGATCTCCTTTTCTCCTACTACAGCGGCCTGGCCGACATCAACAGCAACTGCCATGCGAAAGGCATCGCCTGGCACATGCCCGAACCCTACGAGCTGTATACCCCCGAAGCGATCGACCGGATCGACCGGATCCTCGCCGGCGCGGAGGAACTGCTGCCGCTGCTGAGCGAGCGCGAACGGCTGCGGGTGGAAAACCAGCTTTCCCTGTGGAACAAAGCGAAGGGCGTCGTCAGGCAAAGCCGGCAGGACGCTCAAACCCAATCCGATACAGAGGAGCCGATGTGACATGACGACGCTGACATTTGACGAACTGACCATCCGGGCGGGCCATTTGGGCGGAGAGAGCAGCCTGCCGTCCATCCTGCCCGTACTCAATGTCCAAACCGAAAAAAGCGCCCGGCTGGACGAAGACGACGAAATTTTCTTCGACATCGGCAAAATCCGGAGCATCTTCCCCTATAATCAACAGGATCTGTACGACCGCGCGCTCGATCCCCAATCTTTCCGCACCGCGGTGCTGGAAAACGACTTCCTGCGGGCGGTGTTCCTGCCGGAGCTCGGCGGACGGCTGTGGTCCCTGTTCGACAAAAAAGCGGGCCGGGAGCTGCTGTACGTCAACGACGTGGTGCGCTACTGCAACTTAGCGCTGCGGAACGCCTGGATCAGCGGCGGGGTGGAATGGAACATCGGCATGATCGGGCACAGCCCCTTCACCTGTGCGCCCCTGTTCACCGCCCGCCTCGAGGCCGGGGACGGCACCCCCATCCTGCGGATGTACGAGTACGAGCGGCTGCGCGGCATCACCTATCAGATGGATTTTTCGCTGCCGGAGGGTTCGCCTCTCCTGCTCTGCCGCATGCGGGTCACCAATTTGCAGAACAAGACCATCCCCATGTACTGGTGGAGCAACATCGCGGTGCCTGAAACCCCCGACCGCCGCATCGTGGTACCGACGGATGAGTCCTATTACAGCTTTTGGAGCACAGTGGCGAAAACCCCTATCCCGATGCGGGCGGGCAAGGACGTCACCTATCCGGTCAACACCGAGTGCTCGATGGATTACTTCTACCGCATTCCGGAGGAGAACCGGAAATACATCGCCTGTCTGGACAAGGACGGCTATGGGCTGGTCCAGACCTCCACCCGCCGCCTGAAAGGCCGCAAGCTGTTTGTATGGGGACAAAGCGAGGGCGGACATACCTGGCAGCGGTTCCTGACCGACAAAGCCGGCGATTACTCCGAAATCCAGGCCGGGCTCGCACGCACACAGTACGAGTGCATTCCCATGCCGCCCTGCTCGGCATGGGAATGGGTGGAAGGCTATGGTGCGATGTCCGCCGACCCCGCCAAGGTTCATGGCGGATGGCCGGAGGCCCGCCGCGAAGTGGAACAGCGGCTCGAGGAACGCATGCCCGCCGACGCCCTGGAAGGGATCCTGATTCGTTCCCGGGCCGATTATGTGTTCAAAAAAGGCGATCTCATCCAAAACGGGTCCGGGTTCGGCGCCCTCGAAAACCGCCGCCGGCAGCAGACGGGGGAACGGCTGCTGCCTGAACATCTGGACTTTGGAGAACCGGGGGACGCACAGCGGCACTGGATGGAGCTGCTCGAAACCGGCCGTCTGCCGGAGCCCCGGCCGGACGAGGTGCCCCCCTCCTACCTCGTGGACGATGCCTGGTTCGACCTGGTGCGGCGTTCGCGCGAACAGGACGGTCGGAACTGGTACGCCGCGTACATGGAAGGCCTCTTCCACATGAGTCGGGGGGCCTATCCCGAGGCTGAGGCGTGCTTCGAGGCCTCCCGGGCGTTGCAGCCCGCCTGCTGGAATCTCTACGCCCTGGCAATCTGCCGCTATGCGCAGCGGGATACCGAAGGCGGCGTCCCCTACCTCCTGGAGGCCATGGACCGGCGCCCCGAGGATGTATCCCTGGCCCGGGACGTGTTCCGCTTCCTGCAGGAATGCGGGCAATATGACCGGATCGTGGAGCGCTATACTGCCTTCTCCACGCAGCTCCAGCAGGACGGGAAGCTCAAATTCTATCTGGCCAGCGCCTATGCCCATCTGGGAGAGCTGGACAAAGCCGAGGAGCTCCTGTATGAAAACGGTTGTCTGGTGGTGCCGATCATCCGGGAGGGAGAGATGTCCCTGACCTCCCTGTGGTTCTATATCGAAGAGCAGAAGTATAAGAACCGGGGCGAACCGTTCGATGAAAATGCCGTGCAGCCCCCCGCTTTCCTCGATTTCCGGATGGGGGTAGCCGACGTTTAGACACGACCAGAAACGGAGGAGTGTCCTTTGCTGCGTGGCTTAAAGTTCCACTTCGACAATGAATATGTTTCCGAACCGGTCCACTACGGCCCGGTCCTGCTGTGGCAGATCGGGGACATCGGCTGTGATCCCGGATATCTGGTCAAGGACCATGAACAGTATTGCTATGAGATCACCTGTGTAGTAGGGGGATGCGGCACCATTTCAAGCGGCGGGGCCGAATATCCAATCCGCAAGGGACAGCTCTATCTCAACCGTCCGGGTGAGATCCATCGCATCCGGTCCGATTTGATGGATCCCATACGGTATTTCTACCTCGGTTTCGATTTCGACCGCGCTCATATGAACCCGATGTGGACGGCGATCAAAACATCGTTCGATGCCTGTGAGCATCCGCTGGTGGAGGATCTGTTCGACATCAATGCCTCCTTTTCCGCCGCGTTCAATGAAATGATGACCAAGGACGACGTGGCCCAGGAGCTCATACGCGGCTCGATTTATCAGATCCTGCTGCAATCCCACCGGGCTTTCAACCGCAAGAAACCGCAGCGCTACATTTCCGGGCTGTCGACGGAGCAGGCGAGCCAGCTAGTCTATTCCATCATCAACTATATCGACGCCAATGTCTGCGCCATCGAATACCTCCATGATATCAGCAATCAGGTGGGATACAGCTATACCTATATCTCCCGCCTTTTCACCAAGGTCGTGGGCAAATCCCTGCAGGCGTATTACAACGAAAAACGCTTCGACAAGGCGGTCAGCCTGCTCAAGATGGGGATGCAGAGCAAGGATATCGCGAACCTGCTGAAATACAAAACGCTGAACAGTTTCAGCAAAGCCTTCAGCAATCATTTCGGCATGTCCCCCTCCGAGTATCGGGATATGCTCAAAAAGCAGGAAGCCGAGGCGCATACGAGTGAACTTCCCTGAGACCACCCGGTTCGCCGTCAACAACTTTGTAGGAGAAATGAGGCCAATTATGAAAATTATGGGACTTCATTGCGGAAGGGTGGGTATTCGGGGGCTGGTGTGTAACCACAACGGCCGTATACTCAATACCGCGCGGATGGCCGTTTCAGCGGAAAACGGCGCGATCCCTTATCTTCAGAATATCCAGTCCTTGATCAATACCCTGGCACAATCCAATGCCGGCATTGACTGCGTCGGCATCGTCACCTCCGGACAGATCAATCCGCAAAGCGGCCTGGTCACCAAAACCGTGATCCCGGGATTCCTCGGCACCGATCTGCGTGCCCTGGTCCGGTCGGTACTCGACACCGAGGTGTATGTGGAAAACTGCGCAAACGCTGCCCTGCTGGGCGAACATTGGCTCGGCGCGGCCAAAAAGCACCGGGATGTGGTGCTGATAAAACTGGGCAGCGAGGTGGAATTCGCCGCCATGATCGACGGACGGCTCCAGCCGGACGCCGCGGCCGAACGTGCCCGTTTGCTCCCCTCGATTTCGGACGCCGCCGCCATTTCCTCAGAAAGCCTGTCCCGTCATCTGGAACTAGCCCTCGGACACAGTGCCTGCTTTGAAGAATATCAGGAACTGTACCGGAAGGGCCATCCCGGCATCACCGCGGTCATCCGTGAATTCGCGGCCAGGCTCGCTGAGACACTTTGCCACGTGGACGAGCTGAAAAACCCCGAGATCATCCTTGTGGGCGGGGAGCTGGCCGTCTGGTTCGATTCTCTGTGCCCGCTTCTCAAAGCGGAAATGGCCACCCGGAAGATCACCGTCCCTGTCCGGGAGGGGCTTCTCGGTGCCGACGCGGCATCCCTCGGCGCGGTGCGGATCTGCCTCAATCAGTTTATGAACAAAAAACAGTCCATAACGGCTGGACTGACCGCCAGCCGGGCATGACGCAGGCGGCATATCCCACCGCCATGGGCGGACCGACCCGTCCATAACCTCCGGTACTGCGAAAGGAATGGGCCAAAACATGAAACGACTGCAATCCGGTTTATCCGTTCTTTTGGCGCTGCTGATCGCGCTGCCCTTTTTCCCCGGGACGACGGCCGCGGCACAGGATACCGACCAAAACGTTCCCGACTACAGCGGACGGTCGGACAGTTTCGCACGGTACGCCGCCGCCATCGCGGATCGTCCCGCCGCCGATACGACGATCTCGCTGAACGCCGCCGATGCCGTCCTCTCCCCCACCCTTTCGGAAAAACTCGAAGGGGACAGCGCCGTCCGGGTCGAAACCGGCGGATACGTCGAATGGACCTTCTCCGCCGACAAAAGCGGGGTCTATGAAATCGGCCTTTCCTATCTCGCTTCCGCAGGCAAGGGCCAAAAACCCCAGATCACCCTGACATTCGACGGCAGCGTGCCGTATACCGAGGCATCCCACTATGAACTCAGCCGGGTCTATCGGGATGCCGGACCCATCGAGAAAAACGCCAAGGGAGACGATCTCATCCCTGAACAGGTAGAGGTGGAGCGCTGGCAGGACCGCCCTCTGCTCGACACGGCCGGGCTGTCCGGCCGCAACCTCTGTCTCTATCTTGAAGAGGGAGCCCATACCCTGCGGCTGGCCTGTGAGAGTGAAAGCCTGTATGTCCGGTCCCTTTCCCTCTCCCCCGGCACCACGGTCTCATCCGACGCGGAGAAGGCCGCCTCCTATCAGCAGAATGGCTACCAGAGCGTCGAGGGATTTTTGAAAATCTACCAGGCCGAAAAGACGCTGGAAAAATCCGACGTGGTGTTGTATCCGACTTACGACCGTACCAGTCCCGCCACCATCCCCTACGATCCGGTCCGGATCCGCCGCAACACCATCGGGAAGGGGAACTGGAGCGAGCCGGGCATGTGGATATCCTATCTCATCGACGATATCCCCTCTGACGGTTTATATTACATAACTTTCAAGTTCCGCCAGGCCGATGCGATCGGCGTGACCACCTTCCGCAACGTCTATGTCAACGGCTCTATCCCGAGCAAAGCCTATGAAAACGTCTCGTTCCCTTATGGCGTGGACTGGAACCAGAAAACCGTCGTGGATGAAAACGGCGAGCCCTGTCCCGTGTATCTGACGGCGGGGGAAAATGAGCTGCTCATGGAAGTGAGCCTCGGCCCCTATGTCGAGGCGATGCGGATGGTCGACGACTCCATCTACGAACTCAACCGCCTGTATACGCAGATGGTGATGATCACCGGGACGACTCCCGATTCCTACCGGGACTATGAACTCGATAAAGAGATCCCCGGCCTTCTGGACGCCTTCCGTGAACAGGCGGACGCCCTGTATGCCGCTGCCGCGCTTTTTGAATCCCTTGGCGGCGAGGAGAAGAGCCAGAGCGAGGATATCCTCGGCATGGCCAGGCGGCTCGAAAGCCTGATCCGGGATCCGCGCTCCATTCAAAAGCGCCTTTCGAGCTATCGCGAGGGGATCAGCGCCCTCTCCTCCTGGCTGTACGACCGCACCAGCCAGCCCCTGGAAATGGATTACTTGATCGTCCATTCGGCGGGACAGGAACTGCCCTCTCCCCGCGCCTCCTTCTGGCAGCAGGTGAGCCACTTTTTCAAAACCTTTTTCGCCTCCTTTCTGGAGGATTACAACACGGTAGGCGGCTCCGGTTCGGAAGAGGGGATCACGGTCTGGGCCAACATCGGCCGGGATCAGATCCAGGTCATCAAAAATCTGGTGGTGGACCAGTTTACCCCTCAGACCGGCATTGACGTGACCCTCAGCGTGGTGCAGACCGGGTTCATCGAAGCGACCCTCGCCGGCCGGGGGCCGGACGTCGCCATCGGCATGGCCAGGGGCCAGCCTGTCAACCTTGCCTGCCGGAACGCGCTCCTTCCCTTTGACTCCTACGGGGGCTTCGAGGATATGAAAAAACGGTTTTCCGACACCGCCCTCGTCCCTTACCAATACAATGGAAAAACCTACGGCATTCCCTGTACCCAGACGTTTTTCATGCTGTTCTACCGCAAGGACATCCTCTCCGAAATGGGGATCGCCATCCCGCAGACCTGGACCGATATCATGGAGACGGTTCCCAAGCTACAGCGCAGCCACATGACGATCGGCCTGCCCTATGCGGTCATTTCGGCGGCCACGGCGGTAGATAACGGTCTCGGCGCCAAGGACCTGTTCGCCACCCTCCTGCTGCAGAACGGCGGGACCTTCTATAATGAGGACCATTCCGCCACGGCGCTCGACAGTGAAGCTTCCATGTCCGCCTTCAAGACCTGGAGCGACTTTTATACCAAATACGGCTTTGACCTCGTTTACGACTTTTACACCCGGTTTTCGACGGGAGAAATGCCGATCGGAATCGCCTCCTACGAGATGTTCAACACCCTGAGTGTGGCGGCCCAAGAGATCCGGGGCCTGTGGGGCATGGCGCCTGTCCCCGGGACCATCCGGGAAGACGGTACGGTCGACACGAGCGAAGCCGGCGCGGGCAGCGCCGCCGTCATCTTCAAAAAGGCGGCTTCCCCGGATAACTGCTACCGATTCGTCGACTGGTGGACCAGTGATAAGACGCAGACTGACTTCTGCACCGCGGTGGAAAACCAGCTCGGCCCGGGCGGACGGTACGCGACGGCCAACCTCGCCGCCTTTTCGTCACAGCCCTGGTCGCCGGAAGAACTGGAAATGCTCACCACCCAGCGGGAAAACGTCATCGAGCTGCCTGAAATTCCGGGAAGCTACTACGTCTCCCGCAGCATCGACAACGCCTTCCGCGCCGTTCTGTACGACAAAAAGAATCCGCGGGAGACCTTTGAGAAGGAAAACCGGAATATCAACGAGGAAATCGCCCGCAAACGGCGGGAGCTGGGCCTCGACAATGAAGGGAAGGGACGATAGCCGCCTATGAAAACCACAGCCAGGCTCCGCCGGGATAGCGGACGGCTATCCGTCCTCCAGCAGATCAAGCGCAGCCGCGAAAGCTATCTGCTTCTTGCCCCCTTCATGCTGCTCTTCCTGCTGCTGACCGTCATCCCCATGGTCTCCGCCATCGGGCTGAGCTTCACAAACTTCAACATGCTGGAGGCCCCCCGCTTCGTCGGGTGGCAGAACTACCAGCGGATGCTCCTCGGGGATCCGACCTTTTACAAGGTGGTGGGCAACACCCTGGTCTTCGCCTTTTTGACCGGCCCCATCAGCTATGTCCTCTCGTTCCTTTTCGCCTGGCTCATCAACGAGACCGGCCGGGCCCTGCGCACATTCCTGACTGCGGTCTTCTATATGCCGGTCCTGGCCGGGAATATCTATTTCGTCTGGGCGTTTCTCCTGTCCAGTGACTCCTACGGCGTCATCAACGGCCTGCTGCTCCAGATGAACATTATCCAGGAGCCGATCGGCTGGCTGGTGGATCAAAACTGGATGATGGGATCCCTGATCGTGGTACAGCTCTGGATGAGCCTCGGCACAGGATTCCTTGCCTTTATCGCGGGGTTCCAGAGTATGGATAAAAGCCTTTTCGAAGCGGGCGCCATCGACGGAGTGCGCAACCGCTGGCAGGAACTGTGGTACATCACCATCCCCTCCATGTCCTCCCAGCTCCTGTTCAGTGCGGTCATGCAGATCGGCGCCTCCTTCGGGGTGAGCACGGTCATCACTACCCTCGTCGGGTTCCCCACTTCCCAGTACAGCGCCGATACCATCGTCACCTACATCATGGACATCGGCACCACCCGGTTTGAGATGGGGTATGCCTGCACCATCGCGGTATTTCTGTTCGCGCTGATGTTTTTAACGAATTTCGTCATCTCCAGCGCCCTGCGGCGCTTCAGTCCGGATTGAAGAGGAAGGAGGAACCCCCGTATGAAAACGCGCGTCAGCCGATCGCTCGGCGGCAACATCTTGGTTTTTCTCATTCTGCTGCTGTTCGGGCTGTTCTTCATGCTGCCGATTATCTACGCCGTCATCACCGCATTCAAACCCATGAGCGAAATCTTCGTTTTTCTTCTCTTCTTCTTTGTCCGTCGCCCCACCCTGAGCAACTTTGTATGGCTCAATTATATCATGACGGATTTCTGGGTTCCGCTCTCCCGGTATCTGTTCAACAGCATCTTCGTCACCTTGGCGGGCACGGTCGGACATATCGTGCTGGCCAGCATGGCGGCCTATCCCTTAGCCAAGCATCAGTTTTACGGGCGCCGGGCGCTCAGTCAGGTGATCGTCCTCTCCCTGCTCTTCACCGCTTCCGTCACCTATATCCCCCAGTATGTCGTACTCGGCGCCACCCGCCTGATCGACACCTACTGGGCGGTCATCCTGATCGCGCTGCAGAGCTCATTGGGGCTATATCTGATGATGAACTTCATGCAGCGGATCCCGGACGAGATGCTGGAGGCGGCGAGGATCGATGGGGCGAAGGAGATCCGGATTTTCTGGACCGTCGTGATGCCGAACGTCAAGCCGGCCTGGCTGACGCTCATGATCTTCTCCTTCCAATCCCTGTGGAACAGCAACGGCGGCGGATTCATTTACAATGAATCCCTCAAAACCCTGCCTGCCGTCATGGCCTCCATCTCGGCAGGAGGGGTGGTGCGCACCGGCGTCACGGCCGCATCGGCCCTGCTGCTGATGATCCCGCCCATCATCCTGTTTATATCCTCACAGAGCCGGGTCATCGAAACCATGAGTACCTCCGGGCTCAAATAAGATCAAAAGGTCTTCTTCCTTAATGGGCGATAGCGGGGGTCACCTCCGAAACGTCCCACAAACTCAATGAGAAGGGATCGGATCCGCCTATGGCGACATCGAAATACAAACGGTGCCTGTGTCTGGGTGCCGCCCTGCTGCTCAGCGGGTGCCTGTCCCTCGGCACCTCTGCCCTGACCGAGGAGGCTCCCTACTACAGCTACCGGTACGACCATTGGGGCTCTCCAGCCGAGACGGCGCAGAGCTATCTGCCCGAAGCCGTCATCTCGGGCGAATCCCTCGGCTGCGGCGCCATGAAGCTCCCCACCGACCTTGCCGTGACCGCCGACCGTCATGTCTATATCCTGGACGGCGGAAACAACCGAGTACTGGTACTGGACGAAGACCTGCAGCTGGAAACCACGCTTACTCCCCTCGACGAAGCCGGCGCGCCTCTCGCCCTGCAGGAGCCGGGCAGCCTCTTCATCAGCGAAAAATTCGGCCAGATCCTCATCACGGATAAAAAGGCGGGGGTACTGGTGTTCGACACCTCTCTGCGCCTCATCCGGACCCTCGGCACCCCCGACAGCCCGATCCTGCCCGACGATTTCCTCTTCGCCCCGGTCAATGCCCTGGTCGATTCGGCCGGTATCACCTACGTCATCTCCTCCAACTGTTATCAAGGGGCCCTGCAATACGATGAACAGGGCCGCTTCCTCGGCTTTTACGGCAGCGAAAAGGTGACCCTGAGCCTCGAAACCATCCTCAATCAGTTCTGGAAAAGCATCCTGACCGAGGCACAGGCCGCCAATATGAAGCGCAGCGTTCCGGCCGAATTCGTCAGCTTCTGCGTGGGGGACGGTGACTTTATCTACACCGTCCGCAAGGGCAACGACGTGCAGACCGCCCAGGTCAAAAAGCTCAACGCTCTCGGGGACAACATCCTGCCGGAAAAGGTCTTCGGGGACCGGGGCGTCACTGCCCAGCTCGCCGATATCACGGTGGATCCCGACGGCTTTATCACCATCCTCGACAGCGGCAGCGGCCGGCTGTTCCAATATGATGGGGAATCGAACCTCCTGTTCGCCTTCGGCGGCAAGGGGAACCAGACGGGGCTGGCACAGAATCCGGCCGCCGTCCAGGCCCTGGGGGAAAATCTCCTGCTGCTGGACAACCAGACCGGGCAGATCACTCTCTTTTCACCGACCGCCTTCGCGAAGGATATCCGCAGCGCCACGCTGCTCTGTGCGGACGGCAAATACCAACAGGCAATGGCTCCCTGGCAGGCGGTCCTGCGCAAGGACAGCACTTACGAACTGGCCAACCGGGGACTCGGGAAGGCCTATCAGGGACTGGAAGATTTCGGCACCGCCGCCGCCTATTTCAAAAAAGCCTATGAGCGGGAGCTCTATTCGGAGGCGTTCCGGGAATCCCGCGACGCCTTGCTGCAGGAGCATTTCGGCCTGTTCATGCTCGGGATTGCCCTGGTGGTCCTGATCCCCATCGGCATCCTCCTTTACCGCCGCAAACATAAAAAAAGCGTGTACGATCAGAAACTCAGCCGGTTCCATTACCCCTTCTACTGCCTCTTTCACCCGTTCATCGGATATACCGATCTCAAGGAACGGCGGAAGGATTCCCTTTTCGCCGCCAATATCCTGCTGATCCTATTTTTCGTCGTCTCGATCCTCCAGCGGCAGGTCACGGGCTTTGCGTTCAATGAGAACCGCACCGACCAGTTCAACCTGCTCTTTACCCTGCTTTCCACCATCGGGCTTTTCGCCGCTTTCGTTCTCTGCAACTGGTCCATCACGACGATATTGGAAGGCAAGGGGCGGCTGCGCGAAATCTGGAACTACTGCGCCTACGCGCTGGTCCCCTACATCCTCGGCACCGCCCTCGTGATCCTGATGAGCAACCTGCTCACGACCGAGGAAGCGGCGTTCGTCACCATGGCGCAGTATGTCGTATATGCCTGGACCGGCATCAGCCTGCTCATGGCTCTCAAAGAGGTCCATATGTATACCCTGGGACGGACCATCCTGACCGCCCTGCTCACCCTGGTCGGGCTGGTCATCATCCTGATCGTCTGTGCCCTGTGCTATACGATCCTGTCCCAGCTCGTGGAATTCATCGGCAATGTCATCAGCGAATTGCGAATGCGATAAGGAGGTGCGGCAGTTGAAAACCAGCCTATTCAAACGCGGAGCCGGCCTTTTCGCCGCCCTCCTCCTCACCGGCGGCGCCGTGCGCCCCCTTTCCCTTCCGGAAGACGGACTCGTCACCCCCCCCGGACCGGAACAACCCCGTGCCGCGGAGGGATACCAGACCGTGGCCGAAAACAGCCGTTTTGTCCTGGCGGTGGATACGGCGGAAGGTACGGTCCGCCTGGAGGATAAAACCGGGACCGCATGGACGAGCGTCCCGGACGGCCACCGGGAGGATCCCCTGGCGCAGGGGAGTACCAAACTCGCCATGGAATCCCTCCTGCAGATCGAATACGCCGACAAAATCGGTAACATCAGCAGCGTCAACGGCAAAACCGCCTCGGTCAACAAAGACGGCCTCTCCTGCCGGAAAACCACCGGCGGCGCGGTGCTCACCTTTTCCTTTCCGAAAGAGGGATTTGTCATCCCCCTCGAGTTTACTCTCACCGAGGACGCCCTGGATGTCGCCATTCTGGCCGGAGAGATCCAGGAGACCAACGACGCCTACCGGCTGACCACGCTGTCCCTCCTGCCCTATTTTGGGGCGGCCGGCAGCGAGGAGGATGGATATCTGTTCGTCCCGGACGGCAGCGGCGCCCTCATCGAGTGGAACAAAACCGGCGGTGTCCTGGACGATTACAGCCAGTATGTCTATGGACGGGAACCCGCCACCTCCAAAATGCAGCTCGATAAACTGGAGGAAACCGCCTATCTCCCGGTATTCGGGCTGAAAAAAGGGGAAACCGCTTTTGTGGGGATCATCACGCAGGGGGCGGGACGGGCGATCGTGAATGCCTCGGTTTCGGGCAAGCGTTGCAGCTACAGCAATGTCTACGCCCAGTTCATCTACCGAGATTCCGAGATGGTCAAAATCGAGCAGAAAAATCAGACTGTCCGGGTTCTTGAAAAAACGCCGGCGGCAGCGGAACGCTACGGCGTACGCTACGCTTTCTTATCCGGGGAAGAGGCGAACTACACCGGCATGGCCCACCTATACGGAAGCTGGCTCATGCGGGATTTCCCCTCCAAAAAGGCGGACGCCGCCGCCCCGCTGTACATGGAACTGCCCGGCGGCGTCATGGCGCAGCAGAGTGTCCTCGGGTTTCCCATCGAGCGTGTAGTGCCGCTGACCTCCTACCGGGATGTAGAAGCCATCACCGCGCGGATGCGGGAGCTCGGGGCGGAAGACCTGACGGTCCATTACCGGTACTGGAATAAAGGCGGCACCGGCGCCGCCATCCCCACCGGCATCGAGCCCGAGGGACGTCTCGGCGGCAAAGGGGCATTCCGCTCCATGCTGGATGCCTTGCGGCAGGAGGATACCGCCCTCTATCTGGATTTCAATTTCACCGATCTTGTCAAAAACCGCTGGGGATATCAGCGGGGCAGCGACTCGGTCACCTCGGTACGGCAGAATCTCGCTTTGCAGTTTTCCTATGGGATCAACACCCTCAAGGCCCTGACCACCGAATCCTATACGCTGCTGCGCCTGCCTAAAATCCAGAAGGCCGCCGCCAAAACGGCCGCCGCGGCCGCGACCTACGATTTCACCGGCATCGCGGCCGTCACGCTCGGCAACACGCTTTATTCCGACTTCAGCGGCAAGACGGTCAAACGGGACACGGCCGACAGGGAATGGGCCGCCGTGCTCGCTTCCCTGAAAGAGGCCAAGGGCAGGCAGCTTCTTTCCGCCGCCTGTGGCTATGCCCTTCCCTATGCCGATGTCGTCACGTCGACGCCGATCTATACGAGCGGCTACCCGATCCAGACGGCCGCTGTCCCCTTCTATCAGATCGCCCTGCATGAATTCGTCTCCATGAGCACCCCGAGCCTCAACCTCATGAGCGACAGCCGGGACGGCATCCTCAAGGCGCTGGAAGCAGGTATCGGCATCCAGTTCCAGTTCGTATACCGCGAAACCGAGCAGCCTTTGACCGACAGCGGCATCGCCGGCCTGTCCGGCTCCCTGTTCCAGCCGCTGGCCGAGGAAGCGGCCGCCTCCTATCTCGAGGTACGGGATATTCTCTTGCAGGTGGCGGGGCGGCGGGTCGTGTCCCACACCCTGCTGACAAACGATGTCCGCGAAACGGTGTTCGACAACGGTGTGCGCATCCTCGTCAATTACGGGGATCAGGACTATACCGACGGGACACGAACCGTCGCGGCGGGGGGGTACAGCGTCCTATGAAAAACAAATGGAAATGGACCGCGCATTACAGCACCCGGATGCAGCGGCGCCGGGCGGTCCATGGGTTTCTTTTCATCCTCCCCTGGGTGATCGGCGCGGTCTTCTTCTTCATCGTCCCGATGGTGCAGTCGGCCGTCTACGCGTTTTCCAAGGTCGATCTCGTCTCCGGAGTGGACCGCTTCACGCCGGTCGGCTTCCAGAATTTCCTCTATCTGTTCACCCAGGATCCGAATTTTATCACCAACCTCAGTTCCTCGCTGCTCAATGTGATCTATCAGGTTCCGGTCATCATGACGTTCAGCCTTCTGTGCGCCATGCTGCTGCGGGACAAATTCCGGGGCCGCACCCTCGTGCGCGCGATCTTCTTTTTCCCGGTCATCATCGCTTCGGGCGTGGTCATCACGATCCTCAAGGAGCAGGTGCTCATGACCGCGGCCGCTTCGGGGGAACAGGAGGCCTACATGTTCGCGGCCCCCTCCTTCTCCTATTTCATCGAGCAGATGCAGGTCCCCGAAAGCATCACGAACCTGGTCGAAAAGATCATAAACGGCTTCTTCGACATCATCTGGAAATCGGGGGTGCAGATCATCCTTCTTCTCGCGGCCGTCAATCACATCCCCTCCAGCTCCTATGAGGCCGCCGATATCGAGGGGGCGTCGGCCTGGGAAAAGCTGTGGAAGATCACCTTTCCCATGATCTCCCCTACCATCCTCGTCGTGCTCATCTACTCCATTGTCGATTCCTTTACCGACTACGGCAACCGGATCATGCGGATGATCAGCGATTATTTCCAGCTCGGGCAATACGAATACAGCGCCACGCTGGGCATCGTGTATTTCCTCATCGTCTTGGTGCTGGTCGGCCTCGTCAATCTCGTCATCGGGCGCCGCATCCAATATGTCGTCGAATAGGCGGTTCCAAACCGGCTCTAGGGCAAACGGTTTGATTCCATATGCTATCACTTTGAGAAGGAAGGGTCGAAACATGGCAAAGAAAATGCGCATTCGAAAACTGGCGGTCGTTCTGCTCGTCCTGTCCATGCTGACGGGGATGCTGGGAGGATTCTCGGCCTTCGCGGCGGACAAAACCAAAGAAATCACCATCACCACCAACACCGACGACAACCCATTTCTCCGTGTCGCCCTGTATTCCAGCGTCTTCAAAACCGGCGGTCCCTTTACCGTCCGCTGTGAAATGAAGATCGACAGCTATACCCCGAACACTTCGTTTAAAATTTAAATCCCGGTTTGCCGGGAAAGATGAGCA
>ERZ856578.2715-NODE-2715-length-28338-cov-5.237996_pt1 | contig 28338 bp, 18 predicted proteins | sample MGYA00514384_ERZ856578 | MGnify/ENA primary metagenome ERZ856578 (study PRJEB29103, sample SAMN06111958) | human gut metagenome | biome: human gut; feature: ankylosing spondylitis patient; material: healthy_person | host: Homo sapiens | place: China:Hangzhou... | reverse complement strand
AAGGTGCAGCCACCACCGCAGCGACCAACATAGCTGAAAGTGTCGGTTCTCTTTTCGGGAGCAACAAGGTCAAGACTTTGGAAAGGGAGAACACCGCCCTATATCGGGAAGTTGCCACCCATGAGGAAACCATTGAGATACTGCAAAACCGCATACACACGATGCAAACCGAGCACAACCGCCAGTTGTTGGAAATACAGCAGAATCACCGTAAGGAGATGGCGGAAAAAAGTGTCAGACACAAAGATGAAGTATCAGGTTTGAAACGCATTATCGAAAAGCTGTGTGCATGGTTTCCTATGGCAAAGGAAATTATGAGAATAGAGAGCCTGTGCCGCCTTGTCGGGTTCAATGAAAGGCAGACCACGACATTGACTTATGGTAAGCCTTTGATATACGAGGGCAAACTTTATTCGGAGGAACATAATCGGAGTTTTACGACAGAAAGAGCAGGCTTTCAAGTGGTGAAAGACCCTGCGGACAAGTCTAAACTGACACTCGTAATCAACCGCCAGCCCATAGGCGAATGGTTCAGGGAACAGTTCGACAGGCTACGGCAGAGCATACGACAGCCAATTCAACCACAAAGGAAAAGTAGAGGAATTACATAAGTAGTTAAAACAGATTGCAATAAGCCTCCGATAATCGTATTTCCCTATCAGAGGCTTATTGCTGTTTAGATTTAGTTACGTTTCATAAATCATGATTTTTGTTTTTGATTGTCGACCTTTCTAAGTTGTGGAAGACATAAGGCTATTATAGCGAGAAGCAGAATAGCCATACCTGAGAACAAAAACCAACGGTTTACCCCGATTTGGTCTGCAAATGCACCCGACACTACCAACCCAAGCGGCATGGCAAACGACATGATGCTGCCAAGAAGTCCGAAAACACGCCCTAAATACTCGGGTTGTATCTGTTCTTGAAATAGCGCGGTCTGTACTCCATTATAGAATGGGGCAGAAAAGCCCATCAACGTACAACATATCGCAAATATCATAAAACCATTGGTTGGTAGCAAGCCGGAAACAGTCAATGACACTCCCATAAGAAAGATAGAGCCGATGATATTTGCCATGCGCTTTTTGAAACCTCCCCATGCGCCCAATAGAAGTCCGCCCAACAACATACCAACTGCAAAAACAATTTCCACCACGGAAGCATGCAAGGTACTTCCCTCGAAATAATTCATACTCATCAGCGGAAATAGCGCATTGATTGGCATATAAATGAACATATTGATTGCTCCTATCCAAAGCAATGTGAAAAGAGCTTTATTTTGTCGTATTGCGTTATAGCCAATGCGCAGTTCGGTGAAAAAGTTTTCTTGCTGCAGCGCTTCAATCGGTTGTTTTGGGATGTGAACCATTGCAACAGTGATACAGGCAATTATTGCTCCGAATACGTCAAGGGCAACCGCAGAATTCAACCCCCATTTTGCATAGAGAAAAGCGGCAATTGCCGGACTTAGGATGAAACTTGCCGATTGGATGGACTGGGTGTAGCCGGCACATTTGACTAACTGTTCTTCAGGCACTAAAAGAGGTGTTACCGCACTTAACGCAGGGGAATGGAATGCAGTGCCAACGCTTCTAATGAAGAGGATGAGCATTACTATCCATACAGGTAGTTCCGCTGACAGGGAAATTACGGTAAGTACCAGTCCAGCACAAGCTATGATGACATCTGCACCAATCATGACCATTTTCCGGTTCCAGCGGTCAACAAGTACTCCGATTGCAGAACCTAAAACCGCTTGAGGTAGAAACCCAACCAAGGTCGCCATTGACAACACCATCGCAGACCCTGTTGTATTTGTCAGATGCCAGATGATGGCCATTTGAAGAACCCCACTTGTTATCAGGGACACAGCTTGCCCCGCCCATATTGTATAGAAATCTTGTTTCCAATTTCTGATTTTTTCCATTTGAATTTTTCCTTTTATCTTTTGAATGTTTCTTGATTTTATAGCACAAAAAATCTCTCGACAAGCCTGAAATAGCATGCCGGATTACAAAGACAATGACATTCAAATCGAATTAATTAGATTTGAATGTGGAAAAATTACCAAGGTTTATGATATGCAATATTAACGGTGTTTTTACCTGTTAATATTGTACAATTGTTCATAATCATATTGAAAACCACTATATATGTTGCGACTTATCTTAATTGGGATGGTATTATATGCACACCGAATCCGCTGCAAAGTTACAATAAATTATTCGATTTTTGCACTAACTAAAGTAAAGAATTTCAATGCTTCCTGAATTTTGCCTTTCCTTTTTTATCCAAATCTGCAAAAAATAACGGCATAAGCAAATAGGTATATATCGAAAGGCAAAAAATGGCGAATACTGTTTGTATTGGATACTATATCAAAGATTTGTCGTATCTTTGCACCTGAAAGAGTTATTTGATAGTAAAACACCGCAAAACGCTGAAAATCGCACGGTTTCCTAGTCGTTACCATTACTTTTCAGATACTCCGTTAAATGTTTATTCATCAAACGGTTAGACGAAACCGTTCAGAATTTAAAATAATTTAATACGTTATTCAATACGTCTTCTCTTGAGGTCACGTCTCCGCTAAACATGTCTATCTGACCTGAAGCAGGGGAAGCAGCCTCATTGTTGTATGTAGATAGCACCTTGCGCAAGTCGCTCGGCTTTCCACTATTCAGCAAGTCGGCAAGGAGCAACGTCACGCCATCAGTTACACGGCTATCTCCGTATTCATCGTCAAACAAACCTTGCTGTCTGCCGTAAGAAGATACAGGCATACCTTCTTTGTAAATTTCGGGCGACTCCGCCTTGGCACGGCTCACAAGGTCAACAGCAGCACCAAGTTCTTGACTCAAATCATAGCCACTCTTAGCAAGAGTACGGTTGTTGGCAATCTCATTCAAGCCCATAACAACAGATTGGCGAAGCGTAGGTGTGCTGATAATTTGACGCACGGCATCGGGCGAAGCCTGGAAGACCTTGCCTATAAGTGTGTTCTCAATAAGTTCCTTACCTGCTGCCGACAAAGCATTGCCAGTGCGAAGTTCCGGCAACTGCATCTCGTTAATAACACCAGCCTCCAATAACTGACCAATGGCAGATGATACTGCATTTCCATCGGCATAGTAGTCCGACATGCGGTCAAAGCGACTAATATCACCAACAATGCTTGCAAATACATTATCAGGAACAATCTTGCCAAGCTTCACGGCATGCTCAGGTTTGCTCTGCTTCTTCTGCTGTTCAGCATTGAAGCGTGCAAACGTATTAGCATCGTATGGCAATTCCTCATCAGGAACGAAGACAACGCGCGGGTGCTGCATGCCCTCTATCTGCTCGGGAGTAAAACCGAACATGGCTCCAAACTCGCGCAAGTGGTCCACATACGCCTTGTCTGTACCGTTCTTTGCTGCAATCTCGCCCGACATAGTGCGGTTATTACCGCTCAGCACAACGCCGTCCTTGCTGACGATGACGGGACTTTGCAGGGCACGGCTGTCGTAATTGTCGGCAATATCCTGCACAATGCGCTGCGCGTCTCTGTCACGCTTGTAGTCACGGTCATTCACGCTCTCGCCATTCTCGTCAACAGGGAAACCTTCAGCAGGCTCGTAGGCGTTGTTCACGTCATGGCTGGCGGTGGCCGCTCCTGCCTCGGTGAGGACGTAATGCCCACGAATGGTAGAACCGTCCGCAAGGGTGAGCGCGTTGGGATTGCCCTCCACCTTGGCGGCTCCGTCCCACTTGGCCTTTATCTTCGGGTTCACGGCATGGGTGCCGACCTCGGCTTGCTCGGCTGCTTTCTCAGCGGCCATGCGCTTCTGCTCCTCCAACTGTGCCACAGCTTCATCGTGCAATTTGGCATCACGTTCCCTCTGTGCTGCTTCCTGCTGCTCACGCACCGAACGCTTGCGGTCATTCATGAGGGTGTAGATGCGCGTCCAGGCATTCAAGTTCTCCTCGGCTGCACCCACTTGGGCATTATACTGCTCCATGGCGGTGTTGTAGGCGGCATCTGCCTCCTGCTGTGCCTTGGCCATCTGCATGGGCGAACCTTTCAGCGCGGGGGCTTTCTTGGTCGGTGCTTTCTTCCTCAATGCGTCAAGTGCCTTGTTGGCCTGGTCCAACTGCGCATTGACAATGGAGGTGGTGTTTTCCTCATTGCCCCCTGTCACCTCGTTGAGTGCGTCGAGGGCGGTTTCACGATCGGCACGCTCAAACATGGGTTCGCCGGTTTCCTCGTTGATGGGTACACGGGAGAGAGCGGTCTGCTGCTCGATAGCTTCTTTCCACTGCACGCCCTGCGCTTCAAGTTGGTGCTGGGCAAGTTCATTGCCGCCACGCGCCATCTGTACAAGTTCTTCCGTTGTCGGAGTTGCAGGAGCAACTAAATCAGGGTCAAGCGGTTCGGTACTATCTGATACCTCCTCAGTAGCAGCCGCATCTTCGGCATACTCTCTCGCCCATACTTGATTGCCGTCAGCATCATTGATGCTCTCGACATAGTTCTCAAACTCCTCGGCAGGGATAACCTGCACATACTTGCCGTTCAACGGCTCGTCCGTACGGATTTCTACACCATCATCACTAACACCCTGCACCTCTCCATGAATGATTTTGTCTTCACCATTAAGGAGCGTAAAGGTGTCATTCACGCCATATTGTACACCATCTGGCTTTTCTTCTACGCTTTCACCATCATTCTGTACTCCTTCCTCCGAATTTGGTACGCTTTTATCATTGGCTTGCCGTTCCACTTCCGCTTGCATAGTACGAGCCATATTTGTGGCATCCACACCACTCTGTATGTTCTCCATACTCATGGGCACAACAGTCTGACCGTCAACAGTCACGTTGACAGTTCCGTCACCATTATCCACAAGTCCCTGCTCGTTGGCAACAAGCGTCACTTGTGTCTGTTCACCATTCTCCTCAGTCAACGTATAGGTGTCACCTTCATTGAAAGTCACCACGCCATCCACGTTATTTGCAGCAGTCTGTGACATCTCCTCAATGATTGCTTCTCTTGCTCTCGCTTTCTCCTCCTCGGGGTCTACGGCTGCGTCCAAGCCACGGATAAGGTCTGGCGGAATTACTTTCATCTCGCCTGTCTCAACATCACGGATAACAATCGTGTTGTCCGATTTTTTCCTATCAACGCCCTTTCCGTCATTGAACATCACTACATTGCCGCTGACAATATACACTTTCTTATCCGTTCCGTCCTCGTTCTTCAACTTCAATGATGCATGGTGTATCATTCCGTCACGGCGGTTCACACGGCTGTCTACGGTCGCATTGCTTTCCTCAATACGGCTGTCAATGTCGTCCTGCACACGCTGCACCATACCATCGTATGCCGACTTCGCGTTAGCATAATCAATGACAGACTGAAGCTTGTCCGTATAGCCCAACTGCTTCTGCTCCTCAATGTAGCGCAGAGGATCATCGCCAATAAGAGCGTCCACCTCGTCCACATTCTCAATGCCATGCTCCTTCGCCACCTGCTCACGTTTCATGTCAAGCAGGTTCTTCGCATCATTCATGGCCTGTGGTTCCGTGGTGTCGTAACCCTTTGAGTAGTTGTCATTCACGCTCTGCACCTCGGGACGCTGCTCCTCATCGTCACTGGCATTGTTCACCTGCGCAATGTTGTAGCCTCTCATCATCGTCAGATTGCGCACATAGTTCAATGCCGCTTTCTTTTCTTCGGGATGGAGGTCGGGATTGTTGATGATGCCTGTCACTACATCCGCCATCTTGCTGTTGTCCGTGTTGTCAATCTTGTCGCGCAGAGGTGCCCAGCGTTCTGCGGTCATTCGGAACGAGGCGAGGTTGTCGGCTTTGTCCGTGTTGTGCTTGTAGCGGTAGTACTGTGCCGTGTGATGACCCTGCATCATCATCGGTACAGAGCCAAGCAGTGCGCCCATGGTAGCACAGCCCAGCCAGATGTCCACATGGTTCTGCAAGTTCGTCATGTCGTCCCATGCGTCCCCGGCATGGCCAGTAAGCGCATCAAAAAGCGACCCCTCGTATTCCTCCAAAGCCTCACCGGGCAAACCATTATAACCGCCAGACTCAAGCAATCTACTATACTGCTTGTACCATTCCTTGTTGCCGATGTTTGTCATCGCACCCGACAGCTTGCTCAGCCCTATCTTCTCCAAGCCTTTCTTAACCATGCCACCGACACCGGGAATGAACTCACCGAACATCTCCGAGCCGTTCTCGCGTGCTTGCTGACGCTCTGCTTCAGCAAAGGCAGGGAGTAGTCCCATAGCGTTCTCTACCGTATAATTGCCATTGTCGTCCACACCGACCTTTCCCAAAGCCAGTGTACCCATCGTGGCGGCTGTTCTGCCTATGCCAGTTGTATTGCTGACGTATGCACCGGCCATATGGGCACCTATCAGCACACCTGTCGCTTTCAGCGTCCTACGCACCACGTTGTTCTTCCACAACTGGGCAGCTTCCTTGCCTGTCACCTTGGCTAAACCTTTGGCCATTCCCTTTGCTGTTCCTCGCATGATGCCCTTGGCCATGCTGCCAGCACCGGGATTGAGCATAAGGTCTTTCATGAAGTCAAGTGAATTCGCAGTCATGCCACCAGCCCTTGCCCATGCACCATAATCTCCGCCATACATACCCTGCACGGCATTGTCCGTGGCAAAGTTCTTCAGAACGGCCTCGGCTGTCTGCTCTCCTCTTGTCAGAGGTTTACCTGCCGCACGTTTTCTGTTGATGCTGTCAATATGCTTAGAGGCACGCGTCAGGGCGGTTGCGTCACGCATCTCACTCATACCATCAGTAAAGGTATAGCCGTTCAGTGCCGTTGTGCCGAGCGAATGCCAGAAACTGTTCATCTGGTTGTTCTTCTTGTCCTCCAACAACTGGATGGTCTGATGGTTCTTTCGAGCTGCGGCCATGAGTTGCAGGTACTCGTCATCGTTGTCATATTTCGACATACGAGCCTCCAGCTCACCAGCTGGACCTGCACCGGGTGTCATGGCTGCTGCCGACTCACGCATGAAGTCGTTGAAACGCTGGTTAGGGCGTTCATCAATCTCCTTCATGCGCTTTTTCATGGCCTCGTCCAATCTGTCACGCTCAGCATAAGCATCACGCAACTGACCACTTACGCTCATGCTATCCTTGTACGCGTCGATGGTATTCTGCTCCAAATCAGCCGCATCACGATCTGTGAATTCGTTGCCACTTTCCGTGATATAGGTCTGCTCCATCTTGCCCGACTTGGGGTTGTACTGTGGTTCCTTGGCTACGACCTTGGTATTTTGTCCCAAGCGCACACCACTGTTCTTATCTCCAATGGTGACGCGCGGCACTCTCAGCCCAGCGTTGGCTATTGCATAGTCCATGCGGTTCTGCGTACGCTGGATCGAGGCATTTGTCTCGGCCATCATGTTGCCTACATTGGCCAGCACCTTCTGGCGGTAAGCCTCAGTGATGGGCGTCCCCTTGGGTTTGGCTGGAGTTGACTTTGCAGGAGCAGGTGCCACCTGCATCTTCTTCATGAACTCCTCATACGATGAGCCAATCCGCGCACCATTTGCAGAAAGCAAGTCATACACCTTCTTGCGGTTCTCGTAATGGTCATTCCCCGTGAACCCCTTCAGGAAAGTTTTATAGTCCTGCTTATACCCACCCTGTTGCAGGGTAGCATACACTTTTTTGAGTTTACTATTGTCTAATGGCATAATGATTTCTGTTTTGCGTTATATTATCAGTCCTGAAGCCCATTTCCCGCCTTGCTTGCCACCACTCGGCTTCGCTGCTGCAGGTCTCTTCCTAATTCCGGGGTAGAACACCTTCTTTGATGTGGTCTTCTTGGAGTTCTTCTTGCCCTTAACTTTGCCACGTACCACCACATCACTGTCAGTGCTGTCCGTAGTGTTCACAGTCACACTGTCAAGTGTTCCATGCTGGCGAGCCTTGGTAATGGCTTCGTCTTGAGTCTTAGCATAATGCATGTTCCCGTTCTCGTCCCACCACTGGAAACGTCCCCTGGCATTGGTGTTGTGCTCATTTGCCGAAGCATACGAATTGGTTGCTGATGCGCGGCTGGCTAATGCTGATGCTCTTGCAGCCTCGCCTCGTGCCTTCTCTGTGTCCACCTTAGCCTTGTATAACTCAGGTGCATTCTTGGCTTCCTCGGTGGCGGTAATGCCCTCCTGCTCGGCCTTGGTGGCTTTACCAGCCTGTTCTCGCAACTTGTCTGGCTGCAATGCAGCAAGCCATCCGTGCGCCTCCTGCTCGCGCTGCGCCTTCTCCCTTGCCAACCTCATGCGCTCCTGCTGCTCCTCCAACTCACGCAAAGTCTTCGCACGGTCATTCTGCAAGTCTCCAACCTTGAGCGAATACTGAAGGTACCTGTCCGCATTCGCCTGACGCTCCGCCTTCAGCATTTCCAATCTGTCCTGCAATGGCGTGAGCTGGCTCGCTTCCCGGTGGTCGTACATGTTAGGAGCACCACGAGTCGTAAAAAAAAGGTTGCTCAACGCCTGCAGACCATCACTCACAGCTGCCACAATCTTCTTCGACCTCTCACTGCGTTCTCTCTTCTTGCGTTCCTCCTCAGTTTCCGGCTTCAACCTGCTGGCGGCTTCGTTCAAGGCTGCAATCTGCCGGTCGTAGCCCATCACGTCATTGGCATTGTTTCCGCTGGCGGCCGTTTCATTGTGTGCCGGCACTCCTGCCGGGTCTTCAGCTTCCTGTGCAGTACCGGTGGCAGGGGCAGGCTTGCCCTCCCCGTTCCCGGCATTCTGCTCCGTCCACTCCTGCGTTCCCTTGGCAGGGGCAGGTTGTGGCGGTGTCTGCTCTGCCCATTCCAACGTCCCCTTTGGTGCTGGCTCGGGCTGTGCAGGTTGCTCGGCCCAGCCAAGCGAACCTTTAGGTGGTGTATATCCACCATCATTGCCCTGCCCGTATTGTTCCTGCTGTTCTTCTGTCCAATTACTCATGTTGACTGTTTTTAGAAGGCTCCAGCAATCCCTGCACCTGCTTTGGCAACACCCTGCACGGCCTGACTGATGGCTTGTGCCTTGTTAATTTCCATATTGTTCAGCGCACCGTTAATCTGCGAGTCGCGCTGCTGATAGGTCTGTTCTATCTGGTCCTTGCGGTTATCCGCACCAGCAGCTATCTGCGACGTTGCATCGGCCAATGCTTGTGCGTTCGCGGCCTTGGCTGCCGCTGTACTCTCGTCAGTACCGCCCATCACGGCTTGTGCACCTGCCGCCTGTCGGTTGCGGTTCCTGATGCTCTCCTCCGTCTGGGCAAGTATGTGCTGAGCGTCCGCCCGCTGCGTCGCATCCTCGTTATAACGACGGTCATACCAGTTCTGGTTGGCCTCCTTCTGTGCTTGGAGGTTCTCCTTCACACGTCTCATCGCCTTGCTTGCGCTGATGCCGCCAAAGATGCTTGCAGCTGCTCCGAGCGCACCTCCTGCTATGCTACCAAATAATCCCATATCATTTCACGTTTTATTATGTCTGTAATTCAATACTTATAAATCGTGCGCTAAATTAACGCGCTATCTTCGCACCACACTTTTAACTATTGTATCACACCACTATATAACAAGGAGAACAGCACATGAAAGGAATGAAAACAGGAGGGCGAAAGAAAGGCACACCCAACAAGGAAAACCCTCTCAAGGGCTTCATCAAATCACATTCCTTGGCATACTTCGAACCCAAGGAAGTAAAGTGTGACGACGGCAACAAACGTACACTCTCACATTTCGACCTTGACATTCAGGCTCTCGCGCCAGACGACCGCGTGAACGCCGAGTTGCGCCTACTGGAGTTCCACACACCAAAGATGAAAGCCATCGACATGGACGTGAATGCCAACGTCAACGTCCTCACCATCGAGGACAAACTTCGCGCCCTCTGCGGCAAAGACGAAGAAAATGACAACGACGACGAATAACCCCCGTCTCTACTTCATCTACTTTTAGACCGACTCATTTTGTTTACTCATAGTTTTTTAGGCTCGACCTGTCCGCGAGGATAGGTCGTTTTTTCCCCCCATACTTCAATTTTCAAAAGGCAAACAAAAGGCTACCTTTTATGTATTCATAACCCAAACAAAAGGCAAACGAAAGGGTACCCTTTTCAAAAACAAAAGGGTAGCGTTATGAAAAAGAGCATAAAAAGTAACCATTTTATGTGCTTGATTTTCTTGAACTTTTTAGAAAACTCGTTGAAAAAGTGGTGCGTTTGCGTGTTGCAAACGTAGATAAAACTTCAAAAATAGGTTTTTGCGATTATCGTTGAAACACAAGTACTTGCAGCCAATAAAAAACGGTAGGGTTTTAATTTCAAAAAGGGTAGCCTTTTCAAAAACATAGAAAACTCAAAAGGCTACCGTTCGTTTCTCGCGCACGCGCGTAGATATAAACGATAGTTTATATAAGATATAGGAATAAGGAATATATATATTATACTCCTTACGTCGTATAATATAAGACGACAACAACGACAAAAACGACTTCGGATTTTGATTTTCTTTTTTTGTTTGAAGAAAAGTAGAGAAGAAAAGTTGGGGCGAAAAGAAAGCCCGACCTTGCGGAGTTGCAAAGCCGGGCGTGTCGCAAAAGATAAAGGGTAGTTGAAGTTCTTGTTTGATACCTTTGCCGTGAACTCAAAAACGCATCATGATGAAAACAAATTACGAAAACATTGCCATGCTTTTGCAGAATGGCACGTCTGTGAAGATTTATGCGGACAATTTCTCCGTTTCAAACATTAGACTGCTGGCACAAACTGCTGTCAAGCATGGAGCGGTATTGCATCTTGTTGTCAATCCCGACAACATTCTTGCAGACAACCTCAAGCTCATTTCGCAGGATGGACGCAAAAACATCTTTGTTGAGTTTGTCTAAAACCCTTTGCCTTTAGTCCTCTCGTACACCGCCTCTCTGTCGGTGTCCACGTTCTTGATGCGGAACTGCACGGCACACCTGTCCGGGATAGTGTCGGACAGTTTCGCTGCAAGCCGGGCTATAACCTCGTCAATGTTGCTGAAACCAATGTCGCTTACTTCGGCCAGTACCTCGCCACGGTAGTACGCCCTTGCATAAATCATGTACTTTGGCGCAATGCGGAACATCGTGTCCTTACGTTCTTCCACATCGTGCGCCAAGCCCTGCTTGCTCTTTGCCGTGCTGAAGAAGATGAAGTCAATCACTTTTGCGTTCAGTTCCCATGCAGGGGAGAAGTCCAGCTTGATGTAGCCGCGCGTGATGGTGCGTCCGTGCGAGTGGTTCATGGCAAAAGCCACCTCGTCAATGGTCGCTCCGCAGTCGTTCTGCGCCACCGTTCCCCAAGTGTGGCGGAATGTGTACGCCCTGTATTGTTTTTCCTTGGGGATGCCCAGACTCCTGCAAATCTGCTTGATGCCGTTGTTCACACCTGCACAGAACGAGTCGCTGTCGCAAAAACGCTTGTGGAAACGGAACAGATAAGGGTCGTTAGGCTCTGCTAAGTATTTCTCCATCAGCGGCTGTATCACAGGCTCAACCCTCATTTCGATGTACGCATCATCGGTGCGCGTCTTTTTCGTCTTGGCTCTGTTGTAGCACAAGCAGCTGTTTCGGTAGTTCTCTTTCTTCATCTCGAAGAGGTCAACCGTGTTGATGCCTGCAAGGCAAAGTATCATCTTCGACACGTCACGCCCAATCTCGGGCAATGGATCAATCATTTTCGTCTCGGGCAATGGGGCAGCGAAGAACACGCGGCACTCCTCCGGGCTGATGGCAATCTTTGCCGTGCGGTCAGCCTGTGGTATCTTCACCTTGCCCCAAGGGTTCGTCTTGATGCGGATAACTCCGTTGTCGTAGTCGTTGTATTCCGCCACGGCAGCACGGAACACCTGCCTCATGCATACCGGGTACATCTCCTTTGCCCTGTGCGTCTGTTCCAACGACTGCACCCACAGGTTCACGAAAGTGGAGGTGAGCTGCCCGAACATCACCCTCGTTGTCCCTGCAAACCGCTCCATGTGCTGGAGTGCCAGCTTGTAGTTCTTCGCGTTCCTCAACTGTCCGTTGTCAATCATGCGGTTTATGTGCAGGTGCGCATAGTCCGAAAAGCACAAGTCCTCGTCCTCCTTGGTCACATACTCGATTATCTGCTTGACCGTCCACTTTGAACTATCCACACGGTTGAGCAGTTCTGTGAAACGGAGTATGCGCCTCATGCAATACTCGTTCACGAAAGGGTCGGTGATGTCATTGTTCTTGTCGAGATAGTCTTTCGTAACAACCTTGTCGGTCTTGATGTATCCGGGCTTGCGGTTCTGCATCACCCGAATGTACACTTGGAAGAAACCGTCTTTGCGCGGTCTCCTGATTACTGGTTTAAACATTGCCATTGTCTCTGTATTTTTTTGTTATTCAAAAATCATGTGTAAGCATTGGTAAGCGCATCATGCCGATTTGGTGTAAGTTTTGGTAAGCAAACCCTGCACATTCTGCACGATAATCATGCAGAATGTGCAGACCCCCTAAAAACAACTTAGGCGGCAAGCCTCTTTATTATCAGAGACTTACCGCCTAACTCGTTAGTTACGAGGGCTTATCTTATTATTCTTCTACAGCTGCCTGCGCCGCAGCCAAGCGTGCTATAGGTACTCGGAACGGCGAACAACTAACATAGTTCAATCCTACCTTGTGACAGAACTTAACCGAAGAAGGCTCACCGCCATGCTCGCCACAGATACCGCATTTAAGATCTGGACGTACCATGCGACCCTTATCGACTGCCATTTCGACAAGTTGTCCTACACCATTTTGATCGAGCACCTGGAACGGGTCAACCTTCAGTATTTTCTTGTCTAAATATACAGGCAAGAAACTGGCAATATCATCGCGTGAATAGCCAAACGTCATCTGAGTCAAGTCGTTCGTACCGAAACTGAAGTACTCTGCACGTGAAGCTATTTTGTCAGCAGTAAGAGCAGCACGCGGAATTTCAATCATTGTGCCAACCTTAAACGGAATTTCCATACCCTCCTCCTTGAACAGAGCGGCGGCTTCATCGCGAATAACCTTCTCTTGCGCCTCGAACTCATACAATATACCAGTCAAGGGAACCATGATTTCGGGGTGAGGATCCAAGCCTTCACGTTTCAGATCAATAGCTGCAGAAAGGATAGCTCTGGTCTGCATTTGAGTGATTTCTGGATAGGTATTGCCAAGTCGGCAACCACGATGTCCCAACATGGGATTATGTTCACACAGGCTGTCAACACGCTGTCGGATATACTCAACTGTCACGCCCATAGCCTTAGCCATTTCTTCCTGTCCCTTGGTATCATGCGGCACAAATTCGTGAAGAGGTGGGTCAAGAAGGCGTACATTTACAGGATATCCGTCCATTGCCCGGAATATGCCCTTAAAATCTTCCTTCTGATATGGTAGAAGTTTGGCAAGCGCCTTTTTGCGACCTTCAACATCTTCAGCCAAAATCATTTCACGCATAGCAACGATTTTCTCGTTGTCAAAGAACATGTGTTCTGTACGACAAAGACCAATACCTACAGCACCAAATTTGCGCGCTACCTCCGCATCGTGCGGCGTATCAGCATTGGTACGAACCTGCAATCGAGTATATTTAGCACACAGATCCATCAACGCTGCAAAATCACCTGAAAGTTCGGCAGCTTGTGTTTTGATTTCACCCTGATACACACGTCCATTTGTACCATTTAACGAGATATAATCACCTTCGTGGAGCACAACGCCATCTATTTCGACAGTACGAGCCTTGTAGTCAACATTGATGGCACCCGCACCACTCACACAGCATTTGCCCATGCCACGTGCTACAACGGCAGCGTGAGAAGTCATACCACCGCGAGCTGTAAGAATACCCTCCGCCACAGCCATACCTGCGAGGTCCTCTGGCGATGTTTCAATACGAACCATTACCACTTTATGGCCATCTTCGTGCCATTTGGCTGCATCATCAGCGAAGAAAACAATCTGTCCGCACGCAGCACCAGGGCTTGCAGGCAAACCACGAGTCAGTTCCTTAGCCTTAGCAAGTGCCTCCTTTGAGAATACCGGGTGTAAAAGTTCGTCCAACTTCTGCGGTTCGCAACGTTCTATGGCTGTTTTTTCGTCAATCATACCCTGACGCAACAAGTCCATGGCGATTTTAACCATTGCAGCGCCCGTACGCTTTCCGTTACGTGTTTGGAGGAACCAGAGTTTACCTTCCTGTACAGTAAACTCCATGTCCTGCATGTCGTGATAATGCTCTTCAAGCTTTGTTTGGATAGCATCAAGCTGATGGTAAATCTCAGGCATGGCCTCCTCCATCGAAGGATATTCGGCCTTACGCTTTTCTTCGCTTATGCCCTGCAGTTCAGCCCAACGGCGTGATCCTTCGAGCGTAATTTGTTGCGGTGTACGTATACCGGCTACAACATCTTCGCCTTGTGCATTAACCAGCCATTCCCCATTAAAGAGGTCCTCGCCAGTTGCAGCATCACGACTGAAGCAAACGCCTGTGGCCGATGTATTGCCCATGTTGCCAAATACCATAGCCATTACTGTTACCGCTGTACCCCATTCTGCAGGTATACCCTCCATTTTGCGATACAGAATGGCACGTTCGTTCATCCACGAATCAAACACAGCACAGATTGCGCCCCACAGTTGCTCCATAGGGTCTGTTGGGAATTCCTTGCCAGTCTGCTCAACGATGGCAACCTTGAAACGCTTTACAAGTTCCTTCAGGTCATCTACCTCAAGTTCATTGTCAAGCTGAACGCCCTTGGCCTTCTTTACATCGTCGATAATAGCTTCAAACGGATCGACGTCATCTTTATTTACTGGCTTCATACCCAGTACAACGTCGCCATACATTTGTACAAAACGACGATATGCATCATAAGCAAAACGGGGATTGCCAGTCTTTTTTGACAGGCCTTCAACAACCTCGTCATTCAGACCCAGGTTCAAGATAGTGTCCATCATGCCGGGCATCGAGGCTCGTGCCCCTGAGCGCACTGAGAGCAACAAGGGATTTGCCACATCACCGAACTTGCTATTCATGAGTTGTTCCGTTTGGTGCAAGCTCTTTTCAACATCTTCCTTCAACAATGCTACAACCTGGTCCTTACCTATTTTGTAGTATTCGTTGCAAACGTCTGTAGTAATTGTAAACCCTGGAGGCACTGGCACACCTATCAAGTTCATTTCGGCAAGGTTTGCCCCCTTACCTCCCAATTCGTTACGCATGTCAGCGCGGCCCTCGGCCTTGCCATTACCAAAAGTGTAGACTCTTTTAATGTTATTCATGGTGTTTTACAATTGATTATCCATTTGTAAATTGTATGTTCTTTAATGGTACATCGCATTCCATGCAACGTCTCCATAACTGACGCAAATATAATAGTATGTTTTTACACAGACAAGTATTACACGATATTTTTGCAACTTGACATTGAAAAATGAGGGCATTAGTGTTAATTTACTCAACACTCATAGGACTTTTTAGCAGTGCAATATACTTTTAAGCACATATAATAATGTATCACGTAAAGGACATTATGAAGCAACTATTCACACTATGCCTTGAGCCATCATGGCGTATGCCACCTTCATAAAGCCAGCAATATTGGCCCCTTTCACATAATTAGTGTGTCCATCTGGTTCCTTGCCATACTTTATACACTGTTGGTGAATCGCATGCATGATGTGTTGCAACCGCGTGTCAACCTCATCAGCCGACCATGACAGATGCATGGCATTTTGAGTCATTTCGAGTCCAGAAGTTGCTACGCCCCCAGCATTTACAGCCTTGCCTGGCGCAAAAGGCATGCTGTGGGCAGTAAAATAGTCAACAGCCTGACTCGTACAACCCATATTGCTCACCTCGGCCACCATCTTTGCACCGTTAAGGCAAATCATTTCAGCATCGCGCTCGTTTAATTCATTCTGTGTGGCACATGTCATCACGATGTCAACCTCTTGTTCCCAGGGTTTGCGTCCCTCGTAAAAGGTTGCCTCAGGATATTTTTCGGCATAGGGCGCAATTATATCATTGCCCGACGAACGTAGTTCCAGCATGTAGGCGATTTTATCACCCACCACACCTTGTGGATCGTACACATACCCGTCCGGACCACTAAGTGTTACTACACTCGCACCCATCTCCGCTGCCTTCTTTGCCACCCCCCAAGCTACATTACCAAAACCCGATATGGCGATTCTTTTACCAGCAATATCTTCTCCCAAATCCGCCAACATCTGACGCACAAAGTACATTGCTCCATAGCCAGTCGCTTCGGGACGTAACAAAGAGCCCCCAAATTCTATACCCTTTCCGGTAAATGCACCTGTATGCTGAAGGCATAACCTTTTATACATGCCATACATGTAGCCCACCTCACGAGCACCAACGCCTATATCACCCGCAGGCACATCTTGTTCTGCACCGATATTGTGCCAAAGCCCCAACATATAAGCCTGGCAAAATCGCATAATTTCGGCATCACTCATACCGCGGGGTGAGAAGTCTGCCCCACCCTTGGCTCCGCCCATTGGCAGTGTGGTAAGTGCATTTTTGAAGGTTTGTTCAAAACCAAGAAATTTCAGAATACTCAGATTTACCGAGGGGTGAAACCGAATTCCTCCCTTATACGGACCTATTGCATTATTAAATTGCACACGATGCCCAATATTCACATGTACTTCGCCCTCATCGTCGACCCAAGGAACTCTAAAAGTTATTATTCTATCGGGTTCTACCAGGCGTTCTATCAGTTTAACACGCTCAAATTCTGGGTGCTGATTATACACATGCTCGATTGAGCGCAAAACTTCTCGCACTGCTTGCAAATACTCTAATTGGTCTGGATATTTCTTCGTGAGCAATTGCATTACGCTTTCTGTTTTCATGACTTTATATTTTAAGGATTAAGATTTGTGGGCTATACACGGCCCTTGTTTTTACAAATGTACAGATAAAATACGATGACAACCGCAACAAAGACAGAGAAAAGCCTCATTTTATGTTATATAACACCTAATTCATAACAAAATGTCATCAGCAAACAATACAGCACACACTTCATCGTCAAGGAATCCACTATTTGAAGTCATACTCAGACGAATAGGCGTAACCGGACTTGCCCGGTACACGCGACGTCAGACCGAACCAAGTGTCAGGCTTACAATATAGAGATATAACGCTATCTCGCACTAATCTTAATATCACACACGCAAAAGCCCTTTTGAAGTATGGTAAAACTATTTCTTTTGTTTTATCTACACTCTGCACTTTTACTTAGTAATGAATTGATAATCAACGAATAAAAGCGTGTAGACAAGTCTGAAATTAGTATACACTGTCATCTACACTTTCTGTGTGCCGCGAGGTGTTCTAACGGCATAAGAAGAACGGCTGGTGAGTTTAGGGAGAGCGGATTTTCAATTACTCCCACAGTTTTTACGCTCCCCCTATGCAGTCATTACTAACTGGCACAACAAGTGCAACGTTTATATATGCAAGTAAGGCAGTGCAGACAATGTGCACATGAAGTGTAGATAAAAATCAGACGTGTATGCACTACATATTTACCTGATTATCAATATGGTTCGTCTAAAAATGCAGAGTGCAGACAAAATCGCAAAAGTGTTTACACGCTTAAAACACGCCACTTCATTTGGCGTCAATTACAAACGCGACGCCCATACCCCGTCACGAAAGGCATATAGCGATAAATCAAATATACCAACATGGTAGTTAGCAAATAAACGCACAAATAAGCAAGTACCACATAAAAGTAATTTCCATCATAAGTTAGATGCAGAAACGAGAATGCAGCGCCTACAAACATTGGCACGCCACCACACAGAAAATAATAAACGATAGAATGACGGCCGGTCCACTCTAAGAACCGACAAGGTGGTAATAGCTTGAACAAATTGAACAAGGCAAATCCACCTACAATCACGTTTATAAGGAACACCGCATAATTGCTTATACCAATAGGCCAAATTGTCATGAACAAGTCCTGTTTATAGACATAGCATTTCAAGAAAATGAGCATCACACAAGCTATCACTGTAGGCAAAACACCAACCATAAGTTTGTGCTCATACCGATGGTAGACATACCCCAAGAATAAGAATAGCATGGCTTGCAACGCATTGCCGAACTGCCAAAAAGTCACAAGGTTCCCATTCAGGGCAAGCAATGCAGAGCAACAGAATGAAAGCACACATACCGAACCAAGAGCGAACAAATTACCACGACACAAACGCAATGCTACTACGAAAAAGATTTCTGCAACAATTAGAGCCGCAATGAACCATGAAGCTTGCCCTGTCACGACGTTTTGCACTAACACCCAGGCATTGTCAACCCGTTCGCCATGAGCTAAAGCCTTAGGAACGGCCATGACAGAAGTGAAGATAAAATAGGGCCACAGCAAGTTCCTTAAAACTGACTTCAACTTGTACTTTATGTCAATCATGCCAGCTTTCTTGTAAAGAAGATAACCTGACAACATAAAAAACAGATACAAAGCATCGGAGACATAAAGATTGTAGCCTATTATACTTGTACCTGTATAGTATATTTCGGTGTGGAAAAGGAGGATTGCCATCATGCAAAATCCCCGCAAACAATCAATCCATCGTTTTCTTTGAGTTGGAAATACACTGTATTGCATAAGTGGGCATTCAAAATAATTTTATACAATCAGCAGGTGTCATTTTCTCATTGAAGGTTCGCTACTGGGCGCTTCAGCCGCCCCTCGGCCGCAGTCATATCGCACGATTTTAAGCACCTACTTACGAGTTGAAGTTATATTAGCTGGACGAAGATAACATTTAAGTTTCACATAGCTAATATGAGCCTTACACTTTCTTTCATGTACCTACGCATGCCCCACCTCTATAAAGAATTAACGCCCTTGCAACAGATGCTTATTAAGATACGTCTGAACTTGCTCCTTATAGCTATCCGAAATAGGTATGTATTTGCCATTGACCACGACTTGTCCTTTTTCGAATACCCTCACCTTCTGCATGTTCACTATATATGAGCGGTGTATTCTATAAAAAGTATCGCTTGGCAAGGCATTCTCAAAGCTGCGCATAGAACTCAGGCACAATATAGGTTTGGGCTCGGAACTAATGTATATTTTTACATAGTCTTTCAAACCCTCTATATACAAGATGTCCGAAAAATCTATACGCACCAGTTTGTAGTCGCTCTTTACAAAGAGGTAATCACTGTTCACGTCCTTCAGCACGACTTGTTCTGTTGAACCATTGTGTTCATACTTTGTTGCCTCATTGTGCTTGGCCACCATCATATCGTACCATTTTTGCGCACGGTTTACTGATGCAACGAAATCGACATAGCTTATCGGCTTTAACAGATAGTCAAGTGCATTGACCTTATACCCCTCCAAAGCGTATTGGCTGAATGCAGTTGTAAAAATAATACGTGTGCGAGCTGTGTCTATTGTTTTAGAAAAGTCTAATCCATTCAAATCAGGCATTTGAATGTCGAGGAAAATGATGTCGACTGGATTACTTTGCAATCCACCCATGGCCTCAACGGCACTGGCATATTTGCCACACAACTCCAACATGGGGGTTTTGGCCACATAACTCTCGAGCAGTCCAAGAGCCAATGGTTCATCGTCAATAATTGCGCACTTCATTTTTCTGAGTTTTGGTTTAATTCTTTTCTATTAGTGTATCAAAGATTTCTATGACAGAACTGTATGTTTTGCCACCATCAATGGCCCCATATTTCCATTTGTAACGTCCGTGATAAGCAAACTGCAAACGACTTGCCACTTGCTTCAGACCGATGCCCCCCGGAGCCTTATCAGACTCGTTTTTGGGTGTATTGCTATTTTCGCACTTAAACACTAAATGGTGAGCATTTGCCTTCAGACTTATATGAATAAAACTATTGCCTGTAGAACATACCCCATGCTTAAAAGCATTCTCAACTAACGAGATGAATATCAGCGGTGCTACAGGTACGTTTTGACTCTCTGGGTAATCGAACTCAGCCTTTACCTCGACATCATTATACAGGCGCAGCCTCATCAGAGCGATGTAGGATTTTAAGAACTCTACTTCTTTGTCTAAACTGACTCTGTCAGATTGATTCTCGTATAACATGTAGCGAAGCAAACGGCTCAACTCCTGAATAGCTTGCTGAGCCTTTACCTGGTCGAAAGCTGTCAAGGCATATATATTGTTGAGCGTATTAAGCAGGAAGTGAGGATTTATTTGATTTTTCAGATTTTTCAATTCGGCCTGCGAACGCCCGAGTTCTGCCTCAGCTCTTGCTTGTTCACTCTGTCGCCAACGCAAACTAAGCTTCAAAGCGACTGAGGCACCTACTGAGAATATGTAAAACAGCAGCCCACGTATCACAAAGTAGCTTTTAGGCGGAAACATTGGAAACTCTGGTATTCGCTTAAGCTTTGGTGGATGTGGGGGAAACCAAATGCTTTGACATTCAACGCCTGTTTGATACAATGCAAAGATAATAAAGTTGACAATAAAGAACCACTTTAGCTTCCCCTTTGTTAGGAGAAAGCGTGGTATGAGCACGAAATAATTTAGATAAAAGGCTACGCATATAGTCAATGGCAGGATACTGCCATGCAAATAATGGTCCCAATTAATTGATTCACCGCTATGTTTGAATATCAGAGGCGATAAAAATATATAACACCACGTCAGTACATGTACTACAACCTCTATGAAACATTCTAAAAGTGGTTTACGCTGTTGGTTACTCATACTCTAATAGTTTATTAACAGATGGCACTGTGCAAAAGCGCAGTGTAAAACTTTCGATGAACACACTTACAAGGATTGACCATGTGCCACCTAATTATTGAATGGTGCAAACATACAAAAAAAACTGCATATCCAACAACACATGACTTCATCACCATTCTGCGCCATCACATAGTGCATATTGAAAATCAAAGAATTACGCAACTCAGCTTTCAGCCCGCACAGCATGCAGTACGAATAACGGCAGCGACCGTCCGTTGTCAAGCGAAAAGGTGATGCACGTGTGAGGGTGATGAGAGCACAAAACCAAGTATAAGTTATGTCACATCGGTCGTAGTAAGCGTTTACTTCGAACGTAGTAAGCATGTTGAACGTTCGTAGTAAGATAACTCAAGTTTCGGATTTAACTCAAACGGGGCCCAATGATTTCCATCTGCAAACTTAGTGCTTGTTGCTCTTGGCCTTTCATGCCGTTCCTTTCTAAATCCGGAACTTGAGTCGACTAATATTAAACATCTACTTATTACGATGTGCTTTTACTCGTAACGTATAGCTTCTATGGGGTCGAGGCTCGCTGCCTTTTTAGCCGGATACCAGCCAAAGAATATGCCTGTAGCTGAACATACGGCAAAACTCAGCAACACGCTCCAGGGCTGGATTTGTATGGGCCAGTGTGCGAACACATTGATACCAACTGTCGCACCGATTCCCACTATTACGCCAATCAAGCCACCTGTCACGCTAAGCAAGACTGATTCTATCAAAAATTGGTTTAGTATATCTATACCACGCGCTCCAACAGACATACGCAAACCAATCTCCTTGGTGCGCTCCGTTACGCTTACATACATGATATTCATAATACCTATACCGCCTACGACGAGCGAGATACATGCTACAACCAACAACAGGACAGTCATAGTGTCGGACGTAGAGTTCATCATTTCGGCCATTTCCTGTTGACTCCTTATTGTGAAGTTATCTTCATCTGAAGCTTTCAACTTGTGATTCTCGCGTAAAATGCTGGTTATATCCTCTATGGCTAAATCGGTCATATCCTCTGTCACCGCCGAGGCATTGATGCCCTGCAAGTAAGTGACCGATAATATACGCTTCATAACCGTTGTGTAAGGAGCCAGCACGACATCGTCTTGATCCATTCCAAACGAATTGTAACCTTTCGATTCCAAGACGCCAACCACACGGAAAGGTATTTTGTTGAAACGTATGACCTTGCCTACAGGATCTTCGCCATTAGTAAAAAGATTGTCGGCCACCGTTTTACCTATCACGCAGACCTTTGCACTGCTGCGCACCTCCTCGTCGGTAAACATCTCACCGTCCTTGACCTTTTGCTGTCGGATTTGCATATAATCTGGTGATATGCCATAAATGGTCGACGGGGTGTTATTATTGCCATTGATAAACTGACCTGAAGAATTTACGCTCGGAGATATGGCTGACAAGTATTTTGCCTGCTCCTTTAATGCCTCATAGTCTTTCAATTTCAGGGTCTGCATATCAGATGCGTCCTGCTGGGCACCACCAGGCCCTTTGTCTTGGCCCGGACGAATCATGATCATATTCGAGCCCATCTCTGCAATGTTGGCTTGTATACTCTTTTTCGACCCCTGTCCAATGGCCATCATAGCTATAACCGAAGCCACACCTATGATAATGCCAAGCATGGTAAGGAAGGAGCGCAACTTGTTTGCCGCAATGGCACGCATCGCTATTTTGAACAGATTGCTATAATTCATAACAAGTTTATATTATTATCGTTATTTACGACTCTTCATTCGGTGGCAATTCTGCCAATGCCTTTGATGCAGAGTGTATGTTGTGATTAACAACATCCTCACGTATCAATCCATCACGCAAGAATATGTTACGGCTGGAATATAAAGCAATTTCGGGATTATGTGTTACGAATATAATCGTTCGCCCCGCCTTAAACAGCTTTTGAAAGAGGACTAATATCTCAAACGAAGTGCGCGTATCCAAGTTACCCGTAGCCTCATCTGCCAATATTACCGCCGGATCGTTGACCAACGCACGTGCTATTGCCACACGTTGCATTTGACCACCAGACATTTGGTTCGACTTGTGATAAAGTCTCTCGCCGAGTCCTACCATTTTTAACGCCTCGATGCTACGTTTTCGACGTTCTGAGGCCGATACTGACGAATTATACATCAATGGTAGCTCTACATTTTCAACGGCTGTTGTTTTAGGCAACAAATTATAGTTCTGGAACACAAAGCCTATTTTGCGATTGCGCAATACAGCACGCTCGCTACGCTTCATAGTGCGCACGCTTACGCCATCAAGGTAATATTCCCCACTTGATGGTGTATCAAGACACCCTAACTGATTGAGGAGTGTTGACTTGCCCGAACCCGAAGTACCCATGATTGTCACAAATTCACCTTCGTAGATTTTGAAAGATACACCCTTCAAAGCGTGTACCGTTTCATCACCTACCACGAAATTACGACGCACATTATCCAGTTCAATCACAACTTTTTTGTCTGAGCGATCCTCAGGTTGTGGGAAGATCTCTTCTTTATCTATATCTATCATCTTGGTTGCTTTTGGTTGGATTTTCACGCTTTAGGGTGGTTCTAATAATTCTGGAATAGAGATTTGTGCGCTCTCGGAAGTGTATTTTTGAAAGTTTGTGAGAGAACATAGCAGGGAACTAACTTTCAAAAAGACACTTCTGAGAGCATGCAAATCACATTTCAGAATAGCAAAACTCTAAAAACAGATTTTTTAGAACAACCCTTTAGCGTTTACTTTTTCTTTTTGCTTGGCGGACCGGGTGAGAATGGACTTTTCTCTTCACCTGTACTTGTTTCGTCCTTACCTTCCTCAGCTGTTGAAGCATCTTTCATATCAACAACTACTACTGTGCCCTCCTTTATACCACTAAGTATTTGCGTGCGTGTACCATTAGTTATACCAGTCTGCACACTGTACGCTTTGAATGTACGTCCCTCGCGCACCCACAATTTGTGGGAACCATTGCAATCGACAATTTTGTCCTTTGCCCCGACCATCTCTTTTGTGGGCGTGAAACGCAAAGCCTTCGTAGGAACACTTACAATGTTATTTTGCTCAAGCGTATAAATTGTCACGTTAGCCGTTAAACCCGGCTTCAGTTTCAAATTTGGGTTAGGGGCAGAGATCACTACCTCATAGGTAACTACATTATTCTCGGTTGTTGCCTCATTTCGAACCTGTGTTACCGTACCCTCAAATGTTTCGTCAGGATAGGCGTCAACCGAATAGGTTACACGCTGACCAACTTTGACTTCACCTATATCAGCTTCGTCCACACTTGCTACTACACGCATGTCAGTCATATCCTTTACAATTGTGAACAACGTCGGTGTATTGAAGCTCGATGCCACGGTCTGACCTTCCTCAACGGATTTGCTCAAAACGACACCATCAATAGGCGAAGTAATCGTAGCGTAGCTTAGGTTTGTTTTTGCCTTTGTCACGGCCTCTTGACGTTGAGCCACAACGCTCTCTGCCTGCTGCAATGACAAACGCGCAGATTCATAATCATCAGCACTGATAAGTCCCTTGCCATACAATGTCTTCATGCGTGCAAAATTTGAGCGTTGATAGCTCAAATCGCTTTTTGCACCTTCAAGTTGACTCGTTGCACTACGCAATTCGCTCAGCAGATTGGTTTTATCCAGTTCTGCTATAACCTGGCCTTTCTTAACTGGAGAATTGTAGTCTACGTAAATTTTGTCTATGATACCCGACACCTGTGTACCCACTTCGACAGAGGTCACAGCCTCTACCGTTCCTGTAGCCGTCACACTGTTGCCAATCGTGGCCTTTTCGACCTTTGCTGTTTCGTAACTAACCTCGAAGGGAGCTTCTTGTTTGTGCAAAAAGTACCATATTCCACCACCAATAGCAAGTAATGCTACTATGGCTACAGGCCATTTCTTTATATTGACTTTCATATAGATATTTATTGTGGTTTATATTACAATTCGTTGCCCGCATAAAAGTTGAGCAGGTTGCGGTTAAGCAAAGCTGTATATTTGTCTTGCAGCATTGTCTGTTGCGCATTGAGCAAATTAGCACGACTATTCAAAAGTTCGGCTATATTTTTCAAACCGAGATTAAACTGTTCCGTCATTAGCTCATAACTGGTAGCCATGCTTTCGACACTTGATTTCGCAGCCACATACTTGGCTTGACTGTTGGTTGCATTTAGCCAATACGTTTCAATGGTTTGGTAGAGCTGTTTTTGGGTATCTTGCAAATCAAGCTGAGCTGTAGTTTCCGCAACCTTTGCACGCTCCACCGCACTCTTATTCTTTCGATTATCAAATATTGGTATGCTCACCGTTACGCCCAAGCTACCATTAAAGTTGTTCTTCATTTGCTTAGCCCAATTAGTTTGACTCCCAGTCATATGGCTATCTCCTATACCACCCGTCAGGCTAATTGTTGGCAGATAACCACTCTTGGCAATTTTTGTACTGAGATGGCTTTGCTCGATAGCCAACTGCGAACGCTTAATTTCAGGACGACTATCTAATGCTGATGAATAAATAGCGTCTTTGCTCGGAATACTATTCAACACTTGTACATCAGTAGCATCAACTGGCTGCACATCAAACGCTTCATCAGCAGGCAGTTCCATCAACTGCCTTAATTGCATTTTGGCATTGTCTATCTGTGTTTGAACATTCACAACATTATATCGTCCTTGACTAACCTGAGATTGCAGCTGCGCCAAATCCGCCTTGGACATAGAACCTACATTTACCATCTGCTGCCCGCGCTCGCAAATGATTGAGTCTTGCGACAAAAGTGTGCGATTTACTTTTTCTGCCTCAGTCATATAGAGTATTTGCACATATAGTTGCGCTATCTGTTCCTTGACCTCGTTAACTTGCGTCTGTGTATCATAGGCAGCCAACTGCTGATTATATTGCGCATTAGTTATACTCATTCTGTTCTTTCCGCCATTCCACACAACCCATTGCGCATTAATGCCATAACTACCATTTTGCGTAGCCTTGTCTGCAGCAGAAGTGGCTATACCGCCATTTACAAAATTACCGCCACTCTCTTGAAACGGACGATAATTCACCCCCTGTGTCATGGCACCACTCAAGCTCGGCAATAAACCCGCCTTGGCCTCGGCCACATCGACGCTGGCACTTTGTTCTGCGGCTGCACTTTTCAATAGCTGCACATTGTGGGCTACCGCATAATCTATGCAGTTTTGGAGAGTCCAAACGCCATTCGTTTGTGCCATACCCACCCAAGGAAGCAATGCTAAAGAAGCCGCTAAACATTTCTTTCGTATTTTATGCATAAGTCTCCGTTTTTATTGTATTTACGAATGCAAAGGTATATGTACCAACATCGGAAAAGAAGCAATAAATACTTATTGACACCATAAAATAGACGAATTGCATAATTTTATCGATGAATAATTGAGCTACACGAAAATGCGAACCCACTCTTCGTCATATTATGCTTATCACGCATTGATACATACTTGCACAAAAATCAATATTTTGTTTGACATTTAAGCCTGATAAAGTAACTTTGCAAGCAATATGACTTACAAGCAAGAAGAAATAAGGCCCTACAACGACACTGAGTCAAAAGGCGCACAAGTTGAAAGAATGTTTGATGGTATCGCACATTCTTACGACCTGCTAAATCATACGCTTTCACTTGGCATTGATAAACAATGGCGCAAAGCCGCCATTGACTCATTACGTCCCTACCACCCCCAAAATATATTAGATGTGGCAACCGGCACAGGAGATTTTGCCATTTTGGCAGCAAAAGAACTGTGTCCCAAGGAATTACTTGGCATTGACTTGTCTGAAGGGATGATGAATGTGGGACGAACTAAAGTGAAAGCTGCACAATTAGACCATATAATACATTTTCAGAAGGAAGACTGCTTGAACCTTTCGTTACCAGACGACACATTTGACGCGGTAATGGTAGCATACGGCATACGTAACTTTGAGAATTTAGACAAGGGGCTACGCGAGATGTACCGCGTAATGCGTAAAGGCGGCAGACTTGTTATTATTGAATTAACATCGCCCGTACAATTTCCAATGAAGCAACTTTTCTGGTTATATTCGCATGTACTAATGCCCGTTTTGGGTAAAATCATATCGCGTGACAGCAAGGCTTACACCTACCTGCCCGCTACTATGGAAGCATTTCCACAAGGCGAAGTTATGCAAGGAATACTTCAACAAGCAGGCTTTTCTGACGTTAAATTCAAACGCTTCACGTTTGGACTTAGCACTATGTATTGTGCAACAAAATAAAATCAAGACTCATTCTTTATCATGAACAAGGAAGATTTACGAATAGTATACATGGGAACACCAGACTTTGCGGTGGAACCTTTGCAAAAATTGGTGGAAGGCGGATATAATATAGTTGGTGTCATTACCATGCCAGATAAACCAATCGGCCGCCATCAGACAGATTTATCTGCGTCCCCTGTTAAAAAATACGCAATAGAGAAAGGCCTCAAAGTGCTGCAACCTGCTAAACTCAAGGATCCTAACTTCATAGAGGAATTACGTTCTCTACGTGCAGATTTACAAATAGTTGTGGCATTTCGCATGCTGCCAGAAATAGTTTGGTCCATGCCAAAATATGGGACATTCAATCTACACGCAGCGCTACTGCCGCAATATCGAGGTGCTGCACCTATCAATTGGGCTATCATAAATGGAGATACCGAAACAGGTATTACCACTTTTTTCCTTGACCACGACATTGATACAGGCAGCGTAATTCAACGTGTACCCGTGCCTATTCTTGACACTGACAATGTTGAAGATGTACACGACAAACTCATGCATTTGGGAGGAGACCTCGTGCTCGAGACTGTCGACAACATCTTAGATAACAACGTGCACCCCATTCCACAATCAGAATTACAAACCGAAGAGCCACTTCGACCTGCACCCAAAATTTTCAAAGATACCTGTCGCATTGACTGGAACATGGGCGTAAAACGTACATACGACTTCATCAGAGGACTTTCTCCCTACCCCGCATCGTGGACAGAGCTTATTTACAACGGCAAATCCACTATTCTTAAGATATACGCATCAAACAAAGAATTCTGCCATGTAGACACTCCTGTCGGAAGCATACAAACTGACGGGAAAACGTATTTTAAGGTGGCACAATCAGATGGATACCAGCATCTGCTAACAATACAATTAGCGGGCAAGAAGAGAATGCAAATTGCCGATTTCCTACGCGGATTTCATGCCGAAGGCGACATATCTGTTAAGTAACGGATTAGCCATAACGCCAAATTCTAAAACGGACAAACAGGCAAATAACAGCGTTTTTTTCATTTAGAAATTCATAGCTGCTTACACCCCCCAAATGCGTTGGGCAAAAAAAAGAAGCATATAAGAACATCAAGCCAGCAGTCAGCTTTCCATGAGTCACGTTCCTTACGATAGTTTTCACTC
>ERZ856578.2699-NODE-2699-length-28488-cov-36.689486_pt1 | contig 28488 bp, 22 predicted proteins | sample MGYA00514384_ERZ856578 | MGnify/ENA primary metagenome ERZ856578 (study PRJEB29103, sample SAMN06111958) | human gut metagenome | biome: human gut; feature: ankylosing spondylitis patient; material: healthy_person | host: Homo sapiens | place: China:Hangzhou... | reverse complement strand
CTGATGGCATCCGTATGGGCCAAGAACAACCTGACCGCTTTGTCTGTGGCGCTGATCAGTGTGGTGGCACCGCTGATCGTTTATATGGTCGTGCCGGGCTCCTTTGGAGAATGGCTGTCCACCCTGCTTCCGGCAGGAGGCATTGGGCTTTCCAACGCATTGATGTATAAAATGATCAGTTTTGATTTTCTCTATGCAGGCGGGCATGCCTTCTTTCAGGCAGATGTACTGCTGGCATCGGCACCGGTCAAGATCGTTCTGCTCGTTGGACTGGCAGCATGGGGGTATCTGCGAAAGACCAAGGTGGCTTAAAAGGAAACGCTACTGAAAAAAGTTCATCGGATGCATAGAAAACTGCATCGGATGAACTTTTGTGTCCTAAGCTCCCTGCCATAAATCATAGTTGTTGATATACATTTGATGCGTGGTCTAAACAGGCAAGATTGCAGCTGCCGTTTTGGGCTCGAACCCGACCGTTTTCCCGGCTTTGAATAAAAATCCGATACCTGATCCAGCGCAACTGGTCAACCTTGCCAAGCAGATCGCCTGGTGCTGGCATTCTGTCTGATCACCTGCTTCGTTAACTTCATCAACCGCGTGTGAGCGGCGGCTGCGGGCCTGCTGGTGCCGGACTTTATCTATAACATCGGAACCACGATGCTCAACGGTGACATTTTGATGCTGATCTTCTTCTTTGTCAACAAAATCATCTTCCCGGAGAGGGAAGCAAAAAAGTATAGGAATAATTTCCGGTATTGTGCGCAAAAGCCCTTTGCTGTAAGGCAGGGAGACGAGAAAATTAAATTATACTTTTGTATGAAACGGTGTGGCTGAGGCCATGCCGTTTCATGCATTATTTGGGAATTAGAAAAGGAGAAATTCTATATTTATACAAAATAAGCTGGTCAACCTTGATGGCAAACCAGCTTGAAATTTAATGTATAATAGGTTATCTACAATCTTTACACCAAGATTGGTTTCGGATTTGGCCTTTTTCACCTTTTTCCATTTTTCTAAAGCCAAATTCGCTTAACGGTTTTTCTTTGTGACAATGGGGACAAATCCGAGTAGGCTCACGACCATTATAGCCATGTGATTGGATGATAGGACGATCTTGGTTCTCTGACATAACTAAAATCCCTCCCCAAATTAATCTTCAATAGTTTCAAGAATCCAGTTTACCCACCCGATAACAGTAGAAGAACGCCGCCAATACGTACTGTCAGCTTCGACACGATATAGGTTAGAATCTCGCATGATTTGAATGATAGTTTGCTTATCGGGCATTTCACCACATCGTAAGTGGAGTTTCAAAGTTTCGTTGAATACTCGGTGCATCAAGATCTGAGTTACTAAAGCTAGTTGTCGTTCTTTATATTCCAAGTTCATTATATGACGCCCACAGGCAGACAGGAGAAACAAAATATTCCCATCTTCGTCATGAACTTTGTCGATAAGTCCGAGATAACGCCCGGCATCTGTGTAATAATTAGTTTGGCGTTCATCAAAAGCATACTCCGATGTAATGTCTTGCTTTGTCATCGGCTTTTCATTTAACAATTCAATAAGATTGATGATTCGAGACATGCGGTCAGCTTGCGGAAACGCGATGGCAGGCTCCTGGATTAAAGGAACGTTTTGCAAAATATTTTCAATATCAGCTAAGCAAATTTCAGTTGCGATGACATAATTTTTCTGCTTTACAAGCCGAAGCGAATTGTAATTCCGAGGATCATCAAACTGATATTGATATAAGTTAAACATACCATTTGAAAAGATCAAGAAAATGGGCTTTACCATTTTCGTTACGCGTTCGTTCCAAACACGAAAAGGATAATAGAGCTGACGAATAAGAAAATCATCAGATAAATCTCTCTTAGCTTCAAACAAAGAAAGGTAATGGATGCCTTCATAGGCGGCATCGATCTCTATTTGAGAATTACATACGGATACATTTTGGACACTGGAAGAAGTATTGATACCAAATTCAAAATTGCCAGAACTCATACGACCGCTAACAGTTGGAATAAGTCCGTCATCTTCTAAAAAGTCATTAAGTATTCCACAGGCGCTGGCACAATTCAATGCAATGGTCTCACTGACGAGAAATTGAGGTGAGAGACTCTGAATATGAGGCGGAATTGAAATTCTTTGAACATCTGGAGAAGATTCGGAAAATTCCTCGTAAGCTGAAAAAGAAGAGATGATATACTCACCGCGAGTAATTGGTAAAATGGACAAATTGTTGGAAGCAAAGATACCTGGAAGATTTATTTTATGGTCAAACTTAGTCATTAGCCGCGGTTCACGAAATTCTTTTATTTGGCTTGCTGATATGACAAATTTCCCGTTTTGCGCAATTTCATCAAGAATGTGATACTTGTCAAACAAATTTTCCCATGCGGCATCATTCAATCCCATAGTTTCTAATTAGCACCTCCTCTATTGCACCACGTTTACTTGCATCGGAATTGATAGCTCTCTTCGCTTGTACAATGGATATATCGTAATCCTTATAGAGCTCCTTAATAAATGTTGTGGCGGAATTAGATAACATGAATTTTACACCACGTTGTGTTAATTCATCACAACATTGCTTTAGACGAATTTGTTCGTTTCTGTCGAATCCACCCCTGTTATAACCAGTAAAATTTGCTGTGTCAGAAACAGGATCATATGGCGGATCAAGATAGACAAAACTACCTTTGCTGATTCGACCTAACGTTACAGCAAAATCTTCATTGCAAAAGGTGATGTTGCTGGATGAAAAATATTTGTTTACAGCCCGTAAGACAGGTTCATTTACGATGTTTGGATTTTTATAATGTCCAAATGGAGAATTGAACTCGCCCGATGAATTAACTCGAAATAGACCATTAAAGCAAGTTTTGTTTAAATAAATCAGTCGTGATGCACGTTCAACTTTCGACATGGCTGCATAGGTTTCCTTGTTTCTATCCATATCTCGTATAGTGTAAAAATACTCTGAAGAATTTTCGTGCTTTTTAAGGTTATCGATGAGCTCTTCGACATCGTCTCGAATGACCTCGTAAACTGTAATCAGGTCACTATTTAAATCATTTACGATTGCTTTAGATGGCTGAATGGAAAATAGAACTGCTCCGCCGCCTAAAAAGGGTTCACAATAAGAAGTGATTCGTTTAGGAAGGAGGGGAGAAATTTCACTCAACAGCTGGCGTTTGCCGCCAACCCATTTGACAACTGGAGCCACCAGTTTGTTTTTTGCCATATATCCGCACCTCCCTCAATAAATCAAATTATTATATATTATAGCAAAGCTCTTCTAAGTTCTCAAGTTTCGCGAGTGAAAATTTTTATCGTAGATAAGAAACACGTATTCGGATTTTGTGTTAAATAGAGGTTGTGTTATGAAGAACATTGCCTAATAACGGAATACTTTAAATTACTTAATGATGGCTGTTATATTACTGTATGCAGGTATAGCAAAGCGGGCGGCCAAATGGGCACACATTTTGGCTGAAACGACTGTTTTGTGCAAAAAGCCTTTGCAGCGTTTGCGCTTTTGGAGACAGTATGCTATAATAACCTATAATGTGTGTAGTATACCCTGCATACAATACTGATAACGCTGCCGCACAGGCAGCCAAAAAACAAAAGAAAGAGTTGATGGTTCTCCAATGGACGATGGCAGTAGTATATTTATGATCACCGCACTGATCGTTTTGATCATGTTGTCGGCCTTTTTTTCGGCATCGGAAACAGCATATTCCTCGCTGAACATGATCCGCTTAAAAAGCCGCGCGGAGGATGGCGATAAGCAGGCAGCCAAGGTTCTGGCCCTGGCTGAACGGTACGACAGCCTGCTGAGCACCATTCTGATCGGCAACAACATTGTAAACATCGGTGCGTCTTCGCTTGCAACGGTGCTGTTCAGCCGGTTGTTGGGCAATGCTTACGGCCCCACGGCTTCCACCATTGTCATGACCTTACTGGTTTTGACGTTTGGCGAAATCACCCCCAAAAGCATGGCGAAGGAAATGCCGGAATCCATTGCAATGGCCTTTGCGCCGGCGCTTGGTGCCCTTGTGGCGGTATTTGGGCCGCTGAACTTTATTTTTGGCAAATGGAAAAGCTTTTTGGCCAGCCGCTTTTATACTGACGAAAAGGACACCATTACCGAAGGTGAGTTGGTAACCATGGTGAGCGAAGCCGAAAAAGACGGTGAGCTGACCAACCGCGAAAGCGAGCTGATCCGCAGCGCCATTGAATTTGACGATGTGGAAGCCCAGGACGTTCTGACCCCGCGCGTGGATGTGATCGCCGTGGCGGATGATACCCCCATGGACGAAGTGACCGAAACTTTTGCCGACAGCGGCTATTCCCGCCTGCCGGTATACCACGAAACCATTGATAACATCATTGGCGTGGTACATGAAAAAGACTGTTTTGCCGCCATGCGCAAGGGCGATGAAGATGTCAAGCTGGAAAGCCTGATCGGTCCCACGCTGTACACAACCAGCGTGACCCCCATCTCCGCTTTGCTGCGCACTTTGCGGGAAAGCAAGCACCATATGGCAGTTGTGGTGGATGAATACGGTGGCACTGCGGGCATCATCACGCTGGAGGATATCCTGGAAGAGCTGGTTGGCGAGATCTGGGATGAACATGATGAAGTGGTGGAGGATATCCGCCAGCAGAGCGATGGCAGCTGGCTGATTGCCGGCGGTGCCAGCGTGGACGATGTGGCCGAGGAGCTGGATATCCGCGACAAGGAGGAAATCGACGCGGTGGCCATCGGCGGCCTGGTGCAGGAAAAGCTCAGCCGCCTGCCCAAAGTGGGTGACCATTTTGTGTGGGGCAGCTTTGACGGTACCGTGACCCGTGCCACCAACCGCCGCGTGCAGGAAGTACGCCTGGTAAGCCGCCCGCCGGAGCCGGAAACCAAAAAGCCGGACCGCCGCGACCGCGACAAAGACTGAGAACGCGATAAATAATGCAACAGAGAACCTGGGAAGAACAAACTTCCCAGGTTCTTTTTTGTGGATTTTTGAGGCGGGTTCTGGTATGATGGAGATAGGAGTTAGTCAAAAATAACGCAGGGGTCTGAGGGGGGGAACGTTTATATGGAAGTACAGGAATTTGGCAAACAAAACAGCCGCAAAATTATGCTGCTGCCTGGCAACATGATGAGCTGGCGCCAGTTTGAAGCGGTGATTCCGCTGCTGGAAAAGCAGTACCATGTGATCGCCGTCAGCACGGACGGCTATGATGATACCGGCAAAACTACCTTTACCACGGCGGAAGCAATGGCCGAAAAGCTGGAACAGTATATCAAAGAAGAACAGGATGGTGCCATCGACCTGGTGCTTGGCGAATCCATGGGCGGCGCAACGGCAGGTATGCTGTTCCACCGGCAAAAAGTTAAGGCAATACCGTATAATTCTAAGTGCCGATACGGCGAGCGAGGTGCGGCAGATGCCAAGCCAAAAGCGCAGATAATACTGGATGTCTTATCGAGCATTTTGGCAACGCAGATGCCGTGCTGCAGCTGCCGGAGCGGTGCTTAAGCCGCAAGGCGGGAATTGTGCGGTGTTGCCTTAAGGTAGGCGCTATGATTTTGAGCGGCCCGCAGTACATGAACCTTGGTGTGTTCAGCTGGGTGCTGACCGCCATTGTGCCGCGCAGCCAGTATAACCTGACAAAGAAGATTCAGTCTGTGGATAAGCTGCCGTGGATGCTGCGGCTGTATACCCGCGGGGACGACCAAAAGCTGCTGAACCAGTTCCAATATGTGGCAAAAAATATCTCGCTTGCTACATTGGAAAATGCCACCAAGGAAGCCCTGCGCCTGTACCCCGTGATCGACACTTTTGCCCCTGACCCGGAAGCAAAGGTGGCCATCTGGTACGGTTCCAACGAGCCGAACATGAAAAAAGCGATGCAGAAATTAAAACGCGCCTACCCCAACGCGCAGGACCACCCCTTTGTCGGGTACGGCCACGGCGACATCATTGGCCACCCGGATGTGATGGCAAGGGACATCATCGCCTTTATGAAAAGCTGACGCTCGGCGAGGGATCCGGCACGGCGCATTGCAACCCATTGACGCGGTAGGAAATGGTGGTATAATTAAATTTCAGGCAATGAAACAGGGGGATTTGCGCATGATATATCTGGATTATTCGGCCAACACGCCGGTGGACCCCCGTGTGCTGGAAGTATACTGCCGCACCGAACAGAATTTTATCGGCAACCCCAATTCCACCCACTGCGCCGGGCAGACCGCCCGGCAGGAGATGAACCGTGTGACCGGCCTGATTGCGGCACAGCTGGGGGTGCTGCCGGAGGAAATCATTTATACATCCGGCGCAACAGAAGCCAATAACCTTGCCTTAAAGGGCACGGCCCGCGCGGCCCGGCATGTGGGGCGGCATATCATCTCCACCCCGCTGGAGCATTCCAGCGTGGGGGCAACATTGACGGCCTTGCAGCAGCAGGGGTACGAGATCGATCTGCTGAACATTGGCCGGGATGGCAGAATTGACCTGGAACAGCTGGAAGAGCTGTTGCGCAAGGATACCGTACTGGTTTCCATCTGCGGGGTGGACAGTGAACTGGGCACCGTGCAGCCGGTGCGGGAGATCGCCGCGCTGGTGCACCGCTGCCCCAACTGCCGCCTGCATGTGGATGCCACCCAGGCCGTGGGTAAAACGGCCCTCTGGCTGGACTGCGTGGATGCCATGAGTTTTACCGCCCACAAGTTTTACGGCCCCAACGGCATTGGCGTGCTGTACAAGCGCAAAGGGCTGGTGATCGAACCCCAGATGAACGGCGGGGCCAGCACTACAATTTACCGCAGCGGCACCCCCACCCTGGGCCTTGCCGCGGCTTTGCAGGCGGCGCTGGCCCTTGCGCTGGATGAACAGCCCCAGCGCTGCGCCTGTGTACAGGCACTGCATGATACTTTGTGCGCAGAGCTGCAAAAGCGCCTCGGCGTGCGCATCAACAGCCCGGCGGGTGCGGTGCCGCACATTGTAAATGTGAGCGTGGCGGGCATCAAGGCCGGGGTGTTCCAGCAGGCGTTGAGCGGGCAGGGGGTATGCGTGTCCGTCAAATCGGCCTGCTCCACCGACGGCACACCGTCCAAGGCGGTGTTTGCCGTCAGCCGGGACCGCAAAAATGCGCTCAGCTCATGGCGCATCAGCCTGAGCCACCTGACCACCGAAGAGGAACTGAACGGATTTTTGGCGGCGTTTGACCGCTGCCTGAAGGATTTGCAAAAGGAGAAATGACCATTGGAACGCCAGATGGAACCCTGCCAGCTGATTGAACGCAGCATTATCAAAAAATACCGCAAAGAGTTGTGGACCCCTTTTATTGTGGCGGTCAAGCGTTATGAACTGGTGCAGGCGGGAGATAAAATTGCCGTGTGCATTTCCGGCGGCAAGGACAGCATGCTGATGGCTAAACTGATGCAGGAACTGCAGCGCCACAGCGATGTGCCCTTTGAGTTGGTGTTTTTGGTGATGGACCCCGGCTATAATGAGATCAACCGCCAGAAGATCGAAAGCAACGCCGCACTGCTGAATATCCCCATCACAATTTTTGAGACGGATGTGTTTGCGGTCGCCAACAACAGCGATAAATCCCCCTGTTACCTGTGCGCCCGCATGCGCCGCGGCTACCTGTACAAGAAGGCTCAGAAGCTGGGCTGCAACAAAATTGCACTGGGGCACCATTTTAATGATGTGATCGAAACAACCGTGATGAGCATGTTCTATGGCTCCCAGCTGCAGGCTATGCCGCCCAAGCTGCACAGCACCAACTTTCCCGGCATGGTGCTGATCCGTCCGCTGTACTGCGTGCGGGAGGAAGATATCATTGCCTGGAAACGCTATAACGACCTGGAATTCATCCAGTGCGCCTGCCGCTTTACCGAAAACTGCACCACCTGCGACAACGGCGGCGGTGGCTCCAAGCGGCAGGAAGTCAAGGTGCTGCTGCGCCGCCTAAAGCGGGATAACCCCAACATTGAGAACAGCATTTTCCGCAGCATCCACGGCGTTGCGCTGGATACCATGCCCGGCTACAAGACCGAAGGGCAGGAACATAGCTTTTTGGAGCGCTTTGACCGCGTGGAAGCGGAGCTGCAAAAAGAGTTAAAAGAAAAGCAGAAGCAGGAAACAGATAAAACCGAATAAAAGCAAAACACATCCCCCGGCGGGCCGCCCAATACGGCGCTGCCGAGGGATGTGCTTGTTTATAAAGATATAAAATCAGATAAATTTGCCGGTCTGGCTGGCGGGGGTGTGGCGGATAACGTCCGGCGTGCCGGCGGCCACCACCGTGCCGCCCTGGGCACCGCCGCCCGGGCCCATATCAATGATGTAGTCTGCGTTGCGGATCACATCCAGGTCATGCTCAATGACGATGACGGTGGCGCCGTGCTCGATCAGGGTCTGGAACACGCCGAGCAGAACCTGCACATCGGCGGGGTGCAGGCCGATGGTGGGCTCATCAAAGACAAACAGAGAGTCCGACTGGGCTTTGCCCATCTCGCTGGCCAGCTTCAGGCGCTGGGCCTCGCCGCCGGAAAGGCCGGGCGTTTCCTCGCCAAGGGTCAGGTAGCCAAGGCCGAGTTCCTGTAAAACAGTCAGCCGCTGGCGCACCACCGGCCAGTCGGCACAGGCGGTCAGGGCAGTGTTCACATCCATATCCATCAGCTGCGGCAGGGAATATCTGGTTCCGGACTTGCTGGTGTAAAAAATCTGCCCGGCCTCCTTGGCATAGCGGGAACCGCGGCATTCGGGGCAGGGAATCTCCACATCCGGCAAAAACTGTACATCCAGGCTAATGCTGCCGGTGCCATCGCACACGGGGCAGCGCAGCTTGCCCGTGTTGTAGGAAAAATCGCCCGCTTTATACCCGGCCTGCCTGGCATCCGGGGTGGCGGCAAACTTTTTGCGCAGCTCATCATGCACATTGGCATAGGTGGCCACGGTGGAGCGCACATTGATGCCAATGGGTGCGGCATCGATCAGCTTGACCTGGGTGATGCCGTCCGGCACAATAGAGCGTACATGCTCCGGCAGCTTTTGGCCGTGGATGGCGGCGTTCAGGCCGGGAACCAGGCTTTCCAGCACAAGGGTGGTCTTGCCGGAACCGGAAACCCCGGTCACCACAGTCAGCCGCCCCTTGGGAATTTCGATGTCCAGCGGCTTTACGGTGTGGATGGCGTTGGTGGAAAGCTGAATGCGCCCCAGCGCGAACAACTCGCTTTGCGGGGCCTGGGGCCGCAGGCACTGCGCTTTGCCCGCCAGGAACGGCCCAATGCGGGAAGCAGCGTTTGCTTCAATGGCCGGGATGCTGCCCTGGGCAATCACCTGGCCGCCGCCCGCACCGGCCTGCGGCCCCATCTCAATCAGCCAATCGGCTTCGGATAGAATCTGGGTATCATGGTCCACCAGAATGACCGAGTTGCCGTCGTGGATCAGGTCCTGCATCACGCCGGTCAGGCCGGTGATGTTGGCGGGGTGCAGCCCAATGGAGGGTTCATCCAGCACATACAGAACGCCGGTAGTGCGGTTGCGCACCGCGCGGGCCAGCTGCATACGCTGGCGCTCGCCGGTGGAAAGGGTAGCCGCGGCGCGGTCCAACGCCAGGTAGCCCAGCCCCAGGTCCATCAGCCGCTTGGCCACCGTTTGGAACGATTCACAGATGCTCTGCGCCATGGGGCGCATTTCTTCCGGCAGGGCGGCGGGAACCCCGCTTACCCAGGCAACCAGGTCGGAAAGGGTCATGCGGCAGGCTTCATCCAGCGGGATACCCTGCAGCCTGGGCGCGCGGGCTGCAGCGCACAGCCGGGAACCGCCGCAGTCCGGGCAGATATCCTGACGCAAAAACTTTTCCACCCGCTTCATGCCTTTTTCGTCCTTGACTTTGGAGAGCGCGTTTTCCACCGTGCGTACGGCGCTGTAATAGGTAAAATCCAGTTCCCCGGCCTGCTCGCTGTTTTTGGAGTGGTAGAAAATGTGCTTCTTCTCAGCCGGGCCGTCATAGACGATCTCTTTCTCCGCATCGGTCAGGTCGCGGAACGGCACATCGGTGCGCACCCCCATGGCGCGACAGACATCGGTCATCAGCGACCACATCAAAGAGTTCCAGGGGGCCACAGCGCCCTCGTCAATGGTCAGGCTTTCGTCCGGCACAAGGGTGGCGCGGTCAACGGTCTGTACGGTGCCGGTGCCGCCGCAGGTGCAGCAGGCACCCTGGCTGTTAAAGGCAAGCTCTTCCGCCGAAGGGGCGTAAAAGCGGGCCCCGCATTCGGGGCAGATCAGCTCCTGCCCGGCGGCCACGGCCAGGGTGGGCGCAAGATAATGCCCGTTGGGGCAGCGGTGGCTGGCAAGGCGGGAATACATCAGCCGCAGGCTGTTCAGCAGCTCGGTGCCGGTACCAAAGGTGCTGCGGATGCCCGGCACCCCCGGCCGCTGGTGCAGCGCCAACGCGGCGGGAACATACAGAACCTCGTCCACATCAGCTTTGGGGGCCTGGGTCATGCGGCGGCGCGTGTAGGTGGAAAGTGCGTCCAGATACCGGCGCGAACCTTCGGCATACAGCACGCCCAGCGCCAGCGAAGATTTGCCGGAACCGGATACACCCGCAATGCCGACGATTTTGTTCAGCGGCACATCGACATCAATATTTTTTAGGTTGTGTACCCGTGCCCCGCGGATCTCAATATGATCGACCATACAAACAGCAGCCCCCCTGTTGGATTTATTATAAGGCAACACCGCACAATTCCCGCCTGACGGCTTAAGCACCGCTCCGGCGGCTGCGGCACGGCATCTGCGTTGCCAAAATGCTCGATAAGACATCCAGTATTATCTGCGCTTTTGGCTTGGCATCTGCCGCACCTCGCTCGCCGTATCGGCACTTAGAATTATGCGGTGTTGCCATAAAACCATTATACCACAGGGGTGCAATAAAACAAAAAAAGCGGTGCCCCGCCCTGACCGATTGGGGTCAAGGGCGGGGCACCGCTGAGACTTATTCAGTTATGCCGCAAAGGCAGATCGGTTATTCACCAATTTCAACGCGGGTCACATCAGGTTCTTTCTTGGGAGCTTCCTTCGGGAAGGTCAACTCCAGGATGCCATCGGTGAACTTGGCGCTGACATCCTTGGGCTGCAGGTCGGTGCCAACATAGAAGCTGCGGCTGCAGGCGCCGGTGTAACGCTCCTGGCGGATATACTTGCCTTCGGAGGTCTTTTCGTCTTTATCCAGGCCCTTGGCGGCGCTGATGGTCAGGTAGCCGTTTTTCAGCTCAATGTGGATCTCATCCTTCTTGAAGCCCGGCAAATCAATGGCCAGCTCATAGTTGGTATCGGTCTCGCGGATATCGGTCTTCATCAGATTGCGTGCATGCTTGCCGTACAGCGGGCTGCGTGCGTTCATCATACCAAAGGAATCGTCAAAGAAATCATCAAAAAGATTTTCACCAAAAACAGTCGGCAACATAAGTCATAACCTCACTTTGTAAAAATCTGGAATTTTATTTGGTGCCTCTCCGGGAAGTCTGACGCTTCCCGAGCCTTGCGGCTCCTTGGCGGTGTTTCCCGGAGCGCTCTTGCGTTCCGCACCCCCTCTTTCAAGGTACGCCTTTATTATAACCCTAAAATTAGCACTGTCAATAGCAGAGTGCTAATGTTTACAACCTATGCAATGATTGTTCACAAAATATATAATATTGGGAAATGGCGGAAAAAGCCGGCACAAAATAAGACGAACATTCGATATAAAGCTGTGGAACGATAAAGCAAGAAACAATGCGGGATTTTGGATGACATAAGAAATTGGCAGAGAAACGATTCGATAAACAAGGCTGTGACAACGTAAGGCGGGGAGAAACAGCGGAATAAGGCTGCCGGACTGGGCTGTCCGCTGCCCGGCATGACCCAGTGGTGCGGGGGGAAAAGCTGTAATTTTGAAGTTATTTAGCCCAAAGGACAGTTTGACGAAAAAAAGAAAGCGAAAACGGGGATGCAAAATGAAAAAACGAAGAAGCAACTTAATAAAATAAGGTGATCGGCGGCAAAATTCCCCCTGATGCTGACAAAAAGTGCTTGCAAAATTTTGGCAGTATGCTATAATCAGAACAATCCAAACATGGAGCAAGGACAACGGGGTCCGCAGTGCAAAAGCTGCGGACCCCGTTCTGATTCCGGAGACAAAAGCATAAAAAGAACAAAAGAGATTTTGCTTTTGCACAAAGGCGTGCGGCACCCGCTTGACGGCGGGGCTGCGCGCTTTTTGTTTGGTCAGGAGATATCTGAGAGAAGAAAGCAGAACGAACATTAAAGAAAGAGGGGCTTACGATGAAAAAGGCAACACGGGTTCTTTCTCTTACCATGGCGGCGGCGATGGCGGCAGGCGTTTTGGGCGGCTGTTCTTCCAGCGCACAGGGCGGCACAGCCAGCACGGCAGATACTTCCAGTGCCGCTTCCACCACAGCATCCAGCGCGGACAGCGGTAATGTGATCCGCGTTGGTGTGGTCTGCTCCATGACCGGCGGCTCCGCCATTTACGGCGAGGGTGCCCAGAACGCGGTGGATATGGCTGTGGAGGAGATCAACTCCGGCGATTCCGGCTACACGGTCGAGATCGTCAACGGCGGCAAGGTGGCTGACGATGCCAAGGACGCCAAGCAGGCCATGAACGCTTACAACAAGGTCATGGCAGATTCCCCGGCCGCTATCGTGGGCAGCTTCTTCTCTTCCGTTACACTGCCTATGGCGACCCAGGCTGCCAATGACGGAATGCTGCTGCTGGCAACCGGCGCTACCAACGTGGATGTGACCCAGAAAGGCTCCACGATCTTCCGTAACTGCTTCATTGACCCATATCAGGGCAAGATGGCCGCCCTGTTTGTTAAGAGCAAGGGATTCAGCAAGGTAGCCGTGATTTATGCCAAGGATGATGACTATTCCAACGGCCTGAAGGACGCTTTTGTAGAAAACTGCGAGGCCAACGGCATTGAAATTACCTATACCGGCGAGTGCATGAGCACTGATACTGACTTCTCCTCCCAGGCAGCACAGGCCGTGGCTTCCGGCGCAGAGTTTTTGTATTATCCCTGCTTCCTGGATACGGTACCGCTGTTTGTAGGCGCAGCGCGCAACGCGGGCTTTACCGGTACCATCATGGGCGGCGATGCCTGGGATGGCGCGGATACCACCGGCCTGGAAGACAAGTTTGATGACTGCTACTTTACCAACCACTACTCCAGCGAGGATACCGCCCCCGCCGTTCAGAACTTTGTGCAGAAGTACACCGAAAAGTACAGCACCGAAAGCCTGAACGCCTGCGCGGCCCTGTACTATGACGCCATCTACATGCTGCTGCAAGCTGCCGAGAATGGCGGCGGCACCGATACCGCAAGCCTGGTAAAAGGCATGACCGGTATGGAGTTTACCGGCGTTGGCGGCAAGATCAAGCTGGACGAAAACGGCGACGCCATCAAGAGCATTGCATTCAACACCTTTGTTGACGGCAAGGTCAAGTGGTCTGAGACGCTGGATTCCGATGGCAACCTGGTTTCCTCCGCTGAGTAAAGGCAACACCGCACAATTCCCGCCTTGCGGCTTAAGCACCGCTCCGGCAGCTGCGGCACGGCATCTGCGTTGCCAAAATGCTCGATAAGACATCCAGTATTATCTGCGCTTTTGGCTTGGCATCTGCCGCACCTCGCTCGCCGTATCGGCACTTAGAATTATGCGGTATTGCCTAAAGTTTTTTAGATTCCCCTAAACACCCCCTCCAGAGCAAAGGCGCAATGGTGCGCGCGGCAATGCAAGCAGCCGTGCGCACTTTTTTGTTTTTTGGATTCCCCCGAATCAAACATTCACAAAAAATGATAGGAAAGGTGAATGGACCATGACTGCATCATTATTTGTTCAGGGCCTGATCAACGGCCTGAACCAGGGCGCTATTTATGCGCTGATCGCGTTGGGCTACACCATGGTTTACGGTATCATCCGCATGATCAACTTTGCCCACGGCGATTTTATCATGATCGGTGCTTACACATTGTTTTACACCATCCCGCTGATGGTCGATGCGGGAATGCCCGCCTGGATGGCCGTGATTGTGGCCGTTGCGGTGTGCGCGCTGGTTGGTGTGCTGGTTGAGATCCTGGCTTACCGCCCGGTGCGCAAGGCCGGACCCATGTCCGCCTTGATTACCGCGCTGGCCATGAGCATCTTTTTGGAAAACCTGGCCATGGTGCTGTTTGGCGCCAAGCCGCACAACGTGCAGGCTATTTTCAGCCTGCCCACCATTACGGTCGGCGGGGTATCGCTGCCGCTGAACGTGCTGCTGACCATTGGCATCGGCGTTGCGATGATGCTTTGCATGCAGCTGTTTGTAAAAAAGACCAAGCTGGGCAAGGCCATGCGCGCCGTCCCGCAGGATAAGGATGCTTCCACCCTGGTGGGCATCAACGTGAACAAGATCATCACCCTGACCTTTGCCATCGGCTCCGGTCTGGCGGCGGTGGCAGCGCTGATGTACTGCTCTACCTACCCCCGCGTTACCACCGATATGGGCTCCATGATGGGCATGAAAGCCTTCATCGCCGCAGTTCTGGGCGGCATTGGCATCATCCCCGGCGCCATGATCGGCGGCATTCTGGTCGGCCTGATTGAAATTTTTGTCAAGCTGTTTGCCCCCGGCTGGTACGAAGCCGTTACTTACGGCACATTGATCGTGATCCTGCTGGTCAAGCCCGCCGGTATCCTGGGCAAGAACACCGGCGAAAAAGTGTAAGGGAGGGAGCAGAGCAATGAGTAAAAAAATAAAAGGCTCCTATCTTTTGAACGCTGTGGGCGTAGCGCTGGTGTTTGCCCTGTTGACAGGGCTGTTCGCCGCCAATGCGTTCGGCACCTCCACCACCTATATTCAGGGCATCTGCACCACCGCCTGCTACACCATCATCATGGTCACATCGCTGAACCTGGTAGTTGGATTTATGGGCGAGTTCTCCTTGGGGCATGCGGGGTTTGTTTCGGTCGGCGCTTATGTCTCCGCCATTGTATCCGGCGCGCTGGCAGGCAAAGGGCTTTCGGATCTGGGGCTGTTCCTGATCGCGCTGCTGGTCGGCGGCCTGGCTGCGGGCATCATGGGCGTACTGGTCGGCATCCCGGCGCTGCGCCTGCGCGGCGACTATCTCGCCATTGTCACCATGGCGTTTGCCGAAATCATCCGCGTCTGCTTCTGCAACTTTTCCATCACCGGCGGCGGTAAAACAATGAGCGGCATCCTCAAGCTGTCCACCTTCCCGCGGGTATTCTGGATCATGGTGGTCTGCGTTACCATCATGTACCTGTTCGTCCGCAGCAAATATGGCCGCACCGTGCAGGCCATCCGTGAGGACTACATCGCGGCTTCGGCTTCCGGCATCAACGTGACCTATTACAAGGTCATGACCTTTGCCATCAGCGCATTCTTTGCCGGCATCGGCGGCGGTATTTATGCCCATTACATGACGGCAATGATCCCCACCAACTTCAACTTTAACTATTCCGCAGAGCTGTTGAGCGAAGTGATCATCGGCGGCACCGGTTCGCTGACCGGTTCCATCATCGGCGCAGCGTTCCTGAGCGCTTTACCGGAACTGATGCGTGAATTTTCTACCTACCGCATGCTGGCCTACTCGGTGGTTCTGGTGCTGGTCATGCTGTTCCGCCCCGGCGGCATCTTTGGCCGGTGGGAGTTCAGCCTGACCCGCGCGCTGGAAAAACTGACCGGCCGCGGCACGGTAAAAGCAAAAGCGGAAAAGGGGGCCTGAACCATGGCACAACCCGTTTTGAAATGCCAGCACCTTGGCATCCAGTTTGGCGGCCTGAAAGCCGTGGATGATTTTAATATGGAAATCGGCGAATCCGAGCTGGTGGGGCTGATCGGCCCCAACGGCGCAGGCAAAACCACCGTGTTCAACCTGATCACTGGTGTGTATAAGCCGACCGAAGGCTCCCTTTACCTGAATGGTGAGCGGATGAACGGCAAAAAGACCCACCAGATCGTTCATGCAGGCATTGCTAGAACCTTCCAGAATATCCGCCTGTTCAAAAAAATGACGGTGATCGAAAACGTCAAAGCTGCCATGCTGGAAGAACTGACCTACAACATGCCGCAGGCCATCTTCCGCACCAAGGCGTACTGGCAGCAGGAAGCCGCCGCCACCGCACGCGCCAAAGAGCTGCTGCAGGTGGTGCACCTTTCCGGCAAGGAGGACTTGGAGGCCGACAACCTGCCCTATGGTGAGCAGCGCCGCCTGGAGATTGCCCGCGCGCTGGCCACCAACATGAAGCTGCTGCTGCTGGACGAACCGGCCGCCGGTATGAACCCGACTGAAACGGAGGAACTGCTGGAGATTATTGATTATATCCGGAGCGAATTCAAGGTATCGGTGCTGCTGATCGAGCATGACATGAGTTTGGTCATGAAAATCTGCGAGCGAATCCAGGTGCTGGACTTTGGTACCACGATCGCTTCCGGCACACCGGCAGAGATCGCCAATGACCCCCATGTGATTGAAGCATACCTGGGCAAAGACAAAGAGAAGGAGGTCGAAGCGGATGCTTGAAGTAAAAGACCTTCATGTCAATTACGGCGCGGTACACGCGCTGAACGGCATATCGCTGCATGTGGATGACGGCGAGATCGTATCCCTGATCGGGGCAAACGGTGCGGGCAAAACCACCACCCTGCGCACCATTACCGGGCTGGAAAAAGCTGCGTCCGGCAGCGTGATGTTTGACGGGCACGACCTGCGCAAGGCGGAACCCAGCAAGATCATTACCTACAAGCTGGCCCATGTGCCGGAAGGGCGGCATATCTTCCCCCAGATGACGGTGGAAGAAAACCTGGAAATGGGCGCTTATGCCGACCCGGCCGGGATGGAAGAGACGATGAAGGATGTGTATAAGCGCTTTCCCCGTCTGGATGAGCGCCGCCGCCAGCTGGCAGGCACCCTTTCCGGCGGCGAGCAGCAGATGCTGGCCGTAGGCCGCGCCCTGATGGCAAAGCCCAAAATGATTTTGATGGATGAACCTTCGATGGGCCTTTCGCCCCTGCTGGTCAAAGAGATCTTTGCCATCATTCAGGAAGTAAACAAGCAGGGCATCACGATCCTGCTGGTGGAACAGAACGCAAAGATGGCGCTGGCCATTTCGGACCGCGCCTATGTGCTGGAAACCGGCAGCATCAGCATTGAGGGCAACGCCGCGGATCTGCTGAACGACCCGCGCGTGAAGAAAGCCTATCTGGGCCAGTAAGGAGGGGTGGAAAATGTATCCCAATTATCCGTATTTTGCAGTCGCCATTACCCGCACCTGTGGTTCGGGCGGCGGCAGCTACATTGGCAAGCAGCTGGCAAAGGCATTTGACATTGACCTGTATGACCGCAAGCTGCTGCGCCTTGCCTCAGAGGACAGCGGCATCAGCGAGGAACTGTTTGCCCGCGCCGATGAGAACACCCGCAAAACCATGCTGTACCGGGTTTCGGAACGGGTGTATGACGGCAGCATCATCCCGCCGGAAAGCGGCAACTTTATCAGCGATGAAAACCTGTTCAACTACCAGGCCAAGGTGCTGCGGGAGCTGCTGAACGAGGAAAGCTATATCTGCGTGGGCCGCGCGGCGGACTTTGTTCTGCGGGATAAGCCCAACGTGCTGACTGTGTATGTGGATGCCCCCTATGACTGGCGTGTGGAGCGCGAGATGAAGCGCCAGGGCATTGGCAGCAGCCAGGCCAAGCACTATATTGACAAGCTGGACCGCTACCGTGAAAACTATTACAAATACCACACCGGCCGCCAGTGGAAGCGGGTGGAAAATTATGACCTCTGCCTGGATTCCGCCGCCATTGGGCTGGATAACTGCGTGGAGCTGATTAAAAAAGTGATTGAACTGAAATTTGATGGGAAAGCCAAATAACGGCTGAACATAAAGGCAACCAAGATGAGAGGAGTAAGGGAAAATGGAATCCATTGCATATTATGATGGCAAAATCGGCGCACCGGAAGAATTGATGGTGCCGTTCAATGATCGCGTTCACTTTTTTGGCGATGGCTGCTACGATGCCACCGTTGGCGCGAACGGCAAGGTATACCTGCTGCAGGACCACCTGGACCGCTTTTTTACCAGCGCCAAGGCACTGGATATCAACATCCCGATGAGCAAGGCCGAGCTGGGCAGGCTGCTGACCGACCTGCTGGCCAAGGTGGACAGCAAGGTCAACTTTGTATACTGGCAGGTCACCCGCGGTGTGGAGCCCCGCAACCATGTGTATGAGGAAGGCGTGCCCGGTAAGCTGTGGGTTTCCATCCGGCCCAACACCCTGAACGACCCCGACAAGCCCATCCGCCTGAACTCTGAGGAGGACACTCGCTTTTACCACTGCAACATCAAAACGCTGAACCTGCTGCCCAGCGTTATGACCGCCCAGCGCGCCAAGCTGGCCGGCATGAGCGAAACCGTGTTCCACCGCGGGGATATTGTAACGGAATGTGCGCACTCCAACGTTTCAGTGCTGAAAGACGGGATTTTCTATTCCCACCCGAACGATGAACTGATTTTGCGCGGCATTGCCAAGACCCATATGCTGCAGGCCTGCTACCGCCTGGGCATTACCGTGATGGAAAAACCGTTCACGGTGGATTTCCTGCGCGATGCGGATGAGATCATCGTGACCTCCTCCTCCAACTTCTGTCTGCATGCCTGCGAGTTTGAGGGCAAGCCCGCCGGCGGCAAGGACCCCGCTACCCTGAAAGCCATCCAGGACGAAGTGCTGAAAGAGTTCTATGACTATACCGGCTGCGAAAGTCTGTGGGGCTGAAAAGGGGGAAAACACCATGACCCGTGACGAACTGGAAAAACGCAATGTAGGCGAAAACCTGGATGCCATCATGTGTCTGGACCCCCGCGGTTACGGGGTGTGCCGCATTTTGTACGCGGGCAGCCGGGCATATACCGGGGAGCCGACCGCCATGCACGCAGCCGAAGCGTTGTGCAAAGCCATCCACCCCGGCGACCCGGTGTATATCCTGGTCGGGTTTGTATTGCTGCCCCACAAGGTGCCGGAAATGGACGGTTCTGTCAGCACGATCCTGCTGGCGCGGTCTCTGGTATTGGCCTTTGGGGCAAAGCCGATCATCGTCTGCCCGCAGGACAGCGTGGAAGCCTTTAAGAAATGCGGCAATGTGGTGGGTCTGCATGTGTATGAGAACCTGGATACCGCCATGGAGCTGCCGCTGAGCCTTGGCGTTGTGGCCTTTACCAAAGATAAGGTCAAAGCCCCCGCCCAGGCCAAAGCGCTGGCGGATAAGATTTTACCCGCAGCGGTGATCTCGGTGGAAGCCTGCGGCGGCAACGCCAAGGGTGTTTACCACAATGCGGTGGGCAAGGATGTGACCGCACTGGAAGCCAAAAGCGATGTGCTGTGGAACGAACTGCGCGCCCGCGGCGTGCCCAATGTGGCCATCGGCGATCTGGGCAATGAGATCGGCATGGGCACCATTGGGGAGCACATTAAAAAATATGTGCCCTTCACCGCCCCCGGCGAATGCCAGGACGGCTGCTGCTGCGGCATTCTGGCCGCAAGCAGCACCGATAACATCATTACGGCAACCTGCTCTGACTGGGGCTGCTATGCGCTGATGGCCGCGCTGGCCTACCTGAAAAAGGATATGGACATCCTGCACCGGGAGGAGATGGAAAGCGAGGTCATGCGGGTGCTTTCCCGCAATGGCATGATCGATATGACAGGCTCGCTGCTGCCGGGTGTGGATGGGTTTGATACCCGCATGAACGTTGGCATTGTCAGCATGATGCGGCAGTGCACGGCGTATGCGGTGCGGTATTCCCACAATTCGGACCACTGGTTCGGCCCGGTGCTGGCAAAGAAATTTTTTGAGCAGGCATAAAGCAGGCTGTGCTATAATAGGCACATTGGCCTTGGTCAGGAAGCAGTGAACCCAAAACGGCACGTTTAGGGACCGTAGGGACGCACAATGTGCGCTAAAGGTACAGCACACTTCCTGACCAGCCCCAAAATACCGGACGCAAAGGGGATTTTTGTTATGATCCAGTTTACCCCCGTGGGGGACAGCGGCGTGCTGGCCGTCTGTGGCAGTGAGATCAGTGAACAGGTGAACGCGCAGGTTATGGCGCTGGATGCCGCTGTGCAGGCGGCGCAGCTGCCCGGCGTGGTGGAAACAGTGCCCACCTATGCGGCGCTGCTGGTCACGCTGGACCCTTTGCAGACCGATGCCGATACCCTGATCCCCGCGCTGCGCCGCCTGTGGGACGCTTTGCCCCCGGTCAGCAGCACCGCGGCCGGGCGGCTGGTGGAGGTGCCGGTGTGTTACGGCGGAGATTACGGCCCCGACCTGGCCTTTGTGGCACAGCACGCCGGGCTGACCGAACAGCAGGTCATCGACATCCACTGCGGGCGGGACTACCGCATTTTTATGCTGGGGTTCCTGCCGGGGTTCCCGTACCTGGGCGGCATGGATGAACGCATTGTCTGCCCCCGGTTGCAAACCCCGCGCACCAAGATCCCCGCGGGGGCGGTGGGCATTGGCGGCAAGCAGACGGGCATCTACCCGTTGGCTTCCCCCGGCGGGTGGCAGCTGATCGGCCGCACGCCGCTGCGCCTGTTTGACCCGGCTGGCGGCGGCAAACTGCCTTACGCGGCGGGGGACCGCATCCGGTTTGTGCCCATCAGCCCGGAAAAGTTTGAAACCATCCAGAAAGAACAGGGGGCGGTACTGTGAACTTGCATGTGATAAGCCCCGGCCCGCTGACCACCGTGCAGGATGCAGGCCGCACCGGCTATGCCGCGCGGGGGTTCCGCACCTGTGGAGCGGCGGATGGTTACGCTATGCGGACCGCCAACCTGCTGGCGGGCAACCCCCAGGCAGCCGGTGCCGCCGTGCTGGAAATGACCCTGCAGGGCGGCAAGTACCAGTTTGACGGGGACGCTGTTTTTGCCCTGGCGGGGGCCGATATGCCCGCCGCGCTGGATGGCCGCCCGGTGCCCGCCTATACGCCGCTTTTGGCCCGCGCGGGGCAGGTGCTGGCAATTGGCGCGGCCCGCAGCGGGCTGCGCGGCTACCTGGCCGTGTTTGGCGGCGTGGATACCCCGCCCGTGCTGGGCAGCCGCTCCACCGACTTAAAATGCCGGATGGGCGGGCTGGATGGCCGCGCACTGAAAGCTGGGGATGTGCTGCCCATTGGGGCGGCACCCGCCATGGTGGAACAGCGCTGGCAGCAGATCTGCGCCAAAGGGGCAAACCGCCCGCTGGGCACGGCGCGCACCCCCGCAAGGCCGTGGCGCTTTTTGGGCGGGCGGAAGCTGCCGCTGTTCCGTGCGGTGCCCGGCCCCCAGACCGATGCCTTTACCGCAGTGGGGCAGGCCGCATTTGTACACGGGGTATATGCTTTGACAGCAGACTGTGACCGCATGGCCTGCAAATTGCAGGGGCCGCAGATCGAGACTGTGGATGGGTCGGACATTGTATCGGACGGCATTGTGGCGGGTTCGGTGCAGGTATCGGCCAACGGGCAGCCCATTGTGATGCTGGCTGACCACCAGACCACCGGCGGGTATGCCAAAATTGCAACCGTCATCAGCGCTGACCTTTCGGCCATGGCGCAGCTGCGCCCCGGCGAAAAGCTGGCGTTTCAATATGTGACCGCGGCGCAGGCTGTTGCAGGAGCCAGGGCGCAGGCGGCCGTGCTTGACAAAATCAGGGAGCGGATGAAATAATGGACTTTGCAGCCATGAAACCGGCCGACCTGCGCGGGCTGATCCGCAAGGGCAAACTGACCGGCCCGACCACCGGCATGTGCAACGGTTATGCCCAGGGCAACCTTGTGGTGCTGCCCAAGGCGCTGGCGTGGGACTTTTTGCTGTTCTGCCAGCGCAACCCCAAAGCCTGCCCGCTGCTGGAAGTGGCGGACGCAGGCGAGCGAACCTTTGCCCAATTTGGCAAAGGCAGCGATATTGCTACCGATATCCCGCGCTACCGGGTGTACGAACACGGCGAGCTGACCGGGAAATACACTGATGTGAGAAAATTCTTTGAGGAGAGGAACGACCTGGTCAGCTTTTTGATCGGGTGCAGCTTCTCCTTTGAATCTGAACTGCTGGAAGCGGGCATCCCGGTGCGCCAGATCGAAGAAGGCGTGAATGTGCCGATGTACAACACCAACATTCCCTGTACCCCGGCGGGGGTGTTCAGCGGAAACATGGTGGTCAGCATGCGGCCCATCCCGTACCGGCAGGTCCCGGCGGCAGCTGCCATTACAGCGGGCATGCCCCGCGTGCACGGTATGCCGGTGCAAATCGGTGAGCCGGAAGCCATCGGCATCCATGATTTGGCTCACCCGGATTACGGCGATGCCGTGACCATCAACCCCGGCGAAACACCGGTGTTCTGGCCCTGCGGCGTGACCCCGCAGAACGTCGTGATGCACTCCAAGCCGGAGTTCTGCATCACCCATGCGCCGGGGCACATGTTTGTGACCGACGTAAAAAATGTGGAGCTGAAATATTAAGAGCAGATAGTAAAAACCGCAGGGGCGCACACTGTGCGCCCCTGCGGGGCAGAAGCATTGCCTTATGCTTGAAAATGGAGGATTGAGCCATGCCGCATATTGATTTGAACTGTGACCTGGGCGAAAGCTTTGGCGCGTATACCATCGGAATGGATGAAAAGGTGATCCCGTTTATCACGTCGGCCAATGTGGCCTGTGGCTTCCATGCAGGCGATCCGCTGGTGATGCAGCGCACCGTGGCGCTGTGCAAACAGAGCGGAGCGGCGGTGGGGGCGCACCCCGGTTTCCCTGATCTGCAGGGCTTTGGCCGCCGCCAGATGAAGCTGACCCCGGCGGAAGCCAAGGCCTGTGTGCAGTATCAGATCGGTGCGCTGAAAGCGTTCTGCGATGCCGCCGGTGTGCCGCTGCACCATGTAAAGCCCCACGGCGCTTTGTATAACATGGCGGGCAAGGACCGCGCACTGGCGGATGCCATCTGCGCCGCAGTGAAGGAGAGCGCCCCCGGCGCGGTGTTGCTGGCGCTTTCCGGCAGTGAGATGGTCAAGGCGGCCCAGGCCATCGGCCTGCCGGTTGCCAACGAGGTGTTTGCCGACCGCGGCTACCGCCCGGATGGCAGCCTTGTGCCCCGCGGAACCCCCGGCGCCATGATTGAGGATGAGGACGAAGCCATTGCCCGCGTGATCCGCATGGTAACCGAGGGCAAAGTGACCGCCAACGACGGTACGGACATTGCCATCCAGGCGGATTCCGTCTGCGTACACGGCGACGGTCCTAAGGCTCTGGCCTTTGTAGAAAAGATCGGCGCGGCCCTGCAGGCAGCCGGGGTGGAATTGAAGGCGTTTTGAGAAAATGAGCAGGGGCACCGTTCAGCAAATGCCGTTTTCCCCTGTAGAGACCGTAAGGGCGCGCAGTGTGCGCCCGCAGGTGTGCGCCGGGTGATGAAGTGAAAAAACCGGCAAAGTCTGTCATGCGGGACGATGCAGGTGTCGTTCCCTGCCGCCAAAATTAAAATTGCGGATAATAAAAACAAAAAGGCGCGTGCCAGCCCATGGGGGCAAGGCACGCGCCTTTTGCTATGCTTATCCCCGCACGCGGAAGCTGCGCTCGGCAGGGTCCGGGGGGATGGATTTGCAGGTAAAGGTTTCAATGTGGATCCAATGGCTGGTGCCGGTAATGGTGGGCACCAGGCGATCCAGCTGGGCGGCGGAACCCTGGGCTTCCAGGTCCACTGTGCCGTCCCAGTTGTTTTCCACCCAGCCGGTCAGATCCAGCAGCTGGGCGGCATACTGCGCACGGTAGCGGAAGCCAACCCCCTGCACGCTGCCGGTAAAATGCCAGTGGCGGCGTTCCACGGCGGCGCTCATTCTGCGGGCTCCTTCTGCGGTTCGCTCTGGCTGGCGGGTTTCGGGTCAAAGCTGTTCAGCCGGGCCGTGCCGGACAGCAGCCACGCCACAAACAGCGTCATAAGAATGACGGAATCGATCGGGTGCAGCACAAAGTTCAGCGGGTAAAGCACACCGGCGGCCAGCAGCGGCAGCAGCGCGCTGTAAACCAGCGCCATGCGGGTGTTCTGGGCAATGCGGGCATCCACCGCGCGGGATATGCGCACCGCGGCAGCGGCATCGGCCAAATCGTCCCGAAGCAGCATCACATCGGCGGCGGGCAGCGGCTCGGCTCCCATGCCAATGCCGACATCGGCACAGGCCAGTGCCGCGGCGGCAGAAGTACTGCCTATCATGGCGGCAGGGCCGTTTGTTTGCAGGCGGCGCAGTTCGGCTTCCAGCTCTGCGGGGGCAAGGCCGGATACCACGTGGGCGTCATCCAGCCCAACCTGAGCGGCAACGCGGTCTGCATTGGTGCGGCTGTCGCCTGTCAACAGGATCACATCCAGCCCAAGGGCTTTCAGCGCGTCAAGGGCGGCTTTGCTGGCGGGCTTTACGGCATCGGCAACGCCGATCAAACCGGCTGCGTGGCCGTCGAGCGAAAAGTAAAGCGGGGCAATGCCGTCAGCGGCCAGCTGCTCGCCAGCCTGCTGCAAATCGGGGGTCAGCTCGCACTGGGCGGCAATAAACTCTGCGCTGCCGCCTGCCATCACCTTGCCGGCCATTTTGCCGGTCAGGCCCTGGCCGTCCAGAATGGTAACGTCCTTAACGGCGCTCAGCTTGATGTTCTCCGCAGCGGCTTTGCGCATCACGGCGCGGGCCAGCGGGTCCTGGCTCTGGCTTTCCAGCCCGGCAGCCATGCCAAGCAGGAACTTGGCGGGCACGCTGCGGGTGCCCACAATGGTGACCACTTCCGGCTCGCCGTTGGTGATTGTTCCGGCTTTATCCAGCACGGCGGTGTGCAGGGTACCGATGGACTGCAGGCTGGCGGCTGTTTTGAACACGATGCCGTGCTTGGCACCCACGCTGGCACCGGACATGATGGCAGCCGAAGCTGCCAGCGCCAGCACACAGGGGCTGCTGACAGCCAGCACGCTGATGGCGCGGGCCAGCGCAAAAGCAAAGCTCTGCCCCAGCAGCAGCCAGATGATGAGCACCACGCAGGCAATGCCGATAACGGCGGGCACAAACACGCTGCGTACCTTATCGGCCAGGGAACTCAACGGCACCTTGGCAGCGGCAGTGGTCTGCACGGTATGTACCAGCTGGGCGGCGGTGGAATCTGACCCGATGCGGGTGGCACGGCAGATCAGGGCGCCGCCCTGGTTGGCGGTGGCGGCGTAAACAGTGCTGCCTTTGTGTTTGGCCACGGGGGCGGCGGCACCGGTCAGGGCAGATTCATCCACCGTGGTTTCGCCCTCAATGACAACGCCATCTACCGGCATCACATCGCCGGGACGAATCAGGAAGATATCGCCCACCGCGACTTCATTCAGCGGCACGGTGTACTGCTGGCGGCTGCGCAGCACGCAGGCGGTTTCGGGAATGCGCTCTGCCAGACTGTGCAGAGGGGCCATGGCTTGCGCCTTAAACCGTACTTCCAGCAGCTGGCAGGCTGCGGCAAAGATCAAAATAGCGGCGGCAGTGGGCAGGAACAGCTCCTGCGGGGCATCCTGTGTAAAAATGGCGATTATGCCGTAAACCAGCGCCGCCCCGGAACTGAGCGCCACCAGCGTATCCGGCCCGGGGGCGCGGATGCTCTTGCAGCCGTTGATAAAATAGGAACGGTTCAGCCAGCAGACCGGCACGGTGAGCACCAGCTGCACAATGCCGCACCACATGGCGTTATCACCGGTCAGGAACGGCGGCAGTGGCAACCCGAAAGCAGCGCCAAGGCCAAGGTAAAAAAGCGGAATCAGCAGGCAGGCACTGATGACCAGCCGCCGCTTGATCTGGGAAACAGCGCTGCCCGGCATGGCGGCAGCGGCCCCGGTAGGTTCAAAATTTTGCATTGGAACACTCCCGTATCAAATAAGAGTTGCAAGCGTCAGGAGATGTTGGTGGAAGAAAGCCGGTGATTGGGCCGGGGTGCCTGACGGCACACCCCTACCATTAAAACAGACCTTCCGGCAGAATAATGTCGTTTTGCGGCACGCGCTGCCAGCTGAAGCCGTCGGCCAGCTCGGCAGGGGTGCGGGGGTCCGGGGCGTTTTGCAGCCCGCAGGCATAGGCCAAACGGCCAATGATCTGCTCCGGCGTATAGCGCGCCTGTAAATGCTCCAGGCTTTCGTCCCCATCCCGTTTGGAAAGCCGCCGCCCATCCACGGCCAGCAGCAGCGGCATGTGATAAAATTCCGGCGCGGGCAGGCCCAGTTCCCGGTAGAGCCACAGCTGGCGCGGCGTGCTGGACAAAAGGTCTGCCCCGCGCACCACCTGGGTAACGCCCATCAGGGCATCATCCACCACCACAGCCAGCTGGTAGGCAAACACACCGTCCGCCCGCCGCAGGTAAAAATCCCCGCAGTCCTGCGCCAGATTCTCGGCATAGGGGCCCATGTGGCCGTCCACAAAGGAAATGGTTTCGTCCGGCACCATCACCCGCCAGGCTGGCTTGCGCCTGGCGGTGCACAGAACGATCTCTTCCGGCGTCAGGTTCCGGCAGGTCCCGGCGTATACCACCTTCCCATCGGAGCGGTGGGGGGCATCGGCGGCGTGCAGCTGGCTGCGGCTGCAAAAGCAGGGGTAGACCAGCCCTTTGCGCACCAGCTTTTGGTAATATTCTTCATAGATAGCGCTGCGCTCGCTCTGGTAATAGGGGCCGCGAGGGCCGCCCTTGCTGCCGCCTTCATCTGCGGTAAGGCCGAGCCAGGCAAGGTCGGCTTCCAGCAGATCAGCAAATTCGCGCGGGCAGCGCACGGCATCCAGATCCTCAATGCGCAGCACAACCTTGCCGCCGCTGCTTTTGGCCGAAAGCCACGCCAGCAGGCAGCAGCACAGGTTGCCCAGGTGCATCCGCCCGCTGGGGCTTGGCGCATAGCGCCCGACAGTGCTGCTCATTCCAGCGTATAGCGGGCATCGCCCAGGCTGCGCAGGTGGATGCGGTAGAACCCGGCAACGGCCCGCACCATGGCGTCAGCATCGGCCACCGCGGCGGTTTCCACCGCACTGTGCATGGCCAGCTGGGCCAGGCCAATATCTACCATGGGAACCGGCACGGTATGGCTTTGCAGGTTGCCCAGCGTGCTGCCGCCCGGCAGGTCGGCACGGTTGGCAAACACCTGCACAGGAACGTTGTTCTTGCGGCAGATCTCCTTAAAAATCGCGCCGGTCAGGCCGCTGGTGGTGTATTTCTGGCTGGCATTGACTTTGACCACAACACCCTTGCCCAAAATGACCTTGTTGCAGGGGTCAGCCTTATCAGCAAAATTGGGGTGAACGGCGTGGGCATTATCGGCGCTGAGCACAAAGCTGTTGGCAAATGCCTGGGCCTGTGCCTGGGCACTGTGGGGGATCGCATTCAGGATGCGGTCGAGCACATCGCGCAAAAAGCTGCTGTCTGCGCCCTGGCGGGTGCTGCTGCCCACTTCTTCGTTATCAAACATTGCCCAGACAGGGGCGCAAGCGCTGTCGGTCTCAGGGGCGGCGTCCAAAAAGCCGTACAGGGTGGTGGCGGCGCACTCCAGGTCGTCAATGCGGGGGGCCATGAACAGCTCGCCGTCCGGCCCAATGCGGGTGGGTGCCTGGCGGGTGTAAAGCGAAAGGTCAAAGTCCACAATGTCCTCTTCTTTCACACCGGCGGCCTCAGCCAGCAGGGCGGGGAAGGGCTTGGAACCCTCCAGCCCGTATAGGGGCTGCATGTCCACCTGGGGGTTAAAGGCGTGGCCGCTGTTCAGCGTGCGGTCCATGTGGATGGCCAGCGATGGGATGACCAGCAGATCACGGTCCAGGTCCACCAGGCGGCTTTCCAGCGTACCGGCGGCTTCATCCCGCACCAGCACACGCCCGGCGGCGGAAAGCGGACGGTCCAGCCAGGTGGACATAATCATTCCGCCGTAGCCTTCCACGTTCAGCTTGATGCAGCCCGCAGCGTTCACGTTGGTGTTCTTGATGCGCCAGGTGGGGGAGTCGGAATGGCTGGCAGCAATGCGCCAGCCGCCAATGGCGTGGGCAGGCACCCGCCAGGCAATGATGGAACTTTCGTTGCGGGTCACATAATAACCGTGCTCCGGTTCCAAATTCCAGTATTCGGCTTCCTCCAGGCGGGTGTAACCGGCGGCATCCAGCAGCTGGGCTGCAGTGTGTACCGCGTGGAACGGCGACACTGACCGGTGCAGAAAATCAAAAAGCTGTTCAATTTGCATGGGATAGAACCATCCTTTTATGTTTAGGCAACACCGCACAATTCCCGCCTGACGGCTTAAGCGCCGCTCCGGCGGCTGCGGCACGGCATCTGCGTTGCCAAAATGCTCGATAATGTCGGGTTGCGGTACCCGCATCGTGC
>ERZ856578.2698-NODE-2698-length-28496-cov-5.425842_pt1 | contig 28496 bp, 32 predicted proteins | sample MGYA00514384_ERZ856578 | MGnify/ENA primary metagenome ERZ856578 (study PRJEB29103, sample SAMN06111958) | human gut metagenome | biome: human gut; feature: ankylosing spondylitis patient; material: healthy_person | host: Homo sapiens | place: China:Hangzhou... | reverse complement strand
AAGCCCGGCCAGGCTGTGAAGGCCGGCGACGTGCTGATCGTGCTGGAGGCCATGAAGATGGAGATCGAGGTCTCCGCGCCTGTGGATGGCACCGTCAAGTCCGTGTCCGCCGTGGTGGGCACCGCTGTCAACACCGATGACCTGCTGGTCACTCTGGGTTGAAAGGAGGGGTAAAGTATGAATTTTCTGGTTGAAGTTTTAACTAAAATTATGCAGGGTTCCGGCTTTGCCGCTCTGGATTGGCGCACCGTTATCATGCTGCTGATTGCCTGCCTTCTGCTGTACATGGGCATCGGCAAGGGCTTCGAGCCCCTGCTGCTGGTTCCCATCGCCTTTGGTATGCTGCTGGCCAACCTGCCCGTCACCGGCCTGTTTAACGAGCCTGTGTACGACGCGGCCACCCACAGCGGCACCGTCGGTTTCATGTGGGTGCTCTATCAGGGCGTCCAATACGCCATTTATCCGTCCATTATCTTTATGGGCATCGGCGCCATGACCGACTTTGGTCCTCTGCTGGCCAACCCCATCTCCCTGCTGCTGGGCGCTGCCGCTCAGCTGGGCATCTTCACCGCCTTCCTGCTGGCCGTGCTGTGCCTGGGCTTTACCCCTGCGCAGGCCGCTGCCATCGGCGTCATCGGCGGCGCTGACGGCCCCACCGCCATCCTGACTTCGTCTAAGCTGGCTGTTGAGCTGCTGCCCGCCATCGCCATCGCGGCTTACTCCTACATGGCTCTGATCCCCCTGATCCAGCCTCCTCTGATGAAGGCCCTGACCACCAAGGAGATGCGCAAGGTCAAGATGACCCAGCTGCGCACCGTGTCCAAGACGGAGAAGATCATCTTCCCCATCGCCGTGACCATTTTCGTGGTCCTACTGATCCCCGACACCGCCCCCCTGCTGGGTATGCTGATGCTGGGCAACCTGTTCCGTGAGTGCGGCGTGACCGAGCGTCTGTCCGACATCGCCCAGAACGGTCTGATGAACATCGTCACCATCCCCCTGGGCCTGTCCGTGGGCTTTAAGGCCACTGCCAGCACCTTCCTGACCGGTCAGACCCTGTCCATCATCGTCCTGGGTCTGTGCGCCTTCATGCTGTCCACCGCCGGTGGTCTGCTCTTCGGCGATATCATGTATATCGTGACCAAGGGCAAGATCAATCCCCTGATCGGCTCCGCCGGCGTGTCCGCCGTGCCTATGGCCGCCCGTGTGGCCCAGAGCGTCGGTCAGAAGGAGAACCCCTCCAACTTCCTGCTCATGCACGCCATGGGTCCCAACGTGGCCGGTGTTATCGGCTCCGCTGTTGCCGCTGGATTCATGATTAAGGTGTTCGGCGGCTGATCGAACTTACGATCCTATGCCAACAAAAGCGCATCGACGAGTTTTCGCCGGTGCGCTTTTTTGCGTCTTTCCCGGCTGCCGCGCAGGCGGGACGGGAGAACGCCGGGATAAAAAAGTGGCAAATGTCAAGAAGAATTTAGACAGTCGCCTCAAAATTAGTGCTCAGAACCCGGGGGCAGCCCTGCGGGGGACGAAGAGAAAAAGGTGTCGCTTGCGCGACGGGCCACGGACATCGAATTCCATCAAGACCGAAAAAATAACTACCTGGTTGCGAAGAGCCAGGTAGTTATTTTTTGCGCGAGTGGCCTGGCGGCCAGTCTTGACAGAATTAGAAGTCCGCGCGGCGGTGGGGACACACGCTCGGCGAGGCCGAGCGCTGACACCACATCTTATTTTGGGAGGCGGTCCTATGACAGTGAGAGAGCGGAAGTACATCGAGGCCCTGGCGGAGAAATACGAGCACTGGAGGCAGCAGGAAGAGGCGGCGGGCCGGCGGGCCACCGAGCCGGAAGAGAAGGACGAACACTATGACCAGGCCAAGCTGCACGGCTCTGCGGCGGACGCCCTGAACAACCTCCTGATCCGCCTGGAAAACAAGGACTATCAGGTATGACGCTGGAAAGCTGAGCCAAGCCATGCTATAATAACCACCAAACGCTGCCTGTGACCCCGGTCATGGGCAGCGCTGTATTCTGGTCAGAAACTTTGATGCACGGAAAGGGTGCAGGGCGATGACGAAAGAGCAGCACTACATGACAGAACGGGAGCGGTATCAACTGGAGGCGTACCGGCGAGCGGGCAAGGGAGTGAGCTGGATCGCCCGGGAGATGGGCTTCTGCCGGCAGACCATTTACAACGAGCTCCGGCGGGGCAGCTATATCCACCTGTACGACTGGCGGGAGGAAGAGCGATACTCGGCGGACAAGGGCCAGCAGATATTCTCCCGGAGGCAGCGGAACAAGGGGCGGCCCGCAAAGTTAGCCACAGATCCGGAATATCGTCAGTTTCTGGAGGACCGGCTGACCGGGATGCAGCCAGATGGGCGGCGGGACAAGTGGAAGCGCTGCTCTCCTGCGGTGGCCCTGGAGTTTGCCCGACGGGAGGGGTTTTCTACCTCCGTCTGCGTGGGGACGCTGTACCGATACATCTACCAAGGCCGGATGGGCAGGGCCAAGGCCTGTGATCTGTGGGAGGCCCCCTACCGCCGGAAGCCGAAGGAGGACGAGAAGAAGGGCCGGGTGGCTCACCCCCATCTGCCCAGCATTGAGATCAGACCCGCGGAGATCAACCAGCGGGAGGAGCTGGGGCATAAAGAAATGGACCTGGTGGTCAGCGGAAAGAAAGGCCGGGCCGCCCTGCTGACCCTGACAGACCGGAAGAGCCGGTGCGAGATCATCCGAAAGATACCCAGCAAGGAGGCGGCCAGCGTGGTCAAGGCCCTGCGGAGCCTGAAACGACATCACAGCATCAAGAGCCTGAGTACCGACAACGGCAGCGAGTTTCTGGCCTATGAGGCCCTGAAAAAAATCGTGCCGGAGATCTATTACTGCCACAGCTATTCCGCCTGGGAGAAGGGCACCAACGAGAACCACAACCGGATGATACGGCGGTGGTATCCCAAGGGGACGAACTTTGACAAGGTGAGCGTGAAGCGGCTGGCAGAGCTGGAGGCGTGGATGAATGATTATCCCCGAAAGTCCCTAGGTTGGCTGACTCCCAGGGAGGTGGAGGAGGGGGCCCGCTGCGGCTGAAGCCGTGGCAGCGGGCCCCCTCTCGGGTATCATTTGTTCTCTTTCTTCCGGCGCTTGAGCCAGCGCTTAGAGGGCCGGTTCACGCCCTCCATGTTGGTCTGCTGGGTGTTCTGCTGGAGCTTGAGGATCTCCTCCTCCGACATCATATCCCCGGCGCTCATAGACCGCTTCAGGTTGCCCACACAGGCCAGGGTGTTATAGGCGGCATAGTCCCGGTCCCGGACGAACCAGCAGCCCCGGGCGATGGGCTGGAGCAGTTGGATATTCGTGGCGTTCTCCATGTCCCAGGCGTCATAGGTATTGAGCCGCTGAAAGCGCCACAGCTTGTCACAGTCGATGACGCAACTGGTCACCTGACGGAGCAGGGCGTCCACATGGCCGAACCGCTGGGCGGTATAGTACAGGGAAATGTAGTAGTGGCGGCAGGTCAGAATAGTATTCAGGAACAGCGGATCGATGTTAGTCTTGAAGTTCCGGCTGTTCATCTGCACCGAGAACTCATCCCCCAGGACCAGGGTGACGGTGAGGGTGTCGTGCTGGTCGTCATATTCCTGGTTGCGCTCGGCGGCCAGAACCACCTGTTCCAGGCTGACGAAGTCCTCGTAGGGGATGGCCAGGGACACGTTGGAGATGACCTTCACCCGCTGAGTGACCATCTTCTTCCGGCGGGGACACCAGACGGGCTTATTGTCATAGTGGCGGTAAGCACTGACCACCCGGTGGACCACTGAGAGGGTCTTGCCCTTCCCGAAGAGGCCGGTATATGCCACCAGCTCCCCGGTGGCATAGCGGTTAAACTCCCGGCGGCGGAAATAGAGATACAGGTCCCGGACGGCGGACAGGAACAACTGGAAGGGATGGCACAGGGCGCAGCGGAGAGTTGGAAACAGAACCAGGGCCACGGCCAGGCCGATGATGGCGAGAATGAGCATAGTCCCCTCCCGTTACCAGCGGCGGAAGTTCAGCAGCAGCTCCGCCAGCTTGCCGATCAGGCCAAAGACGGCGGAGACCAGGAACACCCCCAGCAGCACCGTGAGCAGATACGGGATAAGCTCCGCCATAGTGGCGGGCGGAACGTGATCCACACCGATGACTTCAAAAAATTCAGCGATCACCAGAGCCAAGAAAAGCCCCTCCTTAACAGTTTGATGCAGCAGCCGGCAAAGGCGGCCAGGACCAGCAGGAGCAGCAGCCCCTCTGTGACGGTGTACTCCTCAAAGGGCGTAGTCAGGAAGGGGTGGGGCGTGAGCTGGGTCTGGATGGTCTCCAGCAGCCGGATGGTCTCATCCGTCCCGGCCACCTCCAGGGGCTCCGGCTCGGTCTCCTCCTCCGGGACCGCTTCTTCCTCGGCGGCGGCCTCTTGTTCCTCGGCCAGGCGGCCCAGAAATTCCTCCACAGAGATGACCTCCATGGGGTCCAGGTCCTGGGCGGGGGCCTGGTCTACGATCTCGACGTCAGTTTCATTCACCTAAAAACAACTCCCATACGACCCAGGCAATGATATCCACCACGGCAGTGAACAGGAACACCTGCCACAGCGAAAACGTAAAGCCATAGATGGTAAATTCAATTTGGAACAGCTTCAAGACCACAGAAAACAGCGCGCCAAAGTCAGAAAGCACAGTTGTCACCTCCGAAGGGCCTTGATGATGCCGATGAACACCACGGCGGCAATGCCGAAGGTGAGCAGCAGCATGATGTCATCCGGGATAAACGGGAACACGGCGGACAGGAAGCCCAGGAAACCGCCGAACAGAGTGGGTATCTCGTCAAAGAAGGAGAGCACCAGTTCCACGACCTGCTTCAGCTTCCCGGCGATCATCTCCGCCAGAGAGATCATGCTGTCCAGCAGCTTCCCGAAGACGGCCTCGATCAGACTGAGGATACCGGCGACAACGCTGCCCAGCAGATCACCCAGCTTGTCCCATATGCCGCCGCTGCCGCTGTCCCCATTGTCCGGGGTGCTGGGCGGGCCTGTTCCAGCGTCGTCCTTATACTCCGTGCCGCAGATGGCACACTTGTACACCGTGTAGCCCTGCTGGGTCACGTTGCCCGCTTCGTCGTACTCCGTCTTTACGGTCTGCTTGACTTGCCAGGTGTGGCCCGTTGCGGGTATCTTCTCCGTGTAGGTATCGCCGCACTTGCTGCAGGTGTAGGTCATAAGGCCTGGAGCTTCACAGGTGGCGGCGGTGGTCACGGTGCTGGTATAGCTATGCTTGCAGCTGGTGTCCTGGTCCGGGTTCTGATCTTGGGCGACGTAGTAATAGATGTTATAGATCGTGTCGCCCTCTTTGATGGTGACATACTCGTCGCCGTAGGTGATCGTCTGCGTGGTGCTGTTGTCGGTGGTCACGGTATAGGACCGGTCCGAATAATCATAGGTCCAGTTGGTGATATTCGTGGTGGTGTTAGTGATCGGGTTATAGACGGTGTTGGTCGTCTCGTTGACGATGGTGGTATTTTCGACCTTATTCGTCGTGTTGTCTACGTTGTATGTGAAGTTGCCGACAAACGAGCCGGGGCGGGAAGTTTGAGGATAGTCATTGGACATGGACTCCAAGGGTATGATTTTCAACTGTGGTTCAGGAGCATTGAGGGTAGCACTAACGAGTGTCAGGTCCTTAAATACACCATTTATTGAAAATGATACCTTATCTCCAGCATACTTAACTTGCTGCCCACTAAGTGGACTATATGTAGACGCAGACCCAACTGCTGTACTACCAGAAGATGTAACTCCAGAACACGAAGCACTATACGCTCCCCAGGAATATAACCCGTCAACTGTACAAGTGAACTCATAAACTGTATCAAGATGCCAAAAATAAGATGTCCCACTACTACTAGCCGAACGAAATTTAACAGGGTTACCACAGGTCAAAGTTCCTACCGAAGATGTTAACTTTGGCGTTTCATTGGAATGCGAACAATAGTACCACCTACGATTATTAGTGATGTTGACTTTCGATTGACTATGATTCGGCGATACATACAAAGAACCGTCCGAGCCGTAGCCCCGGGCAGGGAGGGACTTGACGTGTTTCGTGTATGCGTCATTCAGATCAGAAGCATAGGCGTTGAATGCGGAGCCGCAATAAGTGCAGATACAGCGGTAAACGCCGTCCTTCGTGCCCTTCAAATACGACTTTGCATGATGGTGACCGTCATCCGAACTGGGACACGCAGAACCACAGGCTAGGCCCACAATATCCTGAACAATGCCGCCGCTGCCAGAGACCCAGTTCCAGAAGGTGTCCTTGTTCGTATAATCAACAGCTCCGACAGCCGGAATCGTGGAGAAACCTATGACAAGCGACAGAAAAACTGTTATAATTCGCTTATAGAGCACAGAACACACCACCCAGCAAACAAATATAAACTAACCGTAAGAAAGGAATAAACGTATGAACATCTACATCCAGACCCAGATATTGAACATGACTATGGCCGCCCGATCCTTTGTCCAGACCTGCCGCTTGGGTGCTCTGAAGGACGATGGACGAATCGACCCGGACGAAGAGCGCATTCTGAAAAAGATCAATGCCGCAACGGAGAACTATATCAAGGAGCTTAACAAAATCAAGTGAGATAAGGAACGCTCTTCCCCAGCGGCGGGCCGGTGTGGTGGCAGCAGACCCGCCGCAGGGAAGAGGGAGAGTGAACGCGAGCTGAGGTCCTAGGGCTTCCTTGTCCCATGATAGAACATCAGAAACAGACCCAGACCCACCTGAAAGGCCAGGTAGGCCGCAAAGAAGCGAAAGAAGTCCAGCCCGCAGGCGGTGTTAAAGATATGGGTGAACAGGCTGGCGCAGCCTGAGAAAAATGTGAGCATAGTTCCCTCCTGTATCGGGGTGTGGGGGCGCAGGCCGGGATGGTCCGCGCCCCCCTTTTGTCATCTGGCGGCCCGCTTGGCCTTGCGGAAAAACGCAAAGCCCAGGGAGACGATGGATGCACCCACGAACAGGGTAAGGACGGGGTTGGCGGTGATGACGTTCCAGACAATGCCGATGCTGGAGGTGATAACGGTGCCGGCTTCGGTGAGCAGGCTGGCGGCGGTGACACTAGCAGTCTCGGGGAATCCCTCCTTTACGTGTTTATGCCTTGCGGCTGGTTGCGGGAGTTGGACTCGAACCAACGTCTCCGGGGTGAGAACCCGACGAATTAGCCGCTACTCTATCCCGCGATTTATTCGCAGACGTCCGGCTCGTCCTCCACGGTAAAGTACTCCTGTACTTTGGCCGCAAAGGCTTCTTCCCGGGCGAAATGCTCCTTCACGATAAGCTCATACTTGGGGTTGGGGGCGCACCGGCGCATATTGACCAGGGTGACAAAATCTTCAAAGCTGTCACAGATCTGAAGCATGGCGTCAATGGCGTTGCCAGCCATGTCAAAGACATAGTGACGGCAGCGATCCAGATTGTAGGCCCCGCCGGGGACCGAGAAAATCTTGATGCGGGACACGTCCCCGATGAGGGCATACCAATAGCCCGCCGTCTCCCAGCGGCTCTTATTGCCGTCCGTGGGGTCCGGGACCACATAGCGCAGATAGTTCAGCAGCACCCCGGCAAAGGCTTCGCCCACGTCCATGGGGATCTTGCTGAACTCCTCCGCCCGGCCGTCCCGGAGCTGGAGCTCCACACGGACCCAGTGCTCCCCGTCTGCACAGCCGCGCTCCGCCGCTTTGTCATAAATGCGGATGCGGGTCTTGCTCTGGGGGCTGCCGATCATGACGCTGACACCGTTGGCACTGCGCACGGTCTCCCAATAGCGCATTCTGGAGATGAAATGCTGGTCCTGGGTGTCCTGGGCGATCTTATCAATATCCAAAATGCCAGTGTGGTCGTCATAGGCCACGTCCAGGCGGGTCATATGCAGGGCATTTTCATGGATAAAGCGCAGCAGCTCGTCCCACTTACCGGGCAGGGTAGTCAGGTCCTCGAAATTCCGGCAGCCCTGGCCGGACATCTCGCACCATACGCCCATATCTTCCCGGCCATTATAGTGGATGGAGATACAACCGAAATAGAGCCGGTCCATATAGCCCCGGGCTCCCTTGGTCTCCGTCCAGGGACACCTCTCCAGGCCCAGGGCCTGAATAAGCTCCTCCGGCGTGTGCTGCTTGCTGGTGAACGACAGCCAATCGTATAGTACGATGTTCTTCTGCTCCTTGTTATCCATGTTGGTGCCCCCATCTAGTTTTCTGTAGGTAGTGCCCCCCTGTTAGCGTGGGGGGCCGCCCGGAGGGAGCGACCCTCCGGGCGTTTGCAGGGTTTCCTGGGTTTGTCAGCTGTCCAGAGCGGCCATGACCACGCGCTTCTTGTCATCGAAGAACAGCTTGACCTGACAGCCGGGCTCCAGACCGTCCCACACGTCAGGCGACACGCAGCGCTTCTTCTCAGCCTTGAGACCGGATGCACAGTAGTCTTCCGACTTGTAGGAACTCACCGGAGACAGGACAAACATCTGGAAGTACGGACGCTTCTCATGCGTCTTCTCGTCCTCCATGTTGCCCTGGGCGTGGCCCATGTAGGTGTAACCCTGATAGTCCATGTCAATGATGATCTCTGCGCTCATATAGAGCCTCTCTTTCTGGGGATGTACCCCTGCAAAAATTTACAGGCAGACAAGCTATTCCACGCTTGACTGCCTGTCTAAATTCATGTTAAACTCCGCCCGGGATAAAAAAGTTCACAAACAAGAAAAAAACCTATTGACAGAGCAAAGTCCCGGTGCTATGATACCCACAGAATTTCTGAGATCTGCGGAAAGGAGAACCGTCATGCTGAATCTGTTTGCCGCTTTCTTTTTTGGCTACTTTTACTTTTACGGCTTTTGGACCGACAAAGTAAAAGTGCTTTTTGCTGCAAACAATGGTGTGACCACCTTTGCGTAAGAAATCAAAGGACGTTACAGGGCCTGCGGTGAGAAACACTTCACCGCGGGTCCTTTTTTCGTGGCCTGGGGGAAGCGCCGCATCAGACAAAAGAAAGGGACGAGCATTATGATCATCATTGTCAAGCCGGAAACAAAAAAAGAGCGGGTAAACGATCTGATCCACTGGATCGAGAGCCAGAATCTGCGCACCCACCTGTCCACCGGCGACTACTCCACCATCATCGGCGTCATCGGCGACACCAGCAAGCTGGACAGCGACCTGATCCGCGGCCTGGACATCGTGGAGAACGTGAAGCGGGTGTCTGAGCCCTATAAAAATGCCAACCGCAAGTTCCACCCCCAGGACTCCATTATCGAGGTGGGCGCGGACAAGCGTCTGGTGGGCGGCGGCCACTTCGCCATGATCGCCGGTCCCTGCTCTGTGGAGAGCGAGGAGCAGATCATCTCTGTGGCTCAGAGCGTGAAGGCCGCCGGGGCCACCATGCTCCGGGGCGGCGCATTCAAGCCCCGCACCTCCCCCTACGCCTTTCAGGGTCTGAAGGCCGACGGCATCGAGCTGTTGGTGAAGGCCAAACAGGCCACCGGCCTGCCCATCGTCACCGAGATCATGAACGCCAACCACCTGCCCCTGTTCGAGGACGTGGATGTGATCCAGGTGGGCGCCCGGAACATGCAGAACTTTGAATTGCTGAAGGAGCTGGGTCACACCCGCAAGCCCATCCTCCTCAAGCGGGGCCTGGCCAATACCCTGCAGGAGCTGCTGATGAGTGCTGAGTATATCATGGCCGGGGGCAACGAGAATGTAATCCTGTGCGAGCGGGGCATCCGCACCTTTGAGACGGCCACCCGGAACACCCTGGACCTGTCCGCCGTGGCCGCCCTGCATGAGATGACCCATCTGCCTGTCATCGTGGACCCCAGCCACGCCACCGGCGTGGCCCGCTATGTCAAGCCCATGGCCATGGCCGCCGCCGCCTGCGGGGCCGACGGCCTGATCATCGAGGTCCACAACGATCCGCCCCACGCCCTGTGTGACGGCGCTCAGTCCCTGCGGCCGGAGCAGTTTGTGGAGGTGTCCAAGGCGGTGAACGCCATCCGGGCCACCGTGGCCGGACTGGACGAGCAGTAAGCAGCGAATTTAGAAAGGTAGGCGCTTTTTTCCATGGAGACCATCTCTGTACACGCATCCCGGGACTACGAGGTCCGCATCGGCTCCGGTCTGTTGACCCGCACCGGCGAGCTGTCCGCCCCCCTCATCAAGGGGCGGCACGCCATGATCGTCTCTGACAGCAACGTGTGGCCCCTCTACGGGTCCATGGTCCAGGCCAGTCTGGAGGACGCGGGCTTTCAGGTGGACCACTTCATATTCCCCGCCGGGGAGCAGTCCAAGAACACCGACACCCTGGTCCAGCTGCTGACCTGTCTGGCCCAGAAGGGCATGACCCGGTCCGACGGGGTGTTCGCCCTGGGCGGCGGCGTCACCGGGGACATGGCGGGGCTGGCGGCCTCCCTGTATCTGCGGGGCATCCCCTGTGTGCAACTGCCCACCTCCTTGCTGTCGGTGGTGGACTCCTCCGTGGGCGGCAAGACCGCCGTGGACCTGCCCGAGGGCAAGAACCTGGTGGGCACCTTCACCCAGCCCCATCTGGTCCTGTGCGACACCAATGTGCTGGCCACCCTGTCCCCCCAGGTGGAGGCCGAGGGCTGGGCGGAGATCATTAAATATGGTATGATTCGCAGCCAGGAGCTGATCAACTTCCTGCTGGAGAACACCCCCGGCACGGACATCGAGTGGGTCATCGCCCACTGCGTGTCCATCAAGCGGGACGTGGTGGCCCAGGACGAGCAGGACAACGCCGTGCGTCAGGTGCTGAACTTTGGCCACACCATCGGCCATGCCATCGAGCGCTGCGGCGGCTACTCCATCTATCACGGGGAGGGGGTGGCCATGGGCATGGCCATCATGACCCGGGCCTGCGTGCGCCAGAAGAAGTGCCCCCCCGCCTGCTGGACGGTGCTGGAGACCCTGCTGGACAAGTATCACCTGCCCAAGACCACGGACAAGTCCATCGACGAGCTGCTGGAGGCCGCCCACGCGGACAAGAAGCGCCGTGGGGACGCCATCACCCTGATCCAGCCCGAGGTGCTGGGCAACTGCGTCCTCTATCCCACCAACTATGACGAGCTGCGGCGGGTGCTGGAGCTGGGGATGCCGCTATGAGCACCACCGTTGTCATCCGGCCCGGCAAGCTGACCGGGGCCGTGACTCCGCCCCCCAGCAAGAGCCAGGCCCACCGGCTGATCATCGCCGCCGCCCTGGCCCAGGGAGAGAGCCGCCTGGAGAACGTGGACCTGTCCCAGGACATCCGGGCGACGTTAGGCTGCATGGAGGCCCTGGGGGCCGATTGGAGCCTGGAGGACCGTACCCTCACCGTCCAGGGATTTGGGGGAGAGGCGCAGCTGGACGGCCAGCTGCCCCACTTTGACTGCGGGGAGAGCGGCTCCACCCTGCGCTTTCTCATCCCCATCGCCCTGGCGGCGGCGGGGGGCGGCGTGTTCACCGGCCACGGGCGGCTGATGCAGCGGCCCCAAAAGCCCTATTTTGACCTGTTCGACCAGAAGGGCATCTTCTATGAGCAGAAGGACGGGGTGCTCACGGTGCGGAGCCGCCTGACCCCCGGGGAGTACGCCCTACCCGGGGACGTGTCCAGCCAGTTCATCACCGGACTGCTGTATGCCCTGCCCCTGGTGGAGGGGGAGAGCGCCGTCACCCTGACCACCCCCCTAGAGAGCCGGGACTATGTGTCCATGACCCTCCAGGCGCTGGACCAGTTCGGCGTGTCCGTTCAGGAGACAGAGAAGGGCTATCGCCTGTCCGGCCCCCAGACCTATGCGGGGACGGACGGGGCGGTGGAGACCGACTGGTCCCAGGCCGCCTTCTGGTATGGGGCTAACCTGCTGGGCAGTCAGGTGGATATTCTGAACCTGAACCGGTCCTCCGCCCAGGGGGACATGCGGGTGGTGCCCTATTCTCAGCAGCTCTCCCGGCCGGGGGACGTGGAATTGGACGTGTCCCAGTGTCCCGATCTGGTGCCCCCTCTGGCCGCCATGGCGGCGGTGCGGACGGGGGAGTGCCGCCTGACCAACGCCGCCCGGCTGCGTCTGAAGGAGAGCGACCGGCTGGCTACCGTGACCCAGACCCTGCGGGCCCTGGGGGCGGCGGTGGAGGAGGGGCCGGACAGCCTGACCTTCCACGGATTGCCTATATTAGAGGGTGGCGTGACAGTGGACTGCTGCAACGACCACCGCATCGCCATGATGGCCGCCGTGGCGGCCTGCGCCTGCCGCCGCCCGATAACGCTGCTGGGGGCGGAGTGCGTGAACAAGTCCTATCCCGGCTTTTGGGAGGACTATCGTCAGTTAGGAGGAGATCTGGATGTCCTCATATCTGGGTAAAAATCTGCATGTGTCCATCTTCGGCCAGTCCCACGCCCCGGCCATCGGCGTGACGGTGGACGGCCTGCCCGCCGGGGAGCGGGTGGATCTGGAGGAGCTGGACCGCTTTCTCCAGCGCCGGGCCCCGGGCCGGGACGCCACCGCCACACCCCGGAAGGAGGCGGACAAGCCCCGGTTTTTGTGCGGCCTGGTGGACAATGTCACCTGCGGCGCGCCCCTGGCCGCCGTCATCGAGAACACCAACACCCGGTCAAAGGACTATTCCTCCCTCCACGATGTGCCCCGCCCCGGCCACGCCGACTACACCGCCCAGGTGCGGTATGGCGGCTTTCAGGATGTGGCGGGGGGAGGGCACTTCTCCGGGCGGCTGACCGCCCCCCTGTGCATCGCCGGGGGCATCGCCCTTCAGATCCTGGCCCGCCGGGGCATTGAGATCGCCGCCCACATTCAGGCGGTATCCCAGGTGGAGGACCGGCCCTTTGACCCCATGGGGGAGCGCCGGGAGACCTTTGAACAGCTGAAGACCGCACCCTTCCCCACCCTGGACCCCAAGGCGGGGGAGGAGATGCGCCGGGTCATTCTGCTGGCCCGGGAGGAGCAGGACTCAGTGGGCGGCATTGTGGAGTGCATGGCCACCGGCCTGCCCGCCGGACTGGGGGACCCCATGTTCGGGGGCATGGAGGGCCGCCTGGCCTATGCCATGTTCGGCGTACCCGCGGTGAAGGGCCTGGAGTTCGGCGCCGGCTTCCGGGCCGCCCGGATGCGGGGCTCGGAGCACAACGACCCCTTCGCCATGAAGGACGGCCGCGTCACCGCCAGGAGCAACCACGCCGGGGGCATTCTGGGCGGCATCACCAATGGGATGCCCCTCATCTTCCGGGCGGCCTTTAAGCCCACCCCGTCCATCGCCCGGGAGCAGGACAGCGTGTCCCTCAGCCGGGGGACGGAGGAGAAGCTGTCCATCGTGGGCCGCCACGACCCCTGCATCGTGCCCCGGGCCGTGCCGGTGGTGGAGGCCGCCGCCGCCCTGGTCCTGCTGGACGCCCTGCTGGACGCCCCGGCGATTTTAAAGTAAATTCGACAACAATTTGTATATTTAAAGAGAGATACAACAAGGAGGAGACAATATGAGCGAGTTAGAGCAGCTTCGGGGGGACATCGACGCCATTGACCGGCAGATCGTGGACCTGATGAAGCGGCGGATGGAGACGGTGGCCCAGGTGGCCGAGTATAAAAAGGCCAACAATATGCCCGTGCTGGACACCAGCCGGGAGCGGGCCCTGCTGAGCAAGGTGGGCCAGGAGGCTGGGGAGGAGCTGGCCGACTACGTCCAGTCCATGTACCGCACCATCATGGCCGCCAGCCGCTCCTATGAGAACGGCAAGCTGGGCCGGGGCTCCAAGGTCTATGACGGCATCAAAAAGGCCATGGAGGAGACCCCCCAGCTGTTCCCCCAGCGGCCCACCGTGGCCTGCCAGGGCATCGAGGGCGCTTACTCTCAGATCGCCTGTGACCGCCTGTTCAAGGCCCCCTCCATCATGTATTTCCAGAGCTTTGACCACGTGTTCAAGGCGGTGGAGAGCGGCATGTGCCAGTATGGCATCCTGCCAATCGAAAACAGCACCGCCGGTTCGGTGAACGCGGTGTATGACCTGATGATCCGCCACAACTTCTCCATCGTCCGCTCCGCCCGGCTGAAGGTGAGCCACAACCTGCTGGCCAAACCCGGCACCAAGCTGGAGGACATCCGGGACGTCTATTCCCACGAGCAGGCCCTCCACCAGTGCGCCGGTTATCTGGCTGGGCTGAAGAATGTGGCCGTCCACGTGGTGGAGAACACCGCCGTGGCCGCCCGCATGGTGGCCCAGTCGGACCGCAGCGACGTGGCCGCCCTATCCTCCCGCTTCTGCGCCGAGCAGTATGACCTGGAGATCGTCCAGGACAACGTGCAGGACCAGGATAACAACTACACCCGGTTCATCTGCATCTCCAAAAAGCCGGAGATCTATCCCGGGGCGGACCGCACCTCTCTGATGATGACCCTGCCCCACAAGCCCGGCACCCTGTATAACGTGCTGGCCAAGTTCTATGCCCTGAACATCAACCTGCAGAAGCTGGAGAGCCGCCCCCTGCCCAGCCGGGAGTTTGAGTTCATGTTCTATTTCGACGTGGAGGCTTCGGTCTATGCCCCCGAGATGGAGAAGCTGTTCCGGGATCTGGAGGCCGAGAGCGAGCAGCTGCGCTATCTGGGCACCTATCACGAGGTCATCTGCTGATGAGAGATCTGGAATATGGCCTGCTGGGGGAGAAGCTGGGCCACAGCTTTTCTCCCGCCATTCACAAGAAGCTGGCCGGATATGACTACCGGCTGGTGGAAAAGAAGCCGGAGGAGCTGGCTGACTTCCTCACCCACGGGACTTTTAAGGGGCTGAACGTGACCATCCCCTATAAAAAGGCGGTGATCCCCTTCTGTCAGACCCTCACCGACCAGGCCCGGCGCATCGGCAGCGTGAACACCATCGTCCGGCAGAAGGACGGAACTCTTTTGGGCCACAACACGGACTACGACGGCTTTGCCTATATGCTCCGGTCCGCCGGGGCACAGATCCGGGGCAAAAAGGCCCTGATCCTGGGCACCGGCGGCGTGTCCCCCACGGTGAAGACGGTGCTGGAGGACCTGGGGGCGGGGGAGATCGTGTTCATCTCCCGGTCCGGCCCGGACAACTATGAAAATCTGGAGCGCCACGCCGCCGCCCAGGTCCTGGTGAACGCCACCCCCGTGGGCATGTATCCCAACACGGAGGTCTCGCCGGTGGACTTAGACCGCCTGCCCAATTTAGAGGGGGTCTTTGACCTCATCTATAACCCCGCCCGCACCCGGCTGCTCCTCCAGGCGGAGGAGCGGGGCCTGTGCCGGGCCAACGGCCTGGGGATGCTGGTGGCCCAGGCCAAGGCGGCGGCGGAGCGCTTTTTGGACGCCCCCATCCCCGACGGCCAGGTGGAGGAGATCACCGCCCAGATGGAGCGGGAGACCCAGAACCTGCTGCTGATCGGGATGCCCGGCTGCGGCAAGACCACCGTGGGCCGGGTCCTGGCCCAGCGGCTGGGCCGCACCCTGGTGGACACCGACGCCCTGGTGGTCCAGGCGGCGGGCTGCCCCATCCCAGAGCTGTTCGCCCGGGAGGGGGAGGAGGCCTTCCGCGCCCTGGAACACCAGGCCCTGTGCCAGGCGGGCCGGGCCTCCGGCACCGTCATCGCCACCGGGGGCGGCATCGTCACCCGGCGGGAGAACTGGGCCCCCATGCGGGAGAACTCCACCGTCATCTTCCTGCGGCGGCCCCTGGACCAGCTGCCCCTGGACGGGCGGCCCGTGTCCCAGGCCAATCCCCTGGAGGAGTTGTATGAAAAGCGCCTGCCCCTGTACGAAAAGGCCGCCGACCTGACGGTGGACAACGACCAGGTGGACCGGGCAGTGGACGAGATCATAAGGAGGCTGAAGCTATGAAGCTGCTGGTGCTGAACGGACCCAACCTGAACATGCTGGGCATCCGGGAGCCGAACATCTATGGCAAAGAGAGCTATCCCCAGCTGGTGAAGCTGGTGGAGGACACCTGCCGACAACTTGGCGTGGAGGTGGAGGTCTATCAGTCCAACCACGAGGGGGACCTGGTGGACAAGATCCAGGCGGCCTATGGGGCCAAGGACGCCATCGTCATCAACCCCGCCGCCTATACCCACACCAGCGTGGCCATTCTAGACGCGCTGAAGGCGGTGGCTTTGCCTGCGGTGGAGGTCCACCTGTCCGACGTGAAGAGCCGGGACGACTTCCGCCAGATCTCCTATGCCCGCCTGGCCTGCGAGAAGACCATCATGGGCCTGGGCTTTCAGGGCTATGTGGAGGCCATCCGGTATCTGGTGGACAAATATCAGAAGTAACATACAGAACCCACAGCAGAGGGCGGGAGATTTTCCACCCTCTGCTGCTTTTTGTGGAAAAACGAAGCGATAACGGGGCGTAAATCGTGTAATGCGCCATTTTCTTTTTGTAAAATGCGTGTTAAACTAGACGCCATCTAAACCAAGCGTTCAAGTATTGTACGAAGGAGGCGGCCCGGGTGGGCAGCAGAAGCGATTTTTCCAAGGGGAGCATCTCCAAAAATATTTTGTCCCTGGCCCTGCCCATGACGGCGGCCCAACTGGTGAACGTGCTGTACAGCGTGGTGGACCGCATCTATCTGGGCCGCCTGCCGGGCAGCAGCCATCTGGCCCTCACCGGTTTAGGCGTGACCATCCCCATCGTGTCCATCATCATGGGCTTTGCCAACCTGTGCGGCACCGGGGGCGGGCCCATCTTCTCCATCTGCCGGGGCCAGGGGGACCGGGAGGAGGCCGAGGGGGTGATGGGCAACTCCTTCTCCCTGCTGCTCATTTTAGGGGCGGCCTGCACCGCCTTTTTCCTGGCCTTTAAGCGGCCCATTCTCTATTTGTTCGGAGCCAGCGACGCTACCTTCCCCTATGCCGATGACTACATGACCATCTATCTCATGGGCACCCTGTTTGTGATGATAAGCCTCGGCATGAACCCCTTCGTCAACGCCCAGGGATTTGGCTCGGTGGGTATGATGACGGTGGTGCTGGGGGCGGCGGTGAACATCGTCCTGGACCCCATCTTCATCTTCCTGCTGAACATGGGGGTGAAGGGGGCGGCCCTGGCCACCGTCATCTCCCAGGCCATCTCGGCGGCCTGGGTGCTGAAATTCCTCACCGGGCGGCGGGCGCTGCTCACCCTAAAGCTGAGATATTTCCCCCTCCAGGCCCGGCGGGTCAAGCGCATCGTGGCCCTTGGCCTGTCCGGCTTCTTTATGAACATGACCAACAGTTTGGTGCAGATCGTGTGCAACGCCACCCTCCAGAGCTATGGCGGGGACCTGTACGTGGGCGTGATGACCATCATCAACTCCCTGCGGGAGGTGTTCTTCATGCCTGTCCACGGTCTGAGCAACGGCGCCCAGCCGGTGATGGGCTTTAACTACGGCGCGGGGCTGTACAGCCGGGTGCGCAAGTCCATCCGGTTCAGCTGCGGGCTGACGGTGGCCTATGCCGCCGCCTTCTGGGCTGCGGCCATGCTCCTGCCTGAGCTGATGATCCGGGTGTTCAACAGCGAGCCGGAGGTCATCGCCGCCGGTGTGCCCGCTCTGCGGGTCTATTTCGCCCTGTTCATCCCCATGTCCCTGCAATCGGCGGGGCAGTCGGTGTTCGTGGCCCTGGGCCGGTCCAAGCAGGCGGTGTTCTTCTCCCTGCTGCGCAAGGCCATCATCAACGCCCCCCTCACCGTGATCCTGCCCATCTGGATGGACACCATGGGCGTGTTCTATGCCGAGGCGGCCTCGCAGCTCATCGGCGGCCTGGCCTGCTTCGCCACCATGTACTTCACCCTCTACCGCCCCCTGGGACGGCTGAAAGACGGAGAAGCCCTGCCAGAGCATCTGTGATTTCGACGAAACCCCTGGCCTTTGCCAGCCGGGGGTTTCGGTTTGTGTGGAAAAATCCTTCCCCGGCTTGCGTATTGACGGGGGATGTGCTAAAATGTTCAGCTAGCATATAGTGTATCATGCGATAAGTGTGCCGAAAAGGAAAAACGAGGTGCTGTTGAATATGAAGATCGTGGTACTGGCCGGGGGACTCAGCCCGGAACGCAATGTATCCCTGTCCTCCGGCGCGCTGGTGTGCCAGGCGCTGCGGGACCGGGGCCACCAGGTGGCGCTGGTCGATCTGTTTTTTGGATTGGATGACTGGGACAAGGAGCCGGAGGCCCTGTATGGCGCTCCCATCCCGGAGGAATTTCTCCATGTGAGCCGCCAGGCCCCCGACCTGGACCAGGTGCGCGCCAGCCGCAAGACCCAAAGCCCCTCCGCCATCGGGCCCGGGGTGCTGGACCTGTGCGCCGGGGCGGACGTGGTCTATCTGGCCCTCCACGGGGCCTGCGGCGAGGATGGCCGCATCCAGGCTGCCCTGGACCTGCTAGGCGTGCCCTACACCGGCTCGGGCTATCTGGGCTCGGCCATCGCCATGGACAAGGACATGACCAAGCAGCTGGTGGCCGGCAAAGTGACCACCCCCAAGTGGCAGACCGTGACGGTGACGGAGGAGAATGTGGACGCCCTGACGGCTGAAACCCAGCTGCCCGTGGTGGTAAAGCCCATCGCCAGCGGCTCGTCCATCGGCGTGTTCATCGCCAAGAGCCGCCAGGAGTTGCGCCACGCCCTGACGGAGAGCGTTCGCCTGGGCGGACGCACGGTGCTGGAGCAGTATATCCAGGGCCGGGAGATCCAGGTGGCCGTGTTGGACGGTAAGGCCCTGCCCTCCATCGAGATCATCCCCAAGCAGGGCTTTTATGACTATGAGAACAAGTATCAGCCCGGTGCGGCCCTGGATGTCTGCCCTGCGGAGATCCCCCGGGAGTGGGAGGAGAAGATCGGCCAGGCGGCCCTCACCGTGTTCCAGACGGTGGGGCTGGCGGTATACTCCCGGGCGGACTTTATCGTCACCGAGGACGGCACCCCCTATTTCCTGGAGATCAACACCCTGCCCGGCATGACCCCCACCAGTCTGGTGCCCCAGGAGGCCGCCGCAGTGGGCATCGACTATGGCCAGCTGTGCGAGATCGTCATCCAGAAGTCCCTGGAAGCCAGAAAGAAGGGGGAGTAACACCCGTGGAAGAGATCACTTTGGGCCAGCTGCTTCAGGCCGTGAACGGAACTCTGCTGGGCCCCTTTCAGAATCCCTCCGCCATCATTCAAAAGGTGGACACGGACAGCCGGAACATGCACCCCGGCTCCCTGTTCATCCCCCTGGTGGGGGACCGGTTCGACGGCCACGCCTATATCAACGCCGCCCTGGAGAGCGGCGCAGTGGGCTGTCTCACCGCCCGGGAGCGGGAGAGCTATCGGGAGGATAAGTTCTATGTGAAGGTGGCCAACACCCAGCGAGCCCTGCGGGACCTGGCCGCCTGGTATAAATCCCGGTTCGACATCCCCTTTGTGGCCGTCACCGGCAGCGTGGGCAAGACCACAGCCAAGGACATGATCGCTGCCGTGCTGGGCACCCGGTTCCGGGTGCTGAAGACCGAGGGGAACTTCAACAACAACATCGGTCTGCCCCTGACCATCCTGCGCCTGGACCGCACCGTGCAGGTGTGCGTGCTGGAGATGGGCATGGACCGCCCGGGCGAGATCGACTATCTGGCCGACATCGTCCGGCCCAACGTGGGCGTGATCACCAACATCGGCGACGCCCACATCGAGCGGCTGGGCAGCCGGGAGAACATCTTCAAGGCCAAGTGCGAGCTGCTGCCCCATATTCAGAAGGACGGTCTGCTGGTGCTCAACGGGGACGACCCCATGCTGGCTTCTCTGCGGGGCCACACCCCCGTGAAGACCGTGTTCTGCGGCCAGGGGGAGGGCCTGGACTACCGCGCCCAGACCGTGGGCGGCGACGGGGAGAGCCACATCCTCTGCCGCCTGACCACCCCCAACATGGACCGCCAGGTGCGCATTCCCGCCCTGGGGGAGCACATGATCTATCCCGCCCTTACCGCCTCGGCCATCGGGGAGTTCTTCGGCCTGACCGCCGACGAGATCCAGCAGGGGCTGACCCGGTTCGTCCCCACCCGGATGCGCATGAACATCCTCCGCCGGGACGGGCAGATCACCATTCTGGATGACACCTATAACGCCAATCCCCAGTCCATGCGGGCGGCCATCAGCGTGCTGGCCGACAGTCACAGCACCTGGAAGGCCGCCGTGCTGGGCGACATGCTGGAGCTGGGGCCCTTCGCCCCCGCCCTGCACACCGAGGTGGGCGAGTGCCTGGGCCGGGAGAAGATCGACTGTCTCATCGCCGTGGGGGAGATGTCCGCCTATATCGCCCAGGGCGCCCAGGACTCCGGCGTGCCCCAGGTCCACCACTGCCCGGACAAGGAGGGGGCCAAGGCCCTGCTGGAGCAGATCATCCGCCCGGACAGCACCATCCTGGTAAAGGCCTCCCGGGGGATGCAGATGGAGGAACTGACCGCCTTCCTGATGGAGCACACCACCCCGGCCAAGAATTAAAGACTGCCGCGTAAGGGCCGATGTCCGCATCGGCCCTTACGATGGTTATGATGCGAGGACGCTATGATCGACATTTCCGTGACCAACCTGGTGAAGGAATTCGAGGTTGGCAGTAAAATTTTAGACGGGCTCACCTTTCAGGTGGACTCAGGGGAACGGGTCGGATTGCTGGGGCCGAATGGCTGCGGCAAGACGACCCTGCTGCGCATTCTCACCGGCGTGATGGACTATGACGAGGGAGAGGTGGTCATCGCCCCGGGCAAGCGGGTGGGCCTGATCTCTCAAATTCCCGTCTATCCCGCGGGCTATACCGTGGAGGACGTGCTGGACGACGCCTTTGCCGATCTCCACGCCATGGAGCGGGAGATGACCCAGCTGGCCGAGACCATGGGCCAGGGGGAGGACCAGGCCGCCATGGCCCGGTATGACAAGCTCACCGCCGCATTCCAGGCCGGGGGCGGCTATGAGATGGACACCAACAAGAACAAGGTGTGCAACGGCCTGTCCATCTCCGCCCAGATGCGCCAGCGGCCCTTTGACAAGCTGTCCGGCGGGGAGAAGACCCGGGTGAACCTGGGCCGCCTGATCTTAGAGGACACGGACATCCTGCTGCTGGACGAGCCGACGAACCACCTGGACCTGCGGGCCACCGAGTGGCTGGAGGAGTATCTGGAGAAGTTCAAGGGCACCGTGCTCACCGTGTCCCATGACCGCTACTTCCTGGACAAGGTGGTGGACCGGGTCATCGAGATCCAGGAGGGCAAGGCGGAGTTCTATTCCGGCAACTACAGCTTTTACGCCGTGGAGAAGGAGCACCGCTTTGAGGAGCGCCAGCGCCAGTATGAGAAGGAGCAGGCCAAGATCCAGCAGCTGGAGAAGGCCGCCGAGCAGCTGCGCACCTGGGCCTATTCCGGCATGGACAAGACCTTCAAACGGGCCCAGTCCATGGAAAAGCGCATCGAGCGGATGCGGGTGACCGACCGGCCCAAGAAGGCCCGGAAGATGGAGGTCCGCTTTGGGGAGCGGGAGTTCCGGGGGGACGAGGTGCTGACCATCAAGCACCTGAAAAAGTCCTTCGGCAGCCGCACCCTGTTTGACGACGTGAATCTGGAGGTGGCCGGGGGCGAGCGCATCGCCCTGCTGGGGGACAACGGCACGGGCAAGTCCACCCTCATCAAGATCCTGATGGGGGAGGAGAGCCCCGATGAGGGCAAGCTGCGCCTGGGTCCCACGGTGAAGATCGGCTATCTGCCCCAGATCATCCACTTTGACCACCCGGAGCGCAGTCTGGTGGACACCATGATCTATGACCTGGACTGCACGGCCCAGACCGCCCGGAACCGCCTGGCCGCCTTTCAGTTCAAGGGGGAGGACGTGTTCAAGCCCGTGTCCGCCCTGTCCGGCGGCGAGCAGTCCCGCCTGCGGCTGTGCATGCTCATGGACGCCAAGATCAATCTGTTGATTTTGGACGAGCCCACCAACCACCTGGACATCCAGAGCCGGGAGTGGATCGAGGAGGCGGTGGAGGAGTATGAGGGCAACCTGCTCTTCGTCTCCCATGACCGCTATTTCATCGACCGCTTCGCCACCCGCATCTGGATGCTGGAGGGCGGACACATTACCGACTTTAAGGGCACCTATCAGGAGTATCTGGCCATGCGCCAGCGGCAGAAGAACCAGAGCCAGCCCGCCGCCCAGGTCCAGGCCCAGACCCCTAAGGAGAAAAAAGAGAAGCCCAAGCGCCCCGGCGGCACTAAGAATCTGGAGAAGGAGGTGGCCGCCGCCGAGCGGGCCGTGGCCAAGGCGGAGGAGCGGATGTTCGACCTGACCCAGGAGATGGAGGCCGCCGCCGCCGATTATCTAAAGCTCCAGGACCTGTATGAACAGAAGGAGGCCCTGGAGGAGGAAATTCTGAAGCTCTATGGCAAGTGGGAGGACCTGTCCGCCCAGCTGGAGGAGGCGAGAGGATGAGCAGACCCAAGATCGAGGTGGCCAGCTATAAGGGCCGCCGACGTCCCCTGTGGCTTCAGATCCTGCTGGGGCTGATTTTGGCGGGGGCGCTGGCCTTTGCCGTGCTGCTGGGGGTGGTGCTCTCCGGGGCACACGCTTCGGTCAGCGGCGATCCCCAGGTGATGATCGTCCTGGGCTGCCAGGTCAAGCCCTGGGGCCCGTCGGTGCTGCTCCAGGACCGGCTGGACACGGCCCTGGCCTATTTACAGGACCACCCGGACATGACGGTGGTGGCCTGCGGCGGCCAGGGGGCCGACGAGCCGGAGAGCGAGGCCCGGGCCATCGCCGACTATCTCACGGAGAACGGCGTGAGCAAACGGAATATTTTCCTGGACGAGGACTCCCACAACACCCACCAGAATTTAGAGAACGCCGCTAAGCTGCTCTCAGAGGAGAATATGGACCCGGCCCAGACCCAGGTGGTGGTGGTGTCCAACGGCTTCCACCTCACCCGGGCCAGAATGCTGGCCCAGCGGTGCGGGTTTGACGAGGTGTCCACCCTGGCCGCCCCGGAGAGCCATCTGCCCTCCCGCCTGAAAATGTACCTGCGGGAGCCGTTGGCGCTGGTGAAGTCGTTTATGGTGGACCGGTAAGGGACGGCCCTCTCCGCCCAGTGTACCCACTGGGCACCTCCCCCACAGGGGGAGGCAAGGGGTGCATGACTGGAGACATGATCTTGGCTCCCCCTGTGGGGGAGCTGGCACGGCGCAGCCGTGACTGAGAGGGCGGGCGGCTGATAGCCGCCACTACAGGGTATCATGTGACCCATACTGACTAAAGGAGGCGCAGCTATGCTGGACAAACTCATTGCCATCGAGGCGAAATACAGCCAGATCGAGGCCCGGCTGGCCGCGCCGGAGACCTATGACGACCCGGCCCAGGTGGCCCGGCTGAACAAGGAGCAGGCGGAGCTTGCCCCCCTGGTGGAGACCTTCCGCACCTATCAGCAGGCGCTGGAGGCCCGGAACCAGGCCCATGCGCTGCTGGGCGACCCGGAGATGCGGGAGCTGGCCCAGGAGGAATATGACCAGGCCCTGAAGGACATCCCCCGGCTGGAGCGGGAAATTCAAATTCTGCTGCTGCCCAAGGACCCCAACGACCACAAGAACGTCATTGTGGAGATCCGGGCCGGGGTAGGGGGGGAGGAGGCGGCCCTGTTCGCCCACTCCCTCTATCGCATGTATGCCATGTACGCCGAGCGCCGGGGCTGGCGGGCGGAGGTGGACTCCGTCAGCGAGACCGAGCTTGGGGGCGTGAAAGAGATCTCCTTCACCATCGAGGGGGAGGGGGCCTTCTCCCGGCTGAAATATGAGAGCGGCGTCCACCGGGTCCAGCGGGTGCCCGAGACCGAGTCCGGCGGGCGGGTCCACACCTCCACCGTCACCGTGGCCGTGCTGCCCGAGATGGAGACGGCGGACGTGCGATTGGACATGGCGGATATCGAGATGCAGGTGTTCCGCTCCAGCGGCGCGGGGGGCCAGCACGTGAACAAGACCTCCTCCGCCGTGCGGCTGATCCACCGGCCCACGGGCACGGTGGTGGAGTGCCAGCAGGAGCGCAGCCAGTTCCAGAACCGGGACAAGGCCATGCGCATCCTGGCCTCTCGCCTATACGAGGCGGAGCAGGAGAAGATATCCTCGGAGTACACCGCCCAGCGCCGCAGTCAGATCGGCTCCGGGATGCGAAACGAGCGCATCCGCACCTATAACTTTCCCCAGGGCCGGGTGACGGACCACCGCATCGGCCTGACGCTATATAAAATAGACAGCATCATGAACGGCGACCTGAACGAGCTGATGGACGCCCTGGCCGCCGCCGATCAGGCCCAGCGGCTGAACGAACAGACTTGAGCAAAAAAACCAAAGGAGTTGGAACCCATGGACATCTATATTCACTACACGCAGCTGCCCCAGGACAAGGAACTGGCCGATATCGTCGGCGAACTGAACGAAGTGCTGGAGGAGGGTGGACGCGTGTGCGGCGGCGAGCAGGGCCGCATCGACCTGGACCTGGAGGACGAAAAGGTGAACCCCAAGTTCGCCCAGATCGCTGTGAAGGCCTATCTCCAGCGCGCCGCCTTTGACCCCACCACCAAGATCGAGATCGGCGGCATGGAGATCGGCATCTACGAATAAGCGGAGGCGCGGCATGTATCAGAATGTGATCTTTGATCTGGACGGCACTCTGCTGAACACCATTGACGACCTGGCCGACGCGGGCAACTGGGTGTGCGCCCAGCGGGGCTGGCCGGAGCACACCGTGGAGGAATATAAGCGCATGGTGGGCAACGGCATCCCCAAGCTGGTGGAGCGCTTTGCCCCGGAGCAGGCCCGGGACCAGGCCACCCTGAAAGAGGCCCTGGCCCAGTTCTCTGCCCGGTACGACGCCCATAAGGAGGACAAGACCGCCGCCTATCCCGGTATGGTGGATCTCATCGCCCGGCTGAAGGCTGCGGGGGTGAACATGGCTGTGCTGACTAACAAAGCAGACCCCATGGCCCACCCGGTGGTAAATGCCTATTATCCGGGGCTGTTCCCCACAGTGCAGGGGGCCCTGCCCGGAATGCCCACCAAGCCCGACCCCACTCTGCTGCATAAGCTGATGGAGCGCATGAACGCCACCAGGGAGAACACCCTGTTCGTGGGGGACAGCAACGTGGACATCCGCACCGCCAAAAACGGCGGTCTTACCGGCTGCGGCGTGCTGTGGGGCTTCCGCTCCCGACAGGAGCTGGCGACCGAGGGGGCGGACGTGCTGGTCCAGACCCCGGAGGAGCTGGAGCGGGTCATTTTAGGGCAATGAGCAAAAAGCGTAGTCCTTTCCATAAGAAAACGAGGTCCTCACATTGAAAACAGAGCTTTTAACGGAACACGACGTCCACCGGGCGGCGGAGCTTCTCCGCAGCGGCGGTTTAGTCGGCATCCCCACGGAGACGGTGTATGGCCTGGGGGCCAACGGGTTTGACCCGGAGGCGGTGGCCAACATCTTCCGGGCCAAGGGCCGCCCCCAGGACAATCCCCTGATCCTCCACATCCCGGAGCCGGGCTGGCTGGAGCGCTGCTGCCAGGACATCCCGGCGGCGGCCTGGACCCTGGCCGAGCGCTTTTGGCCCGGCCCCATGACCATGATCCTGCCCCGCAAGCCTCTGGTCCCCGACGTGGTCACGGCGGGGCTGGACACGGTGGGGATGCGCTGCCCGGCCCACCCCCTGTGCCGGGCCATCATTGCGGCGGCGGATGTGCCCATTGCGGCCCCCTCGGGGAATACCTCCGGCCGGCCCAGCCCCACCACGGCGGGGCATATGCTGGAGGACATGGACGGGAAGATCGACGCCATTGTGGACGGCGGCCCCTGCGCCGTGGGGGTGGAGTCCACCATCATCGACCTGACCTGCACGCCCCCGCGCCTCCTCCGCCCCGGCGGGGTGACCCTGGAGCAGCTGCGGGACGCCCTGGGCCAGGTGGAGGTGGACCCCGCCGTCACCCGGCTGATGTGGGCGGGGGAGCAGCCCAAGGCCCCCGGCATGAAATACCGCCACTATGCCCCCAAGGCCCCCGTGACCGTGGTGGCCGGGGAGCCCAAAAAAGCGGCAGAGTACATCGCCGCCCACGCCGCCCCGGAGGACGGGGTCATCTGCTTTGACGAGTTCAAGGACCTGTTCACGAAGGGGCACCAGACCCGGCCCGTCATGGACCTGGGCCCCGCCGGGGACAAGGGGGAGCAGGCCCGGCATATCTTCGATGCCCTGCGGGCCTTTGACCACACCGCCGTCACCGCCATCTGGGCCCAGTGCCCCGACACCGACGGCATCGGCCTGGCCATCGCCAACCGCCTGAACAAGGCGGCGGGCTTTCACATCATCCGGGTATGAAAAATGCCTTTCCCTGACGGGAAAGGCATTGGGGATGAAAACGGAGGATTTATCATGATCGTCATCGGCATCACCGGCCCCACAGGGGCGGGAAAGACCACGGCGCTGAACCAGCTGGAGGCCCTGGGGGGCTGCGTGCTGGACGCGGACGCGGTGTATCATCAGCTTTTGGAGGAGGACGGCGGCCTGCGCCATGCGTTAGAGGGCCGGTTCGGCCCTCTCACCGGGGCGGACGGGCGCTTTGACCGGAAGAAGCTGGGCGGGGTGGTCTTTCACGACCAGGCCGCCATGGCCGATTTGAACGCCATCGCCGCCCCCTATATTGACCGGGCGCTGAAGACCCGGCTGGCGGCGGAGCAAGAGGGCCGCCCGGCAGCGGCCATCGACGCCATCCGCCTGATCGAAAGCGGCCTGGCCGAGCTGTGCGACGCCACCCTGGCTGTCACCGCTCCGGCGGAGGTGCGGGTGGGCCGCATCATGGCCCGGGAGGGCATCCCGGAGGAGTACGCCCGTGCCCGGGTGGCCGCCCAGCAGAGCGACGCATTTTATCGGGACGCCTGCGGGTATACTTTAGTCAACGACTGCGCCACGGCGGAGGAGTTCGGGGCCAAGGCCCGGGCCCTGCTGGAGCGCATCTTACAGGAACACAAGGGCCGGTAAGCGGCCCGGGAACAGAAACGAAACTTGAATAAGGAGGAGTTTCATTATGGACGAGAACAAGGAGACCAGCCGGGGCGAGGCCCTGCGCAAGACCCTGGCCTATCAGAAGAAGAACGGCTATGACCGTCTGGCCCCCGGCGAGCTGGAGGCCATGGACGCCTATTGCGAGGGCTATAAGCAGTTTTTGGACAACGGAAAGACGGAGCGGGAGTGCGTGGAGCGCACCGTGTCCATGGCCCAGGCCGCGGGCTTCAAGCCCTTTGTCCGGGGCATGGCGGTAAAGCCCGGGGACAAGTTCTATCAGGTGAACCGGGGCAAGGCCATCATGCTGGCGGTCATTGGCCGCCGGGGTTTGGCCGAGGGCGTGAACATCGGCGCGGCCCACATCGACTCCCCCCGCCTGGACTTAAAGCAGAACCCCCTCTATGAGAGCGACGAGCTGGCGTTCCTGAAGACCCACTACTATGGCGGCATCCGCAAGTATCAGTGGGTGACCATCCCCCTGGAGCTCCACGGCGTGGTGGCCCTGAAGAGCGGCCAGACCATCCGGGTATCCATCGGCAACGGGGAGGGGGACCCCCAGTTCACCATCGACGACCTGCTGCCCCACCTGGGGGCCGAGCAGTCCCGCAAGCCCCTGGGGGAGGCCATCCCCGCTGAGAGCCTGAATCTGCTGGTGGGCAGCCGCCCCCTGGCCGACGACGAGGGCAGCGACCGGGTGAAGATCGCCGTTCTGGAGCTGCTGAACCGGAAGTATGGCATCGTGGAGGAGGACTTCATCTCCGCCGAGCTGTGCGCCGTGCCCGCCTTCTCCGCCGTGGACATCGGCTTTGACCGCTCCCTCATCGGCTCCTATGGCCACGATGACCGGGTGTGCGCCTATGCCGCCCTGGCCGCCCTGCTCCAGCTGGGCACCCCGGAGCGCACCGCCGTGTGTATGCTGGCCGACAAGGAGGAGATCGGCTCTGAGGGCGTGTCCGGCATGAAGTCCGCCGCCTTCGACACCTTTATGGAGGACCTGTGCGCCGGGCAGAACGTGCCCCTGCGGGCCTGCTATGAGAAGTCCTTCTGTCTGTCCGCCGACGTGACGGCGGCCTATGACCCCAACTTTGCCGAGGTGTATGAAAAGCGCAACAGCGCCATGGTGAACTATGGCATGGGCCTGTGCAAGTACACCGGGGCCCGGGGCAAGTCCGGGGCCAGCGACGCCTCCGCCGAGCTGGTGGCCTATATCCGGGCCACCCTGGATAACGCCGGTGTGGTGTGGCAGATGGCCGAGCTTGGCAAGGTGGACGCCGGCGGCGGCGGCACCGTGGCCGTCTATATGGCCGAGCGGAACATCGACACCCTGGACGCCGGCGTGCCCGTGCTGTCCATGCACGCCCCCTTAGAGACGGAGGGCAA
>ERZ856578.2670-NODE-2670-length-28749-cov-4.694022_pt1 | contig 28749 bp, 30 predicted proteins | sample MGYA00514384_ERZ856578 | MGnify/ENA primary metagenome ERZ856578 (study PRJEB29103, sample SAMN06111958) | human gut metagenome | biome: human gut; feature: ankylosing spondylitis patient; material: healthy_person | host: Homo sapiens | place: China:Hangzhou... | reverse complement strand
AGATCGTGCGAACGGCGCAGACGGCGCGCTTCCTGCAGGTTCCGGTGAGAATGTGCAGACAGGAGAGCCGACTGCAGCGCCTGCACCTGCAGAGAACGAAAACGAGCAGACAGAGGATGAAAACGCGCAAGACGCACAGCAGAATACAGAAACAAGCGACGACACGAAAGCTGACGTTAAAAAAGAAACCAAGACGAAACAAGTATCCAAATACCAAAAAGGACTTGCTGCTTACATTCGCAGTAAGAATCCGAAACTCAGCAAGAGCTGGTCGACCAAGCTGGCGGGCTATTTCATCAAATCGGGCAAAAAAAACAAGATCGACCCGAAGGTCTTGATGGCGCTGGCGCAGCGCGAAAGCAATTTCCGCGCCAAGGCAAGCAGCAAATACGGCTACAAGGGCATGATGCAGTGCACTTCGTCCTTTGCCAAAGCCTATGGATACAAGGCGAGGGATCTGTATCAGGCGGATGTCAGCATTGAGATCGCAGCCAGATATTTGCGTTCGATGAAAAACAAGCATGAGACCTACAGCAAAGCGATTGCCTGTTATGTCTGCGGCAGCGGTGCAGTTGCCAAGGGGATACACTCTCGCGAGCCGGGCAGGTCAGTTATGAAAACACGAAGCAAGATCCAGACCTTCCTGGAAGATAAGAATTACGTATAAAGTACGTATCAAGGACAGTCCGAAAGAAAGTACAACGGGAAAACACATATGATATTTGAAGAAAAGACCCTAAAAAGTGAAAGAATTTATGAAGGCACGATCCTCAATCTTCGCAGAGATGAGGTGACAGTGCTGCATGGAACCTCCTATCGGGAAATCGTTGAGCATAACGGCGGCGCAGTACTGGCGGCGCTCACCGACGAAGGCAAAATGGTGATGGTCAGACAGTTCCGCAAACCCGCAGAGCGTGTGATGCTCGAAGTGCCTGCAGGCAAAATCGATCCGGGTGAGAAACCGGAGGAAACGGCAAAGCGCGAACTGGCAGAGGAAACGGGCTATCGCGCCCGCCATGTGCAGTATCTGACGGAATTTTATCCGTCAGTTGGGTACGCGGAAGAGGTTTTATACCTTTACCTTTGTACCGGCTTGACGCCTGGCGAAACCAACTTCGATGAAAACGAAGCCATCGATATCGAAGCATATCCGGTCGAAGTGCTGCATCATATGGTGATGCGCGGGGAAATCCACGACGCAAAGACCATCATCGCGATCCTGATGGTACGAGAGCTTATGGCAGAAGGAAAGCTTCAGGTAAAAAAGAAATAAGGTAGAGGCACAGTCCGCATAGACAGACGAGCGTATAGCGGCGAAGCATACTTTTGTCCGGCTTCTGTCTGTTCCCTATGCGGATTTTGTGTGCTCGACAATTCGTGTTCCACTGCAGTGCTGTTTCAGCGGCATATGCGCATAAGAGACACAGCAGCGGCAGCTGTATCAACTTTCCAAAAAACAGCGTGAGAGCGATTTGCCGGATTCCGGCAAGGCCGAGTGTCTCAAACGTCATGGAGGCGGTGAAGCCTAAGCTGAATCCCTTTGCGAAAATGAGCGGTGGAAAACAAAGCAAAAGAGGCGGTACGAAAGGAGCAACCAGAAGAAGAACGGCAATGGTAATCGCTTTTAGACATATTTGACGCAGGAAATACGGAAATACATTGAGCATTTCCTGCGGTGTAGTCAAGAAGATGTTTAGCGTTTCTGCAAGAGACGCTTTTCCTGCGCCATATAGGAAGACTTCAAAAAAGGAGCCGCTTGCGATACCCACAGCAAGCAGGAACAAAAAGATAAAAAAACATTGTAATGTGCGCCGCATAAACTTTCTCTCCTCGTGGGGCTTTCTTTACGTTCGAAGCCTTGTATATGATATTGTATGCGGAGGCGTGCGAAGACTTTCCTAAAAATAAAACATGCAGTCTGCGGCCAAGCGGCTGCGCTTTGAGAATTTCCAAAACAGCCGTGATTTCTCTTTTTTCCGTATCATTCTATTTTACAAAATATTGCACGAAGCTATCGTAGAAAGGAGACAAGGACTCGAAAGAGTCAAAGCATCTATGCTGAAAGAACTATTTGACATTTATTTTACTTCACTGAAGGTTGGTGCCATGACCTTCGGCGGGGGCTATGCCATGCTTCCGATTTTGCAGAAAGAAGTGGTTGAAAAAAAGGCTTGGAACACAGAAGAAGAAATTTTGGACTACTACGCGCTGGCACAATGCCTGCCGGGCATCATCATGGTAAATACCCTTGGATTCGTCGGACAGAAGCGGAAAGGTACCGTTGGTGCAATCGTTAGCGGATTGGGTGCAATCACGCCGCCGCTGATTATCATTACGATCATTGCAGCGCTTTTGACTGCTTTCGCGGATGTCGCTGCGGTTCAGAACGCATTTGCGGGCATTCGCGTATGCGTTTGCGTACTGATTTTTAATTCGATTCTGAAGCTTTGGAAAAGCTCTATGGTAGATAAAAAATGCCTGGCGATTTTCCTGCTTGTTGCAGTAGGGTCGTATTTTATAGATATAAGCCCGATTCTTTTTGTGGTGGGTTCCGGTATTTTAGGAATCCTCATTCAGATTGCAGGAAGGAGGAAAGCAAAATGATATTACTTCGCCTGTTTTTTGAATTCTTCAAAATTGGATTGTTTTCTGTTGGCGGCGGAATGGCGACTTTACCATTCTTATATGATATGGCAGATAAGACCGGTTGGTTTGATTACGCGCAGATCGCAGATATGCTTGCGGTTTCTGAATCCACGCCGGGTCCGATCGGAATCAACATGGCTACTTATGTCGGCTATACAACTGCAGGCATTCCGGGCGCGCTGGTAGCGAGTGTTGGGATTATCGTTCCCGGCATTGCGCTGGTTTTGCTCATCACTGCGATCTTAGATAAATTTCGCAATAATATCTATGTGGAAGGCGCGTTTTACGGATTACGTCCTGCTTCTGTGGGGTTGATTACAGCAGCCGGCGTCCTAGTTGTAAAAATATCTCTCTTAAACGTAGACTTATTTCATCAGACAAATGCCGTAGCCGATTTGTTTCAGTGGAAGGCTGTCGCCCTTGCGGCGCTGCTGTTGGTGCTGACGCGGTATATAAAGAAGACAAAGGGACTTCACCCGGTATATTTTATTGTTTTCTCCGCGGTCATCGGCATCCTTTTTGGATTTGCTGGCGTATAGTGTGAATGATAAATCCGACTTTTATTTGAGGAAAACTCAGACAGAAGCCGGATTTACTTTTGTATAGAAGGAATTATATGGAAAGAAATGAAAAAATACTTTTTCCCATTGAAATTTTTGGACAGGGGTATTATACTTGAATAGCTTAGATGCAAAGGAGAAAAGGAAAAGAAGGGAAACCAAGGATGATTTTGGAAACATATGCCGCGTATTTAACAACTGAAAAGAAAATGACAGAAAATACAAGGCAGGCATATCTGCGTGACCTGAAGCATTTTACAACCTTTGCGGCAGCCAGGGGCATCACAGATCCGGCGGACGTCAGCAGTACGGATGTGCTGGCTTATCTGATGGAGCTCAAGACCGGCGGACGTTCCAAGTCGACGGTCAACCGCAAGCTGGCATCGCTAAGGACCTATTATCAATATCTGCTGCGCATCCATGCAATCGCGGAGAACCCGACGGAAGCGATCAAATCACCGCGTGTCGAGAAAAAAGAGATTCAATATCTGATGCCGGAGGAGATCGAGCAGCTTTTAGAGCTGCCGGACGATACGACCAAGGGCAAGCGTGACCGCGCGATTCTGGAGCTGTTGTACGCGACAGGTATTCGCGCCAGCGAGCTGATTGAAATGCAGCTGGATGACATTAACGTACGCATGGGTTTCGTCAAATGCGCCGGAACGCATGGCAGCGCGCGCATCATTCCCATCGGCAGACCCTGCAGACGGGCGATGGATACCTACATAGCCGAAGTCAGAGCGTTGCTGTTAAAAGGGCAGGAGAGCGAAATGCTGTTCCTGAATTATGCTGGAAAGCCGTTTACCCGACAGGGCCTTTGGAAGATCCTGAAGGAATACGGTGAGACAGCGGGCTTCGACATTCCGTTGACCCCGCAGGTCATCCGCAATTCGTTTGCGGTGCACATGCTGCAGAACGGTGCAGATGTCAAGTCGCTGCAGGAGCTCATGGGGCATGAGGATATTTCGGCAACACAGGCGTACTTAGCGGTGGTCAAAAATCGGATCAAAGACGTTTACGACAAAACGCATCCGCGCGCATAAATCAATACAGCTGTTTGCATTTTCGGAGAAGCGGTTCATGTAAACAGTTTCTGAGGAATGAACCCGCGGGCTGAGCAAAGAGCGGCTTGTCCTGCGGTTCAGAATATATTATTATTACAAAAGCGTTGCACCCGCACAGGCGGGGCAACAGCGGAAAAGGAGTTTTTGAAATGGAAAAAAATCTTAGCTCACGCACGCAACAGATGGTACAATTGGCTATACTTGTTGCAATCATGTTGATCTTCGCGTACACGCCACTCGGCTATTTGAAAGTCGGCGCTATCGAAATCACCTTCATGGTGCTTCCGGTTGCAATCGGTGCGATTCTTTTGGGACCGGTATGCGGAGCGATTCTCGGTGGACTCTTCGGACTGACCAGCTTCATTCAATGCTTTGGAGCTTCACCGTTCGGTGCGCTGCTTCTGAGCTTGAATCCGATCGCCACATTTATCACCTGTATGGTACCGCGTATCTTATGCGGCTGGCTTTCCGGCTTGATTTTTCAGGCATTGCATAAGAAAGAAAATATGAAAACCGCGTCCTATTTTATCGCTTCACTTGCAACGGCGTTGTTGAATACGATCTTCTTTATTCTCTGCATTGTGATTTTCTTCTGGTTTGATGGAACGTTCCTGTCTACCATGAACAGCTGGGCACTGCCGACCGACGGTTTGTGGGTATTTTTTGTAGCATTTGTCGGCGTAAACGGTCTGGTGGAAGCTATCGTAAACTGTCTTGCAGCGGGAACGGTCTCCAAAATCGTATCTAAAGCTATTCGGCTGTAAAAACGGATAGCAAATTAGAACATTTTATGAATTTGAGCAAAAAAAGCTTGCATGGAAAAGCAAGATGTGCTAAACTATAACAGTTATTACGGGCGGTCCTCTGGACAACTCTCGCGCCGCATCACGTTATGCGACGGAGCCACGAACGTCTTGGAGGGAAGGAGGAATGAACATGGATTTAATGAAATCAATTACTCAGGAATACGAAAAAACTGAAATCCCTGCTTTTGGTGTGGGTGACACTGTCAAGGTTCACATCAAAATTAAAGAAGGAAACAGAGAAAGAATTCAGGTGTTTGAAGGCTTTGTTCTCAAAAGACAAAACGGCGGCATCAGCGAAACTTTCACAGTCAGAAAGCTTTCTTCCGGTATCGGTGTGGAAAAGACTTTCCCGCTGCACTCACCGAAGATCGAAAAGATCGAAGTCGTAAGAAGAGGCGCGGTAAGAAGAGCGAAACTGAACTACATGCGTGAAAGAACAGGTAAGGCTGCAAAAATTAAAACGAAAGAATAGTTTTGGAGGGGAATCTTTGCGATTCCCTTTTTTTATCTTAGAGCCATGAGGGGGGAGAAAAGCATGATGGAACATATCAACTGGTATCCGGGGCATATGAAAAAGACCAGAGAGCTGATCGCGGAGAATCTGAAAATGGTCGATATCGTCATCGAAGTCATCGATGCCCGTATTCCCGTTTCCAGCAGGAATCCAATCATCGATGAGCTTGTCAAAAGCAAAAGACGTCTGATCATTCTCAACAAAAGCGATCTTTCCGATCCAAAGGCAAATGAGGCATGGGCAGAGACCTTCAAAAAACAAGGCAATTTGGTCCTGACCATGAACTGTATGACCGGAATCGGTGTGGGTCAGCTTTACAAGCTGCTCAGCCGTCTGCAGGACGAAAAAAACGAAGGACAGTTCCGCAAAAAATCCCTGCGCATGATGATCGTCGGTGTGCCGAATGTCGGCAAGTCCTCCCTCATCAACCGCATGACCGGCAAGAAAAGCGCCAAGACCGGAGACCGTCCCGGCGTCACCAAGGGAAAACAGTGGCTCGGACTTGAAAACGGCATGCAGCTTTTAGATACCCCGGGTATTTTGTGGCCGAAATTTGAAGATCCGCAGGTGGGCTTAAATCTGGCCTTTTGCGGCTCCATCAAGGATGAAATTCTGGACACCGCGAGTCTGGCGCTCGAACTGATTAAGGTACTGCAGCGAGACTATCCGCAGCTGCTCAGGGAGCGCTATAAGCTGGACGAACTGGACGAGGACGCGCTGGTGAACATGGAGGCCATCGCTGCCAAACGGGGGTTCATCCTGCCGGGCAAGCGCATCGACTATGAGCGCTGTGCCCGTACCCTGCTGGACGAGTTCCGCGGCGGCAAGATCGGCAATATCACATTGGAAAAGGTGCAGGCATGACAAAGCAGGAGAGAGAGCAGTTTCTCAGAGAAAAGCTGCAGACGATGCAGATCTATGAGCGGGACCTGCGCGCGGCAGGCAAGCGCTATATCGCAGGTGTCGATGAGGTCGGACGCGGTCCGCTGGCAGGTCCGGTCGTGGCGGCCTGTGTAATCCTGCCGGAAGATTTTGACGTTCTGGGTGTGGATGATTCCAAAAAGCTCTCCGAAAAGAAGCGGGAGCAGCTTTATGATGCGATTCTGTCCGAGGCGCTTGCCTGTGGTATCGGCATGCAGGATAACGCAAGCATTGACGAAATCAATATTTTAGAAGCTACCAAAGAGGCCATGCGATGTGCTATCCTAGAAGCAGAGCAGGCTTTGCGTGCAAAGACGGGCTGCGGTATCGACCATATTCTCATCGATGCGCTGACCCTGCGCGAAGTTGCGATTCCACAGACCGGTATTGTCAAAGGCGATGGCGCGAGCCTTTCCATTGCTGCAGCTTCCATTCTTGCCAAGGTAACCAGAGACCGGATGATGATCGAGTACGACAGCATCTATCCTGGCTATGCCTTCGCGAAGAACAAGGGCTACGGCACCAAGGCGCATTATGAGGGACTGCAGGCACAAGGGATGACCCCGATTCATAGAAGAAGTTTTTTGAAAAATTTAAAATAAAAAGAATCAGTTGCCACCATGAGAAGAGAATAGGAGTTAAAAATGGAATTCAAGAGCGACATTCAGATTGCACAAGAAACAGCTATGACAAACATCAGTGCGCTTGCGGCACAGGCAGGCATTGATGAACAGTATCTGGAGCTGTACGGCAAGTACAAGGCAAAAATTGATTACAAACTGTTAAAGGACAAGGCTGACGTGCCGGACGGCAAGCTGGTGCTGGTGACTGCGATCTCGCCGACCCCTGCGGGCGAGGGCAAGACGACGACAACTGTCGGACTGGCGGATGCGCTGCACAAGCTGGGTAAGAATGTTTTCGCGGCGCTGCGCGAACCATCTCTCGGTCCGGTATTCGGCATTAAGGGCGGCGCGGCTGGTGGCGGCTACGCACAGGTCGTACCGATGGAGGACATCAATCTGCACTTCACCGGCGATATGCACGCGATCGGCATTGCCAACAATCTGATTGCAGCCTGTCTGGACAATCATATTCAGCAGGGCAACCGTCTCGGCATTGACGTGAAAAAGATTACTTGGAAGCGTGTCGTTGATATGAACGACAGACAGCTCCGTGAGATCGTCGATGGTCTCGGCGGCCGCACACAGGGCGTACCGCGCGAGGACGGTTTTGAGATCACAGTTGCCAGTGAGATCATGGCGATTTTGTGCCTGTCCAAGGATATTTTGGATTTGAAGGATAAGGTGGCAGCCATCATCGTCGGCTATACCTATGATGATAAACCGGTGACTGTCGCGGATCTGAAGATTCAGGGTGCAGTCGCTGCAGTCCTGAAAGACGCGCTCAAACCGAATCTGGCACAGACGCTGGAGCATACACCGGCATTCATCCATGGCGGACCGTTCGCAAATATCGCCCATGGCTGCAATTCCATCATGGCGACCAGAATGGCGCTGAAGCTGGCAGACATCGTGGTCACAGAGGCAGGATTTGCGGCAGATCTGGGCGCTGAAAAATTCGTTGATATCAAATGCCGCAAGGCGGGTCTGCACCCGTCGGCGGCGGTCGTTGTCGCGACGGTCAGAGCGCTGAAATATCATGGCGGCGTTGCCAAGGAAAACCTAAACCACGAAAATCTCGAGGCACTGGCTAAGGGTCTGCCGAACTTGCTGCAGCATGTCGAAAATGTCACGCGCAATTTTGGTCTCCCATGTGTTGTCGCGATTAACCGCTTTCCGACCGATACCGAGGCGGAGCTTGCGCTGGTCAGAGAAAAATGCAAAGAGCTCGGCGTTAACGTGGCGCTCTCCGAAGTATGGGGCAAAGGCGGTGCCGGCGGCATCGAGCTGGCGGAGGAAGTGCTGCGTCTGGTCGAAGGAGAGAACAATTTCCACTTTGTCTATGAAGATGACTTATCCCTCAAAGATAAGATCGAAGCGGTCGCATCTAAAATCTATCGCGCCGACGGCGTGACCTTTACCACCGCTGCGAAAAAGCAGCTTGAGACCATCGAAGGACTCGGATTCGGCAAGCTGCCTGTCTGCATGGCAAAGACGCAGTACAGCTTTTCGGACGATCCGACGCTGCTGGGCGCACCGAGAGGCTTCCAAATCACCATCAAGGACGTCAAGGTCTGCTCCGGCGCGGGCTTCGTCGTTGCCAGAACCGGCGACATCATGACCATGCCGGGTCTGCCGAAGATTCCGGCGGCTGAGAAGATCGACGTTGACGAAAACGGCGTTATCACCGGACTGTTCTAGGCATAATAAAAACAGTTTGCATATTTTTTTCACGCTCGCAATAGAATGTAGAAACATGGAAACGAGCGGGAGGAAAAGATGGAAAGTAATGTAGCGGAACTTTGCGGGGTCGTGCTTTCGGACCTGGAATTCAGCCATAAGACATATGGTGAGATTTTTTATACATTCGTGCTTGGCATCGAGCGCCGCAGCGGTTATATCGATGAGATCAATATCATGATCTCCGAACGGCTGATTTTCGACCACACGCCGCGGGTGAAGGACTTCGTGGAGATCAAGGGACAGATCAGGACGTACAATGAGGTCGTGGAGAGCCGGAACAAACTGCATGTCGTAGTATTCGCAAAAGAGATTTTCTTCAGTGAAAATTTCGGCTATAACGAAAACTATATTTATCTGGAGGGGTTCCTCTGCAAGCCGCCGCTACGCCGGACTTCGCCGATGGGCAGGGAGATTTGTGACCTGATGCTGGCGGTCAACCGCATGTACAATAAGTCCGACTATATCCCTTGCATTGCTTGGGGCAGGAACGCCGCGTACGCAGAGAGCCTCGATGTCGGTACGAAGCTGATGCTGGAGGGCAGACTGCAGAGCAGAGAGTACAAAAAGAAGCTGGACGACGGCAGCGCCGAGGTGCGCAAGGCGTTTGAGGTCTCCATCGTCAAACTGGAAGAAGCGTAGGGCAGGAGAGACGCCTGCTTTGTGAAATCGCCTCAGCAGGGCATTTTGTGGCTTGCGGGGCGATTTGTTTTGTGATAAAATATTTTTATTATGCAATGCAGTCTGTCAACTGATGGGATGCAGACACGAGCAGAGCGGCAAATAGAAAATTGGAGGGAAACAAACATGTTCGATGTGAACGGAAAAGACAACAGCACTTACAATGTCGATAATTTTGAGTTTATCAAAAAGACATCACCGATCGTGGGCGGATTGATCGAAAAGGAATATAACCGTCAAAAAAACAACGTGGAGCTCATCGCTTCCGAAAACTACTGCTCAGAGGCGGTTCTCGCGGCGTGCGGCAGTTGTCTCTCGTGGAAATACGCGGAGGGCTATCCTTACGTGCGTACCTCCGGCAATACGAGCCGTTACTATGGCGGAACAGAGTTTGTAGATGAGCTCGAGGAATATTGCTGTGATATGTGGAGAAAGGTATTCGACACCGACTACCACGTCAATGTACAGCCGCACAGTGGTTCTCAGGCGAATTTCGCGGCGTACAAGGCGATTTTGCAGCCGGGAGATACGATCCTTTCCTTGAGTCTGGATAATGGCGGACATTTGACACATGGATCGTCTGTCAACTTCAGCGGTAAATTATACAATATGGTATTCTACGATGTGGACGAAAGAGGCTACATCGATATGCAGGATGTGCGCAAAAAAGCGCTGGCGTGCAGACCGCAGATGATCCTGACCGGCGCTTCTGCTTATTCCAGAACGATTGATTTTGCGGCGTTCGCGGAGATCGCGAAGGAGGTCGGCGCTTACTTTGTTGTCGATATGGCGCATATCGCGGGACTGGTCGCCGGCGGTGCGCATCCGTCTCCGTTTGGGCATGCGGATATCATTACAACCACGACGCACAAGACGCTCAGAGGTCCGCGCGGCGGCTTGATCTTCGCAAGACCGGAGTTGGCTAAAAAGATCGACAGCGCGGTGTTCCCTTATGCGCAGGGCGGCCCGCTGGAGCATGTCATCGCCGGTAAGGCCGTCTGCGCAGAGGAAGCGCTGCAGCCGGAATACAAGGAATATGTACATCAGGTCGTTAAGAACTGCAAGGCATTATCCGACGAGTTCATCAAATTGGGCTACAAGATCGTGACCGGCGGCACAGACAACCATCTGATTCTGCTCGATTTGTCCGACGAGCCGTTCAGCGGCAGAGTCCTGCAGGAGGAGTGTGACAAGGTCGGCATCACGCTGAATAAGAACTGCGTGCCTTGTGAAAAACGTACCCCGAAGGAGACCTCCGGCGTTCGTATCGGTACCGCCCCGATGACCACCAGAGGCTACAAGGAAGAGGATTTCGTCAAAGTCGTCCACAGAATCGATGAGGTTATCCAAAGACTCAGAGCCGAAGGTAAGGACGCTGAATAGAGAAGGACAAAAGTGCGCATAACGAAATCAGAGATTTCTATGCGCACATGGCGCTCATCTATGAGCGCCACTTCGCAAGGTGCTTTTGTCGATATTCCGGAAACATCGCTATGCGATATTTCCTACATAATCAAAAAATTGTGCGAGAAACCCTGTGTGTTTCATCCGCACAACTTTTTTTGCAGGAAATATATCGCCGCGCCAAAAATGGACAAAAGTGCGCATAACGAAATCAGAGATTTCTATGCGCATATGGCGCTCACCTATGAGCGCCGTTTTGTAAGGTGCTTTTGTCGTTATTCCGGAAACATCGCACAGCGATATTTCCTACATAACAAGAGAGGTCTGCGATCAAACCTCTGCCAAAGGCTATTTACGAAAAAAGTTCAAAATCTTACATTTAGATACTAAAATATTACATTTTAGATAAAAAATATTGCAAATGGTGCAATACTTCCTTTATGATAAGGATATACGGCAGACAGACCTGCAATGTGCAGGCTGCACATGCTGTAATCTCATAATATCACAGAGGAAGGAGCAACACATGATAAGCTATGAAACATTCAAGGAATACGTTAAAGAGGAATTGATCCTGCGGCTGCCGCCGGAATTCGAGCATTGCCGCCTGGCAGAGGATGTGATCTATAAGGTCAACTGCAGGTTAGACGCACTGCGTGTCATGCCGCCGGAGGCGGAGAAAAAAGCACTGGCAGTGCCAGTGCTGTATTATCGTGATTTTTATCCGCTGATCGAAAACGGCGAATCACCGGAGCGGGTATTGTCACTCATTGCGGAGATTATTGCGAAACATACGCTTCCGGAGGAATTTGTACCATCGGAGGAGGTGCCGCTTCCGCTCATCCGCAAAGATGATCTTGTGCTGGAGCTGATCAATTATGAACGCAACCGGGAATACTTGAAAGATAAGCCTCATCGAAGAATTTTAGATCTGGCGCTGATCTGCCGCTCTGTGGTCAACACCGCAGACAAGCAGGTTTACGCGGCCGTAATCGATCGCGAAGTGATGAAGCTGCTGGCGCTGAGCGAAGACGAATTATTTCGCATTGCACAGCGCCGGATGAAAGAACGCATGCCGTGCAAGCTGTTTCAGGTATATCAGCAGCTTCATGCGTATACAAACGAAGCGTTTTACCTCGGCGCAGTGTCTCTCCTGCAAAAAGAAGGATTCCGCACGCTTTCTGCGCGATTTCAGGACGACCTTTATGTGCTGCCGGCATCGATCCATGAACTGATGCTGCTGCCGAAGCAAATGATTTCTCTTGCGAATGTCCGGGCGCTGCTGCGAAAAGCCAATCAAGAGGCGATAAAGCCGGAGGAATGGCTGTCTGATCAGGTCTATCTGTACGAGCGAAGCAGTGATGCGGTCAGACTGGCTGAGATGGAGAACTGAGGTAGGTGATAAAGGCGCCTGCCAGCTTCTCTTTGGTCTTGTCTGTGACGGAACAGTATAAGATCGGCATTTGATCGTTCAGCTCTGCCAGCGGACTGCAGGCCGTAAATTCGACCGTTGGGTCGGTTTTCATATTGTTGTCACCGCTGTAGGCGTAGAAGGCTTCTTCAAACGCTGCCTGCAGGGTTTCGGCAGCCGCACCGCCGCTGTAAGACGGCAGCGAGGTCTTGACGGCAAATTTGATATTGCACAACCCGGAGATGGTGCGGTAAGCTTCGGTCATCTCGTCCAGATATTCCTGTGCGCAGCTGAGTGCGGCAACGTTGACTCTGAGCCGCTGATTCTTTGTGGAGATGCTGCCGATATTGGTCAGCGCGATGACATTGCCGTCATCATCCTTGTAATAGGTGCCGTTAAAAGCGGTGTACAGCAGGCTGACGATGTTCTCCGCATCCTCGCTCACAAGCACCCGTTTCGGTAGATCGACTTCCTCATAGGTATAGGAAGCATCCGGATACTGATCTGCGTATTTATCATAGAATCTCTCTAAGGCGTTGTCCATTTTTTGGATAAATTTCTCCTCGTCCGCACTGTTGATGACGACGGTCATCGAGGCGCTGGCAGGGGTCTGGTCCGCTGTACTGCCGCCGCGGAAGGAAGCCAGCTCAAAGAGCAGGGAGGTCGACTTGAAGTTCGCCAGCACACTACCGAGCTGCTTGATCGGGTTGATTCCACTGTTCATATTTGCAGAGATTGGCTCTGTCGGCACGCCCTGGATGCGGATGCGATAGGCTTTATCATAGGAAGTCTTTTGGTAATGCAGTTTATCCGAAAGGCGGAATTTCAGATAACCGCCGGTTTCCAGCGAGATCTTGGACGATGCGGACTTGCCGAGGCAAAAAACTTCGGTCGCATCGGTGAATACGGAGGCAGACAGCGCGGATACACTGCTGCTGTCCATGCCGTTCGCAGGCGAAAAAATCAGCTGCACTTTGCCGTGCTGTGCTGTATTTTTGGCAATGGTCAGCGCAGAAGCGATCGGCTCCAGGCTGGCAGGCAGGTCAGTGACATCGTATTCGCACACAAAGACGACCGGTGCGCGGTCTTTGTACGTATCGTCCGTTGGCTTCAGGGTGAAGGTCACATTGTCATGGCTGTCGATGCTGCTTGAGATCCCTTTGTTCTTTCCCCATGTGAGCAGGTATTGGGCAGCATCGCGGCTGGTCTTGAGCGAATCCATGGAATCGGCAAGATCGGTTTGATATGCGTTCAGCTTGCTGTCCACAATCTCCTCTAGCGTAGGTTCCGGGTCCTGCTTATCGCGCAGGAGGTAGACACCGGACACAATCAGAAGCACCAGCAGCAGGAGCACCGCGCCGACGATGATGACCGTTTTTTTGTCAGGTTTTTTTTGTATCCAATTCATTTTTCTCATTCCAATCACCTTAAGTTTCGTGTATAATCAATAATATAGGAAATTATAGCATAAAAGATGAGAAAAGGAAAGTGATATCACTGTGAAGAAGATGGAGATGGCGCAGATTTATCTGCGCGAAAGTACGTTTGCGGACTGCGAATATTTCGCGGTGTGGGAGACGCAGCCTGCGGTCACACAGTTTTTTACAATCGATGCGGACCGAGATTACGAGGAAGTGGTGACGGAGTTTGTGCATCGGCAGGACGATACGGATAAGCTGCAGCTAACTGTTTGCTTGCGGGAAAATGATAAGCCGATCGGCAGGATCTATATCAGCAATATCGACGACCATTATGATTCGTTGGACATTACGCGTATCTATATTGCAGACCCGGCGATCCGCGGACGCGGGCTGGGAGAAGCGGCGCTGCGGGCGGCGCTGAAGCTGGCATTTGAGGAGCTGCACTGCGAGCGCGTGACGCTGGACCATTTTACGGCGAATCAGATCGCATCGCAGCTTTACTTAAAGGTTGGATTCCAATATGAAGGTGTCATGCGGCACGGCGGCAAGAAGGACGGACAGTATGTGGATCTGCATCTGATGTCCATGCTGCGCAGCGAATACTTCGGCGAGGCTTAAACGCAAGAACCGCCGGAGCTGATGCAGGCGCAGAAAGCAGGCGCATCTGAAAATACAAAGAAAATGGGTGGCATATCAAAGCGGCATTTTTCGAAATGCCTGCTTTTTTTGCGCTGCACGCGGGAAGAAGAACATGCGGCGCGACGGAATATGTGTTACGGTAAATCTAAAAATCATATCAGAAAAAACATGATAAATGGAAAGTTTTGATATTGACATATAGGGTATTTAGTAGTAAAGTTTTAGGTACGCACCACTATATCTTGTGTATGTGCGACTTACGCATAAGCGGGTGAAAAAGGCAGGAGAGAGAGGAAACGTATGGACAGTATTCAAAAGATTATCAAAAGAGACGGAAGGCTGGCTGACTTTGATGTCGATAAAATCGCAGACGCGATTTTTAAGGCGGCGCAGGTGCTCGGCGGCAGAGACCGCGAGATGTCGGTGTATCTGGCGAAGCAGGTAGAGCTGTATCTGCTGGAGGTTTGTCATAATCAGGTGCCGACGGTAGAACAGATTCAGGACGCCGTAGAGAAAATTCTGATCGAAAACGGACACGCGCGTACCGCCAAGGAATATATTCTCTACAGAGCGGAGCGTACCAGAGTCAGGAACATGAACTCCAAGCTCATGAAGATCTATGAGGATCTGACCTTTAAGGAAGCGAAGGAAAATGAGATCAAGCGTGAAAATGCCAATATTGACGGCAATACCGCCATGGGAACGATGCTCAAATACGGTTCGGAGGGTGCGAAAGAGTTCTACAAGAGCTATGTCATCGATCCGAAATTTTCCAAAGCACATGAGGCGGGCGATATCCATATTCACGATATGGACTTCTACACGCTGACGATGACCTGCTGTCAGATCGACCTTGTGAAGCTGCTGCAGGGCGGATTTTCTACCGGACACGGACATCTGAGAGAGCCGAATGATATCGAAAGCTACGCGGCGCTTGCCTGCATCGCCATCCAGTCCAACCAGAACGATCAGCACGGCGGGCAGTCTGTGCCGAATTTTGACTACGGCATGGCACCGGGTGTCAAAAAGGCGTACAAGCGTTTGTATGTGACGAATTTAGGCAAGATGCTCGATTTCCTGGAGGATGTCGAGGACGGCGTGGAACGCATGAAGGCGTTAGCGGGCAAGATCGAGCACGAACACGGGGTATTCCCTTGTATGGCGTGGGACAACAATTACGAGGAGTTGGAGCTTGCGGAACTGATCAAATTCATTCCGGAGGCAGAGGCAAAGAAAATGCAGGACCGCTCCCGTAAGTTTGCAGATAAAGAAATCAGGAGAAAGACCTACCAGGCGATGGAGGCCTTTATCCATAATTTGAACACGATGCATTCCAGAGCAGGCGCGCAGGTGCCGTTCAGCTCGATCAACTACGGTACGGATACGTCGCCGGAGGGGCGTCTGGTGATGGAAAGCGTGATGCTGGCAACAGAAGCTGGGCTCGGAAACGGCGAAACGCCGATTTTCCCGATTCAGATCTTCAAGGTCAAGGAGGGCGTGAACTATAATCCGGAGGATCCGAACTACGATCTGTTCAAGCTCGCCTGCAAGGTATCCGCGAAGCGGCTGTTCCCGAATTTCTCGTTTTTGGACGCGCCGTTTAACAAGCAGTATTATGTCGCGGGCAGACCGGAGACAGAGTGCGCGTACATGGGCTGCAGGACGCGTGTCATCGGCAATGTCTACGATCCGACCAGGGAGATTGTTTACGGCAGAGGCAACCTCAGCTTTACATCGATCAATCTGCCGCGCCTTGCGATCAAGGCGAAGGGTGACGTTGATTTGTTCTTTGAACTTTTAGACAATATGATCGATCTTGCGATGGGGCAGTTGATGGAACGCTTTAAGATTCAGTCGCAGAAAAAAGTGAGAAACTTCCCGTTCCTGATGGGACAGGGCATTTGGCTCGACTCCGAAAAACTTGGACCGGACGATACCATCGAAGAAGTAATCAAGCACGGTACTCTGACAGTTGGTTTCATCGGTTTGGCGGAATGTCTCAAGGCTCTGATCGGCGTGCATCACGGAGAATCCGCGGAGGCGCAGAATTTGGGTCTGGAAATCATCGGCTATATGAGAAAGCGTATGGACGAGCAGGCGCGTAAGACCGGATTGAACTGGTCCGTCATCGCAACGCCTGCCGAGGGTCTGTCGGGCAGATTTGTGCGTATCGACAGAGAAAAATACGGCAATATTCCGGGCGTGACCGACCGCGACTATTACACGAACAGCTTCCATATCCCGGTTTATTATCCGATCAATGCGTTTGAGAAGATCCGCTTGGAAGCGCCGTACCATGAGCTGACCAACGGCGGGCATATCTCCTATATCGAGCTGGACGGCGATCCGCTCAAAAATCTGGATGCGTTTGAGAAAGTCGTGCGCTGCATGAAAGAAAACGGCATCGGCTATGGTTCGATCAATCATCCGGTCGACCGCGATCCATGCTGCGGCTATACCGGCATCATCGATAACGAGTGTCCGCAGTGTCATCGCAAGGAGGGCGAGGGAGATGTCGGATTTGAAAGAATCCGCCGCATCACAGGCTATCTGGTCGGCACGATGGATCACTGGAACAACGCCAAGGCGGCGGAGGAAAAGGACAGGGTAAAACACGATGTCAGCACAGGATTTGAGCAGCTTTAATTCTATCCGGATGGCAGGGGTCATTCGGGAATCCATTGTAGACGGACCGGGACTGCGATTCGTGATATTTGCGCAGGGCTGTCCGCATGGCTGCCCGGGGTGTCACAATCCGGCGACCCATGACTTTAACAGCGGAAAGGACTGCGCTTTGGAAAAAATATTGGCGGCGATCGACCAAAATCCGCTGCTCGACGGCGTGACCTTCAGCGGCGGAGAGCCGATGTGCCAGCCGGAGGCATTCTGCAATCTGGCGGTCGAGATCAAAAAGCGCAAGCTGCACCTGATCATATATACGGGCTATACCTATGAGGAGCTTTTGACGCTCGGCGCGCGCCAGCCTGCGATCCTGCAGCTTTTGACGCTCGCGGACATTCTGATCGACGGGCGATTCCGGCAGGAGGAACGCGACTTGAGCCTATTGTTTCGCGGCAGCCGCAATCAGCGCGTGATCGACCTGAATCTGACGCGTGAGAACGGCAAATTGACGCTGGCAGAAAAATATCTGTGAAAAACGTTCAAAAATAATCAATTTTTACTTGAAAATAAAAAAAAGTTGTGGTAGAATATAAAATGTTCGAGTGCGGACAAAGCGAAAATGAAAAAATGCTACGGCTTAAATATACTAAAGGAGGTGCGGTAGATGTCAAAAAAATGTGAAATTTGCGGAAAAGGACAGACGTCCGGAAACAACGTTTCTCACTCCGTAAGACGTACAAGAAGAAAATGGAACGCTAACATTCAGTCTGTCAGAATCGCTGACGAGAACGGTACAGTTAGAAAAGCGAACGTATGCACAAGATGCATCAGATCCAACAAAGTAAACCGTGCCCTTTAATCAAAGGAAACAAATGAGAGCTGTCATTACGACAGCTCTTTTTCGTGTATGACGGGCATGCCGTTCATTTGCAGCGCTGCGATTCAGCGTTTCATCAGAACACAGCCGCAGATGATCAGAATGACACCAAGGAGGATCAGCCAGGCCTTTGGCGGGAGGAAAAACGCGCAGATCGTCACTGCGCCGAAAACCAGCAGCACAAAACCGATATCCTTGGTTTCCTGACATAAATGAAAACACCTTTTCTTGCGGCAATTGTTGTTCATACCCATAATTCGCACCTCACATTATCCTATGAAAGATGGTAGGAATTTGTGAAAAAATGTGGTAAACTAATCAGTGTAAACGAAAAATAACCTGCGCGAGCAGATGCAGGACAGAAAGGAAACACCCATGTCTGTAGAACGAGAAGACGCCTTAGGCAATATCAAATTAAACGATGCGGTTTTTGCGAGGCTTTTGCTGCATGCGATCGCCTGCACAGAAGGCAAGGCAGCCCCGGCCTCCGAAAAGGGGAAGCTTTTGGGCGGCATGAATCAGAAGGTCTCCGCAGGGGAGGCTGCTGCCAATCTCAAATTCTGGGAGGAGCCGGAGCGCTACTGCATGGAGTTTTATATCATCATCAGCTTCGGCGCCAGTATCCAGAAGGTCACAGATCGGATTCTGAACGAGCTCGCGGCGCAGCTTGCGAAGCTTTTGCCGGATAAGGGCGGACATCTGGTGCTGCGTATTGTCGGCATCAAATCCAAAAAAATCGCGGAAAGAAATATTGAGGTTGTCAAAGATTATGAACCTGCAAGATAATGTCGCAAATTTAAAAGGCGTCGGCAAAAAACGTCTGCCGCTGCTTGCGAAGCTGCGGATCGAGACGATGGACGATCTGGTGCATTTTTTTCCGAGAAGATACGAGGATCGCAGGCAGATTGTACCGATCATGGCTGCGCCAATCGGCAGAGATGTGCTGATCGGCGGCAGTGTGGTGACAAAGCAGATGGTTGGAAGTCCCTACAGCCGCAAACGGCTGCTCAAAGTATTGATCGAGGACAATACCGGCAATGTGGAGCTGCTGTTCTTTAACGGTAAATATCTGGAATCCTATTTTAAGCCCGGAGAGCAGATGACGTTTTTCGGACGGATCAGTTTGAACAACGGACGCAGACAGATGGCGCACCCGGAGTTTCACAAGCTGGGCGATGTGAAGGATGTCCGGGGACTGCTGCCGGTTTATCCGCTGACAGAGGGGCTGACGCAGGCAAACCTGCGCGCCTGGCAGCTGCAGGCACGCGAGGTGATCGGACAGATTACGGAATGGCTGCCGGAGGAGCTGGTCATGCAGTATCATCTGTGCAGCCCGGCCTATGCGATCGAACATATCCATTTTCCAAGGGAAGAACGTACAGTTTTGGAGAGCCGATACCGGATGATTTTTGAAGAACTTTTGATCCTGCAGAGCGGTCTTTTTTACATCAAGCAGGGGATGCGCGAGGATGCAAAAGGCGTACGTTTTGACAAAGACGTGCGTGTGCAGCCGTTCATCGACAGCTTTCCGTTTCAGCTGACTGCGGGGCAGGCGCGCTGCTGGCAGGAGATCGAGCGGGATCTGGAGTCGGAGAAAGCGATGAACCGCCTGATACAGGGCGACGTTGGCTCCGGTAAGACTGCTGTCGCACAGCTGGCGATGTATAAGGCAGTCAAAAGCGGGTATCAGGCGGCGATGATGGCACCGACGGAGCTTCTGTCAAAGCAGCATTACGCGAATCTCAGCCGGTCGTTTGCACCGTTCGGTATCCGGACGGCACTGCTGTCGAGCAGCACTAAGGCGGCGGAGCGCAGAGAACTGCTTACGGCGCTGGCCGCCGGCGAGATCGATATCCTGATCGGTACGCATGCGATCCTGCAACCGGATGTGGTGTTTGCCAAGCCCGGTCTGTTTGTGACGGATGAGCAGCATCGTTTCGGTGTCAATCAGCGCGAAGTGCTTCATACCAAAGGCGAAAATCCGAACGTACTGGTCATGACGGCGACGCCGATCCCGCGGACGCTGGCGGTGATTTTGTACGGGGATCTCGATATTTCGGTCATCGATACACTGCCCGCCGGGCGCAAGCCGATTCGGACCTTTCTCCGGTATCAGGATGCCAGACCTAAAATTTACGATTTCGTGGCGGCGCAGGTGCAGCAGGGCAGGCAGGCCTATGTTGTCGCGCCGCTGATCGAAGAATCCGAAAGCATCGACTGCAAATCGGCGCAGGAGCTCTATGAGGAGCTTTGTGCATGCTATTCGCATCTGCGCATCGGTCTGGTGCATGGCGCGATGAAGCAGCAGGAAAAGGACGCAGTCATGGAGGCGTTTCAGCATAGAGAACTGGACGTGCTGGTTTCGACGGTGGTCATTGAGGTCGGCATCGATGTCAGCAATGCGACCGTCATGGTGATTGAAAACTGCGAACGCTTCGGGCTTGCACAGCTGCATCAGCTGCGCGGACGTGTCGGCAGGGGCAGCGAACAATCCTATTGCATTTTGGTTTCCGGCAGTGACAGCCAGATCGCGCAGAAACGAAATGAAATCATGTGCAGTACCGAGGACGGCTTTGTGATTGCCGAGGAGGATCTGAAGCTGCGCGGTCCCGGTGAAATCTTCGGCACACGCCAGCATGGACTGCCGGAGCTGAATATCAGCGATTTGGTCCGTAACGCGGATATTCTCGAGCAGGTACGAGCTGCCGCCAAAACGATTATCGAGCAAGATCCGACCCTGACTGCGCCGCAGCACCGGATTCTGAAACAAAAAATTCAAAAAATGTTCGGTGAACGGATCCAGCTGCGGCTGTAAGAAAAACATCTTGCCAAACGACGCCAAAATCGCCATTTATTGCATGACATAATAATTCGCCTGCGAATCAAACTATGAATGTAATAGGAGGTGAACAAAACATGTCATTACAAGATAAAATGAACGTTAGTGCAAAACCTGCATTAAAGAGTTTAAAGACTGAAGTTGCTAACGAGCTTGGTTTAACAAACTACGAACAGGCTGATAAAGGCAACATGACAGCTAGACAGAATGGCTACGTCGGCGGTTATATGACTAAGAAATTAGTTGAAATGGCTGAAAAGCAGTTAGCCGGAAAGTAAGAAACAGAATTGGATAAACGGAAAAAGCCCCTGCGGTTCTCGCAGGGGCTTTTTCTATGGGATTCGGTGCGTATAAAACATTAGTACTAATAAATAAAAACTATAAATAAAGATAAAATATTGCTTGGAATAAATCCCATTTTATGAGGACAAAAGTGCGCATAACGAAATCAGAGATTTCTATGCGCACATGGCGCTCACCTATGAGCGCCGCTTCGCAAGGTGCTTTTGTCGTTATTCCGGAAATATCGCTATCGATATTTCCTACATAATAAAATAAATAAAGAAAGTTGGAACTTGACAATATGGCATACGATGTGTAAAATGGGCATTTTTATTGTATGGAGACAGAAAATATGCTATACTATGCATAGAAAACACAGCACAGTTAGCGGCTATCATACATAGAGCCTACCATGAAAAAGGAAAAAGGAGAGAAATGATGTATAAAAGTGTTATGGAAATTCGCAAGGATATTAACCCGAACCGATTAGATCAGCTTGCGTCTATTGCAGAAAGGGCATTTCGCAATCGGGCGGGGCGTGTGAAGAACGTAAGTCTCACACCCTACTGTCTTTCCTTTGAGGGTGGCGAAAAGGATTACGGCTGCCTTGAACTTGGAATGCTGACTTTGAAAAGAGAGAAATCTTTTTTAGAATGCTTAAGCGATTGGCACTGGATTGATGAGGATCCAGATGAGTGCTGCGACCTTTTACAACTTTTCAAGGGGTGACAAATATATGAGTAGAGGAAGAGAGCAAGTTGCCTTCGATTTAGATACGACTGCTTTAAAAACATATTATCCGTCGGATAATTGGAATTATGCATACGAAGTAATACGCAGACATATGACCAACAGCGGTTTTTTGTGGATGCAGGGTTCTGTATATGTTTCAAAAATGCCGATTATATCTGCGGAGGTTACGAATATTTTAGATGAACTCATTGAAGAAAATCCATGGTTGCACCTTTGCATGCGAGACTGCAGAGAAAGCAATATCGGAAAGGAACATAGCAAAAATCATCTCTTTAATAAAGCATTCGATATCCCTTTGTGTGCCGTAAAGGAAAGGTTGGGAAAGCGATGAAAACATTGCAGCAAGTGAAAGCAGAGCAAATGCAGGACCCTGTATTTGCAAAAGAATATGAGGCGATCCAGCCGGAAATGGATGTTATCAGGGCAATCGTGGAGGCCAGAACTTCTCAAAATCTCACGCAAAAAGAACTTGCAGAGCGTACGGGCATCAATCAAGCTGATATTAGTAAGCTCGAAAATGGTACTAGAAATCCTTCTGTTAATTTATTGAAACGTTTGGCAGAGGGGATGGGAATGACCCTAAAAATTGAGTTCGTACCAAAGAAATCATAAAATCCCGACCGTCGGCTCAATCCGGCGGTCTTTTTCTCCTTTTTCTTTTTGTGTCGATAGAAGATTCTTTGTCAATTTCACCAGATATTGAAGTTTCATCGCAAATCTGCTAAACTATATTTAATCGATAAATCGGAAGTTGCGAAAGGAGAACAAAATGTGGGGAGTATGTCTTGATAGTAACGCCATACAAGATGGATTATTTCAGACCGTTATTCAATACAAAAGAAAAGAGAATGGTGAAGTGGTGATTATATCCCCAAAAACTACATACAAACTGGATATTAAGCATGTTAAAGAATTGTCAGCACCTCCCCAATATATTTATGGAGAATGTGTTTCCCCTTGTAATCATCCCGATATGATAGGTATAGTTTGTGATATTGCTTGGCATTTCAAGTTAAACTGCTATTTCTATATAATTAAAGTCAATGGTAGACCGAAAAGCAAACGATACTACGATGGTGATTTGAACCCTATTGTATAACTTCCAGTTTATCGAACAGCTGCTGTTCAAGAATACACCGCCCTTCGTCAAATCGATGGAGGGCGGTTTTGCGCGCCTAAAATCAACACAACAGGTAAAAGGGCGGTCTTTTTTGACAGCTTGCGCAGGCTGTATTTTTTTTGTATAATAGAACAAATACGATACGAAACGTGTGAAGCACAAAACAGAGATAAAGGAAATGATAGATTTATGAGGATTATTACAGGTGATTTTAAGGGCAGGCGTCTTGAGATGCCTGTGGGAAACGATATCCGGCCGACGACGGAGAAGGTAAAGGAAGCGTTGTTCAGCATGATCGCGGGTAATCTGTATGACGCGGTCTGCGCGGACCTCTTCAGCGGGACCGGCAATCTGGGTCTGGAGGCGCTGTCCCGCGGCGCCGAGAAGTGTTATTTTGCAGATAACAGCAGAGCCGGTCTAGAACTGACAAAGCGCAATATCGCGATGTGCAGGGCAGAGGAGTGGTCAGTCGTAATCCCGGGTGACTTTGAAAAGGCGCTGGCGCGGCTTGCGGAGCGCGGAGAAAAGATTGACATCTTCTTTTTAGATCCGCCGTATCGGGAAGGATTATATGACAAATGCTTTGCGCTGATCCGTGCATACGATCTGCTGGCCGACGAGGGTATCATCGTAGCCGAACACGGAGAGCGTGATGTTTTCCCGGAAACCTATGCGGGCTTTGAAAAATTGAAAGAACGAACCTACGGTTCGATCGCGATCACGATTTACGGTTGATTGCATGCCTGCCTTGTGCTAAAATAAAGAGTACAGCAGAGTGCTGCGCTGCCGGAAAACAGCAGGACAGGCAAAATGACGGCAAAAAACACAAGACAGCTTGGAGGCAGTGATGAAAACAAAGGCATTGTATGCAGGCTCTTTTGATCCGTTGACCTTAGGGCATCTGGATATGATCGAAAGGGCAGCCCATATATTTGATGAAGTGACCGTCGGCGTGGTGGTGAATCTCGAAAAAAAAACCTTGTTTACATTTGAGGAACGCATGGATATGATTCGCAGGAGTACAGCACACCTTGCGAATGTCAGCGTGGACAAGTGCGAGGGGCTGCTGGCGGATTTCGTAAACAGGCACGATTTCAATGTGGTGGTGCGCGGCCTGCGCGGCGTCGGGGATTTTGACAGCGAACAGCAGATGGCGCAGCTGCATCAGCATTTATATAAGGAAAATGTCGAAACCGTATTTTTGATATCTGACGCAAAATACGCTTTTATAAGTTCAACCATGGCGAAGCAGGTCATCTCCCTTGGGGGAGAGGGCAGCATGCTTGTGCCGCCGTATGTTTTAGAGATGATGAAAGGGAGATTTGAAAAGTAATGGAAGATACAATGAAAGTCCTCGAACTGCTTGAGGAGTTGGAAGATATCGTAGATAACGCGACGAATGTACCGCTGACCAGCAAGATCATGCTGGAGGCAGAGGATGTTTTCAATATTGTCAGAGAGGTCCGTTTGGCGCTCCCGGATGACGTGCAGCAGGCCAAGTGGATCCGCGATGAACGCGACCGGATCCTTGCCGATGCCAAGGCAGAATACGAACGGATCATTCGTGAGGCGAAGAAACAGGCGGATTATCTGGTGGAGACGGATGATATCACGCTCAGAGCAACGAAGCTGGCGCAGGAGATTCGCGAGGACGCGGAGCTGCATGCCAAGATGCTCAAGATGAGAACCTATGATTATGTTGACAAAATGCTCTATGATATGCAGGCAAAGATGGACGAACTGAACCTGAAATATTTCGGAGAGATGTATACGAATCTGGACAAGACCTTCTCGATCATCAATCAGACGCTGAGTGACAACCGGGATGAGATCAAGCAGTTGGCTTATCAGACGCAAAACGATTTAGATACAGAAGCATAGGTGTCGGTTGTAAGCATAAGGAAGTAAGAACAAAATGCAGCAAAAAACAAATCTGAATTTACTCAATGTGGCTCTCATGTTTGTCGGTGCGATCATGGGAGCCGGTTTTGCGTCCGGGCGAGAAATCTGGCAGTTCTTCGGCGTATTCGGCAAGCAGGGCAGGATCGGTATTTTGCTGATTGCGGTGCTGTTTGTGGTCCTCGGCATGATGACAGCCTATCTGGCGCGGATTCTCGGAACCAACGATATGGGGCGCATCATCGCGCCGGGCGGCAATCCTAAAATCGAAAATCTGGTCAGCTGGTTTATGGCAATCATGCTGTTTACCGTACTGATCAATATGACCGCGGCAGGCGGTGCGCTTCTGCACCAGAACTTCGGCATCAGCAGACTGGTTGGCGGCGTACTGATCGGTGTGCTGGTCATAGTGACTGTGCTGGGAGAGTTTGAACGCATCTCAAAAGTCTTTCGCTATATCATGCCGGTTCTGTTCGCGGCAGTGATCCTGATCAGTGTGCTGGCAGTCACTGCGAATCTAGGGGCTTCGGCGCAGCGTGAACCTGTCAAGCCGTCACCGATTGCGGGGAACTGGATTTTGGCAGCTTGCCTGTATATTTCCTATAATATTCTTGCGATGATCCCGATCGTGGCGACTTCGTCGGTCAATGCGAAAAGCGAAAAATCTGCGATGCTCGGCAGCGGTCTGGGCGGTATTTTTCTAGGTGTGCTGGCTTTCACCATCGTGCTTGCACTGCAAAAAGACATGCAGTTTGCGCAGGCGATGGATATGCCGATGCTTGCCTACGCAGGACGGATCTCCAAGGGTGCAGGGATTATTTACAGCGTCCTGCTCTTTGCGGCCATTTACGCGTCCGCGACCAGCAATTTTTACGGTTTTACGACCAAGCTCCGGGAAAATCCGCAAAAGCAGCGGAAGGTGATCGCGGCGGCATGCCTGGCGTTTCTGCTTGGTTTAGTCGGCTTTAAGAATGTGGTGGCATACATGTTCCCGATCGAAGGCTATCTGGGATTTGCGATCATTGCCATGCTGCTCGTCAATTTCGTGCAGGTATACCGCAGAGAAAAGCGCAGAAACACCTATCAGAAACAGATGAAGCGAAAAGAAGGCATCGACTATTTTGAGGATTTTGCAGGATATGACCGTATGGAGCTTCCGCGTCCGCTGGTACGCGTAACCGGAGGTCCCGGCGGCGAAGCGATTTTGATTCTCGGCAGCGAAAAAACAGCATTGTATGACTGCGGCATGGCATGCTTTGCGGATAATTTGATTGAAAATCTAAAGACGGTATTAAATGCCGAAGGAAAAACCCTAGACTATATCCTGCTCTCGCATACGCATTACGACCACATCGGGGCGCTGCCTTACGTGCTGCAGGTCTGGCCGGAGGCACAGGTCTGCGGGCTGCAAAAAGCCAAAGAGGTCTTTACCCATCCGAACGCCAGAGCGACGATGGAGCGGCTCGGAAACAACGCCAAAGCGCTTTACGGCGTGGAGGGGATCGAGATCACTGCTGCGGGCATGCGGGTGGACCGCGTGCTTGCAGACGGCGACAGGATCAGTCTGGGTGCGGAGACTATAACGGCATATGAGACAAAAGGGCATACGGACTGCTCTGCGAGCTATCTGCTTTCTCCGGAGAAAATCCTCTTCACCAGTGAGAGCACCGGCATGCAGGTGACGAGCATGCTCGTGCAGACTTCTCCGCTCAAGAGCTATGATGATTGCTTTGCATCGGCGGCGCGCTTAAAGACGTTCGACGTGAACGATCTGATACTTCCACACTACGGGAGATTGCCGTCTTTTCGGAATCAGACGTATTTCGATGACTTTATCAAAGAAGCCGAGCTGGAACAACATATGCTCGAGGAGGCGATCCGACAGGGACTTTCGGACGATGAGCTCCTGCAGCTGCACATGCGGCGCTACTGGAGTGAAAAGCGCAACAAGGCGCAGCCGTTTGCAGCCTATGCGCTGAACACGCAAATCATCATCCGGCAGCTTCGAAAAAAACTTAACATCCCAAGTGAAATGTGATATGATGAAAACATCTTGAGACAACTTTCTCATCAAGGAGGGTTAAAAAATGGAAAGATATTTAGAAATGAAAGAGAAAATCGCAGAGGCAGTCAAGGCGAATCTGCAGGATGCGATTGCGCTGAACGATGATCTTGCAGACCATCCGGAGCTTTCCGGAGAGGAATACGAATCGTCACGCAAGATTGTAGAATTGTTGAAGCATAAGGGCTTTGACGTAGAGTATCCGTTTGCGGGTCTACCAACATCCTTTAAGGCGACTTACGGCAGAAACGACCATAAATATAAGGTTGCGATTATGACCGAATACGACGCGCTTCCGGGCATCGGACATGCTTGCGGGCACTGTGTCAGCGGCGCCATCAGCGTACTGGCGGGAATCGCAGCATCCAAGCTGCAGGACGCGTTGGACGCGGATATCGATGTGATCGGTACTCCGGTCGAAGAAACCGACGGCGCGAAATGCGCGCTAATCAAAAAAGGTGTCTTTGATCACTACGATATGGCAATGATGATTCACCTTTACGACCAGAATTTGATTTACTGCACGCTGAACGGGCTGGCATCTTATCTTTATACTTTCCACGGCAAGGCCGCACACGCGTCCGCAGCGCCTTGGGACGGTATCAACGCGTTGAATGCGGCACAGCTGATGTTCCATGGCACAGATTGCCTGCGGCAGCATGTGACACCGGATGTCAGAATTCACGGCGTCATCAGAAACGGCGGAGAAGCACCGAATATCGTGCCGGAAGAGGCCAGCGCGGAATTCTATGTCAGAGCGCTGGATCTGGATTACATGATGGATGTCGTCAGAAAGGTAGATGACTGCGCGGCAGGCGGTGCGCTGGCAGCACAGTGCACCTGGGATAAAGTAGAAACGGCAGCGGCCTATGCGAATATGAGAAGAAATTACTCGGGTGAGGACGCGCTGCGTGAGGTCTATGAGGAACTCGGCATCGATATCAACGGCGACCATGAGAAGAGCTTTGGTTCTTCCGATGTCGGCAACGTCAGCTTTGTCTGCCCGACGTTCCAACCGACGCTGCAGATCGTTGATCGCGGTGTCGCGATCCATACCAGAGAGTTTGCAGCTGCAGTGAAAACGGACAGAGCGCATGACACCATCGCGCTCGGCGCGAACGTCATTGCCCTGCAGATCGCAAAGATCTTCGGTGATGAAAACAGGATCAAACAAATGAAAGCTGATTTTGAGGCACAGGGTGGCCGCAAGATCGTATAAATCGATCGGCATCTGATATCAGACAGCGTCGATATCGGATATCTTGACATCATCTTTACATCATATGCAAGACAAAAGGAGGAATCAGAGATGCTGCAAGTATTGATTATAAACGGAATGTATCCGGACTATGAAAAGAAAGAAATGGTAAAGGCGAATATCGGTGTGCAGGACGGCAAGATCGCCTACATCGGTGCTGAAACACCGGAGGCGCGGCAAGTCATTGATGCAGAGGGCAGAGTGGTTTCGCCGGGATTTATCGATATTCATATGCATGAAGAGGATTTTGTGCATGAGGGTAAGCAATTCGTCATTGCCAATATGATGCTGGAAATGGGCGTCACCACAGCGGTCGGCGGCAACTGCGGCGTGCAGAAGCAACCGTTGTCAATCTTCAAATCCGTACTCAACGAATTGGGCGGCAGCCCGGTCAACTATCTCATTCTGGCAGGCTACAACCATTTTCGTACGGAATTGGGCATCGGCAGATACGCGCATCCGTCCATAGATAAAAATATGAAGCGAATAGAGATGCAGTACCTCACCGGGATCAGTGGAAACATTCTTGCCCGGATGGGAAAAAACCAGTATGTATCAATGGAGACGATTGAGAAGATCTGCAAGAAACTGGACTGTACCGTGGATGAGA
>ERZ856578.2663-NODE-2663-length-28834-cov-4.877004_pt1 | contig 28834 bp, 25 predicted proteins | sample MGYA00514384_ERZ856578 | MGnify/ENA primary metagenome ERZ856578 (study PRJEB29103, sample SAMN06111958) | human gut metagenome | biome: human gut; feature: ankylosing spondylitis patient; material: healthy_person | host: Homo sapiens | place: China:Hangzhou... | reverse complement strand
ATTAGCTCATATTAACGAAGGACGTACTGATGTTCCAATTGTAAAAAAAGCTGCTCCGTGGGGTAAATTATTTTTCTGGTTCGTTCCTCTGGCCATCGTTACCTCTCCATCATATAAGCAGGCTATTTGCATCAAGAAGAAATTCTTTCACACCCATCATCAGATAACCATTTTCATCATAACGAGGCTTCATACTTTTTTCGACAATGATTATCTTCTTGAAAGAATCCATTGTATGTTCAAAGGATAACGTTTCCTGTTCATACTTTTCCTGGCTCGGAATTGCATACGCAGACTGAATATAGTATTTCTTGCTTCCCAGTGACGCAATAAAATCTATTTCACGCTGTACACGTATTTCTTTTCCGTCTGTATCTTTTTCTCTGGATTCCACGGTTCCTACATCTACCTGATATCCCCTGTACCGTAATTCATTATAGATGATGTTCTCCATAATATGTGTACCCTCGATCTGCCTAAAGGACAATCGAGCATTACGAAGTCCCACGTCTTCAAAATAGATTTTGTACGGAGTACCTATATATTTTCTACCTTTAACATTATACCTTTTCACACGGGTAAGCATAAATGCCTCTTCGGCGTACCCGATATAGCGATCCACGGTTGCATCGCATATTTTTGTTCCATGTACTGTATTCATAGTACTTGCAATTTTTCTTGGATTTGTAAGTGTTGAAATGCCAGAGGCAATTACATCCATTACCTCTGCGAGTACAGTCTCATCCTGCACAGAATACCTGTTAACAATATCTCTCAGATATAGATTCCGCATCTGTGAAATCAGATAATTGGTCTTCTGTTCCTCCGTAGCCATAAGAACAACCGCCGGAAGTCCACCATAGACAGAATAGTCATCGTAGGCTTCACTCCTATCACCTTGCTTAAAAGCATAGTATTCAGAAAATGACAGCGGAAGCACGTGAACTTCATCGCCTCTTCCTTCAAACTCTGTCAGAATATCTTTTGATAAAAATTTTGAATTGCTTCCTGTCACATATACATCAAGATTATCTTTTCGCAGAAAACCATTCAGTACAGATTCAAAAGCACCAAGTTTCTGTACTTCATCAAGCAACAGATAGTACATACCTTCTCCATTTATCTGTGGCATTAACCAATTGATGAATCTGGAAGGATCAACCTTCCGATCTTCCTTTTCGTTATCAAGCACAATCGGATTTTCACCAATCTTGATCAGATCTTCTGCAGAATCAAACGCGAATTTGATGATATGATCGTCTGGAATATTTTCATCAATCAAATGCTTATAAAATAATATATTCAATAAATAAGATTTTCCGCTTCTGCGAATTCCAGTTATTACTTTAATAAATCCATTGTGTTTTCTTACGATAAGTCGATTAAGGTATACGTCTCTATTAATTTCCATAGTAACCTCCATCTAATTTTTTTGCCGGAATCGGCGCTTTTATAATATAGATTATACCCATCGTGCTGGAAATATACAATAGATTTATCTAATTTTTTTGCCGGAATCGGCATTTTTATAACATGGATTCTACACCTCCACCATTCCACTTGCCGCCAGCACCCGTATCACAAACACCTTGGTCTCTTTTTCAAATGCAATCTTCACTTTTGTCTCATCCATCTGTACAACCACGCCTTTACCGAATTTTTTATGGGTGATAATCACTCCTTCACCCAACTGCTGTACAAATGCCTGGTAGTCTTCTTTTGATATGTTCTTCGGCGGTTCCGGTCTTGTGTTCAGTTGCTGGAATTTTCCCATTGCTACCGTTGCCCCGATATTTTTCTTTTCCGGCTCTTTTCCCAGCAGTTCCATGCAGAACTTAGATGGCTGATTTTTCATGGTAAAGACGAGCAGACGGTTCTTTGCACGGGTAACACCTACATAGAAGAGTCTTCGGTCCTCTTCATAGGCTTCAATGTCTTCTTTTGGTGCATTTTTAAGGCTTTTAGGGATCTGATCCGGGAGAATTCCGTCTATCACATCCAGCAGATAAACCGTATCATACTCCAGCCCTTTGCTTGCATGGATCGTGGACAGGATCAACGGACAGGCTGGATCCTGCTCCTTGGTCTCCATGATCTGCCGCAGTTCCTGCAGACGCTCCACCAGGCGAATCGGTGTGTCTTCCATGGCTGCCAGAATTCTCAGAGTGTCCAGCTTCGTATCTTTGACCTCGCTTCTGGTCAGATAGTCCTGATATCCCATGAACTGTGTGATTCGATGGATAGCCCGCACCGGCGGCTCTTTCAGCAGATGCTGCATATGAGTCTGAATGGAACGGATACTGCCTTTCACATATCCATCCACCCCTTCGCACTGCTGCGCCGCATCCCATACAGAGATCTGTTTCTCCTGACTGATCTTCACGATTTCCTGCGCCAGTTGTCTGCGGATATAGGTATTGAGCTTATAATACACCTGTAAAAAGAGTTCTGTATCCGCAGGATCCGCCGCAAATCCGATGATATTGCTGATATCCTGTACTACTCGATGAGTAAAAAATGTCAGCTCCGCATTTCGCATCCGATAGGGGATCCCCTTTCGCTCCAACAGGTCGATCAGCGGCAGCGCACATTCATGCTCCCGATAGAGAATTGCCGTTTCCGTGGTACATCCTTCTGCCACTTTTGCCAAGTAGGTATACTGCGCTTTTCTGGTTCCTACCGATATTTCTTTGATCTGCTGCACGCTTTCTCTGGATGCACGCATATGCTTTTCATGGCGCAGGGTATTTTTCTGTATAAAATGATTTGCCGCCGCCACGATATTTGCATCTGACCGGAAATTTTCCTCCATCAGCAGTACTTTCGCGCCTCTATGCCGCTGTTCAAATTCCAGAAGTGCCTCCGGGCAAGCCGCACGGAATCCATAGATGCTCTGATCCTCATCACCCACCATGAACAGATTTTCTGTGCGTGCTGCCAGCAGTGCAATGATCGCGTGCTGGATCTTGGAGGTATCCTGTGCTTCATCCACACAGATGTAGGGATACAGCTCCTGAAAATACGCCAGCAGCCAGGGGATCTTCTTCAGCATCACATAGGCATAGACCATCTGATCGTCATAATCGATCATCTGCAGTTCTTTCAATTTGCTGCAATATTCCCGGTAGATAACAGAGATCTTGCATTCTGCCCCTTCATCCAGAGCCTCGATCTCGTCCTCGTTAAGCATCATATTTTTAATGTAGGTAATCAGCGTGCGGATATTTTTCAGATCTCCGTCTGTGGGATATACCCGTTCCACCCGTTGGTAGATCTCTGCCAGGATACCTGCGATCCGATTTTCATCATTCAGAAGCTGATGGGGCGTCTTCCCTGTTCGATAGCCATAATATTGCAGCACTTTGGCACAGATGCCGTTGATGGTTCGAAATTCCAGCTGCTCTGCCAGTTCCGGTCCAAATTTCGCCGCAAATCGCGCTGCCATATCCTTTGTAGCCGCCACGGTATAGGTCACGGTCAGGATTCGCCTTGGATCGATGCCTTTGCAGTGGATCATATAACCAAGCCTTGTTACCAGCACCGTTGTCTTGCCAGATCCCGGCACCGCCAGTAAGAGAACCGGTCCTTCTACGGTCTGCACCGCCTGCTTCTGCTGTTCATTTAATTGGATAGAAAATCGCTGTTCAAATTCCTGCCAGGTCATTATGTATTTCTCCTATTTTTACATATAATATATCATCTGTAAAACATATAAAACTGTTTATTTTCTCATTGACTATAAGTAGTTTTATGCTATAATGCAGATAGAGGATAGTAGCATTGACTAGCTATCGTGGTGTTGAAGCAATTAGTTGTTTCGGTACGCAGTTAATTGTGGAACCTGATCTTGGGTTATGCGATAACCTCAAACCGAATAGGTTCTTATGAACCGAACGAAAACGCTTTGCAAGAGCCTTGCATCCGCAGGGCTCTTTATTTTCCACAAAGGAATGATGTCTATGAATCTTTTACAGCAATCTGCTTTGGCATGGAAAGAAATAACCGAATATCGATATTCACTTATATACGGTTACAAAAAACAGTTATATCCTCTCCATCTTACATTTTCACTTGAAGATTATCCCCATCTGGCAGGTTTTCAATATATGAAAGATCTTTCCCTTCCCAATTACAATTCCTCAAAAATAGTGCCTCGTATGTATCCCTTTTTCACCAGTATAAAAGCTGATTACATTCTCTCAAGTCATTACAAACTTGATAATTTTATATTTATCATAAAAGCTACTGCAAAAGATGAATTAAAATGTGATTTTGTTTGTTGCTCAATATTTGAAAAAGACGATCAACGTAATTACGAAACCAATCAACGTTCTCGTACTCTGTTAAGAAAAGAACGAATCCATATTCCGTCTGGCACATCAACCATCTTATTCAATAAATTATTCCCTCAATAATATTTCTATATAAATTTTATTATACCTTATTTTCTTCAAATATCCTACCTTCAAAAAAGAACCAGTCAGGATCACTCCTCAACTGGTTCTTTCATCACATTCTTATATTCTTGCTGATATTATAAGTCGTATAGGATTCTTTGGGTTGTTTAAATGTCCTCCCTTTACCGAATCTTCCCACTGTTCTTCTCTTCCAGGCACTTGATGGCATGGTAGGCAAATTCATTGAACGGAGTATCCACATGAAGTTCTTTGCCCATGCGGACCAGAGTTCCGGAGAACATGTCGATCTCGGTGGGACGCTTGGCATCCAGATCCTGCAGAGTAGAAAATCTGCTGTCCGGTGCAAAAGTGGCATTCTTTGCCTGAGTTCCGCTGGTATCACTGATATCGATGCCAAGGGCTGCAGCCACATCAGATACTTCTTTCCGCATACGGGCACTGATATAAGCCAGATGCTCACTGTCGGTGTAAGCACCCAGTCCACAGTTGATGATGGCCTGTGGGAGATTCTTACTGATATTCAACGCATATTTGTACCAGATATCCTGCTGGATATTGGCACTTAAGTGATGGTGGATCGGTGTGTCCCTCAGAAGATCTTCGATGGCTTCTGTGCGCTCACTTGGCTCACCATTATCCTCTCCAAAGTAAAGGCCCATGGTCACTTCTGGATCGTAGACAATCTGATTGTCGATCCTGCGAGATGCAATCTTCATAAAGGATGGCAGCATATGCTCCATGCCGATCTTCTCTCCAATCACTTTTTCACTATCCACACCGTTCATGGGACTGATTACTAATGTATGAGCATCCACGATCTTCTCGATCATTGGCAATATACCCTGCAATGCTCCGTATTTTACAGAGATGATCAGAAGGTCAACACCTTTTGCCTCCTCCGGTGTCTTCACATGAAGATCATATTTCTGATCATTGATCACGATTCCATTTTTCTCCAGACGCTCTTTGCGCTCTCCTTCTGCCACAATCCACAGATCATCTCCCAGCTTTTCAGTTAAACCGGCGATAAAATAACTGCCAATGGTACCTGCACCAATGATAGCAACTGTCTTGATTTTCATTTCTCAATCCTCCTGAAAAATACAGCCGCTGATTGGAATGACATTCCTGTCAGCGGCTGTACAATAATTCTAAATGTTCTGACTATTATGCATGAATTCCGCGGTTCTCATCACCGGCAGGATTCACACCGAACTCATAATCATTACCCGGCAGGATAATGTTCAGCAGGATTCCTGCAATTGCTGCGATTGCAAGGGCAGTCAGAGTGATGGAAGTTCCTGCGATCGTAAAGGTCAGACCACCACTGAAACCAAGACCGCATACGAAGATCACGCCTGCAATGATCAGGTTTCTGGATTTGGTCAGATCTACTTTATTTTCAACCACATTACGAACTCCGATGGCAGAGATCATACCATACAGCATGAAGCTGACACCGCCGATAATAGCTGACGGCATGGTGCTGATAATGGCAGATACCTTCGGAATAAAGCTGATGATAATAGCAAAGCAGGCTGCGATTCTGATTACCAGCGGATCGTATACATGACTCAGCTCCAGAACACCGGTATTCTCACCATAGGTGGTATTGGCAGGTCCGCCAAGGAATCCGGCAAGAGCAGTTGCAAGTCCGTCACCAAGAAGAGTTCTGTGAAGTCCTGGATCAGCCAGATAATTTTCTCCAACGGTTGCAGAGATGGCAGACATATCACCTACATGTTCCATCATGGTTGCGATAGCGATCGGAGCCATAACAAGGATTGCTGTTACATCGAATTTACAGATCTGGATTGGTGGGATACCTACCAGTCCTGCGGATGCGACAGATGTAAAATCAAGAATCGCAGATCCATCCGGATTAGTCAGACCAAATGCATTCATGATCACAGCCACTGCATAAGAGATCACAACTCCCATGAGGATCGGGATGATCTTGAACATGCCTTTACCCCAGATATTGAATACGATAATCACGGCCAGGGCTACAAATGCAAGGAACCAGTTGGTGGAAGCATTTCCGATGGCAGAGGATGCAAGGCTTAAACCGATACAGATGATCACTGGACCGGTAACGACCGGCGGCAGGTATCTCATAACACGTTTCACGCCAACCATACGGATGATCAGAGACAGAATCAGATACAGCAGACCGGCAACAACAACCCCGCCGCATGCATACGCTGCTTTGTCATTGACACTCATTCCAGCATAAATTCCGGTATCCAGATGTGCAACTGTGGAAAATCCGCCTAAGAATGCAAAGGAAGAACCTAAGAAAGCCGGAACTTTCATCTTGGAACACACATGGAATAACAGGGTTCCAAATCCGGCACAGAACAGGGTCACTGCCACCGTAAGACCACGGGTCGGTCCTTCTCCGCAGGCATCTACGAAATAACTGTTGACCAGGATCGGCACAAGAATCGTTGCACCAAACATGGCAAACATGTGCTGCAGACCAAGGATCAGCATCTTGGGCAGACCCAGTTTACGGGCATCGCGAATTACTTCATTTGACTCACTCATAACTACTCCTTTTCTTATGTGGTTTTTAATTTTCTATGTTATTATAGAAGCATTTTTCTGCAAATACAACCCTGTTTTTTGCTCACCCTTCACTTCGATTGTCAATAAGCAGCATATTAAGCCGCTCCCACCGGCGCAGTTCTTCTCTGGAAAAAAGGAGTCTCTGCCGAAATTCTTCTGTCAGTTCCTGGGGACTTAAGGTTACCAGACACTTAAATGCACAGGGCATCAGATCTGCGCTGGAGATGCCGCACAACAGCCCGTCCGTAAAATCCCGCATTTCCAGCGGATTGAAAATATAGAGCAGATCTTCCTCCAACGGATTGTACTGATTCACAAAAGAAAAGCGGATCAGCATATCACTGTAAATGACACGTCCAGTATAGAAGATCTCACTGCTTCTTCCGTTTCCGGAGACAGAACAGATGGACAAGGTTGCCTCATAAGTTCCTGGCTGCTCCGCCCGCTCAGAGATGTCGATGATGCCATCTTTCATACGATGATATCGTCCGTCATAAAAATAAAAATATAGCCGCTTGGCCTGAAAAAAAGGACTCTTTCTTCCAAATGGAGCTTCTATCGTATCCTTCTCTTCCACCGTCGGCAGGTAAGAACTCAGCTGGGAAAAGGACACCTGCAGCACCTGGCTGATCTCATACAATGTCTCGATATCAATGGAAATGGTCCCATTTTCATATTTACAGACGGTTGCCCTGCTCTTATGGATGGCATCTGCCAGCTCCTGAATAGTCAGTTTGCAGGCTTTCCGGTATTTACGTATCTGTGCGCCCACATAAACATTGATTTCACTCATTTTGTTTCCTCAAAATATCTATTTTTGCTATTTTTATTTCATTTAGATAGATTATAGCAAATTTTGCATAAAATGTAACCTTATACGAACATTTTTACTTAAAAAGTTTCTTTTAGAGAACATTTTCAAAAAGCGAATTTTTTTCAATCTGATACAATAGAAACTAAAAATATTTCATTATTAAAAGGGGATTTTGTTATGAAAAAGAAAGAACATGGATTCAGCGGTTCCATCGGCTTTGTTCTTGCAGCCGCCGGAAGTGCCGTTGGTGTGGGAAATATATGGAGATTTCCGTATCTCTGCGCCAAAGACGGAGGCGGACTGTTCCTGCTGGTCTATCTGGTACTGGTGCTGACCTTTGGATTTGTCCTGCTGACCACCGATGTGGCAATCGGACGAAAAACCAAGTTAAATGCACTGAATGCGTATGGCACACTTCGTAAGAAATGGAAATTTCTTGGATACCTTACCTTTCTGGTGCCGACGTTGATCATGACTTACTACTCTGTCATCGGCGGCTGGATCTTAAAATATCTGTCTGCCTATGTGGTTTCCAGTGGAAATGAAGCAGCACAGGATGGCTACTTTACTTCCTTTATTACAGCTCCGGTGGCTCCCATTGTATTTATGCTGATTTTCCTTGCATTTACGGCATGGGTAGTATACTGCGGAGTGGAAAAAGGAATCGAGAGATTTTCCCGTATCATTATGCCGGGACTTTTGCTGTTGATCATTGGCATCTCTATTTTCTCCCTGACTCTTTCCCATACGGACAGTGACGGAACCGTCCGTACCGGACTGCAGGGACTTGCGATCTATCTGCTGCCGGATTTTCACGGGCTGACCTTTGGACGTTTCTTGAATGTACTTCTGGATGCAATGAGCCAGCTGTTTTTCTCCTTAAGCGTATCCATGGGTATCATGATCACCTATGGTTCCTATGTAAAGGATGATGTGAATCTGTCTCAGGCCACCAATCAGATCGAACTGTTTGACACAGGTGTTGCCTTCCTGTCCGGTATGATGATCATCCCGGCGGTATTTGTATTCCTCGGAACAGAGGGAATGGCTTCCGGTCCCAGCCTTACCTTTATCTCCCTTCCAAAAGTATTTGAAGCCATGGGCGGATTGGGACGGATCATCGGCATCGCATTCTTTCTGATGCTTGCTTTCGCAGCGCTCACTTCCTGCGTCTCCGTCATGGAAACACTGGTGGCAAACTGCATGGAGATCTTCCATAAGACCAGACAGCAGATGTGTATCATGGTAGGCATCTATTCTCTGGTTACTGCAATATTGATCTGTCTGGGCTACAACGTGCTGTACTTTGACCTGACACTGCCAAACGGCACATCCGCACAGCTTCTGGATCTGATGGATTACATCAGCAACAGCTTCCTGATGCCATTTATCTCCCTGCTGACCAGTATTCTGATCGGTTGGATCGTCGGACCGAAATGGATCACCGACGAAGTGGTTAAAAATGGTGAATCCTTCCCGCGGGCGGGTCTTTACTCCTTCATGATCCGTTATGTCGTCCCGGTTATTATGCTGGTACTGTTCCTGGTATCTACAGGTTTCATGAAACTGAACTTCTAATAGAGTTTTTAATACAATCAGAATCGGGGGATTTTTATGAAGAATAAAATATTGATCGGTATTACTTTATTTTCCATGTTTTTCGGAGCCGGCAATCTGATCTTCCCACCCTTCCTGGGTGCGGAAGCCGGAACCTCCGGATGGCTGGCTTTTGTGGGACTGACCTTCAGTGCTGTCTATTTTCCAATTCTTGGAGTAGTTGCAGTAACTCTTAGCGGCGGCGCCGACCGCATGGCGGATCGGGTACATCCCATGTTCTCTGTGGTCTTCATCTCCGCCCTTTATCTGGCCATTGGTCCTTGTCTCGCCATTCCAAGGACCTCCGGCACTTCCTTTTCCATGGCAGTACAGCCATTTCTGCCAGAGGGGATGCCTGTTGGTCTTGTGCAGTTCATCTACTCTATTATATTTTTTACAGTAGCTGCACGTATCGCCCTGCATCCGGAACGATTGACAGAATATTTAGGCAAACGACTGACGCCGATCCTGCTGACTCTGATCGTAATCATCTTCGTGGTTTCTCTGATCCATCCGACTGGATCTGCTGCCGCACCCGTTGGCATGTATGCTTCTGCCCCTGTGATCTATGGATTCCAATATGGATATCAGACCATGGACGCACTGGCAGCACTTACTTTTGGAACGGTTATTGCGTTAAATATTCGGGAACAGGGAATCACCGAAGAAAAAGCGGTGGTAAAAGAAACGATTTCGGCTGGCTGGATCGCAGGCGGATGTCTGATCCTGGTCTATGCCATGTTAAATTATGTGGGAATGCTGGCTGGCGGCGCATTTACCGGCATGGAGAATGGAACAGATGTGCTTCTCCTGACAGTTCATGCTCTCTTTGGAAATACCGGAACCCTCGTGCTTGCACTGGTATTTCTTATTGCATGCTTCAACACCTGTGTAAGTCTCTTAAGCTGCTGCGGAAAATATTTTAATGAACTGTTTCCACAGATCAGTTTTCCACACTGGGTCTTTTTATTTGCGGGATTATCCATGCTGATCTCCAATGTAGGATTGAACACCATCCTGAAAGTATCCGTTCCGGTGTTAAATGCCATCTATCCACCGGCATTGCTGCTGATCTTCTTAACCTGCATAAACAGGTGGATCAAAAGATATCCGAAGATCTATCCCTGGTCCGCATTCCTTTGCTGCGCAAGCAGTATCACGCTCATGTTGGAGCAGCAGGGAATCCTTGTTCCCTTACTGCTTCCATTGCTGCATCAGATGCCAGGCTATACCGGCGGATTTGCATGGTTTGTGCCAACGATTGCCGGGATTCTGGTTGGCTGGATTGCATCTTACTTCAATAACTCACACACCATCTGAGAGTTAAATGTCACAGACTTCACATGGTTGACCTCGATCTGGTACAGTGCATTAGCTGCAATATGCTCAGCTGCCTGTTCCAGATCGCGGATGCCGGAAGTTCCTTCAAAAATATCCACGATCGTATCCAGTGCTTCATCTGTGATCACACACTCTTCTTCCCTCAGTGCCATTCTCTTCAACACTTTTTTCAACGCAAATCTGGAGAAGATCACTTTCTTCTCTTCTTTGGTATAATCCGGAATCTCGATCACTGCAAAACGAGACAGGATCGGTGCGCTGATCTGGGATTTGTCATTGGCAGTCGCAATAGGATATACACCCACCGTCGGCACCATGCATTCCATATAGTTGTCCGTAAATCCAAGGTTATCAAGCAGAGTCAGCAGTACATCTGCCGGGTTACCATTGCCTTTTCCTGCCGCTGCTTTATCAAGCTCATTGATGATAAACACCAGGTTGGACTGGCCAGATACGGAAAATGCTTCCATAATAATGCCAGGTTTTGCATTGGAGTAGATTCTTGAACTTCCGGTCAACTGTTCCGGATCATTGATGGAGCTCATATCCAGCGTGGTCCACGGCAATTTCAGGATTCTTGCCACCGCATAGGCAATCTGGGATTTACCGGTTCCTGCCGGACCCACGAGTAAAAGTCCGTAAGCAGGAAGGGTATGGGTACGGTTGATCTGGATAATAGTCTCGATGATCCGTTGCTTAACCCTCTCCATGCCATAAAGTTCTTCGTCCAGGATCCGCCTTGCTTCTACCGGATCAATTGATTCAAAATACTCGCTCTTCCACTGTACATTCATCATAAGAGACAGCGCCCGCTGTGCATGACGGCGCTCCTCCGGGGAAACTTCATGAGAACGGGCAACCGCCAGGTTTCTTCTGGCCCACAGACGGATATTTTCCGGCATGGTATTGCCAGCACAAGTCATGAAATCTGTGATGCTCTGAATACTGGTCAGACGCATATCGTCACCGGTCTCTTCTCTGTCCTCATCCTCGTCAATCTCCACTGGCGGATCACTTGCCAGCAATCTCTCGATCATAAACTGTAAAAAGCCATCTTCCGCAGACAGTTTCGTTCCTCCGCCAAATGCAATCTCACGGATCTTGTAAACTGCATATCCAGCTTCACTATTTTTACCGGACAGACACACATTAATATGATTCTCGCCCAGCCAACGAAGAAGACTTACAAATCGGGAATCAATCTTTAAAATATCTGCACTCACCTTTCCACCGTCTTCCTCAAACTCGAAAGAACTGCGCTTCACAGGATTGGTGAACACACCGCAGGAATGGTGCTTCCATTTGCACTTCTGGTTATCCAGAAGCAGGATTGGCTTCTCCGGTGTGGGCATGCTCTCCCTGGAATTAAATGTGGTATATGTACACTCTGCGTGATTTCTCGCGTCTTTTACATCATTAAAATCAAATACTGGCATTTGATGCTTCTCCCTTGTTCTCTGTAAATTCTATCTGTTCATGGCACAGCAGCCTTATATGGTGCTGCACCGCTATCATTATCACATATACCAGATGTTTTCACAAGTGGATTTTCACGCATAAGTTGGCGGCACAGCTATCGCACCTGCCGCAGGTCTGCTTGTTCAGGGGACGTCCGCAGCCCCGGTACTTGCTTTCGATCAAGCCCACTGGCGAAGATCGAAGCTTAGTACCGCTGGGCGAGGAATTAGCGAGAGCGGTCCCTCTGAACATGCTGCCTGCGGTGAAAATGACGACTGTGCCGCCAGCCTTAATCCCCAACTCACTCCCGGATTGCGTCTTTCACACTCTTCACGAATTCAGCCACATAAGGCACTGCATCTTTGCCGTATTTCTCCACCAGTTTCACGATGGCGGATCCTACGATGACACCATCGGATACCGCCGCCATTTTCTTCGCCTGCTCCGGTCCGGAGATACCGAATCCAATGGCCGCCGGAATATCAGAGGATTTTTTCACCAGCTCTACCATCGCTCCTACATCGGTAGTGATCTGACTTCTCATACCGGTCACACCCAGGGAAGATACACAATATACAAATCCTTCTGCCTCTTTGGCGATCATACTGATGCGGTCATGGGAGGTCGGTGCGATCAATGAAATAAGATCCATCCCTTCTTTACGGAATACAGAGGCAAATTCTTCTTTTTCCTCGAATGGAACATCCGGCAGGATCACGCCATCCATGCCTACAGCTGCGGCTTTCTTCGCAAATCGCTCAATGCCGTAGGAAAATACCACATTGGCATAGGTCATGAACACCATGGGCACTTTCACGTCTTTGCGCAGATCTTCCACCATGTCAAAAATCTTGTCGGTCGTCACACCGCCGGTCAGGGCACGCAAATTTGCGGCCTGGATCACCGGACCTTCTGCGGTCGGGTCTGAAAACGGGATGCCAAGTTCAATAAGATCTGCACCATTTTTCTCCATAGCTCTGACGATCTCTTTTGTGGTATCCAGATCTGGATCCCCGCAGGTAATAAATGGAATAAATGCCTTGCCACCAGCAAAGGCTTCTTTGATTTTACTCATGGATATCCTCCCCTCTGTAGCGGGCGATGGCTGCACAGTCTTTATCGCCTCTTCCGGAAATATTGATGACCATGACCTGATCTTTGCTCATGGTCGGAGCCAGTTTTTTCGCATAAGCTACCGCATGGGCACTTTCGATAGCCGGAATAATGCCCTCGGTCTTGCTTAAATATTCAAATGCATCTACCGCTTCATCATCAGTAACGGCTACATATTCAGCCCGACCAGTGTCATGAAGCCATGCATGTTCCGGTCCGATGCCCGGATAATCAAGTCCGGCAGAAATGGAATAGACCGGTGCGATCTGTCCATACTGATCCTGACAGAAATAAGATTTCATCCCATGAAAAATACCAAGCTTTCCGGTTGCGATGGTTGCAGCCGTCTCGAAAGTATCAACACCTCTTCCCGCAGCCTCACAGCCAATAAGACGGACACTCTTGTCCTCAATAAAATGATAAAACGCGCCAATGGCATTGGATCCGCCGCCTACACATGCCAACACAGCATCCGGCAGTTTTCCTTCTGCTGCCATACACTGCTCCTTGATCTCCTTGGAGATCACTGCCTGAAAATCACGGACAATGGTTGGAAATGGATGTGGTCCCATGACTGATCCCAGCACATAATGGGTGTCTGCGATTCGATTTGTCCATTCTCTCATGGTCTCAGATACAGCATCCTTCAAAGTGCCGGTACCAGAGGAAACCGGATGGACTGTAGCTCCCAGCAGACGCATTTTGTACACATTCAGTGCCTGGCGCTCAATATCTTCTTTTCCCATAAATACTTCGCATTCCATTCCCATCAAAGCTGCAGCTGTGGCCGTTGCCACACCATGCTGGCCTGCTCCGGTCTCTGCAATCACACGGGTCTTACCCATTTTCTTTGCCAGCAGCACCTGTCCAAGCACGTTGTTGATCTTATGAGCACCGGTATGGTTCAAATCTTCACGTTTCAGATAAATCTTTGCTCCACCCAGATCCTCTGTCATTTTCTTTGCAAAATACAGTCTGGACGGACGACCTGCATAATTGTTAAATAAATCCTGCAGTTCCGCATTAAATTCCGAATCATTTTTGTAATGGTTATATGCCTCTTCCAGTTCGATCACTGCGTTCATCAGCGTTTCTGGAATATACTGTCCGCCATGTACGCCGAACCGGCCTTTGGATCTGTTCTCTGCCATCTTACTTACTCCTCACTTGTTCTATGATTTTTCTGATCTTATCAGGATCTTTTTTCTTATCTGTCTCCACACCGGAGCTGATGTCCACACCCCATGGTGCAAAATTGTTTATTGCTTCTTTGATATTTTCCGACCGAAGCCCGCCTGCCAGCAGAAATGACTGCTTTGTCGACCAGTCTTTCAACAGCCGCCAGTCAAAACAATTACCGGTTCCATATCCATTATCCAATAAGATCCGGTCTGCACTGCTGTTCTCGATCTTCTGTAAATCTTCTGCAGATCTTATTTTACATGCTTTCCAGATCTCGCATCCAGGTACCAGACTCCGCAGCATCTCCATATATGCTTCATCTTCCGTTCCATGAAGCTGAGCAATCTGGATAAGACCTTCCTTCAGGTGCGCTGCCACCTCCTCCACCGGCAAGTTTACACATACACCCACCGCCGGGATCTCTGGACGCAACTTTTCCCGAAAGTCTTTCATCTGCTCCCATGTCACATATCGGTGGCTAGGTGGATAGAATACAAAACCTGCATAATCGGGCTGGTATTGATTGACTGCGTCGATATCTGCATCCCGATACAGGCCGCAGATCTTGATTTTCGTCTTCCCACTATCTACCATCTGGTTAGCGTTCTGACTTCTCATGCCTTGCCTCCGTCAGATGCCTGACTCTGTGCGTCCGATGTCTGCACCTGCTCTGCAGCCTTCTCTCGTCCCTGTACCGCTGCCTGTTTAAATTCAGCCAGCCGTTCCGTCTTGTCTTCCGCACGCATAAGTGCCTCACCGATCAGCACCGCATCGGCTCCGATCTCTGCCAGAACACCCACATCCTGCGGCTCCTTCACTCCAGATTCTGCCACAAAGATCACATTCGTGGGGATCTGCTCCCGAAGGTTCGCTGCATTGGAAAAATCCACGGTAAAATTTTTCAAATTCCGGTTATTAACACCGATCACTCTGGCTCCTGCCTTCAGTGCTGACCGGATCTCATTTTCATCATGAGTCTCTACCAGTGCAGTCAATCCCAGATCATCACAGATCTTCAGATATTCCCGAATGGTCTCGGTTGGAAGCAAGGCACAGATCAGAAGTACTGCATCTGCTCCCATGCATTTTGCCTCATAGATCTGATAAGCATCCACCGTGAAATCCTTACGGATCATAGGAAGGGTAATGGCCGCCCGAATCTCTTTGAAGATCTCATCAGAACCTAAGAACCATTTTGGCTCTGTCAGTACCGATACACAGTCTGCACCGGCCTGCTCATATTCCCTGGCAATCTTCACATAAGGAAAATCTTCGGCAATCACCCCTTTGGAAGGTGAGGCTCGTTTTACTTCACAGATAAAGGATACTCCTGTGTTACAAAGAGCATGCTCAAACCGAAAATCTCCTTTTGGAAGGCTGCGGGCTTTTCGTTCCATTTCGTCCGCTGCTATCTTTTTCTTCGCCTCCGCCACCCGGAAGGATGCATAAGCTGCCAACTCATCTAATATCATATCTGTCTCCTTCGCCTGTCTGCTTTTATGCTACTAAGATGCCACCGATTCCTGCTTATTTGATTCACGGATAAAAGCATTCAACGTCTGCTGTGCCATGCCCTCGTCAATCAGAGTAGCTGCCAGCTTCACACCATCTGCCAGACTGTCCGCCTTGCCGCCCACATAGAGACCGGCTCCTGCATTTAACAGGACCGCATCTCTTCTGACTCCTTTTTCACCCGCCAGAATAGCTCTTGTAATGGCTGCATTTTCTTCTGGAGTACCGCCTTTGAGTGCATCCTTCTGAGCAGTCTTCATACCAAAATCTTCCGGCCGGATCACATAGGTCTTGTACTCACCATTGCCAAATTCACAGACCATTGTAGGTGCACACATGGAGATTTCATCCAGCTTGTCCTGTCCGTAGACTACCATGCCCCGTTTTACCCCCAGCTGATAAAGCACCTTTGCCATCGGCTCCACCAGATGCTCAGCATATACTCCCAGCACCTGAAGATTGGCATGTCCCGGATTGGTCAGCGGTCCCAACAGATTGAAGACCGTTCTCACACCCAGCTCTTTTCTGACTGGTCCTACATATTTCATAGAAGTGTGATATTTCTGTGCAAAGAAGAAACAGATACCAATCTTTTTCAGAAGTTTTACACATTGTTCCGGGGCAAGCTGAATATTTACTCCCAATGCCTCCAGACAGTCCGCTGCACCACTCTTTGAAGAAGCTGCCCGATTGCCGTGTTTCGCCACTGGAACGCCTCCGGCAGCGATCACTATCGAAGATGTGGTAGAAATATTAAAGGAGCCAGCTCCGTCTCCACCTGTTCCTACGATCTCCAGCAGATCTCCGTCATATTGTACCGGAAGTGCATGGGATCTCATAGCTGCTGCGCAGGCGGTAATTTCCTCAATGGTCTCACCCTTGGTGGACAAAGCAGTCAGAAATGCGGCTGTCTGTACCTGTGAAGTCTCTCCGTTCATGATCTCATTGATTACTGCATTTGCCTGCTCATAAGTCAGGTCTTTTCCATTGATCAATGCTGCTGTTGCTTCTTTAATCATTTTCTTATCCTCCTCATATATTTTATGTGTTTGCTGTATGTTTGCGTTATTTATATTTCTTTTAAGAAATTACTCAATATGATTCTTCCATCTGGTGTCAGGATGGATTCTGGATGGAACTGTACACCGTAAATGGGATACTCCCGATGCATAACTGCCATAACTTCGCCGTCTTTGGTCTTGGCAGTCACCTTTAATGTTTCTGGAATAGTCTCTTTCACAGCTGCCAGCGAATGATATCTGGCTGCTTTCATGGTATTTCCCATACCCTGAAAGATGGGGCAGGTCTCATCAATGGTTATGGTGGATTGCTTGCCGTGCATCAGCTCTTTTGCATAAGAAACGGTAGCTCCATAGGCTTCGCAGATAGCCTGATGTCCCAGGCAGACACCCAATGTCGGTATCTCTTTTCCCAGTGTCTTTGCCGCTTCGATACAGATGCCCGCGTCCTTTGGAAAGCCCGGTCCCGGTGAAAGAATGATCCGTGATGGTTTCAGTGCCCGGATCTCATCCACGGTCAGTTCATCATTCCGGATCACTTTGATATCCGGGTCAATGGTTCCGACCAGCTGATACAGGTTATAAGAAAAACTGTCGTAATTGTCGATAAGTATGATCATTGGTCGATGCCTCCCTGTGCGGTAGCCAGTGCATTCATCACTGCCTTTGCCTTGTTGATACACTCCTGATATTCTTTCTGTGGCACGCTGTCAGCCACGATGCCTGCACCACTTCTGACAAATACCTTGCCATTTTTCTTATATGCAATGCGGATCGCAATACAGGTATCCAGGTTTCCGGTAAAATCCAGATAACCAATGGCTCCTCCGTAGATGCCCCGCTTATTATTTTCCAGCTCATTGATGATCTCGCAGGCCCGGATCTTCGGTGCTCCCGATAAGGTTCCAGCCGGCAGAATGGAATCCACCGCATCGATGGCATCCAACCCTTTCCTGATGGTTCCTTTCACAGTAGAACCTATGTGCATCACGTGTGAAAACCGCTGAATGCTCATGTATTTTTCCACTTCCACGGTTCCGAACTCACTGATCTTACCGATATCATTTCGTCCCAGATCCACCAGCATGTTGTGCTCAGAACATTCTTTTTCATCTGCCAGCAGTTCCTGTTCCAGCCTCTGGTCTTTCGCCTCAGTGGCTCCTCTTGGTCTGGTACCTGCCAGTGGGAACGTATGGAGCGTCTTATTTTCCAGCTTTACCAGTGTCTCGGGGGAAGCTCCCGCGATCTCCATATCGTCACTGGAAAAATAAAACATATATGGGGAAGGATTCACCGTCCGCAGTACCCGGTAGGTATCCAGAAGGCTTCCTTCATAATCCACTTCCATTCGATTGGAAAGCACCACCTGAAAAATATCTCCCTCCCGAATGTAATGCTTTGCTTTCTCGACCATGCTGCAATACTGCTTCTGATCAAACAATGCCCGGAATTCAGAAGTACATCTGCCCGGTATTTCTTCCGCCATCTCGCCGCTCTGGATCAGCTGCTTCATGGTAGAAAGTTCCAGTTCTGCCCGGTGATACTCGGTCTTCAGATCCTCACATCGGATATTTACGATCAGGATGATCTTCTGACGGAAATGGTCAAATGCGATGACCTTGTCAAACAACATCAGATCCACATCCTTAAACCCTTCCTTGTCTTCTGCATCCAGCACCAAAGACGGCTCTGCATATTTCATGTAATCGTAGGAAAAATATCCTACCAGTCCACCGGTAAATGTAGGAAAACCTTCAATCTTCGGACTTTTATTTTCATCAAGTATCTGTCGGATATACTCACCTGGATGCTTTGTCTCCATATTCACGGATGTTCCGTTTTTGATCGTGAGTTTTCCGTTTGTACAGGTGATCTCAAGCCGCGGGTCATATCCCAGAAATGTGTAGCGCCCCCATTTCTGATTATCCTCCGCTGATTCCAGCATGTAGCAATGTCTGCTTACATTTTTCAGCTTTCTGAGTACCATCAGCGGTGTGTACTGGTCTGCATATAATTCCAGACTGACTGGAATGCACTTATACTCTCCTGTTGCTGCGATCTTAACTGCTTCTTTGAATTCCGGTCTCATGTTGTCTCCTTTTCTGGCATAAAAAAATCGCCCTTGATAAGTCTGTCTAACTTACCAAGGACGAGTCATTACATTTCCCGCGGTGCCACCTTGATTTGTGAAGGTATCTCTGCCTTCACACCCTTACGAAATACTAACATATCTCTGACAACTGACGTATGTCTTCACGTCACAGAATACTCGGCTTTTCATCTCTGCCTTTGACTGTGCCCTCAGCGGTCCATTTGATATTCTGGGTTCCATCCGGCTCTCAGCTCCCCGGACTCTCTGTGCGACCATAAATACCGTTATCTCCGCTTCATCGGTTTAAAGTGATACTCAATTCAATTTTTCTACATCATAGCAAAGCCGATTTTATTTGTCAAGAAAAAATTTAATATGCTATAATTTGTGAGTATTCAAATGCAAAGTTATTTTACTCGAGGAGAATAGAATCTATGAACACCGAATTATCCACCAGAGAGTCTTTTTTCACGAAAGATACTCTCTTTTATAAGACGTTATTTGGTCTGATCCTGACCATCACCCTTCAGAATCTGATTGCCTACAGTGTGAACATGCTGGACAATATTATGCTGGGAAGTTACAGTCAGAATGCTCTGTCTGGAGCAGCCACTGTGAACCAGGTCTTCTTCATGGTACAGCAGACTGCCCTTCCCATTGGAAATGCACTGGTAGCTCTTGCTTCTCAGTACTGGGGCCAGAAGCAGACACAGCCGATCCGGGAGCTGACTGGAATTGCTCTGAAGTTCTGTCTGCTGGTCTCTGTGTTGGTTATGGTGGTGTGCACTGTCTTTCCTGTGCAGCTATTGAGAATTTTTACCACTTCCGATGAGATCATTGCAGAAGGACTGGTCTATCTCTCTATCCTGAAATGGACCTTCGTGCTTTTTATTTTCAGCAATCTGCTCATCGCCATGCTGCGAAGTGTGGGAACAGTGCGGATCTCGTTTATCGTGTCCGTAGTGTCCCTGATCGTCAACGGCTGCATCAACTATACATTGATCTTCGGTCACTTTGGATTTCCGGAAATGGGTATCAAGGGTGCTGCGATCGGAACACTGATTTCCCGTATCGCAGAACTTCTGATCCTGCTGTTCTATGTGGCAAAAATGGACACAAAGATCCGCCTGTTCTCCAGCTCTCTGTTCTCCGGAAGCAGCGAACAAGTGCGATCCTTTTTGAAAGTCGGCATTCCGATTATGATCACGTCCTTGTTGTGGGCGGTCTCCGTCCCCATGCAGACTGCGATTCTAGGACATCTGTCCTCTGATGCAATTGCAGCTAACTCCGTGTCTTCTACTTTCTATCAGTATCTGAAAGTGGTAGTGATTGCGCTGTCTTCTGCCTCTGCAGTTATGATTGGCAACAGTATCGGAGCCGGAGACCTGAAAAGGGTGCGGTCTGATGCCCGCACCCTGTCTGTCATTGATATTCTGATTGGATTGATTCTCGCAGCTATTTTGTTTGTGTGCCGCACCCCACTGCTGTCCATGTACCGGCTCAGCAACGAAGCCATGATCCTGGCTGATCACTTTATGATCATCATGAGTGTTATCATGGTTGGTATGTCTTACCAGATGCCAGTCTCTATGGGCATCATTCAGAGTTCCGGCGATACGAAATTTACTCTCCGCCTGAATCTGATCTCCACCTGGCTCATTGTTATGCCGCTGTCCTTCCTGGCTGCTTTCGTCTGGAAATGGCCGGTGGAACTGGTAGTCGTAGCAGTACAATGTGACCAGATTTTCAAAGGGCTTCCAATCTTCCTTCGGTTCCGAAGTTATCGCTGGATCCACAAACTGACGGCTTAATTTTTATCGTTACTCAGCTTCTGTAGACTGCCACTCAACGTCTGTAGACTGACTTTGGGAGTCTACAGAAGCAAAATATTTCACAAAATATCCATCGATTTCTTCTGCACAGTAGCTTAAGTCTCCCATGCGGCCTTTAGCTTCTTCCATATCTGCCTTTGCAATTGCCGCTTTTGCTGCATTTCCGATATTTTCATAAGCATAATACAGAGATGCTGCCTCATAGTAATCAGCCACTGCATAACATTCCAGCATCTGCGCATCTGCTTTCACATGCTCCATCTCATTGCGGTTCTTTTTCTCCGGCAGTTCAGAATATTGTCCATCTTGAATAGAATAGAGAAAAGTGTCTTCATCATAGTGATAATGGTACTGATCTCCGTAGAGCTGAAATCCAAATCTTATGATCTGTCCGATGGTCAGAACGACCAGCACGATTACAACTGCCCGATATATTTTACGATTCATTCTGCCGATAGCTCCCTTCCAATAATACGATCAGTCTGGTCTTTGACATGGTACGGATCTCACCACTCTCAATCACCTGTGGATCCACATGCAAATACGCCTGCACCAGTTCCTCTGCCTGTGTCAATACGGCATCACACCAGTCTGTGTGATTCTGATAGACCTCATAGTAAGTGGAATACTCGTCCGCCTTCACAAAGTCATACATATCCTTCAGGCTGTCTGCAATCTGTTCCATACAGCGGTCCGGCGTATAATAAGTATACTCATCACTGATATTTTCATGATCCACCAGATGCATACACGCCTCATAAATATAATTGTAGTCGTTCACCATCCGCTGAAAATACCGGTAATCATCAAATCCTTTGATACCGGAATAATAAAGCTCATTTACTTCAATATAAGCGGCATAGGAGTTCCAATCTTCATTTGCAATATATTTGTCCAGATTTTCTATGTAAGTCGACAGATTTTTCTGCGCTTTCTGAACCAGCAATGCCCGTTCAATCGTCCAGATACTGTTGTTCATCACAATGCTTCCCAGAAACAGCAGTCCCAGCACAGCCAGTACTGCGATCTGCGTCGCTTTTTTACTGGTCTTTCCAGCCGTCTCATACACTTCTGTCTTCGTACTCTGATAGTCCTGCTCGTAGCGGTGCATATCCTCCCGATGCTTCACATAATGAGTATTGGGAGTATGGCAGTATGGGCATACTTCATCATCGATCGTCAGATTTGCCCCGCAAAAATCACATTTCACTTTTTGTTTCCCCCTGTTCGTTTAATCTGTAACCGGAACCCGGTCTTTGTGTTCTTCCACATATTTATAGATCACTTTGTAATCCAGAAAATGATCCTTTTCTGCCTGATGTTCCAGATCCTTGATCTCTGAATCGCTCATCTGATAGGTGTCTTTGACAAACCTCATAGTCTCTTCGATCCAGCCATCCACCAGACTTTCATCCTTGTCATCCACCTGATGGAACAATTCCTTATCATAATTCATGGTCAACGCATCATAGAGTGCTGCCTGATACTCATAGAGATAGGTCTCCTCCCCCTGCTGGATGTACTTCTTCAGCTCCATGCACTCCTGATAAGTGTCATAAAAAGGAAGAATATTCCAGTGCTCCCAGTTAGTATAACTGTAAGAAATACCGCCTGTTGCCGCATCAATTTCATTGCAGAACGCAAGGATCGAGTCGTAGTCACCTTCCTCATACCAGGCATCCAGCTTGGGGAAATTCTCCCTTTCCCACTGCATCTGTTCCCGGGTATCTGCCATACGAGTATCGGTCATTTTATTGTACACGGAATAAATAATATCCCCTGAATACCGCAAAAACAGAAACACCGCTGCAAGGATCAGAATCAGTGCCAGCAGTACTGCGACTGCCTTTCCTGTAAAATGGACATTCGACTTCACTTCTGCTTTGATCTCTTCGCTGGGGATATTTCCCACCTCTTTCAGATCATCCTTCAGGTCATACATATCCTGCATGTATTTATGTTCTGCACCAAGCTCATTGATGGCGCCGCAATAAGGGCATCGTTCTGCCAGTTCTTCTATCGGTGCACCGCATTCTCTGCACGTGATCATATTTTTTATCCTCCCAGACTCTGCTGGTTTCATTATACGAAATACTCCGAGAGATGACAACATTTTCTGTCGTCCACGCCAGAAAATATTTTGTCAAAAAAATCCCGCGAGTCCTGACTGTTTGCCAGCCCCCGCGGGATCCCATATGCATTTATTTATTCTGCACTTTTCTCTTCTTTTTTCAGGTCTTCCTTGATGATCTGAATATGAACATCGCGAAGCTGTTTTTCTTCAACCTCAGCCGGTGCTCCCATCATCACATCCTGTGCGTTCTTGTTCATCGGGAACGGAATGATCTCACGGATGCTCTCCTCACCTGCGATCAGCATAACCATACGGTCTACGCCAGGAGCGATACCAGCATGTGGCGGTGCTCCGTAGCAGAATGCATTGTACATTGCCGGGAATTTTGCTTTCACATCATCCTCACCAAGACCAACGATATTGAATGCTTTGACCATGATCTCCGGATCATGGTTACGAACAGCACCTGAAGACAGTTCCACACCATTACATACCAGATCGTACTGATATGCAAGGATCTCCAGCGGATCCTGATTCTCAAGAGCACTGAGTCCGCCCTGCGGCATGGAGAACGGGTTATGGCAGAACTCCAGCTCGCCAGACTCCTCACCGATCTCATACATCGGGAAGTCTACGATCCAGCAGAATTCGTAGCAGTCCTTCTTCATGTAAGCATCAGAGGAAGCACCCAGCATCTTTCTAAGCACGCCTGCAGTCTTCTGAGCAGTCTTTAAGTCGCCTGCAGTCAGTCCAACGAAATCTCCAGCCTTCAGTCCAAGAGCTGCTACTACTGCATCTTTCTTATCCTGCAGGAACTTGGAGATGCCTCCAACCAGCTCCATCTTGTCATCCAGACGGAACCAGTATGCTTTCTGTCCGCTCTGCACTTCTACATCAGCACACAGTTTATCAATCACTTTTCTGGTGCCGGTAAATGCCGGTGCCACGATTGCTTTTACTTTCTTTCCTTCAAACGGTCCGAAGCCACAGTCAGCCAGTACATCGGTTGCATCCTGTACTAACAGGTTGATACGCAGATCCGGCTTATCGGAACCATATTTATCCATAGCCTCAAGATATGGAATTCTCTTAAATGGCGGCTTGGAAGCCTCATTGTAAATGCCGTATTTTGAGAAGATCGGCGGAAGCACATCTTCCAGCACTGCAAATACATCCTCCTGGCTTGCGAAAGCCATCTCCATATCCAGCTGGTAGAACTCTCCCGGAGAACGGTCAGCTCTGGCATCCTCATCACGGAAACACGGAGCGATCTGGAAATAACGGTCAAATCCAGAAGCCATCAGAAGCTGTTTGAACTGCTGCGGTGCCTGCGGAAGTGCATAAAATTTTCCAGGATGATTTCTGGACGGCACCAGATAATCTCTCGCTCCCTCCGGTGAAGAACAGGTCAGGATCGGGGTAGTGATCTCCATAAAATCATGAGCAGTCATGCTCTGACGAAGATCAGCCACGATCTTGCTTCTCAGCACGATCTTGCTCTTTACTTCCGGATTACGCAGATCCAGATAACGATATTTCAGACGGATATTCTCGTCTGCATCTTTAGAATGGTTGATCTGGAACGGCAGCTCATTATAACGGCACTTTCCAAGCACTTCTACTTTGCTCGGAACGACCTCAATATCACCGGTTGGAATCTTGTTATTTTTGCTGCTTCTCTCGCGAACGACTCCATCTACCTGAATCGTGGACTCATAGTTAAGCTCTGACAGCTGCTCCATGATCTCCTCGGTCTCCACAACGATCTGCGTAGTTCCGTAGAAATCTCTTAAGATCAGAAATCCTAAATTTTTACTGACTTTACGGATGTTTTCATACCATCCTACCAGACGGACCTGCTCACCTGCGTTGGAAAGACGAAGTTCGCCGCAGTTATGGGTTCTTCCCTGCATGTTATATACCTCTCTTATCTGTTAAAAAATTCTTTGAACTCTGTATAGCCTTCTTTGGAAAGCTGCTCTTTCTGGAATTTTTTATTTTTGTTCATCAGTGCCACCTGTACTGTTGCACCGTTCTCGCGCTCTGCTCTTGCCTCTTTGAGCACCTCACACAACTTGTCAGCCGGCATATTTTTCTCGATCAGGAATGCTTTCTTACCTGCTGCACCCGGCACCTGGAAATTGTTCTCCAGAAGGATCGTAACGATTCTCTCAAATCCGATGGAAAATCCACAGGCCGGCGTATCATTTCCGGTAAATTTACCGATCATCTTGTCATAGCGGCCGCCGCCTGCCACAGAGCTTCCGAACTCCGGCATCTCGATCTCGAAGATGGTTCCTGTATAATAGGACATTCCACGAACCAGCGTCGGGTCAAATACCAGTTCAAAATCTGCTGCCTTGGTTGCTTCCACACTCTGACGGATGGTACGCAGGTTCCCGATCACATCTGCTGCCAGTACACCGGTCAGCTTGTTCTCCAGATATCCAAGCGGATCTTCGCTTGCTTCCATCTCGCCAAACATATCTACATATTTTGCTACGCTGTCAGCGGAAAATCCAGCTTCGATCAGCTCTGCTTTCACGCCGTCCCATCCAATCTTATCCATCTTGTCCAGAATGATGAATACCAGATCAAACTGATCCTCCGGGAATCCGCAGTACTCAGCCATTGCCTTTAAGATCCGGCGCTCATTGATGCGAACCTTGAATCCCTTGAAATTCAGTTTTCCAAGCAATGTAGTCGTTGCCAGGATCAGCTCGATCTCTGCCAGGCAGCTTGCCTCTCCTAAAATATCAATATCACACTGTACGAACTGACGGAAACGTCCTCTCTGTGGTCTGTCTGCTCTCCATACGCTTCCGATCTGCAGTGCTTTGAACGGAGTCGGCAGATTATTTGCATTATTGGAATAAAATCTGGACAGCGGCAGAGTCAGGTCATAGCGCAGACCACTGTCTGTCAGATCTGCTTCGCTCTGTGCAGTCTCCAGATTCAGTTTCTCGCCTCTCTTCATGATCTTGAAGATCAGCTTCTCATTGTCGCCGCCCTGCTTGCTGCACAGGTTCTCGATATGTTCTACACACGGAGTCTCAATAGGCGAAAATCCAAAGCTTTTATATGTCTCTTTGATCAGACCGGTCACGTAATCTCTGATCTGCATCTCTGCAGGCAGGATGTCTTTCATACCAGTCACTGGTTTCTTCTTCAAAGGCATGGTGTTGATTCCTTTCTTGTTCCTTAGTCTCCTCTATAATCATGCAGACAAGCATTTGTCTGCGATATAGGCATACATTAGATATTATAGAGTTTGCGGTTCGGCGTGTCAAGATTTGTGCTGTAAAAAAGAGGAGTTATGCGAGGAAGCTGTGCATGAAATAAAAGCTTGTATGACAGGTATTGGACTAAAGATTCATAAGCTCAGGGTTTTGATTCTCTCATGAACCAACTGGCTCACCTGTTCTTTCTGCTCCTTAGATAAATAGGCTCCCTCTACCTGATCAAGAAATTTATTTTCCATTCGACAGATTTTCTTCAGCACATTTTCCGCAACTTTTGGTGAAATTTCGTAAGACTCCGCCAGTTTTCGAAATTCCTTTTTATGAATATTACGTTTTTTCCCATTGATTGTCAGTGCCATCTGTTCTTTATCCTCTGGCATAATCACATTTACAGGAAGCATATCATATGCTTTTGATAGCTGAAATATCCTACTTCCAGGCATATTTTCTATCAACGAGAAGTTCTTCAAATGCATATCAGAATTTCCTACCACAAAAGCAGCAGCCACTCGCAGATACATTTCTGTCAGATCCAGACCAGGCATACTGGAATATCTCTTTACAATACGTCCACAGTTTTCATATGACCCCTTATATTTATCCTGTGTTAGACGTCTGGATAGCTGGCAAAAATCTTCCATTGCGTATAAATTCACATTTTCTTCTGTAATCTCTCTGTCAATTCTTTTTGTAATATATGCATATTCATGATCCAACTTTATCAATGCATGCGGTACAGTTTGAATTCCCATAATTTCTATAAGCCGCATAGCAAGATCCTCGTACTCTGGCATATTTTCAAAGTCTTCTGTCTGTGGCTTCAAAATATATCCTGTTGGATAGTCAACGATTGTGAGGCGTGATTGCATATCTGTCGACAAATGTAATGACAGTTTCTTCTGTACACCAGGCACAGTCAGTCCTTCATTTACAGTTTCATCTGCCAGTATTTCCAGTTGTTCCTTTGTAATATCCAGAACCGGCAATTCATCTGTATGAAAAAATTTTTTTACACACTTCTTATGCCAGCACCATTCTTTTTCTCTTGTGGACGCATTTTCTGTTATCGTTTTCCCACAACACAGACATCTCATATTTTTTCTCCTCTGATGCACACATCTCCGATGCAATCTTTACATGCCAGCAATAACAACCCAAATCTGTCTTTCTGATTTATTTTCCAGTTACGACTGACAACTCCCAAAAGCCATCCTTCTGGTATTAATCCATCAACAAAGGGAAAAAATATCGTTGTCTCATATGGTTCGTCTCTCAAAGGTAAAGTCAAACTGACTGCTACTGCATCCTCTCTTGACAAATATTCCTTATCATAAGAAAAGATATATCCCTCTTCTGTCTCAGCAATGATTCCGGCAAAGTGATTTTGAATATATACATAACCGCTTCTATATTCTGACTCCACCTGTCCTAGCCCTGAACGAATTGCAAATTCTTCCTGGATCAACCCTGCCTTTTTTCTCTCCTGTTTTATATATTCACCAATTCTATTCATACTATCTATAATAGTCCCGTTCGGGTATATTTTCAAGTGTCCAAGTGTTTTTTTAGTCCCGTTCGGGTATATTTTTTTGTTTATTCCTATAATTATACCCTTTCAGGTATAGTTTATTCCCTTTCCATCACTTTCAAAATCATTTTCTCAAAGGATTCCCTGAAATATTCATCGTCTTCTGCAGTTCTTTTCTTCGGACCTTTCAGGTGATTTTTCTGTGAGGCTCTTCTGGCTTTTTTATTCAGATGGCGTTCCATAAGCATCTGATCAATATTTTCGTTGGTGTACCATTTTCCAGACTGATGGATCGCATAGGCACCCTTCCCAAGTGCCATGGCTGCCACTCCGTAGTCCTGCGAGACCACCATATCTCCTTTGTGACACATGCTGATCAGCTTATAATCCACCGCATCTGCACCTGCTCCCACCACAATAACTTCGCTGTAATCGGAGGAAATCACATGGTTGGTGTCACATAACAAGGTCACCAGAATCGTATATTTTTTTGCAAGCTCTTCTACGATGCCCACCACCGGGCAGGCATCTGCATCTACAAATATTTTCATAATTATTCACTGTAAAATAACTGTTTCGGGCTCTTTGGTTTTTCAGGAATGCTCATCTTGATCTGTCCAGTCTCCACTAACGGAAGCACTCTGCTTTGTATTGCATAAGTAACGGAGGTCAAGCCAAGATACTCACAGATTTCCTTTCTTGTTCGTGGTGTCCGGCTGAACCTTTCCAAGTTGATCAATACGGATACGTCCATAAATACCACCTGGGTTATGAATTTCCAGCCTGTCTTCAAACATGATAAGTTGAATGGGCATTCCTTCTGAATGAATACTATAATCTCTGTGTGCCAAAGCATTGATAATTACATGAATCTTATAATCTGCAACATATTTTCTGAAATTCTCCGGCACATCGGTAAAATCCAACAATTCATGCAGACTCTCGGATGCATCCCACGGTTTTTCTCTTCATAATATGCTACCATTGGTTCTTCTTTGCTTCCCATATTCCTCTCCTCTTGCGAAGCTGGATATAGAAGATC
>ERZ856578.2655-NODE-2655-length-28875-cov-3.539517_pt1 | contig 28875 bp, 26 predicted proteins | sample MGYA00514384_ERZ856578 | MGnify/ENA primary metagenome ERZ856578 (study PRJEB29103, sample SAMN06111958) | human gut metagenome | biome: human gut; feature: ankylosing spondylitis patient; material: healthy_person | host: Homo sapiens | place: China:Hangzhou... | reverse complement strand
AGTTTGCCGATGGAGAATACACGGCTCATATCGTTCATGTAACCGTTGAAGTTGCCACCTAAGTCAACGACGGAGGGATCATCGTGGCTTACGCCGCTGTCTGACCGGGATGCCGGGAACGGCGGGTATACAAAAACAAGCGGGGAAGAGTCGGCTGACTTTTCCCCGCTTGTTTTCTGTTGGGGCAAATGGAGGCGGACCGGGGACCGGTTATCGAATTTGGATTGAATAAACGCTGAAAAAATGTTACAATACCATATTAGAGGTCCTTTTTCGACGATTCTGACGAAAGGAAGAGCATCGGATATGAATTTTCGACGCTGGATTTTGCCGGGGCTGGACAAGGAAGCCGCCGCCTCGCTGGCCGAGGAGGCGGGGCTGGAACCCTTTCTCGCGCTGATGCTCTCCCTGCGCGGCATGACGGATGTGGAAGAGGCCCTGGAATTCCTTTCCGGATGGGACGTGACGGCCGATCCGCTGGCGTTCGCGGATATGGACAAAGCGGCCGCCCGGGTCCGCCGCGCCCTCGATCAGGGGGAGCGGATCATGGTATACGGGGATTACGACGCCGACGGCGTCACCTCCATCGTCCTGCTGTACGCGTATCTGCGGGAACAGGGAGCCGACGTCCTGTATATGCTTCCCGAACGGGAGGGGGAGGGTTACGGCCTGCATAAATCCTCGGTGGATCAGATCGCCGAGGCGGGCGTGAAGCTCATTGTGACGGTAGACAACGGCATCTCCGCTGTGGAGGAGATCGCCTATGCCCGGGAAAAGGGGATCGACGTGGTGGTCACCGACCACCACCAGCCGCAGGAAACCCTTCCGGAAGCCGCCGCGGTCGTGGATCCCCATCGGGCCGACTGCCCGAGCGAATTTAAGGATTACGCCGGCGTGGGCGTCGCGTTCCAATTGGTCTGCGCCCTGGAAGGGGATGTGGAGAGCGTTCTTGAGCGGTATGCCGATCTGGTGGCCCTGGGGACGCTCGCGGATGTGATGCCCCTGCGGGGGGAAAACCGCGCGCTGGTGCGGCGGGGCCTGCGGATGCTGGGCGAGGGCGGACGCCTGGGGCTCCGGAAGCTCGCCGAGGTCGCGGGGATGGCCGGTAAGCCTCAGACCTCCACGTCGGCCGTATTTACCCTGGCGCCCCGCATCAACGCGGCGGGGCGGATGGGCTCGCCGGACAAAGCAGCGGAGCTGCTCCTGAGTGAACGGGAGGAGGAAGCCGAGCTCCTTGCCCATGATATCCAGAGCCTCAATGCCCGCCGTCAGGAAACCGAGGCGGCGATCCTCGCCGAGGTACTGGATGGGTTGTCCCGCTATCCGGAGCGGCTGCACGACCGGGTGCTGGTGGTGGCGGGGGAAGGCTGGCATCCGGGCGTGGTCGGTATCATCGCGGCCAGGCTGACCGAACGGTATGGGCGGCCGAGCATCGTGCTGTCCATTGCGGACGGCCTGGCCAAGGGGTCCGGACGCAGCCTGAAAGGGTTTTCCTTGTTTGGCGCTTTGTCCGCTTGCCGGGACTGCCTTCTCGGCTTCGGCGGGCACGAGCTTGCCGCGGGTGTCACACTCGATTTTGCCCGTATCGAGGAGTTCCGGCAGGCGGTCAATGCCTACGCCGCCGAGGCCTGCCCGGAGATGCCGGCGCCGGAGCTGCGTCTCGACTGCAAGCTGCGGCCGGGGCAAGTCGGCCTGCCGCTGCTGGAGGTGCTCGGGGCCATGGAACCTTACGGCTCCGGCAATCCCGCGCCGCTGTTCGGCCTCTTTGGCATGAGGCTGGAGTCGGTGACGCCGGTGGGGGGCGGCAAGCATCTGCGTCTGCGGCTTTCCCGGGACGGCACGGTCCTCACCGCCATGAAATTCGGTACCCCGCCGCAGGATTTCCATTTTTCACCGGGGGATGAGGTCAATCTGGCGGTATCCCTGGACCGCACCGTGTACCAGGGGAATGTCAGCGTCTCTGTCTTTGTCAAAGACATCCGTTATGCCTCGACCAGGCAGGACGACCTGCTCGCCGCCCTGCGGGAGGCGGAAGCGGCTTTTCGTGGAGAACTGGCCGCCCCTCTGCCGGTGCCGACCAGGGACCAGGCGGGACGGGTTTACCGGTTCCTGGCGGGGCAAAAAGGGTATAGCGGCACCATCGAGCAGCTTTTTCACACGATACGGGACGAATCCCTTACATATACCGGCCTGCTCCTGATCCTTGAGACATTGCGGCAGGCGGGGCTCATCCGGATGGACGACCAGGGGGAGATCCTGAAGATCGGGCTCCTGCCCGCCGCGGGCAAGACGGATCTGGCCGCCACCCCGCTGATGCAATATCTAGGCTCCCTGCACAGGGCGGAGACCGCGTAGGAGGAAACACATGCTGCAAACAGCCGACGTCATCAGCGAACTGAAAAAGCTGATTATCAAAAGTGAAAAGCCGTACGATCTAGACGCCGTAGACCGGGCCATTACGGCCGCCTGCAAGGCGCACGAGGGGCAGCGCCGTTCCTCCGGGGAGGCGTATGTCTGCCATCCGCTCAAAGTGGCCTGCATCCTGGTGGAGCTGGGCATGGACAGCGAGACCATCGAGGCCGCCATTCTCCATGACGTGGTGGAAGACACCCCGATGGAGCTCGCCGATGTGCAGAAGCATTTCGGTGCCGAGGTGGCCACCCTGGTGGACGGCGTGACCAAGATCGAAAAGATCCCCTTTTCCTCGCGGGAGGAGCAGCAGGCGGAGAATGTCCGCAAGATGCTGCTGGCCATGTCCCAGGATATCCGCGTCATCATCATCAAATTGGCCGACCGGCTGCACAATATGCGCACCAGCGACGCCTGGCCGCCGCAGAAGCGACGGGACAAGGCCAAGGAGACGATGGATATTTACGCCCCCTTGGCTCATCGGCTGGGCATCCGGGCGGTCAAGGAGGAGCTGGAGGACATCTCCCTGCGCATTCTCGATCCGGTGGCGTATAAGGAGATCGAGGACGCCCTCGCCCTAAGAGAGGGGGAGCGCAACGCCTTTTTAATGAGCATCCAGGAGCGGATCCGGGAACGGCTCGCGGAATTCGACCTCAAACCCTTTGTCTCGGGCCGGATCAAAAGCATCACCGGGATCTACCGCAAGATGTATATGCAGGGGCGCTCGTTCGAGGAGATCTACGACGTTTACGCGGTGCGGGTGATCGTGGACACGGTCAACGACTGCTACAATGTGCTCGGCATCATCCACGACATGTTCCGGCCCATTCCCAACCGCTTCAAGGACTACATCTCCACCCCCAAGAGCAACATGTACCAATCCCTGCACACCACCGTCATCAGCAAGGAAAAAATTCCTTTCGAGGTGCAGATCCGCACCTGGGAGATGCATTACACGGCGGAATACGGCATCGCCGCCCATTGGAAATACAAGCTGGGCATCCAGAAAAAGGATAAGCTGGAGGAACGGCTGGCTTGGGTGCGGCAGTTCATCGAGAACCAGAAGGACGTGGACGACGCCGAAGACATCGTGCGGTCGATCAAGACCGACCTGTCCTCCGACGACGTGTTCGTCTTCACGCCGAAGGGGGAAGTCATCACCCTGCCGGTGGGCGCCACCGTGATCGATTTCGCTTACGCCATCCACTCCGCCGTGGGCAACCGGATGGTGGGGGCCAAGGTGGACGGACGGATCGTCCCTCTGGACTATGAGGTCAAAACCGGCGAGATCGTGGAGATCCTCACCACCTCGGTGCAGGGGCACGGTCCCAGCCGGGATTGGCTGAATATGGTCAAGACCGGCGAGGCCCGCAACAAGAGCCGTGCCTGGTATAAAAAAGAGCGCCGGGAGGAAAACATCGAGCAGGGCCGGGAGGAGCTGGAACGGGAGCTTTCCCGCAACGGTATCCGGCTGTCCGAGGACAGGATGGACCGGTTTTTGCAGGAGCAGGTCAAGAAACAGCACTGTGCGAACCTGGAGGACTTCTACGCCGCCATCGGCTATGGCGGGGTGCTGCTCTCCCGCATCATGCCCCGCATGAAGGAGGATTACCTCAAGCTGGTCAAGGCGGAGGAGATTCTCCTGCCGGAACAGGTGGTCAACGCGCCGCGGAAGCATCGGAACAGCGGCGGCGTCGTTATCGACGGGATGGACAACTGCCTGGTCAAGTTCGCCCGCTGCTGCAACCCGGTCCCGGGGGATGAGATCGTCGGGTTCGTCACCCGCGGCTTCGGGGTGTCGATACACAAAAAGGACTGTGTCAACGTCCCGAAGGACCTGGCCGGGGCGCCTGAGCCGGAACGGTGGGTCCGGGTGTCCTGGGAGGACTCCGTCAAAGACGAGTTCAAGGCGACGCTGCACGTGGAGGCGGCCGACCGGATGGAACTGCTTGCCGATATCACTACCCAGCTCGCCTCCATGCATGTGATGATCCACGCCATCAACGCCAGAGAGCCCCGGGACGGCCATACGGTGATGACCCTGACGGTCGGGGTGAACAGCCTCGAGCATCTGCAGGGGGTCATCACCCGCCTGGGACGGATCCAGGGTGTGACCAAGATCGAGCGCAGCGGCGTGTAAACCGGAGGAGGACCAGTCGGATGAAAGCGGTGTTTCAGCGGGTAGACTCCGCCCGGGTGACGGCGGAGGGGAAAACCACCGGCGAGATCGGGCCGGGTGCCCTGATCCTCCTGGGGGTAGAAGCGGACGATACGCCGGCGCATGCCGCCCTCATGGCGAAGAAAGCGGCGGAGCTGCGGGTGTTCTGCGACGAACACGGAAAAATGAACCGGTCCCTGCTCGATACGGGCGGGGAAGTGCTCGCGGTATCCAATTTCACCTTGTGCGCCAACTGCCGCCACGGCCGGCGGCCCGAGTTCCTCGGGGCGGCCCGGCCCGAAACCGCCCGGCCTTTGTACGAGCTCTTTATGCAGGAGCTGCGGCGCCTGGGCGTGGCCAGGGTGGAGGCCGGCCTGTTCGGCGCCCATATGCAGATATCCATGATGGGGAACGGTCCGGTCACGATCCCGCTGGATACGAGGGACTGGCTGCGTACCGCACCCTGAACGACCACACGCCTGACGGAAAAGGAGGAGTTCCATGACGATTCGCTGTCTGCCCCTGGGGGCGCTGCAGGCCAACTGTTACCTGCTCTCCGATGAGGAGGGGGCAACCGCGGTGATCGATCCCGGGGACGAGGCCGGGACGATACTCGAAACAGTCCGGGCGGGGGAGCTCGCCGTCGAGGCCATTCTCCTCACCCACGCGCATTTCGACCACATCCTGGCGGCGGACGAGCTCCGGCGGGAAACCGGCGCGCCGGTGTATGTGTATGAGACGGACGCGCCCGCCCTGGCCGACCCGCGCCGGAGCCTCACGGTGCTGGCAAAGGGCGGGGCCGGGCCTTTGCGGGCCGACCATCTGCTGAAAGACGGCGAGGAGCTGCGGGTGGGGCGGCTGGCCGTCTCCGTCCTGCACACGCCGGGGCATACGCCGGGCAGCTGCTGTTTCCTGTGCGGCGACGCCTTGTTCTCGGGGGATACCCTTTTCGCGGGGTCCATCGGCCGCACGGATTTCCCGGGAGGGGACGATCAGGCCATGGCCGCGTCCCTGCGGATGCTGGCGGCGCTGGAACCGGGCATCCGCGTGTTTCCCGGGCATGGGGAGAGCACGACCCTCTCCAAAGAACGGATGGAGAACCCCTATTTGTAAAGGGCGGCCCCCTCGCGCCGTCCGATTCTGAGAAAAGGTGGAGCAACCGTATGCGGCTGATCATGCAGGGACATCGGAACCGGTTTGAACTCGAGAACGTCGTCCGGCTGTTTTTGCCGCAGGAAAAGGTCCGGACGGAGGGGGAGCGCCTCTTTGCCGATGAGCCGGACGTCCTGGCCGGGCTGGAAAAAGGGCCTTCCGCCACCCGCGTGACCGTCCGCCTGCAGGCGGACGGCTTCGACCGGACACGGGAGGCGGAGGTGGGGAACGATCATCCGTCTTATGAGGCGGAATGCGAGTTCCGCCTGGCCGACGCCCTCTATCGCCTGCTGGAGGCATGGACAGGCACCCGGCCTCCCTGGGGGCTGGTGACGGGGGTGCGCCCTGTCAAGCTTCTCCGCCGCCTTACCCGGGAGCTGGGAGAGGACAGGGCGGTCGGAGAGATGCGGGACCGGCTGCTGGTCAGCCCGGAAAAGCTGGAGCTCTGCCGCCGGACGCTGCACAACGAGGACCGGCTGCTGGCATTGTCCCGGCCGGAATCCTTCAGCCTCTATGTGTCCGTGCCGTTCTGCCCCACCCGCTGCGCGTATTGCTCCTTTGTCTCCCATACGGTCGAGCGGGCGGGAAAGCTGGTCGAGCCGTATGTGGAGCGGCTCGCCGAAGAGCTGGAGGCAACCGGGCGGATCGCCCGGGAGCTGGGCTTGCGGCTGGAGACGGTCTATTTCGGGGGCGGCACCCCCACCTCGCTGACGGCGGAACAGCTCGAGGTGCTGTTCCGTGCGGTGGAGGCGCATTTCGACTTGTCGGCTCTGCGGGAATATACGGTCGAGGCGGGACGGCCCGATACCGTGACGGCGGACAAGCTCCGGACGATCAAGGACGCCGGGGCCACCCGTATCAGTATCAATCCCCAGACCCTGCGGGAGGACGTGCTGCAGGCCATCGGGCGGCGGCACACCGTCGCCCAGTTTTATGAGGCCTTTGATCTGGCGCGCCGCTGCGGACATGAGAACATCAACACCGATCTTATCGCGGGCCTGACTGGTGACGATCCTGCGGGCTTCGCCGGAACGCTCGAGGGGATTCTCGCTCTGTCTCCGGAGAGCGTGACGGTACATACCCTGTCGATGAAGCGGGCCTCCCGGCTGGTAACGGAAAAAGAAACCGGATCGGCGGGCCGCGGCGCGGCTGATATGGTGGCTTTCGCGGCCGGGCGGCTGCCCGAGGCCGGATACCGGCCGTATTACCTCTACCGGCAAAGCCGCACAGCGGACAACCAAGAAAACGTGGGCTGGGCGAAGCCCGGCCGGGAGGGGCTCTATAACGTCTATATCATGGACGAGACCCACACCATCCTCGCCTGCGGCGCCGGGGCGGTCACCAAGCTCAAAGAGCCGGGCGGCGAGTATCTCGAGAGGATTTTCAATTATAAGTTTCCCTATGAATACAACGCCCGCTTCGGCGACATGCTCCGCCGCAAAGAGGGGATCGCCGCTTTTTATGATCGGTACGCCAGAAAGCCGAATGCGTGAACCGCCCGGCCGTCCTTTGGGACGGCCACTTTTTTTATTCACAATTCTGTGGTAAGATATGGTAGAACCCGATGCCGATTTTGTATCAAGACAAGGGATATCCCCATAGGTATAGAATATCGGTGAAACGGAAATGCTGGAAGAAGGCGGGCGTCCGGCAGGCCCGCGCCGGTGTCAAATCCGGGAAAGGATAAAGCCATGAAAGCGTTTATGGAACGGCGGCAGCTGCAGCTGCAGGAGATCAACCGGCGTGTGCGCACCGACGCGCCGCGCTTTATGGAAGAGGAGGACGCCCGCTATGCGGGAGAGGTCGGCCGGCTGGCGCGCCACCTCGCTGCCGGTCTGAACGGGCGGCGGATCGTGATGCTGTGCGGACCGACCTCGTCGGGCAAGACGACAACGGCCCTGCTGCTGCGGGATTCGCTGCGGGAGATGGCGGTGGATGCCCATACCGTGTCCCTGGATGATTTTTACAGAGGGCGGGAACTGGCCCCTGTGCTCGAGGACGGGAGCTTCGATTACGAGGCGCTCGAGGCGCTCGACCTCACCAGGCTCCAGACCTGCATGCAGGAGATCATTGAAAACGGTTCCACCAGCCTGCCGCTGTTCGATTTTATGGCGGGACGTCCCGCGGCCGAGACCCGTCCCCTGCGCATCGGGCCGGAATCGGTCGTGATATTCGAAGGGATCCACGCGCTGAATCCGGTGTTTGAAGAGCATCTGTCGGGGGACAGCCTGTTCAAGGTATTCATCAACACCATTACCCCGGTTTACAGCGGCAGCGATAAATGGCTCAAGCGGCGGGATATCCGCCTGATCCGACGGATGCTGCGGGATTATCAGTTCCGGAACAGCTCCCTGGAAAACACCCTGCAAATGTGGCCGCAGGTGGTGCGGGGGGAGAATCTGTATATGTTCCCCTACGTGGATACGGCCGACGCGGTGATCGATACCACCCACGCTTATGAGCCCTGTGTGCTGGGCGCCGCGCTGCTGCCCCTGCTGCGCCAGGTACCGGCCGGCTGTCCGGGACGGGAAACCGTCGACCGCCTAGCCGACGCGCTGCCGGCATTTCTCCCGCTGCCGGCGGAGAGCGTGCCGGAGACCTCCCTTCTGCGGGAGTTCTTAGGCGGATGGCTCTATGCCTAAACGGCCGGACGGCGGGGCTTGTTCACATATTGTTTATTGAATTTCCCTTCTGTATCGTCTATAATAAAGCTATCACAGAGCGAAAGGAGCCTGAGATCGATGGGAACGTTTGAAGATGTGCTGTGCAAGGCCCGGAATGTCGCGGAATCGGCGGGGAAGAAGACGACGGATTTTGTAGAAGTGACCAAGCTGAAAATGGAAATGGCGGATACCGAGCGGGAAATCTCGTCCATTCTGGAGGGCCTCGGCCGGCTGGTATACGATGGAAAGAAGGCGGGCGAGGACGTGTCCTCCATGGTGGACGAATGCGTCGCCAAGGTGGATGAGCAGTACGCGAAGCTCGAGGCGCTGCGCGCCAAGGTGCTCGAGTACAAGAACGCTGTGTGCTGCAAGGTCTGCAACACGATCAATACCGACGATTCGGTTTTCTGCAAAAAGTGCGGCGCCAAGCTGGAACAGCCGCCCAAAGCGCAGGAAGAACAGTCGTAACCAAAGCAGGGGTTCCGGTGCGGACCCCTTTTCCTTTTGGAAGGGTGTGGAGACAGTATGTCTATTCCGTTTGAACGGTATGAAAAGGCGGCGGCATTTATTCGGGAGCGGCTGGGGAAATCCGTCTCTCCCATGCCGGAGGTCTGTCTGGTCCTGGGTTCCGGCCTGGGCCGGCTCGCTGGAGAGGTGACGGATCCGGTGGAGATCCCGTATGAGGAAATCCCCGGCTTCCCCTGCTCGACAGTCAAATCCCATGCGGGCAAGCTCGTGGCCGGCCGCCTTTCGGGGCGCCCGGTGGCCGTGATGGCCGGCCGCTTCCATTATTATGAAGGGTACGATATGGAGACCCTCACCTTTTACGTGCGGGTGATGCGCCTGCTGGGGGTGGGGAAGCTGGTACTCACCAACGCGGCCGGAGGGGTCAACGAATCGTTCCGTGTCGGGGATCTGATGCTCATCACGGACCATATCAAACTCTGCGCCGAGAGTCCTGCGCGCGGCGAAACCGATCCCCGGTTCGGCGACCGGTTTTTCGACATGACCTATACCTACTCGCCGGCCTTGGCGGCGAAAGCCCGCCGCGCCGCCGAGGAGCTGGATATCCCGCTGCGCGAAGGGGTGTATTTTTTTATGGCGGGCCCGCAGTTTGAAACCCCGGCTGAGATCCGCGCTGTTCGCCGGCTGGGCGGGGACGCGGTGGGGATGTCCACTGTGGCCGAAGCGATCGCGGCCCGTCAGTGCGGTATGGAGGTGCTTGGCCTGTCCTGCATTACCAACCTGGCTGCCGGTATGCAGCCTGAGACCGAGGTGAGCGACCAGGAAGTGACGCAGAACGCCGCGGCAGCCGCCGATACCTTCTGTTCGCTGATGCGGAAAATCGCCGGGGTGATTTGAAAGGGGGATTGGCGGATGTGGTTTGACGACATAACGGTGGCGAAGGCCGACGGTACGGTCCTGCCGCATCAAACCGTGGTGGTCCGGGATACCCGGATCGCTTATGTAGGCCCCGACAGGCCGGCACAGGACGAAGGGGAGCGGGTGGAGGGATCCGGCCGCCTTCTCATGCCGGGCCTGGTCAACGCCCATACCCATGTGGCGATGACCCTGATGAGGGGGTATGGGGACGACCTGCCTCTCGATACCTGGCTGACAGGGCGCATTTTCCCTTTTGAGGACAAACTGACGGGGGAGGATGTCTACTGGGGCAGCCTGCTCGGGATGGCGGAGATGATTGCCACCGGGACCACCTCCTTCACCGATATGTATTATTTCTGCGACCGGATCGCCGAGGCGGCCCTCGCCTGTGGCATCAAAGCCAACATCGGCCGGGGGATCAGCTGTTTCGATCCAGCAAAATCCTTCCGGGATCTGCCCGCCTACGGTGAAATCCGGGAACTCCTGTCCTCCATGCAGGGGGCGGGGGAGGGCCGTATCCGCATCGATGTGGCCCCCCATTCCGAATATACCACCCGTCCCGATATCCTGTATGACGCGGCGGCGCTGGCCGCGGAAACCGGGGCGCGTATGCAGGTGCATCTGTCTGAAACGAGCAAGGAACAGCTTGAATGCGTGGCCCGCCATGGGAAAACTCCGGCGCAGCTCTTAAAAGATACCGGCGTGCTCGAGAATCCCGTCACCCTGGCGCACTGTGTCTGGCTGACCGAGCTGGATATGGATCTGATTGCCGTCGCCAGGGACGCCACCATCGCCCACTGCGCCAAAAGCAACCTGAAGCTGGGCAGCGGGATCGCACAGGTGAAAAAGTGGGGCGAATGGGGGATTCCGGCCGCGATCGGGACCGACTCGGCCGCGAGCAACAACGCACTGGATATGTTCGAGGAAATGCGGACGGCGTCTCTGCTGGCCAAGGGGATCGACCGGGATCCGCTGGCCCTGCCGGCGGCGAAAACCCTGTATATGGCCACCCGGGCGGGCGCACTCTCCCAGGGCCGGGAAACGGCAGGGGATATCGTGCCCGGGTATCAGGCGGATCTCGTCCTGGTGGATCTGGAGACGCCTTCCATGACGCCCTGCCATTCCGCCGTTTCCAATCTGGTGTACGCCGCAAACGGCGGCGCGGTGCGGATGACGATGGTGGACGGCCGGATCCTGTACCGGGACGGCCGCTTCCTCACCCTCGATATCGATGAGGTGAGGGCCAGGGCGGCGGAGGCGGTCCGGGCCGTCCAGGCCCGTTGAATTGGTGGAAACTGGCAATTTAACCAGGAAAATATGCGGTAAAAGCGAAAAAAATGCCATTTTGGGCCGTGGAACAAAGAAAATATTGCACAAAGTCCTTGAAAAAGGGAATCAGATAGGGTAAGATAGGGATGATCCGCAAAAGCACCCGATGAATGGGGCTTTTGCGCGGCCCTTCCGATGCGGAGGAGAGTATATGGCGGGCTCGTTTCAGACAAAGGACCGGTACACGCTCGAGGATCTGCTGGCGATCATGGAACGGCTGCGTTCCCCTGGGGGCTGCCCCTGGGATCGGGAGCAGACCCATGAAAGCATCGCCACCGATTTTCTCGAGGAGACCCATGAGGCGCTCGAGGCGATCCGGCAGCGGGATACCGAAGGGCTGAAGGAAGAGCTCGGTGACGTGCTGCTCCAGGTGGTGTTCCATTCCCGCATCGAAGAGGAAAAAGGCGGCTTCACTTTTGGAGATGTCGTGGACGGGATCTGTAAGAAGCTGGTGATCCGCCATCCCCATGTGTTCGGAGAGGTTACAGTCGATGGCACCGGCCAGGTGCTGCGGAACTGGGACGCGATCAAGCGCCAGACAAAAGGCGGCAAGACCCAGGCCGAGCTGCTCGGCGGGGTTCCCCGGTCTCTGCCCGCGCTCATGCGGGCAGCCAAGGTACAGAACCGCGCCAAGCGGGTGGGCTTCGATTGGTCGGAAATCTCGGGAGCTCTCGATGCGCTCGAGAGCGAGACCGCCGAGTTCAAAGAGGCGCTGGCTTCGGAGAATCCCGCCGCGGTCGAGGAGGAGCTGGGCGACCTGCTGTTTTCCGCCGTCAACGTCTCCCGTTTCCTGCATATCGATGCCGAACAGGCGCTGACCGCCTCGACCGATAAGTTCATCCGCCGGTTTGCCCGGGTGGAGGAGTTGGCGAAAAGCCGGGAAATCGACCTCGCCGCCGCGTCGCTCGAAGAGATGGATGCGCTGTGGGACGAGGCCAAACGATTGGATCCGCGCGAGGAATCAACCCCGCTGGGATATAAAAAGTAATGGAGGTTTCATCATGAACAAAGTAGAACTGATCGCCGCTGTGACCGAGAAAACCGGGATGTCTAAAAAGGACGCCGAGAAAGCCGTTTCCGCTGTTCTGGAGTCTGTCGTCGAGGCCGTTTCGTCTGGTGACAAAGTCCAGCTGGTGGGCTTTGGAACCTTCGAGGTCCGGAACCGCGAGGCCCGCACCGGCCGCAATCCCCGCACCAAGGAAGCCATTGTCATCCCGGCTTCCAAGCAGCCTGTTTTCAAGGCCGGCAAGTCCTTCAAGGACGCGGTGGCGAAGTAATCCTACCATCATTGGCTGAATCCTTCACTCAGGAGCCGTCCGCAGGGCGGCTCCTGTGATTTTTCGCAAAGGAGAGATCCGGATGCGGCTCGACAAATATCTGAAAGTGTCCCGCCTGATCAAGCGTCGGACGGTCGCGAACGAAGCCTGTGACGCCGGCCGGGTACTGGTCAACGGCAAAACGGCCCGGGCGTCCTACGAGGTCAAGCCGGGAGATGTTCTCTCCCTGTCGCTGGGCGCGCGCGAACTGAAGGCCGAGATCGTCTCGGTTCAGGAAACCGTCGCCAAAAACGACGCGGCATTGCTGTATCGGCTGCTGGATACCTGAATACCCGATCGACAGGCACCCTGGCCGTGTCCGGCAGCGCACGCTGTCCCATGGCCGGGGTGTTGTGTTTAAAAAGCCTTCGCCGGCGGGATGCAGCCTCTTCATTCGCCGGCGGTGCAGGCGCTCCTTATTTCTTATGAGGGCGTCCGTCTTCTGAGGTTATGATAGGATGATCCCTTGTTCATAGCGTGCGATGCATATTTTCCCCGGCGACGGCGAACACTAGCCGTCAGAGGTGATCGAATATGAATCAGACGCAGCAAAAACCGGATACGGGTGACAAAGGCACGCAGCCGGGCAAGGCTCCGGAAGAGGCCGCCGCCGTGCAGGACCAGCTCAAGGACGTAGTGGAGAACGGCGCCGTGACCACCAACAATGGCCGCCATGTCATCCACTGCCTGACCATCATCGGGCAGATTGAGGGGCATTACGCTCTGTCCAGTGAAAACAAGACCACCAAATATGAGCACGTGATCCCCCAGCTAGTGGCGATCGAGGAGAGCCGGGAGATAGAGGGTCTTCTCATCCTGCTCAACACCGTCGGTGGGGATATCGAGGCGGGGCTCGCCCTGGCGGAGCTTATCGCCGGGATGAAGAAACCCACAGTGTCCCTGGTGCTGGGGGGCGGGCATTCCATCGGTGTCCCTCTTGCCGTGGCGGCTAAAAAATCCTTTATCGCTCCCTCCGCCACCATGACGATCCATCCCGTGCGGATCAATGGCCTGGTTCTCGGAGTCCCGCAGGCCTTCACCTATTTCCAGCGGATGCAGGAACGGATCACCCGGTTCGTCACCGATAATTCCGGGATGAGCTTCGACCGTTTTACCGAGCTCTGCATGAACACCGACGAGCTGGCCACCGACGTGGGCAGTGTGCTCGATGGGGAGGATGCGGTGAAGGAAGGGCTGATCGATTCCCTCGGCTCTCTGTCCGACGCCATCGCGGCGCTGTATGCGATGATCGACGAATCGGGAGCGGCAGGGGAACAGAAGGGCAGATGAATCCGGGATTGGCGGCCCGGCATGAAAAATTATCACGAAAAGCCTCACCGGCAGTTGCCGAACGGGGCTTTTTTTGATATGATAAATACGGATCACCGGCGGCCCGCTGCAGCAAGGCGGCCCGCTTTCTTTGCGATGAGCGATACGGGCCCCCGGTATGGGCCCAAAGAGAATGGATGGGAAAAGAGAGGATCGCGAAATGGCACAACGAAAGAAGACACCCGCCCGCAAGCCCGCCTCCCGGAAACCGGCCGCGCCGAAAGGGAGCCGGGCCCGGCCGGACAACGAGGCCGCGGCGAGCGCCCGTCATCAGATGGCGGCGGTGCTGCTTTTTGCGGGCGCGATCCTGGTGCTTTGCCTAGCGCTCATCAAGGGCGCCAACCTCTGGCTGTGGCTGCATAACCTGATGATGGGCCTGTTTGGGGTGTGCGCCTACATATTGCCCGTGCTGATGGGGTATATCGCGGTCATCGCGGCCATGGAACGGCCCATCGGCAGTATGAGGGGCAAGCTGTGGCAATGCCTGCTCCTGCTCATGATGCTCGGCAGCGCCATCCACGTCTTTACCGCGGATATCGCCGAGGGACATTCCTACTTTGATGCCATCGGCCGGGCATGGAAGGACGGTATCGCCATCCGCGGCGGAGGGGTAGCGGGGGTGCTGCTCGGCTATCCGCTGGAATATTTCTTTACCGACGTCGGCGCGAAGATCATCCTCTGCCTGCTGATTTTCGTGTTCCTGATGCTGGTTACCGGCACCACTATCCTGACCCTTTTCCGCACGGTCTGGAAGCCGGTCAAAAAAACCAAGGAAAGCATTGAAAACGCCATGATCGCGGGAGCCGACCGCCGCCGGAACGCGGCCATCGACGTGGAACTCGGCGAGGGCTATCCCGAGCTGTCGGTGCCGCTGGATGGTGAGGAGGAGCCCGGCGGGGACGGCGAGCTGGCGGACAAGCTGGCTGCGCTCCAAAAGACGGCGGCGGATATGGCCGATGCGGAAAAGGCCTCTCCCCGCGTGGAGGATCTGCTGACGAAAAAAGGCCCGGTCAAGGGACTGGAAACGCCGGAGGAGGCCTCGGGCGGCGGGGAACCGGAAAAAAAGGTGGAGAAAAAGCGTCCCGCTTATATGGACACCGAGCCGGATACCTACCGATATCCCCCGATTTCCCTGCTGGATGAGTCGAAAGGGGTAGACCTGTCCCGGGCGGCGTCAGAAGAGCACAGCACCGCCGATCTGCTGGTCAATACCCTCAAGGAATTCGGGGTGAATACGCGGGTGATCGACGTCTCCCGCGGCCCGACGGTCACCCGGTATGAGCTCCAGCCCAGCGCCGGGGTCAAGATCAGCCGGATCACCGGCCTTGCGGATGACATCGCCCTGCGGCTGGCCACCACCGGCGTGCGCATCGAGGCGCCCATCCCCAACAAGGCGGCGGTGGGCATTGAGGTGCCCAACCGCGTCGCGGGCGCGGTCTGTCTGCGGGAGCTGATCGATTCCTCCGAATTTTCCACCGCCAAGAGCAAGCTGACCGTGGCCCTCGGCCGGGATATCGCGGGCAAGATCGTGCTCGCGGATCTGGCCAAGATGCCTCACCTGCTCATCGCGGGCACTACCGGATCGGGTAAATCGGTCTGCACCAACTCCATGATCCAGAGTGTCCTCTACCGAGCCAGCCCCAGCGACGTGCGGATGGTGCTCATCGACCCGAAGCAGGTCGAATTCGGTATCTACAACGGGATTCCCCATCTGCTGGTTCCGGTGGTGACCGATCCGCGCAAGGCGGCCGGGGCGCTCGGATGGGCGGTGACCGAAATGCTAAACCGCTATAAAACCTTTGCGGAAAACAACGTGCGGGATCTCTCTTCCTATAACGAGCTGGCCCGCCGCAGCGAAACCCTAGAGACCATGCCGCTGATCCTCATCGTCATCGATGAGCTGGCCGACCTGATGATGGCGGCGGCCAGCGAGGTCGAGGATGCGATCATCCGCCTGGCCCAGATGGCCCGGGCGGCCGGGATGCATCTGGTCATCGCGACCCAGCGCCCGTCGGTGGACGTCATCACCGGCCTCATCAAGGCGAACATCCCGTCCCGTCTGGCGCTGACAGTGGCGTCGGCAGTGGATTCCCGGACCATCCTCGACACCGGCGGGGCGGAAAAACTGCTCGGCAAGGGCGATATGCTCTTCATGCCGGTAGGCTGTCCCAAACCGATGCGGGTGCAGGGCTGCTTTGTCAGCAACCGGGAGGTGGAGTCGGTGGTCGACTTCCTCAAGACCTCCCAGGACAACGAATACGACGAAGCCATCATGCAGGAGATCGAGCGTCAGGCGGAGAACAGCGGCGTCGGCAAGTCCAAATCCAAGGCGGGGTCCCGCGATGAGCTGCCCGATGATGATTCCGGGGACGAGCTGATCCCTCGCGCCATCGAGGTGGTGGTCGAGGCGGGAGAGGCCTCGGTATCCCTGCTCCAGCGGCGGCTGCGGCTGGGCTATGCCCGGGCCGGCCGGCTGGTGGACGAGCTGGAGGAGCGGGGGATCGTCGGACCGAGAGAGGGCAGCAAATCCCGGCGGGTCCTCATCACCCGCCAGCAGTGGCTGGAAATGAATATGAACCGGCCGGATGGGGAAGAGGAGGAGTAGGAAAGATGTTTTATAAGAAAAGCCCCAAAACAGCCGGACGGAAAAAACAGCTGGTTCTTCATACCGACAGACAGGATTGGACGCTCGATTCGAAAAACCTGTATTTGTATGACAAACGCTGGCCGCATGGCCATGGGGAGCTACCGGTGTTCAGGCTCGTAGAGACCGTATCGCTGCAGGAATTAACCGATATCAAGCTGGTGGGAGACCCAAGCCACCTGAATCCCATCACGTTGGCTATTTCATGACAAATGGCATCCAGCTGCACGGCGTATATACGCAGAAATGGGACCCTCCCGTCATCGACGATGCGGACTGGAAGGCAGCCTCCTTTGAGGACATGGAGGCGGTCAAGCCGGACAGCCCGCTTGACTGGCGCTTTCTGTGGAATGAGGATCGGATGTGGGATCCCGACTGCATGGCGTTGTTTCACGCAGCCTTTGGCCGGGATATTCTTCGGACGGATCCGGAGGATGACGACCAGGCCACGATATTTGCAGAGGAAATCTTTTTATTTCAGCATAATCTGGTGTATCCGGTGGAAAAGGGGTACTGGATGCTGACCTTCGCACCGTATGATCCCACCGACCAATTGGATTTTCGATGGATCTATGGCCATACGCCGGCCTCTCACATACAGGCGCTGCTGCCGATGCTGCGGGAGATGGCGCTTCGCAACGAGTATTTTGGCGGACGCATAGACCGCTTTTTCGACATAGCCCCGGAGGGCGGCCTGCCGATGACGGTGCAGGAGATGCATCCCCGCAAGATCAGACTGCCCTGGGTAAATGGGCCGGTATTGGCCGTTTAAAATCAGAAGAGAAGTGAAAAGGAGACTCCATGCCGTTTTTACCCTTGACAACGGAAGAGATGCGGGAGCGGGGCTGGGACGCGCCCGACGCGGTGGTGGTGACAGGGGACGCCTATGTCGATCATCCCAGCTTCGGCGCGGCCATCATCTCCCGGGTGCTGGAGGCGGAAGGGCTGCGGGTCTGCATGCTGTCCCAGCCGGAAAGTACCGCCGATTTCACCCGTTTCGGCCGGCCCCGCCTCGGTTTTTTCATCGGCGGGGGGAATATTGATTCCATGGTCGCCCATTATACTGCCGCCAAACGCAGACGCAGCGACGATGCCTATACCCCCGGCGGCCGTGCGGGCGCGCGGCCCGACCGGGCGGTGCTCGTCTACTGCAGGCAGGCGAGGGACGCCTATCCCGATGTCCCGCAGATCATCGGCGGCCTGGAAGCGTCCCTGCGCCGCTTCGCCCATTACGATTATTGGGATGACCGGGTGCGCCCCTCCATCCTCATCGAGAGTGGGGCCGACCTGCTGGTGTACGGCATGGGGGAGGCCCAGACGGCCGAGATCGCCCGCCGTCTGCGGGAGGGGGAGCCCATCTCGTCCATGACCGATATTCGGGGCACCTGTTTCTCCGTCCCGGTGAAGGACTATATACCCCGCCCGGCGGCGGAATGCCCCCGGTTCGAGCTGGCCGCGGCCCCCACCGCATCGGGCAAACGGCAGTACGCCGTCTCCTGCCGGATCCAGCAGGAGGAGCAGGATGCCGTGCGTGGAAGAACCGTAATCCAGCGTCACGGGGAACGGATGCTCGTCCAAAACCCGCCCATGCCGCCCCTGTCCACCGAGGAATTCGACCGGGTGTACGAGCTGCCGTATATGCGGGACGTCCACCCGTCCACCCTTCCGATGGGAGGCGTGCCTGGGATCGAGGAGGTCCGATTCTCCATCACTCACAACCGGGGCTGCATCGGCGGGTGCCACTTCTGTTCCCTGGCCTTTCATCAGGGGCGGCAGATCACCTGCCGCAGCGAGGATTCGGTGGTGCGGGAGGCCGAGGCCTTGACCCGCCTGCCGGGCTTCAAAGGGTATATCCACGATGTGGGCGGTCCTACGGCCAATTTCCGCCATCCTTCCTGCAAAGGGCAGCTCACCCGGGGCCTGTGCAAAAACAAGCAGTGCCTGGCACCCGCCCCCTGTCCGGCCATGGAAGCGGACCACCGCGATTACCTTCACCTGCTCCGCCGTTTGCGGGCCCTGCCCGGGATAAAAAAGGTCTTCATCCGGTCGGGGATCCGGTACGATTATCTGATGGCCGACCCGGACGAAAGCTTTTTCCGGGAGCTGGTGGCCCATCACATCAGCGGCCAGCTCAAGGTGGCGCCCGAGCACTGTTCCGCGCATGTGTTGAGGTACATGGGCAAACCGCCTATTGAGACCTATAAACGGTTTCAGAAACGGTTTTATGAGCTCACCAAAAGCATGGGGAAAAAGCAGTACCTCGTGCCCTATCTGATGTCCTCCCACCCGGGCAGCACCCTGCGGGATGCGGTGGAGCTGGCCTTGTTTCTTAAACAGGAGGGGCTGCATCCCGAGCAGGTGCAGGATTTCTACCCCACCCCCGGCACCCTATCCACCTGTATGTTTTATACCGGCCTGGATCCGGTCACCCTGGAACCGGTGTATGTGCCGCGCACCCCGGAGGAAAAGGCTGAGCAGCGGGCGCTGCTCCAGTATTTCCGGCCGGAAAACCGGGATAAGGTGCGCCGTGCTCTTCGGCGGGCGGGCCGGGCCGATTTGATCGGGAACGGCCCCCGCTGCCTGGTCCCGGACGAACCCGGCCGCGGTCCGGCGGGCGGAGAGCACTCGCGAGGAGCCTTTGTCTATGGCCGAGGGCCCAAAAACGGGAAGGCCCCGGCGGGACGGGGGAAAAAGAGCCGGCGGACATGAAGAGGAAGGGTGGTATCCCTTCCGCGGCTCTTTCATCGGCAAATCAAACACAAGAGCGCCAGGGGATAGTCCCCTGGCGCTCAGTGCGCCGAACACCTTGACATGCTGCCGGGCGAGGGAGGTTGACTGCGGCGCCTCGCCAATTTCGGCCGACTTTGTGGCTGGTCCCTGCAAAGCAGGGACCAGGCCGGATGCCCCAATCTTGCAATGGCCCTGATGCGAGCATCAGGGCCATTGCAGCGCTTTTTAGCTGACAGAAGCATTTTCGCGAGCGCGGAGATGCGGAATGACCGTATGGGAAAACGGCGGTCATCCTGGCGACACTGAAACAGCCTTGTCTGTCCGCCCTGTAAACCAGTCAGGATTCCGGGTCCGCGTCATCCGGCAAAGGCGTCTCCCCGCCGGGAGAGCCGCTTTCAGGGGAATCGGATGCCGGACGGTCTTCCGGCGGCGAAATACCCCCGCCGTAATATTGATAGAGGTCGAATCCGTCGGCCGTATTCTCCCGGCCCGACGCGGGCGGCGAATCTGCCGGTGCGTCGGTACGGAGCTCATCCGGCCCATCGCCGCTGTCCAGAGGGACGAGCGGGATCTCCGCTTCGAGTCTCCGGCGCATCCGGCCGTCCCAGACCCGCATGAGGAAATAATACAGCAGGAACAGCAGGACAGCCCCCAGAGTGATCAGCAGCCCATAGAAAAGCCCCGGGGTGTGGTAGTCGAACCGGATGGTGACCTCGCCGCCGGTGGCGGGACAGATGACCGCCATAAACCCGACGTTGACTTTATAGATTTCGGCCGCCTGGCCGTCCACGGTGGCGGTCCAGCCGTCCTCATAGGGAACGCTGAAAAAGACGGGGGTATCCTTCTCCACCTGGATGGTGGCGGTGAAGCCGCGATTGTCCCGGACAAAGGAGGAGGCGGACTCCGCCTTGCGGGCAAGGCAGTCGGCGTAATAGGCCTCCTTGGAGTAGGAGACCGCGTTGGAAAGCGGCGTGAGCATGCCGGAGAGAGCCGGGGCGTCCTCATCCTCGACGACCAGCGCTTTGAGCAGGGCGAGTTCCCGGTTGCTTTCGCTCAGGGCGTTGTACTGGGTGCGGGTGAGCATAGCGTCATAGGTAAAGCCCATCGGGATGTAATACTCGTTTTCGTAGATCTTAAAATCGTTCTGGGTGTCCACATAACTCCAGCCCGGCATCTGGGTGGTGCCGTTGCTCTCGAAGAATGAGCTTTTATTCTCCCGGCCGCTTGTGTTCGCATGATCGAACAGCCAGCGGACCGAGGTCAGGCTCCGCACGGCGTAATGCTTCGTTTCCGGCCGGGTGGCGACGCCGCGGGAAATCCCGATGGTGGGGTAAAATTCCATCACCGAGCCGGGGACGATGCTGTGGAAAGCCTGGATGGTGGGCATCTGCCAGAACATCCCCTGGTTGTCCATGCCGTTGTAAAAGTCGATGCGGGTAAACTGGTTGGGGGTTTCGGGCAGGGTGATCTTGTCCCCGCCCTCGATAGCGGTCTCGATGACGTAGGCGGAGGTGAAGTTGGAATTGGCTTTGCCGAGGCCGATCAGATACCAGCTCACCATCAGGCTCATGCAGAGGGTGGCGGTGACAGTCCAGGGAAAGAAATTTTCCCGTTCCCGTTTAAAGATGGCGATCAGGACGGCTGCAACCACCAGGCAAATGACCGCGATGCCCACAAACAGCCAGAACCGTTCGGGGATTTTCATCAGGCCGTATTGGATTTTGCCGGTCTCGGCATCGGGAGTCCAGCTTTTGGGCGCCAGGCCGATGAACAGGGCGAAAAAGGCGGTGATGCCGAAGGTCCAGCCCAGGGCCCGGTTCCAGTTGACGGGGGTTCGGTCCGCGTCCTCAAAGCATTTCACCGTGGCGAGGACGAGGATGAGGACCATCATATAGTACCACCGGGCGTAATAAGCCCAGTTAAAAAGCTGGAACATGGCATTGAGGCCGGGAATGACGGCGCAGAAAAAGCAGATAATCAGCATGCGGCGCAGCCAGTCGCTGTGTTTGCGAGACTGGAAATAGGCGATGGCGCCCGAGCAGCTGAATACCGGCAGCCAGGCTGACATGGACGCCCATTTGTTGTCCGAATCGGGGAAGAAGTTTTCCCTGGCTGGGATATCCTGTGGGAAGAAAAAGGAATGCAGGATATCGAACAGGCGCTGCGGTTTGTTGTAGATGAGCAGGTCCCAGCCGGCGAGCATGCTCTCGGTCCGGGGATTCTGGATCACCGCCAGATAGGAGGGGAGCAGCAGTACCGCCGCACCCGCGGTACCCACGACTGCTTCGAAAACCAGCCAGAGGAATTTGGGCATGGTGCATTCCCACTCGCCTGAGAACATCCGTACAAACCAGTAAATCACAATAAAAATGGCCTGGCCGATGAAGAAATAATAGTTGTTCAAAGCGCTCAGGCAGACCATCAGGCCGAACAGGCCCCGCTTGTCGTCCTTCATGAACCGTTCGAGGCCGAGGAGCATCAGGGGAAAATAGATGATAGCCTCATGGAAATGGTTGAAGAAGACATTGTAGATCGAAAAACCCGAAAACGCGTACAGGATCCCGCCGATCAGGGCGTAGTCCGGCCTTACGAAACGGCGAAGCAGCGCATAGGCGGCCGCCGAGGAGCAGGCGAATTTGAGGATGAGGAGCGGGCCCATCAGATACGGGACGGCCGCGCTGGGGAAAGGAAGGGTCAGCCAGAAAAAGGGGCTGCCGAGCAGATAAAAGGAATAGGACCCGACGAAGTTGGCGCCGAGGTCGGTCGTCCAGCTCCAGAAAATGTTGCCCGAACGCACGCTGTCGTGAGCCATCTGGTAAAACGGGATCTGCTGGACGTTGAAGTCCCCGTAATAGATGAAATACCCCTTGTCATAGATGAGGAAGGGGAGAAACAGGAGCGCCGCGGCCGCCAGGGGCAGCAGGAAGGAGAGCAGCGCCCGTTCCTTGGGTTTGCCGAGAGCAGAAATCGTCAAGCTTCATCACGCCTTTCGGGTATTGGATGGCCCGGGTCCGCAGAGGGGGGAATGGGCTCTTCGGGGAGAAGCCCGTCCTCTTTTTGAGCGGGAGGAAAGGCCGTTTGGACCGATAGCAGAAGGCCCCAAAAGAAAATTGCCAGATTGACCAGGGACATGACCACCATCACCGGGACATAAATCCGGTTCCAGGGGGCGCTCCGGTCGTTTATCGTATTGTTGCGGACGAGGAGCATGAATTGATTGAAAAAGGTGATCAGGGAGAGGGCCAGATACTGCATCAGCCAGCGGAAATCCCATTGCCGCAGAAACAGCATGAGGGAGAACAGCAGCACCGGGAATTGATACCGCTCATGCATCCGGGTGGTGAGCATGAAGGTGCATTGCATGAACAGGAAACAGCCCAGCCAGAGCCGGTTTTCCCGTTTCCCCCGGAGCAGGACGTAGACAACGAGAACCAGGGACAAAAGCAGCATCAGGATGCTGAAATGATGCAGGGTGAACCCGCCGGTAGCGACTCCGTTTGCGTCGGCCGTTCCAAACAGGAGGGAACGGTCATCTCTCACCCAGTTGAGGGCGGAGGCGCCGTAGAGGTTATAGGCGTTGAGGGTGGCGTATGGGTATTTGCCAAGGCCGCCGAAGTACACCTGAAAGGGCAGCAGCAGGCTTTCGAACCCCCAGGCCTTCCAGCTCCCGGCAATAAAAGGGAGGAAACCGGCGATGCCGGTGAGCAGGGCCGCCCCGACACAGGACAGGGCGTCGGCCCAGCGCAGGCGGCCGGCAGCCTGCAAAAACCGGCCGGCCCGGGTCCTGCGGGAGGGGGCTCCCGGGTCTTCCGACTCATCGGGAAGGTCTCCGGGACGCAGGAGGAAGACAAACAGCGCAGGCGCGAAATAGAGGCACTGCATCTTGGTCAGGCAGGCCACGGCAAACAGCACCGAGCCGAGAAAGGGCCGGTCCCGCTCTATCTGATAGAAGGAGAGAAGCAGCAGGAACACCATCAGGCCGTCGGTCTGCCCCCAATGGGCGCTGTTGAAGACGGTGGAGGGGTTGAGGGCCCAGAGGGCGGCCGCCAGCACACCCAGGGTTTCGCTCTGTTTGCGGCAGACCAGATAAAACAGGCCCGCCGCCAGCACATCGAACAGGATGGGAAACATCTTCATCGCCAGCATGTCGAACATCCAGTAGTCCGCGATGGGCAGATACTTGTAGAGCTGGCCGACGACATACAGGCAGTAGAGGTACAGCGGGGGATAATCCAGGGCGTAACGGCCGGTATCCAACCGGGTGTAGGCATCGAAAAAGCCGTCCTGAAAGCCGAGTGCCCAGGTGCGGTACCAGGTGATGTCGAAATAATTTGAGTAGAGTGTCCCGACGCACAGACGGAGCACAAAGGCGAACAGCAGGATACAGATCACCGTCTGTGCCCCATGCCGCCGATTCAGGGTCAGCGATGGCAAGATGACCTCCGCCCTTTCTCCATGATAATACGAGTATACCAAAAACCGGGAAAAAAGAAAAGGGAAAAAGTGGTGGAATTCTCCTATATCATCATGACGACCCAAAATCCTGGGACCGCCGCCCCATAATGTGTGGAGTCGGGTTGGGCCAAACCGTCGGAATCGATGTTCTTTGCTTCCTTTCTCGGCGCGGAGAGAAAAATTGGCCGCGCGTGGGCATTTGGCCGAGTTAACGGCGCATAAAGAGCGATATTCCATCCGGTATGGCACCAGATCCGCGTCAAGTGACCGCAAGGCGTTCAGGAGGCATGACCTCTGACGTTTTTCTTTGCCATGAGGACTGTGTTGCCTGCCCCCGGGGCAAAGAAAGCAGACATGCAGGCGGCGATCGGAACATAATTCTCCTTCTCCCCTCATAGAATGAACCATGACGAGGTAAGGAGGAGCCGGCATGAAAGAGGAAGCCTCAAAAGCCGTACCGGGTATGCCCCACCATCTGGTGCTCGAGGACCGGCGGGCGCTGACGGTTTCGGGTGTATCGGATGTGGACAGCTTCGATGAGCTGACCGTGATCATCTATACCGACCTCGGGGAACTGACGGTCAAGGGGGAGGGGCTGCACATCAACCGTTTGAATGTGGAAACGGGGGAACTGACGCTGGAAGGCTCGATTCAGTCCCTGAGCTATGCGGACGTGCATTCCCGCTCGGGCGGCTTTTTCGGCCGGCTGTTTAAGTAAAGGGGCCTTTGCTCATGGGAATTACGAACGGCGGCCAGCTTCAGGAGCTGTTTATGGCCGGGGGGCTGGGATTCCTGCTGGGGGCGTTTTACGATGTGTTCCGGGTGATCCGGCTGCTGATGCGGCCCTCCGCCAAGGTGGTCTTTTTTCAGGATCTCCTGTTTTTTGCGCTCAGCAGTGTCGTCACCTTCCTTTTCGCCCTGGCGGTGACAGGGGGGGAGCTGCGTTTCTATCTGTTCCTGGGCCTCGTTACAGGCTTTATGGCCTATTATTTTACCATCGGCCGGGCGGTGATGCGCTGCGCCAAGAGCGTCATCGCCGCGATTCTGTGGCTGTGGCACGGCCTCTGGAAGGCGATTTTTTTCCCGTTCCGCCTTCTTTGGAAACTTTTACGCCGTCCCATCTCCGCCCTGGCTCGATTTTTTTGTAAAATCGGCCGCCCCGCCGCGGATTTCTTCAAAAAAATCGCGGGAAATCTGAAAAAGGTCTTGCAACGGCCCCTATCCGTATTGTATAATCAGAAGGAATAGAACGCGACCTTGAACGGCCTTTACATAGAAGGGAACCGAATCGTATGAGAGCCGTGAAAAAGAAGAAGAAAAGCATCTTTCTTCGGATCGCGCTGCTCGCGTTTTCTGTGTATGTGATCGTCATGCTCATCCAGCTCCAATTGCAGATTAATGAAAGCGAGAGAGATATTGACGGATACGATCAGAAAATCGCGGCTTACGTGCGTATGAACGAGGATTTGCAGAATAAAAGCGACAACTATGAAAAATATCAGGAGCAGCAGGCCCGCAAGCAGGGATTGACCAGGCCGGAAGAGCTCATACTTGTCGAGGTACCGGGCGACTGATACTCAAAAATGGTAGTAGGGGGAAAACGCAGGCATATGGCACTGGAAGTTGGAGCGGTTGTTGAGGGCAAGGTGACGGGGATCACGAAATTCGGGGCTTTTGTGGAGCTGCCCGGCGGTAAAACCGGCATGGTCCACATTTCCGAGGTGGCTCCCACCTATGTCAAGGAGATACGGGATTATGTGACCGAGAACCAGATGGTTAAGGTCAAAATCCTGAACATCGGGGAGGACGGCAAGGTCAGCCTCTCGATGAAAAAGGCCGTGGATCCGGCCCCCCGAGCTGCGCGTGCGGCTTCACCTGGCCGGCCCGGCGGTTTTGAATGGCAGCCCTCCCGGTCGGACAGCGGCAGTTTTGAGGATATGATGTCCAAGTTCAAGCAGACCAGCGACGAGAAGATGCTGGACCTCAAGCGCTCCGTGGACGGAAAGCACGGCGGCTTCTCCCGCCGGGGTTCCAAATAAGGCAAGGTTAAATCAGGCAGGGCGAGCAGGAGGGGATCTCCCGCGCGTCCTGCCCTTTCTTTGAAAGAAGGCGGGTTATGCGCATCATACACGCGCGGGTGTTCCCGATGGACGCCCCGGTTATCGAGGACGGATACGTCGACATGCGGGACGGCCGGATCGCTGCGATAGGACTCATGGCGGACAAGCCGCGGGACGGGTCAGAGGAGCTGGACGCCGGAGGAGGCTGGCTTCTTCCCGGGCTGATCGACGCCCATTCCCACATCGGGATGTGGGAGGACGGCCTGGGCTTCGAGGGGGACGACGGGAACGAAGATACCGACCCCTCCACCCCCCAGCTCCGGGCGGTCGACGCGGTCAACCCACAGGACCGCTGCTTCCGGGAAGCGCTGGAGGCGGGGGTGACGACCGTGGTCACCGGGCCGGGCAGCGCCAATCCCATAGGGGGCCAGTCGGTAGCGATGAAAACCTACGGCCGCCGGATCGACGATATGGTGATCCGGGCCCCTCTGGCCATGAAGATGGCCCTCGGGGAAAATCCAAAAACCACCTATCACGGCAAAAACCAGGCTCCGGTCACCCGGATGGCCACTGCGGCCGTCATCCGGGAGCAGCTGCTCGCGGCCGGGCGATACGGACAGGACAAGGACCGCGCCGCCGCGGATCCCGATGTGGACGAGCCGGAGTACGACGCCAAATGCGAGGCGCTGCTGCCGGTCCTGCGGGGGGAGCTGCCGGTGCATTTCCACGCCCATCGCCTGGACGACATCTTCACCGCCGTCCGGCTGGCAAAGGAATTTCATCTGCGGTTCGCCATCGTACACGGGACCGAGGGGCATCGCGCGGCCGATATCCTGGCGGCTGAGGGGGTGCGGGTGCTTTGCGGGCCGTTGCTCTGCGACCGGAGCAAGCCGGAACTCCGCGGCCTGACCCCCGCGAACCCGGGGCTTTTGTACCAGGCGGGGGTGGAACTCGCCGTCATAAACGACCACCCGGTGATCCCGCAGCAGTATCTCGCATTGTGCGCGGGTCTTGCCGTGCGTGAAGGGCTGCCGTATGAAGCGGCGCTCGAGGCTGTGACGCTCGGACCCGCCCGGATCTGCGGCATCGATGACCGGGTGGGATCCATCACCCCGGGCAAGGATGCGGATTTGGTGCTGTTCCCCGGAGATCCCCTGACCATGGCGGCCAAGCCGTCGGCGGTGTTCGCCGCGGGGATGCGGGTGGTTTGAACACAAATATGCGAATGAATTAGGAGGGATCTCCATGCGGGATATTGCCGCCGCCGCCATTGAACAAGCGGTGCGGGATTTGTGTATTGAGGCCAACCGGCATCTGCCGGGGGATATCCGCCGCGCGGTCCAGGAAGCGGCCGGCCGGGAAAGTATGCCGCTGGCCCGGGACATCATGCGGGATCTGGAGGAGAATCTGGACGCTGCGGATGAGCTGTGCCTGCCCGTCTGCCAGGATACCGGCATGGCGGTGGTGTTCGCCCGGTTGGGGCAGGAGGCGCATATCACCGGCGGCCTGCTGCGGGATGCAGTCAACCGCGGTGTGGCGAGGGGGTATACCGAGGGGCTTCTGCGCTGCTCGGTGGTAAAAGACCCGCTGCGCAGGGTAAACACGGGGGACAACACCCCGGCGGTGCTGCATGTCGAGCTTGTGGAAGGAGACCGGCTGGAATTGACGGTCGCGCCCAAGGGCTTCGGCAGCGAGAATATGAGCCGGATTTTCATGCTCACCCCGGCGGCTGACCGGGAGCGGGTGCTCGGCTGCATCGTGCAGGCCGCGCGCGAGGCGGGGAGCAATCCCTGTCCGCCCATGGTCCTGGGCGTGGGAATCGGCGGGGATTTCGAGCTATGCGCGGCGCTGGCGAAACAGGCGCTTTGCCGGCCCCTGGACCGGCCGAACCCCGACCCGTATTATGCCGAAATGGAACGGGACGCCCTTGCGTCGGTCAATGCCCTGGGCATCGGGCCTCAGGGCTTCGGCGGTGCCACGACCTGCCTTGGTGTGGCCATTGAGACCTATCCCACCCACATTGCGGGTTTGCCGGTCGCGGTCAATGTCGGATGCCATGTAACCAGGCATGCGTCGGTGATCCTGTAAAAAAGGTCCGGTCGGGCCCCAAACGTTCACAATTCCTTGTTTATTTTCCTGGGTCAATCTGGTATACTAATTCCAGGAGCTTTCCAGCCGGCTTTTGCCGCCGGGAAGTGTCCGGACCCATGAAAAAGGATAGGAGTGAGTCGTATGAAGGTGACCATGACCGGCAGAAAATGCTCTCTTCGCCCGTCCTTTGTGGAGCGCACGGAGACAAAGCTGTCCAAGCTGGACAAATTTTTCGAATCCGATGCCAAAGCGGATGTAACCGTTACGAGTGAACGCAATCTCATGCGGGTGGAAATCACCATCCGCTACAACGGGATGGTATTTCGCGCCGAAGAGGCGGCCGAAGATCCGGGCGAGGCGGTCGACCGGCTGATGGATGTGCTGCTCCGCCAGATCCGAAAAAATAAAACCCGGCTGGAGAAACGGCTGCGGGTAAACGCCTTCGACGATATGGCCGCCGGCGGCGCGGAGGAATATGAGGACGAGTTCCATGTGGTCAAATCCAAATCCTTTCCCGTCAAACCCCTGGATGTCGAAGAAGCGATCCTGCAGATGAACCTGATCGGGCATCAGTTCTATATGTTCCGCAATGGGGAAACCGGCGAGATCAATGTGGTATACCGCCGCCGCGACGGCCATTACGGCCTGCTGGAACCCGACGCGGAATAGGCCCGGAACCGATACAAAAAAGAACGGCTGCGGCGCGCGGCCGTTCTTTTTTGTATCGCAAAACCACGCGACTGCCGCGTGGTTTAAGAAATCCAAGCGGCAGCCATTTTTGTCATAAACAGCGGTGAGCAACTGCCGTAAAAACAGCAGACAAAGATGATCCCACATGAGCCTGCATGACATAAACAGGGTATCACATACGAAAGGATCTGCGCTGTGTCGAGAGGCAATGGTTTTATGGGGGAGAGGGCGCCGGACGACCTCAACACCGCTCTTGCGGGACTGATCCGCTTTTATGAAACGGGAGGAGACATTTTCCTGTTATGAGGAATGGGTAGAATCATGGGGGGACGATTCCTTATCCTGCGTGGGTTTCAGGCGTTCCTCCATATATTCGAGCACGAGCCGGCCTTTTTCGGGCTCTTTTTCAGATATCTGTATGTATGTCTTCACAAGCTCGACCTTCTCCTCGTCTTTTTTGTCCATG
>ERZ856578.2653-NODE-2653-length-28911-cov-9.751231_pt1 | contig 28911 bp, 31 predicted proteins | sample MGYA00514384_ERZ856578 | MGnify/ENA primary metagenome ERZ856578 (study PRJEB29103, sample SAMN06111958) | human gut metagenome | biome: human gut; feature: ankylosing spondylitis patient; material: healthy_person | host: Homo sapiens | place: China:Hangzhou... | reverse complement strand
CACCTATAAGTACATTGACACCATGATCTGCTGCTCGGAGTTCATGAAGAGCAAGATGGACAGCAACCCGCTGTTTGCAACGAAGACCGTGGCAATGCACAACTTCATCGATAAGGTGGAGTGGAAAGAGACGCCGAAGAAGGATTACGTCCTCTACTTCGGCCGCTTCTCTGAGGAAAAGGGAATCGGCACACTCATTAAGGTCTGTAAGGAGCTGCCGGATGTGCAGTTCATCTTCGCCGGCACCGGTCCTCTGGAAGAGACGGTAAATGGTATTAAGAACATCAAGAATGTTGGCTTCCAGAAAGGCGAGGCACTGGAGAAGCTCATCCGTGAGGCACGGTTCTCCATCTATCCGTCTGAGTGGTATGAGAACTGCCCGTTCTCTGTGATGGAATCCCAGATGTATGGAACACCGGTGCTGGGAGCAGACATTGGTGGCATCCCGGAACTGATTCAGGTCGGCAAGACCGGTGAGCTGTTTGAAAGCGGCAATGCCGAAGACCTGAAGAAGAAGATCGAGAAGCTCTGGGGTGATGAGAAGCTGTGTGCGGAGTACAGTGTGAACTGTAAGGACATCAGCTTCGATACCATTGATGAGTATTACGAGAAAATTATGAAAGTTTATAGATAAAAAGAGAGATAGAGGTATTAGAAAATGGCTAACAATAACGAAAAGAAACTGAATGGTACGGTTATCGTCACTTACCGCTGCAATGCTCGTTGCTCCATGTGCAACCGCTACAAAGCACCTTCTAAGCCGGAAGAGGAAATCAGCATTGAGACCATCAAGAAGCTGCCGAAGATGTACTTTACAAATATCACCGGCGGTGAGCCGTTCATCCGCACCGACCTGAAGGATATCGTGCGTGAGCTGTACAAGAAGTCCGACCGTATCGTTATTTCCACAAACGGTTTCTTCACTGACCGTATCGTTGACCTGTGTAAGGAGTTCCCTCAGATTGGCATCCGTATTTCTATCGAGGGTCTGGAGCAGACCAATAATGAGATTCGTGGTCTGCAGAACGGCTATCAGCGTGGTTACGGCACGCTGAAGAAGCTGCGTGAGATGGGCATGAAGGATGTTGGCTTCGGCATGACCGTTCAGGACAAGAACGCTCCTGACCTTGTTCCTCTGTATAAGATCTCCGATGAGATGGGTATGGAGTTCGCAACAGCTTCTCTGCACAACAGCTTCTACTTCGTTGAGGCTAAGAACATCATCCACGACCGTCCTATGGTTGCTAAGAACTTTGAGAATCTGGTCAACGAGCTGCTCCGTAGCAACAGCCCGAAGAAGTGGTTCCGTGCGTACTTTAACCACGGTCTGATCAACTACATCTATGGCCAGAAGCGTCTGTTGCCTTGCGACATGAGCTTCGATACCTTCTTCATCGACCCGTATGGCGATGTTATGCCTTGCAATGGCACCAAGGACAAAGAGGTTATGGGCAACCTGAACAATCAGACTTGGGATGAGCTGTGGAACAGCCCGGAGGCCGAGAAGGTTCGTGCAAAGGTTCGTTGCTGTGATCGTGACTGTTGGATGATTGGTAGTGTTTCTCCGGCGATGCATAAGTACATCTGGAAGCCGGCTACCTGGGTTCTGGTTCACAAGTTCAAGGCTCTCTTCACCAAGCATCCGTACAGCATGTACGAGCTGAAGATCTGCCGTGACTATCGTGATGGCAAAGTCACCAAAGAGAATCTGGACAAGTGCAGCACCTGCGATATGAACTGTGTGATCAACAACGGTCTGAGTGAAGCGAGCAAGGAGCAGCTGAAGCATAAGACTGGCGAGGAAATCGTGGATGCTGATATCGCACAGCAAATGAAGAAATAAGAGGTTACTATAGTGATTGGAGTTTGTATTAAATATTTTCATGAGAATTATGGTGGAATGCTTCAAGCGTACGCAACGGTTTCCATGCTAGAGGCTCGCGGACTGGATTATGAGCTGATTCAGTATGAGAAGAAGCGCACTCCAATTGGAGTGATTAAGTCACTTCCGCGCTTGTTGAATGGTGTACTTCTCAATGATAAGTACGAAGCATTTCTGAAAAAGAAAGGTATGAAGCAGCATCCAGAGTTCGCAAAAAATGATGCTATTCGAATGAAAGCATTTCGTAAGTTTAAAGAGGTACACTTCACAAAGCTCTCTCCGGTGTTTAAAGGATATGATGCTTTGAGCAATGGTGCAAGACGATACTCGGCAGTTGTAACAGGAAGTGATCAGTTGTGGTCACCTGCTGGTTTGCCTACTAATTATTATAATTTGCAGTTTGTACCGGATGACATTCGGAAAATTTCATATGCTTCAAGTTTTGGCGTAAAGAATATTCCTTGGTATCAAAAGAAAAGAACCGCAGCATTCTTAAATCGAATTGATTTCATTAGCATGCGCGAAAATCGAGGAAGCGAGATAGTAAAAGAACTTACGGGTAAAGACGTACCAACAATTCTGGATCCTGTATTCATGTTCGATAAGGAAGGTTGGGAAAAACTGATTCCTATAAAAAGAGAAATCACAGAACCATATATTTTTGCATATTTCCTGGGAGAGACAGCAGAACATCGTAAAGCGGTGGAAAATGCTGCTAGGAAGCTGGGGTGTAAGATTGTAGCTTTAAGACATCTGGATCAGTATGTTCCAAATGATGAGAATTTTGGGGATATTGCTTTATACGATGTTGCTCCAGATAGATTTCTGAATCTGCTACGTGGCGCATCTTATATATGCACGGATTCATTCCATGGCTCCTGTTTCTCAATTATTCATAGGATTCCATTTGTAACATTTAACCGTTACGCAGAAGGATCAAAGCATTCTAAGAATTCTAGAATTGATACACTCTGTGGGAATCTTGGTCTGCAGGATAGAAGATATAATGAAAATACTACGTTGGATAAACAATTAATGACCTCGATTGATTGGGATGTAGTAAAAGATAAACTAATAAATTTAAAATGTGATACAAATATGTACTTGGATAAGGCTTTTTGCGGTATTAAGTAATTAGTCAATCAAGATAGATAATAAAAGGTAGCGTTGTGCTTGGATGAATTTAGTATCAGACTATTAGCTGTAATAGATGATGGTTATATGATCCAATTAGAACTATACAAAAGGAAGAAATATGAAAAAAGTGTTAATTGTAGCCTCGACAAGTGGCTTTATAAAAGGTTTTTTGCTATCAGATGCAAAAATGTTGCAGGAACTGGGATATGAAGTTCACTGCGCTGCAAATCATAAGGCAATGGTAACCTTTAAGGCGGAGGAACTATTTCCAAAATATAATATTATTTTCCATCAAGTGGATTTTCCACCTAATCGTCCATTGAGTCGAGAAACATTATCTGCAGCTCGGCAATATCTGGATATAGTAAATAATATAAACTTTGATTTGATTCATTGTCATTCTCCTATCGTTGGTGCAATCGTAAGACTCCTCGGAGTAAAATATCGAAAAAACGGTGGGAAAATTATCTATACAACACATGGATTGGCGTTTTCTAAGGATAGCGGTTGGAAAAGTAAACTATTCTATGGAACTACAGAATGGTTATGCGCTAAACTATGCGATAAGGTTATTACTATTAATCATGATGATTTTAATATGATGAAAAAACTGAGCCCTAGGAATACTGTGTACATAAATGGAGTAGGTGTTAATACTGAAAAATTTCGTCATGTTAATATAAATAGAAACGAATATCGGGAGAGTCTTGGCATTACTGCTGAACAAAAGATGGTGCTGACTGTTGGGGAAATTTCGAAAAGAAAGAATCAAAAAGTTATAGTTAAGGCGTTATCTAAGTTGGATAATAGTTATGTGTTTGTGATTTGTGGAAAGGTTATGAACGATAGTGCTATTTATAACGAACTTCTCGAAATAGCGGAGCAATTACATGTGAATTTGAAATTCCTAGGTTTCAGAAGTGACGTTCCGGAAATCTTAAAATGTGCTGATGTATTTGTGCTACCGTCATTAAGAGAGGGACTTTGCTTTGCTGGTGTTGAAGCGTTAGCGTCAGGTATTCCTGTTGTTGGATCGAACGTGAAAGGTGTAAAGGATTTTATCGTTGATGGAGAAACGGGATATCTAAGTGATCCCTATGACGCAGATATGTTTGCAAAAAAAATAGAACTGGCATCAAGTCGTGGGCAGCGTAAGAAAATGGAAAGCAAATGTATTGAAAAGGCAGAAGAATTTAGTGCTACTGTTTCACATGGACAAATGAGTGCTATTTATGAAGAGGTTCTGAATATAAGATAAATATCCTCAATAAAAAGATAAGTTTGAAGTCGTTATTAGAATGACTATCATAGATGCGAGAAGGTGATTCTCAAATATGGGCGCGAAGTTGTATCTATGTTTGAGAAATAATTCCATTTGTAAATATACGATGCTGCTGGAATACGTAGAGTCCAATAAAGGAAAGGCAGAATAACAATAATGAGCGATGAAAAGCAAAAGAGAGTTCTTGTTGTTGCTCCACTCAGGGTTGGTGGAGTGACTTCAATGATGATTAATATTCAAAAACGAATTAATCGAGAACAATTAAATTTTGATTATTTGGTATTTCATGATATTAAAGAACCTCGTGAAGATGAAGTATATGCGATGGGGAGCAAGAAACTAGTTGCTAGTGCAGATGCTGTAAAATGGCAGCCTAAACGGTTTATTTTTAGACTTTTACGTATAAAAAAAGTATGCAAAGAAAATAAGATTAAGGTGCTACATTATAATGCGGATACACCTATGGCGGTATTTAATATATTGGCTGCAAGGGCTGGCGGAGTAAAATATGTAACAATTCATAGTCATAATGCAGGATTCGAAGATCGCTCTAATTGGTTTGCTCGTTTTTTGTGTTTGGGCCTAAAACCTCTTATTCCATTTGTCTGCAATTCATATTGGGGGTGTTCAGAGAAGGCTGCTAAATTTTTATTGCCATCAAAAGTGATTAAAGAAAAAAAATATTGTGTCTTAAAAAATGGTATTGAATTGTCAAAATTTAAATTTCAAAGTGAAATCCGGGAGAAAATAAGAAAATCTCTTGGTGTGGAAAATAATTTTGTCATAGGTCATGCTGGAAGATTCTCCACACAAAAAAACCATACATTTCTCTTGAAAATCTTTAAATACATTTATGATATTGATGCTGCTGCTGTTTTAATTTTGTTTGGAGTTGGAGAATTGTTGGATGACATTAAATCTGAGGCAAACTGTCTAGGAATTTCTGATCGCATAATTTTTTATGGGGCATCTTCAGAAATGGAAAAAATGTATATGGCAATGGATGTGTTTGTGATGCCTTCACTTCATGAAGGGTTACCTGTTACAGGAATAGAGGCACAGGCAAGTGGTTTGCCATGCGTATTTGCGGATACTATTACGAGAGAAGTTGATATTACGTCAACATCAAAATTCTTGTCATTAAATATGGACGCCGCTATTTGGGCAAAGAACATTATGGAATGTAAAGGGAAGGAAAGAGTGGATTCTTTGAAACTCTTAAAACAAGAAGGGTATGATATTGAAGATACTGCGCATATGGTTGAGAACTTTTATTTGAAGATTCAGAATTAGAGAACATTCGCGTGTTGAAAACACAGAATCTTAAAAAATTCAAAATCTTAAAAATACATAGAGTGAATGTACAGAAATTCAACAATTCTTGTGATTTGTATAAATTGATCGCTTCGACAAACTAACACAAACATAGTAAGAATTAGAAAGATAAGAGGTTGATAGAGTTTAATACTATTCAAAATAATCGGGTGGAAAGCAGATTGATTTTTAGAAGGTGTCGAGTGTCGATATAGATATTTCTGCATTTATCCTTTAGGGTTCTTAGAACAGGGTAACTCAATCAAACATATCAATAAATTAAAACCAGCAAAAGAGACTGTAGTTTCCGTAACCGTATTGGAGACTTTTGCAGAAAGGTGATTTATAGAAAATGAAAGTTCGAAAAAGTACTTTATTCATGTATATAATTACTATTGCTTTGATTGCAGGATCGTCTGCGTATATCAAGACAAATCATACAGCAAGTATGGCAATAAATGGTATTGAAGCTATAGCAGTTGTGTTTTTGATTCTTGAAGAGATAAAAAATAAATCATTTAACGCTTATTCCTATGCAATGATTGCTTTTTATGTATCATTGGGAATTTCAACATACCTTGGTTCTAGTGAATATAAAAGCTATATTGTTTATTTTGTTCAGGCGTTGACGGCAACTCTGTTTGTCGAAGTAGCGTTAAAAAGGAAGAAAATTGAAGCAGTTGTTGTAATTAGGAATGTGTTATTCTTTTTTTTGCTAATTAACTTGATAACACTTATTTTATTTTCACAAGGATTAGGAGTGTATGGATATAACGAGTCAAGTGATAACTATTATTATTTTTTAGGCTTGAGAATTGCATTTACACCATTTATTCTCACGGAATTGCTTTTATCACATATCGTAGATTATCTGCAGGAAAAAAAACTATCTTCATTTACAAGAATGTCCTTTGCTGTAGGGCTACTTACCCTTTTTATAGAAAAAATTGCGACAGGCTTGCTTGCAATTGTTATTATTTATGCGCTGATGTTCTTGGTAAGGCGAAAAAATATTAAATTAAATATGTATGCGATTTATCTCATTTATGCGATTGGTTTTATCCTTATCGTTGTCTATAACATTCAGTACAAGCTGCCGTTCTTTTCATATCTTTTAGAAGATGTGATGCATAAAGATTTAAGCTTTGATAACAGAACAACCATCTGGGCATCCACAATAGCAGCATTTTTGAAACAACCCTTATTTGGGTATGGTGTAACTGGTGGAGGCGGCGTTTTAGTTGAATTTAAGTATCGTGTAGCTACGTTATCTGCTCACAATCAGATCTTAAATACTCTTTATGAAGGTGGTATAGTTTCATTTGTTTTTTTTGTGATTATGTTTGGCGTTGTGGCAGAAAAAATCAAAAAGTGTTTTTCACTAAAATTGAATAGACTTTATTCATGTTTTCTTATAGGTTACTTAATGATTATGTTTACGGAAGTCCAGACAACGAAAGCTCTGCTTTTTATTACATTGTCGATTATTACAAATACAGATAAATTAATTGAAGAAAATTAAGGAGATAATAAACGTGAAAATAGGACTGTTAACAATACATAACACTCAAAACTATGGATCTCTTTTACAAACATATAGTACTTATAAAGCACTTCACGAGTTAGGATTAGATATCGATTTAATTGACTATCGAAACGATGCAATTACTAGAAGAGAGAAACCAAATGACTTGGTAGAATCCATATCGGTAAAGCAGATTGTAAAATATTTCATATGGGGTAATGCTCAGAAGAAAAAATATAATTCGATCATGCAATTTCTCAAAGAAAACACATCGATGAGTCCAGAATACGATAAAACCTCTATTGTAAATGCCAATAAGGTATATGAGGGTTTTATTGTTGGTAGTGATATTGTATGGGGAACAAATATTACTGGCAGAGATATGACTTATTTTTTGGATTTTACATCTGATGATAAGAAAAGATATTCGTTTTCATCTTCAATAGGTACAAAATGGACATCGGAAGAGAATGATATGATTAAACCACTCCTACAGAGATTTGATAAGATTTCTGTTCGAGAAGAGTTGGCATCAGAATGGATTGAAGAATTAATGGGCGAGAAACCTACAGTTACTTGTGATCCTACGGTATTATGGGAGCCAAGCTTTTGGAATAAATTTGTGTTAGATGGGTATGCCCCTAAAGGGAAATATGTTCTTATATATGCGGTGAATCCAGATAAAAGAAATATATCGGATGGTATCGAGTATGCGAAAAAGAAAGGTATTCCGGCATATTTTATTAATTTCTACACACCGATAAGAGGAACAAAAACAATTAGACCAACGAATGTGAAAGAATGGATTACATTGTTTGCAAAGGCAGATACTATATTTTCGGCTTCTTATCATGGGTTGCTGTTTTCTTTGTATTTCAAAAAAAATGTTTTCTTCTATAACAGAGGAGAAAAGTCGAGAATGATTTCACTGTCAAAATCATTAAAAATTGAAAATCGAGAGGGAAATGCTGAAAATATTGAAAAAGATAGTCCAATTGATTATGCTACTGTGTGGGAAAAACTGGAACAGAAGCGAACTGAGTCTTGGAAAGTTTTAGAATCAATGTTTAACTAATAGAGCAGAAGCGTGATTATCAAGAAATCATTGGGAGGTGTTAAAATGGAAGAAACAATAACCAAAGAAAATAGGGGCAAGCAAGCATTGAAGTCTGGAGTATGGTATACTATTTCTTCTATTTCTGTTAAAGCTATTCTTATTATAACCACACCATTGTTTACGCGTTTGATGACTACAGCAGAATATGGTGCATCTTCAACATTTACAACATGGTTTACTGTACTGAATGTTATTTGTTCTCTTAATTTATGGTATAGCGTCGGAAGAGCAAAGTTGGATTTTCCTGGGAAGTTGGAAGAGTATGTTGCATCTGTTATGCTATTGGCATTGCTTTTTTGTTCAATTCTTGGTGGTGCAGCATTTTTGCTATTAGATCAGGTCACGGTTTGGCTGGAGATGGATAAAGCATTAGTGATTGCTTTGATCATTTATTTATTGGCATATCCAGCTGTTCAGTTAACACAGACTAAATTTAAGTATCAATACAATTATAAAGGAAATATTTGGATTACAATTTATACAACGGTCGCAACAACGGTTCTTTCCTTGATATTTGTTTTGCTTATTCCGTCGCATCGAGCTTTAGGTAAATCACTTGGAGCTGTTGTGTCATCAGTATTATTTGCAATCGGAGTTTGGTTTTTTTCGTTTAAAAGACGATATGTTAAAGTAAAAGTAGAGTATTGGAAATATGGATTGTTAATTTCTGTTCCTTTGATTCTTAATTCTATCTCATTAAATATCCTTGCACAGTCAGACAGAATTTTTATAACTAAATTTTGCGGTGCCGATTTTACCGGTATTTATAGTCTTGCTTACAGTTATGCAATTTTAATTAATATTGTGCTTAATGCAGCGAATGAAGCTTGGTTGCCTTGGTTCCACGATTCATTAAATGATAATCTAAAGGATGAAATTCGTAAAAATGTAAAACCTCTAATTGTTTTTGGATGTTGGTTTGGTGTTGGATGCATTGCGATAGCCCCAGAAGCAATCGCTTTGCTGGGAGGAAGCGCATATATGAAAGGAATTTGGGTGGTTCCTCCGGTAACTGTAGGTGTTGTTTGTAGTTATATTTTTCAACACTATGAGCATATTGAACTGCATTTAAAGAAGACTTGGTATATTTCCTTTGGAACTATTATGGCCGCTGGTATTAATATTGTATTAAATTATATATTCGTACAGCGTTACGGCTTTGTGGCTGCAGCTTACACAACGCTGTTTTGCTATTTTGTTTTGATGATTTTGCACCACTTTATTAGTAGGTATGTACTTAAGCTGCATTTATATGATGATAAATTTATGTATTTGTCTGTCTTGGTAACGTGTATTTTAGGTGCAATATTTATGGGTCTATATAATAAACCATGGATACTGAGATGGATTTTAATTTCTATTATTAGTCTTGGTTATCTCTGGATTAATAGGAAACTTTTTAAATCTGTAATATCAAAATTTATGTCAAGAAAAAGATAAAGTGTAGAAGGAGATGATTGCATGTATAGAAGGAGTAGAAGACATAAAAAGTTTCCTGATCTTGCACTTGCTATTCTGGGCGTAGTGGCTTTTGTAACATTAGGCGCACTCTTGTTTATTAATGATAAACAAGAAAAAGAACAACAAGCTAAATATGAGCAGATAGCTCGCGAAGAACGAGAAAAGCAGAAGGAAATAGAAACTCAATACAACATTATCTTAACACAAGATAATATCGCTTTCCTAGACGATAGTGAAGCGGAAGAAGTGATTTCAACGGAGAAAATGATAGAAATAGCAAGATTTACATCTGGCTATTTGAATAATGCAACCGTGAATTTTTCTTTAGACAAAGGCAACGTTGAAAAATACTCCGATAATGATTTGAATATGTTGGTATTTTCAGCATATTCAGAAGAAACTGCAGAAGCGATTAATGTTTGCATTGGGACAGAATCAAGTAAATATTTTATTGACAAAGAGAAAAGTGTGTTTTATTTACCTATTTCAAGTCTTGGGAAGATAAGTATTTCATTAGATGGTGATTTCCAAAATACATATATTGGCGATATCGGTATTTATAAAATGGACACCTCCGACATTAGAACATGTAAATATGGACAATATAATCTGGGAGAAAGTAAAGAACTTCAACTTTCGAATGTAGATAGCACTGCGTGTAGAGATATTATAATTTCGAGAGATTATAATTACGTTTTATTTAAAAATGAGTTGAGGGTTCAAGGAAAGAACGGAGAGGTTATTGGCACGTTATCAGGACTAGGTAATACTGTGCACATGTGTTTGGTAAACGAGAAGACACTGGCAATTACTGCTAGAGAGAATGACGTATATTTGGTAGATGTTAGTGATGTAGCTAATCCGAAAATCGTATCTACTTATGACGGAATGGATTTGGAAACAGGAATTTCATCGAACGGTCAGTATCTATTCGTTTGCAGTAGATATTATGGCGTGGAGATTGTTGACATATCAAACATTAATAAACCAGTAACATGTTCAGTTATATATACAGGAGGAGAGTGCATTGAATGCGCAATTGAAGGCAGTAAACTCTATATTAGTAATTGGAACCTAAAGAAAGTATTTGTATTTGATGTATCCAATCCTAATAAACCAGTTGAATTATATAATATTTCCACAGATGGAAACCCATATGGAATAGAAGTTGTGGATAATAAGATTTTTATTGCGACTGGTCACCATTCTGCTGGAAACTATACTTCTATGAAGTCTGGTGGTTATGGAGCAGGCCATGGGTTTGAAGTGTATGATATCTCAGGTGAGAAAGCGACTTGGATTTCAACGTCTAAAATAGATGGACGCTTGTATTATGCTGCTGATGATAGTTGGGGAATATATATAAATGGCAACTATGCTTTTTTATCCAGTACGTATGCGGGAGTGTTTGTATATGATATTTCTGACGTATCAAATCCTAAAAGAGTGGGTACAGCTGAGGTGCGCATTGCTAATGGGACGGATAAATACTCATATTATGAAAGTGATAGATATATTTTTCCGTATAATCCCGCAGAATATATAGATGACACTTTTGCAAAGATAGCATTTGACGATGGAACAGTATATCTGGCTGGACAAACTACCGGTTTATATAAAATGTCTTTTGCAGAATCTAAATATCAGGATACAGTTAATATGGGCACATTGGAAGATAATGACGGAGAGTATTTTAAAAGTTTTAAAGAAATTAAAACGTATAAACTAAACTCTTCAGTTATAACAACGGGAAGTTGTGTGAATGCAATATGTGAATATAACGGTTATATCTTTTTAGGATGTGGCAATAATGGAATTGATGTACGGGATATAGATGGCAATGAGTTGTTTTCTATGGATACCTCGGGTCCTGTTCAAGATCTTAAATTAGTGGGGAACTATTTGTATGTTGCAGAGGGAAATTATGGCATTGAGGTATATTTGATTGACAAGAACGGACAACTTCAATTGACCAATTCCTATCAATGCACACTGAAAAATGAGACTGTTACTCAGTTAAACATTACTCCTGATGGAAAAAATATGTTGGCACAGGATGGCTGGACAAGATTAAGCGTTTTTGGCATTTCTTCTTTAGATGGTGGACTTGATTTGCTAGAAAGCTTTACATCGGCCAGTATGTATTTTCGAAATATGATTAATTCAGATGGAGTGACAGATGCGATTGGTTATGAAAATTCTCGTGAAGTAGGGATATACACCGTTAATGGTTCGGATCTTTCTGAAATTACGACATTAAGTAATTCAGTGTATGATGAGCGTAATGGAATGTGTTTTTATAATAATAACTTGATTGTAATAACAGGAGGAGGATTTGCTACAGTTCCTATTGACCAGCTAACAAAAATGAATGATTTAAACAATCTTTCAGTAACTACTTTTGGAGAGAATCTAAAACTAAAAGGAAAGGTTATTGCGAACGATGGGGTTATGGTAGTAAATGATCCGTACGATAAGAAATTAACAGTATTGGACATAACCGATTTGCATGACCCACACATTATTTTATCCGCTAATACTAGTGGAAATCCTGATATTGCATATATTACGGCCGATCGTATTTTCGTTCCATTAAAGTATCAAGGTTATATGATTATATACAGATGATTTTATTCGAGATGTTGTTGCTTGGCTAGTGAATTAATTTATTAATGCTAAGTAAAGATTTATACGGAGGAAGAGGTTATGAACACAACATTACTTATCATGGCTGCTGGTATCGGTAGCCGCTTCGGAACGGGTATTAAGCAGCTGGAGCCAGTGGATGCTTCTAATCACATCATCATGGATTACTCTATTCATGATGCAATTGAGGCTGGTTTCAATCATGTAGTATTTATCATCCGCAAGGATATCGAGAAAGAGTTCAAAGATGTCATCGGTGATCGTATTGCCTCCATTTGCTCTTCTCACAATGTAACTGTAGACTATGCTTTTCAGGATATTAACGATATTCCGGGAAATTTACCGGAAGGTCGCACGAAACCTTGGGGAACCGGTCAGGCTGTGCTGGCAGCGAAGAAGGTCATCAAGACTCCGTTTATCGTCATCAATGCAGATGATTACTATGGCAAGGAAGGATTTAAGGCCGTCCATGAGTATCTGGTGAATGGTGGCAAGTCCTGTATGGCGGGCTTTGTGCTGAAGAACACGTTGTCTGATAATGGTGGCGTGACCCGTGGCATCTGCAAGATGGACGACCAGAATAATCTGACTGAGGTTGTAGAGACTAAGAATATCGTAAAGACAGCGGATGGGGCAGAAGCAGACGGAAAAGTGATTGATGTTGATTCTCTGGTATCCATGAACATGTGGGGCCTGACTCCCGATTTTCTGGATGTACTGGAAGAAGGCTTCAAAGAGTTCTTCGATAAGGAAGTACCGGGCAATCCGCTGAAAGCAGAGTATCTGATTCCAATCTTTATCGGTGAACTGTTGGAGCAGGACAAGATGTCTGTGAAGGTTCTGAAAACGAACGATACCTGGTACGGAATGACCTACCATGAGGATGTCGCAGCCGTAAAGGACAGCTTCAAGAAGATGCTGGAGAACGGTGTGTACAAGGCTGACCTGTTCAGCGATCTGTAATGGAAATAATAAAAGTATTGGCCAAAATCCTCACAAACATCCTGACTGCTCTGTATGAGCCATTTGGATTTTCACTCTTGCTGTCCTTTCTGGCAATGTTTTTCTACCTGTATGCGTATGAGCCTCAAGACGCCGGCAAAGGCTGGAAGAGTGCCATAGTGACCTGGTATCAGAAGTTCAAAGAGAGAGTGTTCTTTAGAAAACTATTCTTCTTGGCCTTTGTGACTTCACTTGTTCTGTTCCGAACTTTGCTAAACCGTCAGCTGTGGATGAATCCGCTATCCGATATTATGGGTGGCTGGGGCATCTGGGAGATCGTGAATGGCGAACAGAAGCTGACCATCGAGTGCATCGAGAACGTAATCATGATGATGCCGTTTTCAGCAGTAGTGATGTGGACGTTCGGAGAGAAGCTTGGAAACGGCTGGAAGAAAATACTGTGGTATAGCGGAAAGATAGCGTTCGTCTTCTCGATAAGCATAGAGATGCTGCAGTTACTGCTACGGCTTGGTACATTCCAGCTATCAGACATCTTCTATAACACAGTGGGTGGAGCGCTGGGCGGCTTAATGTACTATATAGCGATGAAGGCAAGAAAGCGTCTGTAAAACTGGATGAAATTGTGATATACTGGGAGCGGGTAGCTCCCTACGCTGCTCTGATAATCACACACCTCTCCGTGGTGAGCAGCAGGCAACGATCTAAGAATCAGGAATTCGATGATCGGCTGAGATGTGAGAAAAGCATGCTATGTAAGATAGGGAGGATGTTCACTCAATGGCAAAACACAAATGTATATATTGCTTGCAAGAAAAAGATGAAACGGCGTTTAACCGTGAGCATGTTGTACCCAGAATGATGGGCACCTATCAAAATGGGTATGTTTTGAGCAATTATGAAGTATGCGAAGAATGTAATTCTTATTTTAGTAGAGAACTTGAAGATAAAATTGGCCTGAATTCTATAGAGAGCTTTCTTAGAATGCAGCATGGTCGAGAGATGTCAGATGGAAGAACAATGCGTAGAGACCGCACTAGGTTTTATGGAACAGAGGGCATCTTTAAGGGATTAGAGTTTATTCCGGTAGTAGACAACCAAAATCTGGAAAGAATTCATTTCAATATACTCCCTAAAATTGGAATACAGTCAAAAGAACGAGAAGATGAATATGATTATTTTGAGCCAGATTCCTTACCGGTCGCTTCAACAGAAATACTGGATTATCTAAAAGGGAAAAAGGCTGGAATTGTGACTGTTGGAATAACACAAGAAGATGCAACGCCATATTTAAAAGAAAAAGGATATCTGAGTTCCGACTATAAGTACGAAGATGTTGGTGTAAAGGATCTTTATGATGGAGAGAGTTTTACAACAAAAATCTGTGTGTCCATCGATTCAATTGTAAGGCGGACTTGTGCAAAGACAGTGTTTAATTATTTGTGCTACTCCAAGGGAAAAGATTTCGTACTTTCTAGCCAATTTGATGACATCAGAAATTATATCAGATATGGCACGTGGTCGAACGATTTATGGTTTAGGTATTCTCAAGGCCCAGTATCATCGGTCAGTGTTCCTAATGATTCTGCTCATGTTGTGGGATACATGTGGTATCCTGAAAATGAAAACTGGGTGCTGTGTGGATGTGTAACTTGGTTTGGAGAAACAACTTATATATTTAAACTGGGTGCGACAGAACAAAAAGTTTCAAAATATAACTTCCTTTCAGAAACTAAGATGGCATGTTTTGATAATGTTTCAAGAAACATTACGGTAGACGAGGCTGTCCATATTTTTGCAAAGAAGAATTGAATGAGATAAAAGGAAAGAGGTTATTACCATGCCCAGAACGAAGGGCAGCAAAAACCGTCCTAAAACCAATATCACCAAGGACTACGCATCCCAGATCGCAGAGAAGCAGGAAACTATTGCGTCTCTGAATACTGAAATCGCATCCATCACCGCCAACATTGACACTTTGAAGGCTGACCTGAAAGAGAAGAAGACTACTTTGAAGAAGGCCGAAAAAGAAGTGGCAACTTTGGAAGCGAAGAAGGCCAAGGCAGATGCTAAGGCCGCTGAAGAAGCTAAGAAGGCTGAAGCCGAGGCTGTGCTGAAGAAGCTGCTGGCAAGCGGCATGAGTGCGGATGAGATCCTCGAAAAATTGAAATAAGATCGGCCGTGTGGACAAACTGAACTCCAGGAGTTCACACGGTAATTTTTGAAGGTTGATGTATAGTTTGCAACGGAAATAAAAGAAATGGAGCGTAAGAAAAATGAATTTATCAAAAATACACCACATCGCAATCATCGTATCTGACTACGAAGCCGCAAAGGATTTCTATGTGAACAAGCTGGGATTCTCTGTTATTAGAGAGAACTACCGTCCGGAGCGAAAGGACTGGAAGCTGGATCTTCGTGTCAATGAATACACGGAGCTGGAGATTTTCGCTGAGGAAAATCCTCCGAAGCGTGTAAACCGCCCGGAGGCCTGTGGTCTACGCCATCTTGCTTTCTGCGTTGATAGCGTGGAGCAGACGGTGAGAGAATTAGGTATAGAATGTGAGCCGATCCGGGTTGACGATTACACCGGCAAGAAGATGACTTTCTTCCATGACCCGGATGGACTGCCGCTGGAACTGCACGAATGATTATGGGAGAGAAAAGAGCATATAAACCTCGGAAGCCCGGCGGTGGCCGGAAGAAGTTGAAGCCTGAGTATGATGCAGGGGAGAATCTGAAAGAGCAGATGGATGCGGCTGTGGCTCTTTATGAGGAGGACTGCTCCCTCCGATCCATTGCAGATGCGCTAACTCTGAATCCAATCAAAGTAAGAAAGCTGCTCATCACGGCTGGTGTGTATGAATCGGATGTGGCGGAGAAGGTACAGGATACCTTTGAGGATTATCGAGAAACACAGAACTATAAAGAAGCCATCCTCTCAACCGTAAATACTCTACAACTCTCCAAAGCCTCCGTTACCTCGTACCTACTATATCAGAAAGGCGTGTACTTTCCGAGTACAGCAGATAAAGAAAAAATTAGTGTTGGAGCAAAGCGGAGGCGAAGATATAGAGCAGTAAGAAAACTGAGATCAGAGCCAACAGAGGAGCACCTGTGGGAGACGGTCTTGCTTTATTCAGGTGTGCGCTTTAAAACCTATTCCGGCTTACCCTTTACCTATGAAATACGAAAAGGCAGGAATGGCGAGTACACAAAAGAGCTGTGGATCGACCGTCGGGAGAAGAGTAAAAGCTTGGCGTGGAGTTCGGTGCTTCTGGCACTACGTAATATTAAAAAGGTAGGAGAAGCGGTAGACCGCCCGAAAGCTCTGGGAGATATCCGGGGAGTGACTTATATTTACGGTATGTTCTATCGGTTCGGACTAATCGACATGCCAGATGAAGTGAAGGAGAAGATGGGCCATCCGAAAGACCGCAAAAAATAGGTTGCTATGTACAAAAGTGTGCGGTAATATGTGCCGTAACTGAGGAAATGAATCTCAGTTGGGAAGGATGGTAGCTTTATAGAAAAATTGAAGGAGCTGCTAGAAGACTACATTAAGAAAACGAAACCAGAGTACTACCCGCCAGTGGAGAATTTGCTGGATCTGATCTACGAGCATTATACAGAGAACAACCCAGTAGAGAAAAACACAGTTACCGGAAAAGCAGCAAAGGAAAAAGAAAAGGAACTGGAAGAATGGCTGCGTGGCTTGGGAGGTATGGATAGGCTAGTAGATGACTATGTCGGCGATAAGATTCCTCTCTGGGAGAAGATCATGGACCGGCAGGGAACGGTGTGCTGTGCATGGGAGAAGGCTGCTTTTGAGGAAGGTCTGAAAGTCGGGATACGACTCATGATGGAAGTCTACGGTATGTAACATATAGTTTATAACGGAAATAAAGTGAACTCCTGGAGTTCAAAAAATCCCTCGCTTGTTACGGCGAGGGCGTGTGTTCTTATTTTTCAGGCTTTTCAGTTTTTTTCTTCTTCGGTGCAATTTTGTGGCCGGGTAAATTGCCATGCCCATGCAGACCAGAGAGCCACAAGCGAAATACTTGTGTGCCTGCATTAGTTTCTTGCAGCCTGTGTAGAAGCATCCTGCCATACAGGCAAGTGCGCCAAGTGACCAATATTTATGTGCTTTCATTTTGTGTTCTCCTTATTATCGAGGCAATTATAGTGGGCATAATAGAGAAGAGTATCTTTCTGGGTTTTACAAGGAAGATAGAATTCGCCCAGTGATTACTCTTGTAATCCATTTTGGAGCAAAAGAATGGGATGGCCCGCTTTCGCTTCGAGAAATGATGGATTTGGAAGATGAACAATTGTTAGAATTTATTCAGGATTATCGCATTTTTTTGATTGATCCCTATAAACTTCATGCTGAAGATTTGAAAAAATTTTCTTCCACATTAGGTAAAGTATTAGGTTACATTAAGTATTCAAAAAGTAAGGATGAGCTATCGGAATTTTTAGCTGCTAACCCAAATATGATTATGGAAAATGATTCCGCAAGAGTGATACGCGACATTACCAATACACCTATTTTTGTTCCAGAAGGAAAGGGGGAAATTAATTTGTGCAAAGCAGTACAGGATATGATTTATGAACGTGAAGAATTAGCGGAAATTAGAACGCTTGTCAAACAGATTCGAAAAGGCCGCTTGACAATTGAACAACCTGCTTTTCAGATGTCCACACGGCATATTTTAACCCCATCATACAGTTCCCAACAAAAATATCCTTAAAGGAGCCCCTAAAAATGACCCTATCCAAAATCCACCACATTGCCATCATCGTTTCCAACTACGAAACTGCCAAAGATTTCTATGTAAACAAACTAAATTTTCCAATTATCCGTGAAAACTACCGTCCGGAACGCAACGACTGGAAACTGGATTTGCGAGTGAATGAGTATACAGAATTGGAAATCTTCGCAGAACCGGATCCGCCAAAGCGTGTGAATCGTCCGGAGGCATGTGGCCTTCGCCATCTGGCTTTTTGCGTGGAGAGTGTTGAACAGACGGTAAAAGAACTGGCAGAAGTTGGTATTGATTGTGAGCCAATACGTGTAGATGCTTACACAGGCAAGATAATGACCTTCTTCCAGGATCCGGACGGTCTGCCATTGGAACTGCATGAATAATAAAGTGAAAATGGTAGTCATTATACCTGACAATATCAAAAGGAAGCAAGTAAAACATGGTGCGTATTGAAAAATACCATCCCTATAAAAAGAATGGTTTTATATATACCTATGGCGAAGAAATATCCTGTTGTCCAGATTGTGGGAGAAAAATGTATGTCCATGGAACCTGTCGTAGAAAAGTCAGAACCTTTGAAGATCCTGACGGAACTACATTGATCTTGCGGGTCCTTATATGCAGAAGCTGCCGCAAAACCCACAGGGAATTGCCTAATTTTATCAGTGCCTATAAACGATACAGCACCGTAAGTCCGGGACTCTTATGGGAAAAAATGTTATACTGGGGACAATCTAATTAAAAGCAAATGAAAGGGGTTGTTTCCCATTCCCACAGAACATGAGAATCGTCCTGAATTTGATGAGAATTATATTTTAAATGCAACCAGGCAGGATGATGACAAAACGCTTCCAAGGCTTAAGGTTGCAGCCTACATCCGTGTTTCAACAGACCTGCAGGATCAGGAAAATTCCTACGCAGTGCAGGAACAATATTTTCAGCAGATCATTGAAAGTAATCCTCTGTGGAAACTAGTAGGAATTTATTCTGACTATGGTATTTCCGGTACGAGCAAAGAGAAAAGGGTAGGTTTTTGCCGGTTGATCCGCCATTGCCAGGAGGGAAAAATCGACCGTATCTTATGTAAGTCCATTTCCCGTTTTGCCCGTAATACGGCTGACTTTTCTTCCGCCCTGTTTTTACTGCGTAATTGTCAGGTAACCGTTTTCTTTGAAAAAGAAAATCTTGACTCTGCGGAACTGAAAAATGAATTTATCCTGTCCGTACTTGGTGCATTTGCCCAGGAAGAAAGCCGCAGCATTTCCAGTAATATTATGGAAGGTAATAAAATGCGGAACAGCCAGGGGGATGTACGAAATGTTAAACTATATGGATATCGTTTTAGCGGAAACTGGATATGTAATGAAACCGGCTATAAGTACAGAGAAGTTGAAGTGGTTGAGGAAGAAGCCAGGGTAGTCCAATTTATCTTCCGAAAAGTTGCGGATGGCCAAAGCTACTCAGAAATTGCCAGATGGTTAAATCAACAGAAGATCCCTGCCCCGTACAATGATTATAAACGAAAACGAATATTACATTCCCGAAAAGGACAGCTTTACAGTCAGTTAGATGCCGGATGGAATTCCGGGCAGATCTCACGCATGGTCCGTAATGAACGATATGTTGGAGATGTACTGACACAAAAAAAATATACGATAAACTATCTGACTCATGAAGTAAAAGCCAATAAAGGACAGCTTCCACAGTATTATATTAAAAACCATCACACCCCTATTATTGATCGCACATTATACGAAGAAGTTCACGCCGTTTTAAGGCAAAAATCCCTTAAAAAAATAAAACACAATAAAAATGAAACCAATCCATTTTCAAAAAGACTGATCTGTGGTGAATGTGGACGGTTTTATTGTATGGCTACCAGAAATGACCATCTCGTATGGTATTGTCCTTCTACAAGAAAGACAAATGGACTGCAAATATGCCATGCAAAATCTTTTACAGAAGAAGAAATTACATATATTGTAAAGAAAGCTGCACGAAAACTTTTAAAGAATGCAGTTCCCCGATTGGAAAAAGTCTTGAATGATGATTATGTAGAACGGGACCGAAGCACTTATAAAGGACAGCTTGCAGATATCGATAAAGCAATCGATGCTGATCTGGAAGAGATCGAACACATAAAAGCAACTTGCCTGAATAGCAAAACAATGAATGCTTCCGAAATTGCCAGGCAAAAGCAGACGATCCTTGATTTAAGAAAAAAGCTTCGGAAAAACAAACGGGAATACAAGTCTATTTCCACCAAGCTGGACCACCTGGAAAATTATTGGGAGGAACTGGAGCCGGACTTTGAACTTAGAGCAAAAGCACTGCAATGGCTCCAGTCTTTACCACAGGGGCGAACCCGAACAAGAAAATTTCTGCTTGGAGCTACAGATATGTATTTTAAAGCATTGTTCCTGGATATTACGATCCATTCTAAGTCTAAATATACGATACACTGGTTTGATGATGTTTATACAAAAGTTATTTTGAGAAATACAGGGGGAAATATAACACATGCATAAGATTATCATATCCAAAACTGCAAAGAAAGTCATAAGTAATTCTCAGTTGAAAACGGAAAATTCAGCTGTAAAAATGATCCCGGCTTTTGAACAGAATATACGTCCGTTGGAAACTGCAAAGCAGGTCCGGAAACTTCGGGTAGCCGCATATTGCAGAGTATCAACCGGTGAAGAAAGTCAGCAGGGATCATTTACTTCTCAGATCTCTTATTTCAAAAGTGTTATTACTAACAATCCAGACTGGGAACTTGTTGAGATTTATGTAGATGAAAACCGGTCCGGTACAAGCCGTACACGACGCCAGGGATTTAACCAGATGATCGAGGATGTAAAAGCCGGAAAGATCGATCACATTTTGACAAAATCTCTTTCACGGTTTGCACGTAATACAGTCGATACCTTAAATTGTATACAGGAGCTGCGAAATCTGCAGCCGTCCGTTGGAGTTTATTTTCAAAAGGAAAACATGTATACCCTGAACCGGAAATATGATTTCATTTTAACAACCATGGCGGCCCTGGCTCAAAATGAAAGTTATTCCATTGCTGAAAATATCCGTTGGGGGTTACGAAAAAAATTCCGGAATGGTGTACCACAGATCAACCTGAAACGGATGTTAGGATATGATATGGGAAATAATGGAAAATGGGTAATTAATTCCGACCAGGCAAAAATCGTGCGCTATATTTACAGAAAATATCTGCGGGGATGCTCCGCTCACGGGATTTCTGTAGAACTGAACCAACGTGGGATCAAGACTGTAAATGGCAAGGAATGGTGCACTACCAGCGTTTTATGCATTTTACAAAATGAAAAATATATTGGGGATCTTCTGATCCAGAAGACTTACACAAAAGACTATCTGAACCACAGACCTGTTGAAAATAATGGGGAGCTGCCCAGATATTACATTCCAAATCATCACAAACCAATCATCTCCCGGGAAATCTGGGTACAGGTACAAAATGAAATTTGCCGCAGAGCCCGGAAACGCAAGGAGTATAGTATGGTACAAAGGTTTATTCTCGTGTCTGCGGTTACAGCACAGTGGGAATTAGCCTGAATATAAATAGACCTTGAAGCTTTGGCAACAGAAAGAATGTGCGTAAAAGCTTCAAGGTCTTAAATCGTTCAATGATTTATTTTTTTTCGTATTTTTTAATTACACATTGGTGTTCCTTACTCTCTTTGTCATAATTAATTCCAACAAGCAGGATATCACCAGTATAATTCAAAACAGATGAAGGATATTTCTTATCCTCGATCTGCTGTAATGCAGTGTGTGCATTCCTATTCCATTTTAATTCTACGATCAGTGCCGGATAATCATCTTTATATTCCGGTTTAGGTATAAATACAAAATCCGCAAATCCACGACCTGTTGGCAGTTCACGTATTGGTTTGAAATAATACTGCATTGCACTTAGGTAAGCAATCGCAAGTACACTGCTCAGAGAGTTTTCATTGTGATATTGAATAACTGATACATACTCATTATGGATTGTTTCAATTTGTTTTGCTACTTCTGAACCATTCAGATCAAGTGTAGCATCCAGCAAATTTTCAGATTCCTGTTGAAATACCAGCATTTCATTCCAGGTTTTACGCTCAACAGCAGTGGTTAATTCCTGTCGGATTTCTTCATTAGGCACAAACGCTGTTTTTCTGGTTTCATTATAACCAAGGTAACCTAAATGGATCATATAGGTCAACACGTCATCTTTACTTTTAATATCTTCCGTATCATTTTGAAAGGTTGCTGTATTCACTTTCACTTCTGCGCCAGAGAGCATCTCAATGATAGCTGTTTTTAGTCCATCATAATTCATATTGATCAGTGGAACGATTGCATCATAAGAAGCTGTTTCTGACCAATAACTTCTGAATCTCTCTTTTGTCATAATGCTTACAACTGCTTTGGGATTGTAAACTTGATATCCATTAAGCAAATATCCATCATACCATTTTTTTACTTTATCAAAGTCTCTTTCATATTTTTCACAGAGCATGGATACTTCATTTTCAGTAAAACCTATATAAGGTGCGAGCTCATCTGCTTGAAGCATTGTAAATTCATCAAAATTATTTAATGCTGATTGTGTTTTCTCCTTTTTAATAGGAAGAATTCCAGTAAGATAAACCAGCTGGATATATTTTGTCGGTTCCGTTCCCTTGAACATGCCCCTCAGGAAATTTATATAATCGGACTGTACTTTTTTGTTTGCAGCTACATCACGAATGAGAACATCCCATTCATCAATAATAACGACAAATTTTTGTTCCGTACAATTTTTTATTCGGGAAAGTGCATCCGGAAGAGTCGTAACTTCCAGTGGTAAAAATTCTGGATAAATTTCACGAAGTTCATCCAGGACGCTTTTCGTTATAAAAGGGACTACGTTATCTGCATCATCGCAGTTTGCCAGGAACCACTGTATATCAATATGGATCACATCATATTTATTAAGGTGCTTTTTAAAATCAGTATTTTTACTGATCTCCAGTCCTGAAAACATTTGCTCGGACTCAGCGCCTTTGCTGTAATAAGCTGCCAGCATATTTGCCGCATATGATTTTCCAAATCGACGTGGCCGACTATTACAGATATAAGCATTCGTTGTGTCAAGAACACTGTTTGTGTATTCGATCAAACCGGTCTTATCCACATATATCCTGGAGTTCAGGGCAACCTGAAACGCACTGTTATCTGGATTTACAAATCTTCCCATAGTTTTCTGACTCGTCCTTTCTAAAATTGGCAGATGCAGCCTAAGATTCTACAATGATCTTGCATCTTTTTTTGTAAAAAGCCATACCATAGAGTAATATATTATAACGTCCATCATTCTTTAGATAATTTTCATATTTTCGATCATGAATTTGAGCAATTGCTTTCTCACATGCCGTATCTAATCCAGAAAAATCTTTTGAATATTTCACTTCAATAACAATACCTGCATCTGGATCTTCCGTTTCAATAATAATATCTGCAAATCCATCCCCAGCTTCTATATTTGACTTAACCAACCAATTTGAATTTCCAGCCAAAAGTCTGATCAAAAGTGTATGATAAGAACTTTCTTTCTCTTCATTTCGCACTTTTGTGTCAAAAACGCTGATTGAATTACTAAGAATCCTATTTAGATATGTCTCTATTACTTCAGCTTTTCCTGTCTGGATTGCGTTCCAGAAGGAAGTCAACTGCTCAGTATTACTTAAAACAGTATTTTTAAACCATTCCTGTATCTGAAGCTTGTAAACTTCCTTGATTTCTTTATTTGGAATAACCAATTTATATGAACCCTACATAATAAAAACCCGCTTTTCGGATCTCCTGGAAATCTTCGATTCCAACCGGCAGTTTTAGTCCTTCGATCATTAGACTCACGCTCCTTTCTGCACTGATATAACATCTTTATTTACTGCAAAAACCAATCAAGTATACCAATTATTTATGAATTGATTTTAGCATTTAACGGGTTGAATAGCAAGGTTGACGATAATGGTATGGACGCATCTCATTTTCGCTTAACTACGGCATTTTTCCCACGGAATGCAATTCCAATTTTAATCACAGAATTAATTCCCGCACTGCGCAGTTCCGCGTCATACTTCTTCTCATCAATCTGCCGTAACGCACTATCTGCTAAAACATCCAAATCCACATGTTCATCATTGGTATGTTTGAATTCAAATAGAAAGCCCGGAATTCCAGAAACCAAAGGAGCCAGTTGAACATCAAAACGCCTACGTCCGGATTCACGATTAGATCGTACCTGATACCTGTTTCCAAGAACAGCGCACAACCCCAGCATCATACCATGATAGAAAGCCTCGTTGGCACCATCCATAGAAGAAATACTTTGCAGCATAAAATTTTCCAGCAAAGACTGCAACTTTTTGGTATCTCCTGAGAAAATGGCCTGACTGATAGAAACAGAAACACTGTTCTGGTTGGTACGATTTAAGACTTCTTTCTCGTAAACAAAAATGATTTCCTTATTGGGAATTGCAACATCGCACATAAAATTTCCGTCATTTTGAGGGTAGATAGCCGCAACTTTCAAATATCCGGCAACAAGCAAAAAACTATAGATACTATAAGGATTTTTCTGTACTTCCGGATAAATTACACTAGTATCTACATAGGTTGTAATTTTTTCACCACAAAGCAGCTTATAAAGTCCCTCCGTAATCTCCGGCGTGGCTGTCGTTATAATTTCTCCAATAATTTCGTTATTTCCAGTCGATTGCCACAAAGCCTTCGGAAAACAATTGTCCGAAATATAGTTAATGACCGACTATGGATTAAATATCTCCATATCGCCAAATCGATACCCGTCATACCATTCGCAAATTTCCTGAAACTTTTCTTCCTTTTTATAATAGTGCAGTATTTCTCTTACTTCTTCAGTTGTAAAGCCAAAATACTCACTATAGCTATTATCCAGAATTGAATTCGTTTTCAGATTATTCATACCGCTGAAAATACTTTCTTTGGCTACTCGCAGAATTCCCGTAAGAAACCCAAAGGCAAGATGTGAATTATCCTTAAGACCTCCAGAAAAGAAATTGCGCATAAAGTTCACAATTTCAGGATAAAAATTGCAGCTATGTCCCTGCTGGATCGGTGTATCATACTCATCAATAATGATGAAGAATGGACGATATCCATTTCGGCGAAATGATCGAGTTCCAGCTTTTGAAAATCGGAAAACATACGGCCTTGAAAAACAGTACGGTCTTTGATCTGAGTTTTATGAACTTTGCGAGGTTTGAACTTTACCTTGCGTTTCAAATCAACATTTCTTGCCGTAAGAATGCCATCATTGAGGTAGGAGTAAAGTGTTCTGACTGACATATCCAGCTCTGGATGAAGACAGACATTCCTTGTACTTGCGTTCTGCAAAGACGGCATCGTAGCGGTACTTGTGTGCAATGGAACAACGATTGATAGCTTTCGAGCATCCATTACAAACGTAAGGAGCCTTATCAAGACGGTTACACTGTTCTTTAACGAAATCGGGGCAGGTTTGGTTGCAGGTTGGACAGGAAGTACACTTAATGTTGCAGAGTATGATTTTTCTGCATACATTTGTTTTTCTGCAGTTGTATCTGTGAATGCAGAAGTTGCGAGTGTTAAGGAAGGATCCTTTATGATACCAATCGCTTACTCGATGGAGTTTCACTTCCTTCGAAATGGTAGTAGGATCCTTGCATAAGAACCGGGCAATATCTTTAAAGGAGCAGCCATTGTTCAGGGAACGCTCAATGTATTTACGGTCTTTAAGGGAAAGGTGTTTCTGGTTACCAGGAATATATTTGCTCATGGAGATCTCCTTCTACTGCTGTCAGAAGGTCTCCACGATCATAGCATGAATGTATGAAAGATTAAACTCTACTCATGCAGGAGTAAATTCCACCGCATGCCCAAGTTTTAAATGTTCGCACTTCCATTCACGTATCTTGATATTTCATTTGTTAAATAGTAAAATCAATATATACATGATTGCTAAAAAGGGAAAAATAATTGCTAAGGAAGAAAAATATATTGTCTTAAATAAAAATACTAATTAAATATGTGAAGGGTTGAAACTTCATGGAGATTAAACATAAAAGAAGTAAATGGCCTCCAGGTACGGGAGATTATAAAGATTGTATTGTTATATATGATGATGGATGGAACGACTATTGTTATATGACGTTGTTTCATATGATTTATTGTGATAAAAAGGGAATTTGCAATCCTATAGGAGATGTGAAAATATACTATTACGACTATGATGAAGAGCGTACAAAAAGTTATGGTAAGGCAGTTTCAGAAGTAGTTGACAATACTATTTCTCAATTGGGAAATAAATTTTGTTCATTAGGACAATCATTAAGATATTACCAGAAGTTAAAGGAAAATTGCCCACAGGATTATTTAAATATTTTAAAGAGATTAAATGATATTGCAATTTTCCCAGAAATAAAAAAATGTTTTATTAATGAAATAGGAGTCCAAAAATCTTTGCTAAGAGATTCAAGTGCAGAGAAAGCTTTGAAAGAGGCATCGACACTTATAAAAACAAATCAGTTAATTCAAAAGAATATGTCGTTTGGATATTTTGCAAGAGTTCCTTACAATGATGAAAGAATAGAATTGCAATTTGATTTTGAAAAAAGAGATGATTTACCGTATCGAATTAACGTTTTAATTGGAAAAAATGGAACTGGAAAAACGCAGATTTTATCAAGTTTGGCGGATTCCCTTAGCGGACTTTCGTCAAATGTATTTGAAAAAAAGGAGGCGTTTAGAGGAGAACGACCACCTGTTGATAAAGTAATTTCTATATCGTATAGTGCCTTTGATGAATTCAGAAAAAGAGTGTCAGATAATAATGCTTATCTAAGCAATAGTTATATATATTGTGGAATTCAATCGGAACATGGGACGTTATCATTGAATGAATTGAATAAAAATTATTTAAATGCATTAAAAATTATCCGAGAAAAAGAACGTTTAGCTTCTTGGCGAATCATTATGCAAGAATTGTTGGAAAAAGAACATATTGCTTTGATAGAACAAATGCAAATGGAGGATATAGATCGTATCCATTGGAGTTCTGGGCAATATATTTTGGTTTGCACAATGACAGAGGCAGTTGCGAATATTGAAAAAGAGTCATTGTTACTTTTTGACGAACCTGAATTACATTTACATCCTAATGCAGTTGCAAATACTATGAGAATGTTTTATCGCTTATTGGAGGAGTTTGATTCATATGCCATTTTTGCAACGCATTCGCCGTTAATTGTTCAGGAAATACCTGCACAATATGTACAAATTTTATCGAGAGTAAATAATGTATTAACAGTAAGAAAACCTGCTATGGAATGCTTCGGCGAAAATATTACGAATATTACAAATGATATTTTTGATGTGAGTAGTTCTGAAAGTGCTTATAAAATTATTTTAGAAAAGCTAAGTAGAGAAATGAACTTTGAAGATATACTTACATTGTTTAATGGCAATTTGTCTTTTCATGCAATGATTTTCTTGAAAAGTTGTTACAATAAGGATAAAGAGTGATAGTATGCTACAATTGTTAGTGCCTAATGTAGATAATGAAAAAATATTTGAAAAAATTGCGGAGAGGAAGACATATAAAAATAGTCATTGCAAGGAGTGCGAAGACGATAGGTCGATTTGTTCCATCTGTTGTCATGGGAAAAGAGGAAAAATGTTACACCTGAAAAAGAGGGTATTTGAAAGATATAAGGTGTATTTTGAAAATCGTGATAATTTAGTTTTAATTCAGCCGTTAAAACTTATGGTGGGAGAAGAAAAGAAAATCATGCGGGAAGCGTATGAAAGCAGCAAAACGTTTCAAAAGGTTAAAAAACAAATTTTTGATTTAAATTTGAGAGGAAAGTGCCCGTTTTGTATGATTTCAGAAGCAACAACGTTGGATCATTATTTTCCAGAAAGTATCTATCCGGAGTATATTATTTTTGTTCCTAATTTAGTTCCATGTTGTAATTTTTGTAATATCAAAAAAGGTGATAGACTGTTTAAAGACAGTGGTACATCTAAAAAGAGAACCATTATTCATTTTTATTATGATAAGATTCCTCATATACAATATTTGAAAGCTGAATTTTTTATAAAAAACTCCATACCCCAGATTACATTTAGGTTAGAGTTTGAAGAAGACTCAGAAATTTCAGACATTATTAAAAATCATTTTAATTCATTGGAATTGCTGGAACGATATCAGAGACAGTGTGTGGATGTATTATCGCAAGTGTGTGAAGAAATAAAAAGTTATGTTAAAGAAGGAATTCCTGTAGAAGATTGTTTGAATATATTGGAAAAAAGAGCGGATTCTTTTAAGAAAACATATGGACTTAATCATTGGGAAGCTTGTATTTATGAGGCAATGAGTCAGAATAGGGAAGCATTAGAAGAAATAGTATAAGATTAAAAGTAAATAATAAAGAAAAACCGAAGGGAGTGAACGAAATGTGTAAGGTTATGGAAGATTTAAGGAACGAAAGTTATGCAGAAGGCCGCAAAGAGCAGGCTAAAGCCACCGCCATCAGACTGAACCAAAAAGGCCTTCCCATCGAAGATATAGCAGATTCCATTGGTTTCAGCATCGAAACTGTTAAAAACTGGCTCACACCAAAGGCAGTTTAAATTCTTCAAAACTATTATACTATTATTATTAAGTCCAGCGGTGTGATGTCAAGAAAATAAATGATTTAAAAATCATACATTTTTGATATATACCGCAAAGACAAA
>ERZ856578.2652-NODE-2652-length-28934-cov-8.141595_pt1 | contig 28934 bp, 25 predicted proteins | sample MGYA00514384_ERZ856578 | MGnify/ENA primary metagenome ERZ856578 (study PRJEB29103, sample SAMN06111958) | human gut metagenome | biome: human gut; feature: ankylosing spondylitis patient; material: healthy_person | host: Homo sapiens | place: China:Hangzhou... | reverse complement strand
CCTTAGTTTTCAGAACTTTTATGAAGTTCTGAAAACTTGTTCAGCGGGGAGAAAAGACTTTTTCGACACGCTGAAAGGACGCGCCCATCGGCGCGTCCTTCCATTCTTATTCCGCAGATGCTTCCTCGGCGGGTTCTGCTTCTTCCGGAACTTCTGGTTCTTCCCAGTCTACCATAGTGCCGACACAGCGGTTGATGGGCTGGCCCTGCTCGTAGAATTTGGCCTCGTAGTCCGTCATGACTCCCACCGGGCCGTTTTCGTGGAGATTTCGGGTGACCTCGGAAAGCTCGAAGCCGAATTTTGGCAATTCCTCCACGGAAAACTCAAATAAGGGCTGGTTGTCGGTTTTGAAGTGGATTTGCCCGCCCATTTTCAATACCTGACGGTACAACTTCAGGAAGTTGCCGTGGGTCAGGCGGCGCTTGGCGTGGCGATTGCTGGGCCACGGGTCGGAGAAGTTCAAATAGATGCGGTCTACCTCGCCGGGAGTGAAGAACTGGGGAAGCTGATCGGCGTTGGCGTCCACAAAAAACACGTTGGTCAGTCCGGCGTTGACGCACCGCTCCATGGCCACCACCATGGCGTCCGGCACCAGCTCCACAGCGATGAACAGCACATCCGGCTCTGCCTGCGCGGTCCCCAGCGTGAAGCGGCCCTTGCCGCAGCCCAGCTCCAGCCGCAGCTCCCGGGCTTGGGGCATCAGCTCCCGCCAATGGCCCCGGCGGTCATAGGGGTCCCGAATCAACTGGGCGGCACAGCGCTCCATGCGGGGAATCAGGTTTTTTTTCTTTCGCATTCTCATATCAAAGGGCCTCCGGCAGTCAAATTTTCAGTGAAAGAATTATAGCATAAAAACCGAAAGCTGTAAACGGGAGCAGAATGTTAATGAATTAACGTTAATTATTTAACGGATTTGTAAAAAAATTAACGATGCCTTTGTGTGAAGTGCAGAAAATTGTGAAATATGCAAAAGAACCCTTGCGAAATCACAGGTTTGACCATATAATAGCAGTCAGATGAAGTGACATCCGCCGGGGCGTTCGGCCCGGTGACCCGTTCCATTTAATTTTGAAATTACAGGAGGAACCTAAAATGAAAGTTGCGATTTTCGGCGCCGGTACCATGGGCAGCGGCATTGCTCAGGTTTTCGCTGCGAAGGGCCATACCGCTTTGATGTATGCAAGCTCTGTGGCTTCCGCCCAGAAGCATAAGGATAAGCTGGCCGCCTCTCTTGCCAAGCGCGTTGCCAAGGGCAAGATGACTCAGGAGGCTGTGGACGCTCTGCTGGCCAACATTCTGATTGAGGAGAAGTCCGCCTGCGCTGACGCCGACCTCGTGATCGAGTGTGTGAAGGAGGATATGGCGACTAAGAAGGAACTGCTGAACGAGCTGGATACGCTCTGCAAGCCCGAGACCGTTTTCGCCTCCAACACCTCCTCTCTGTCCATCACCGAGATGGGCCACGGCCTGAGCCACCCCGTCATCGGTATGCATTTCTTCAATCCCGTTCCCAGCATGAAGCTGGTGGAGATCATCCGCGGCGCCAATACCACGCAGGAGACCTTCGACTTTGTCTATAAGCTGTCTCAGGAGATCGGCAAGGACCCCGTTGAGGTTGCTGAGGCTCCCGGTTTTGTTGTCAACAAGATTCTCATCCCCATGATCAATGAGGCTATTGGTCTGGTGGAGACCGGTGTTGCTTCTGTGGAGGACATCGATAAGGCTATGCAGTTGGGCGCCAACCATCCCATGGGCCCCTTGGCTCTGGGCGATTTCATCGGTCTGGATGTGTGCCTTGCCATCATGGACACCCTCTATACCGAGACCGGCGATCCCAAGTACCGCGCCGCTCTGCTGCTGAAGAAGATGGTTCGCGGAGGCCTGCTGGGCAAGAAGTCCGGCAAGGGCTTCTACGATTACAGCAAGTAAGTACATCGTTTTATGAGCTTTGTCGGGAGGACAGGCGGTACGCCTGTCCTCCCGGTTTTTGTCAGAAGGGCGAAAAGGCACCGTAGTGACCAGCAGGTACGTTTAGCCGACCTTCCTTAAAAGGGCAATCGGGCCGAAAAAAGGGAATATTTCGGCGAATAAATTCCGATATGTGACTATATCACTGAAAATAGTCTGTTCTTTGGGGAAAATCGACAAATGCCGCAGTGCTTTTCTGTCAGAATTTATAATTGCAATTTGCTAAAAAAATAACTATAATCAACCTGTAAAAAAGCTGAGCACCCCGCTTGTTTGCGTATCCTACCGACGAAGCGTTATGTTCGCTTTTTTCTTTTCCATTATTTCGTGCTCGTGCACGAAAATGAAAATCCGCAGTTTGACGGCACCTCTTGCAGAATGCTGCGTAAATAGAAAGACCGGGAGGATGCCGTGTGACAACGATCGAGATCATAGCGAAAAAGGCCGGCGTATCCCGGGGAACGGTGGACCGTGTCCTGCATGACCGCGGACAGGTGAAGCCGGAAACCGCAGAGCGGGTCCGGGCGGTGATGGAGGAGATGGACTTCCAGCCGAATGCGCTGGGACGGGCCTTTTACCTCTCCCGCAGGAAAAACAAGATCGGCATTCTGGTGGCGTTCCGTGAGCCGGACTTCCAGCAGCAGATCGCATCGGGCATTGAGGACGGCATTGTCTACGCACGGCAGCACGGAATTGAGATCGTGACGGAGATCGCGCCGCCGGATGATGACCGAGGCTACCTTGCGGCGCTGGAGCGGCTGCTGAGCAGCGACATACAGGGCCTTGCCCTCCGGGGAAACGGCTCCGAGGCAGCTTATGATATTCTGCGGTCCCTGCCGGAAAATCATATCCCCATTGTAGCCTACAATCAGGATGTTCCAAAGAACCTGCGAAGCTGCTTTGTGGGGCAGGACTCCTACCGCAGCGGCGCCTGCGCCGCTTATCTCATGCGGCAAATCGCACCGGCCGGAGGCAGAATCCTCATCGTCGGCGTGGATTGGCTGCATTACTCCAGCGAGGACCGTATCCGGGGGTTTGCGGACCGGCTCCGCGATTGCATGGAGGTCTCCGATGTGATGTACGGCAAGGGCAGCCATGAGCTGGCCTACCGGCTGACACGGGACAAGCTCCGGGAGCTTCCAGACCTGACGGGAGTATTCGTCAGCGGTGCGGGACTCAGCGGCGCCGCGCAGGCGGTAGAGGACACGGACCTGACTGGGAAGGTCAAGGTTGTGGGCTATGACCTGACGGAGTCCAACACGAGGTTTTTGGAAAAGGGGACCGTTCAGTTTTTAATCGATCAGGGGCCATATGCACAGGGTTATCGCTCTGTTCAGCTATTGACGGACGCGGTCTTTCAGGATAAGCCGGTGGAAATGGAGCTGTATGATACCGGTATTTTGATAAGGTGCCCCTATAATTGCTGAGACTTTCCGGTAAGATCCGCCCGCGGGCGCGGTGCGAATTGAATAAAATTGCTTTTGAGACCTACGCATGACGAATGCAGTTGAAAGGAGAAAAAAGAATTTATGAAAAAAGTAATCCGCAGCACCAATGATCTGCTTCTGGCAATTTTGATGGCCGGTGTGTCCATCTTCCTGCTCAGCAGCGACAAGATCATCACGGGTGTGGAGAACGGACTGGGTGGCTTCTGGGCGCAGGCAAGCTCTTACATCACCCTGCTGGCCGGTATCCTGCTGGGCCTTTCCGTCCTTCAGTTGATCTATGCCATCAACTTCAAGGGTGTTGGTGAGCATACCGGGCTGCACATTCCCATTTCTAAGGAGATTGTTATTACCGCCGTGGCACTGGTACTGTACGCCCTGCTGCTGCCGGTTCTGACGTTTTTCCCCTGCACACTGGTTCTGAACATCGTCCTGTGCGGCACGTTCGCTTTGAAGGAAAATCAGGGCAACGAGGAGCTCAAGGGCAAGCTGCCGAAAAAGCAGGTCCTCAGCATCGTGATCTACTCCGTGGCACTGACCGTCTGCCTGTGGCTGCTGTTCACGCAGGTTCTGAAGTGTGTCCTTCCCTGATTGGGATTTGGAACAATAGATCGTAAACTCAATATTATAAAAAGGAGAAAATGTACATGAAAAAGGCTATGTCCCTTGCTCTTGCAGCTCTGATGCTGATGGGCACCCTGACCGGCTGCGGCAGCTCCAATTCCAACAGCTCCGACGCCAACAACACCAATACCGACAGCAACGCGGCTGAGACCACGCAGTTGGACTATCCCAAGAAGGATATCCAGATCATCATCCCCTACGCTCCCGGCGGCGGCTCCGATAACCTCGTCCGCGGCATGATGCAGTATCTGGATCTGGGCGCTACCACCGTTGCTATCAACGTGGATGGTGCTTCCGGCTACATCGGCGCTCTGCAGGGCTACAACAGCAAGAATGACGGTTACACCATCATGACCCACAACGAGATGGACCTGATCTCCTACTCCATGAGCGGTCAGGCTACCGAGCCCCTGTATGAGAATCTGGAGTACATCTGCGACGTTGTGACCGACTACAACCTGCTGTGCACCAGCCCCGACACCGGTTGGACCACCGCTCAGGAGGTCATTGACTACGTCAATGCCAACCCCGGCACCGTGACCGTGGGCTGCACCGGTTCCAACAACGTCAACTACGGCACTACCATGGAGCTGTTGAAGGCCATGGGCATCTATGACAAGGTCACCATCGTGCCTTATGATGGCGGCGCCGCCAGCGAGACTGCCCTGCAGGGCGGCCACATCCAGCTGGAGGTCAACTCTCTGGCCGACACCTCCTCCTACATCGCTGCCGGCACCAACGTGCCCCTGATGATCTGCAATGACTCCCGTATCGATGCATATCCCGATCTGCCCACCACTGTTGAGAACGGCTTCAATGTGACCTATGGCAAGCCCCGCGGCTTCTTTGCTCCTGCTGGCACCGACGCTGCTGTCCTGAGCTACATCTCCGAGAAGATGGCTGAGGTCTGCGAGATGCCCGAGTTCCAGGAGGCTATGGCCAATCTGGGCTTCACCGTGGCCTATGTGGATGGCCCTGCTGCCAAGGAGCGCGCTGTTTCCTGGGCTGAGAGCCTGACCCCTGTTTTTGAGGAGATGGCCAATATCGGCGGTTAATTCGGCCTTGGCTTATCGCTTCAAACCAGCAGAAAGGTAGGGATGACGGTTGTCAACGATCATTCTTGGTTTCCAGTACATCTTCGGTGACCCGATGTGTCTTCTGATGTTGGCTCTGGGCGTGTTTGTCGGCATTATTTTCGGCAGCATCCCCGGACTGACCGCGACCCTCGGCGTTACCCTCTTTATTCCCTTTACGTATACGCTGGCCGCTGTGCAGGGCCTTACGCTGCTGATCGCCGTCTATGTAGGCGGCATCAGCGGCGGCCTCATCACCGCGACCCTCATCAATATCCCCGGTACGCCGTCCTCTATCTATACCTGCTTTGACGGCTATCCCATGACGAAGAAGGGCAAGCCTGCCGAGGCTCTGGCCATCGGCGTGTTCTGCTCCCTCATCGGCGGCTCCTTCTCTGCACTTGCTCTGATGGGCATTGCCCCTCAGTTGGCTAAGGTGTCCCTGAGCTTCGGCAGCTGGGAGTATTTTGCCATCGCTCTGATGGGCCTGTCCGTGGTGGTTGCCATGTGCTCCGACTCTCTTATCAAGGGCTTGATCGGCGCTGTGTTCGGCCTGCTGATCGGCACGGTGGGCATTGACTCCATCAGCGGTGTTTCCCGTCTGACCTTCGGCTTCTGGCAGCTTCAGGGCGGTATTTCTTCCACCGCTCTGATGATGGGCCTGTTCGCCATCACCGAGGTTTTCAACCAGTCTCTTGAGCTGGACAAGCCCCGGCCCAAGATCGAGTTCAAGAAGACCACCCTAATTCCGCCGCTCTCCGAGATGAAGAGCTGCTGGAAGGCCATCGGCATCGGCTGCGTGGTCGGCACCGGCATCGGCATTCTGCCCGGTATCGGCCAGAATGCTTCGACACTGATCTCCTACAACCTCTCCCGCACGGTATCCAAGACCCCGGAGGAGTTTGGCCACGGCTGCCCCGAAGGCATCTGCGCCTCTGAGACTTCCAACAACGCCACCAACGGCGGTGCGCTGATTCCTCTGGTGTGCCTCGGCATTCCTGGTGACCTGACCACCTCTGCCCTCATCGGCGGCCTGATGATTCACGGCCTCCAGCCCGGCCCTCTGCTTTACAGCCAGCATCCTGAGCTGGTGGGCGGCATTATGGCGGCCTACTTCATGGCAAACGTTGTCATGTACGTTATGGAGCTGGGCTTGATGAAGGCATTTGTCCGGATGGTCAACGTGAAGCTGTCCTATCTGTTCCCTGCCATCGTGGCCTGCTGCGTTCTGGGCGTTTACACCCTGAATAACCGTATGTTCGATGTGTGGGTGATGATCACCTTCGGCTTCGTCGGCTATCTGCTGATCTGCCTTGGCATTGATATGGCGCCTGTGATTCTGGGCTTTATTCTGGGGCCCCTGATCGAGAAGTATATGCGTATGGCCCTGATTTCCGCCAATGGCAACTGGGGTGATATCATGGCCCGTCCCGTGGCTGTGTTCTTTGTCATCATCGCGGTGCTGTTTGTGGTGGTCCCCATGATTCGCAAATCTACAAAAGCAACTAAAAAAGCACAGTAAAGCTCTCAAGAGCTGCTGGCAAACATAGGCAGGCAGCTGAGGCAATGGCGCCGCAAAGCACAAGGTCTTTGCAGTCATGACTCCGCTGCCTGCTTTTTTAACGGAGATGACCATGGAGCTTACCTACCAAGTCCCAAGAGACGCCTATGTGAATCTGCTGGAGAGCATGATTCGGAAAAATGACCGCCGCCCCCTGAAAATGCTGACAGCGCTGTTACTGACCGTGGGTCAGATGACAGCCGTGATTTTGCTTTGCATCTTCAAGCTGGAGGGGAGCCAGAGGATATTTGTCCTTGTCTGGTCGGTGCTGGTGGCGGGTATCACCGTCCTGCGGCGGTGTACGGCCCGTCAACGGGCCAAGGGCACCTTGACCCGTTTGGAATATTCCGGACAACTCCCGGAGGACTACTGGAAAAAGCACCGCCTGACTGTGGCAGAGCGGGAGCTGCGGCTGAGCTACGGCGAGGCGCGGCTAAGCTGTCCGCTGAACGCGGTGGGGCCGGTGGAGCAGCGGGGAGACGCGCTGTATCTCTACTGCGGCGGCACGATTTTCGACATCGTACCCAAATCCGCCTTCAAGAGCGAGGGGGATATGGCGGCCTTTGCCGCGTCCCTGCGGGAAAAGGCGGCCCGCGCGGAGGCCCCCACGGCCCCTGGCAAAGCGCAAAAGCGCACGGACGGGTTTGCGTGGCGCATGGAGGAACGTGACTTTGAGGAGGGTCAATATCTGGCCTACCGTACGCTCTATTACCGTTATCGCTTTTTACGGAAAGCGACCTTTATCCGTCTGGCTGTCAGCGTGGCGGCCATGATCAATCTGATGAGCAACCGCACGCCGGTGAATATCGGTGTCTCTGTGCTCATTTTGCTTCTGGCAAATTTAGAAAATATCTCCATGATTCCCTTTGTCTGCCGCCTGCGGATTCGGCGGGAGGTAGGGAACTGGAAAAACAGTCATGAATTTAACCTTGTGCCTGCGGAGGAAACGCTGATTTTCAGCTCCGAGCACGCAAGTGTGGAGATTCCAATACATAAAATCAACCTTTGTGAAAAAATCGGCCCCTACAGCGTCATTGCGTGGAATAATTTCCCGGCAGTGGTGCTGCCCCAGACAGTGGCCGATGCTTCCCCGGAGCTGACCGCGCTGCTGACCCGGCTGCGGTCGGAGACCGAAAAGCGGTAAACGCAGAGGCAGGAGGAAATAAAATGAACGCAATGATTATTGATTCCAAGGACAATGTGGCGGTGGCCATCGAGCCTATCGCCGCAGGGGATACGGTGACGTATCTGCGGGACGGTAAGCCGGTATCCCTGAAGGCGGCAGAGGACATTACCATTTACCACAAGATCGCCACCCGCGACATTCAGAAGGGCGAGCCTGTGGTGAAGTACGGTGAGCATATCGGCGTTGCCACGGAGCTGATTCCGAAGGGCGCTCATGTTCATGTGCACAATGTTGTGAGCATGAAGGAAAACCGCCGGGACATGGAATAAGGGAGGACCAAGAGATGACATTTTACGGATATCGCCGCCCGGACGGGCGCGTGGGTGTGCGGAACCGGGTGCTGATTTTGCCTGCCAGCGTATGCGCCTCGGATACGGCCCGCATCATCGCCCAGCAGGTAGAGGGCGCTGTCAGCTTCAATAACCAGCAGGGCTGCTCTCAGGTGGGGCCTGACCAGCAGTTCACCATGGACGTGATGGCCGGTTATGCGGCCAACCCCAATATTTACGGCACGGTGGTGGTATCTCTGGGCTGTGAGAACTGCCAGATGGACTTGGTGACTGCCGCCATCCGGGAGCGCACCAACAAGCCGATGGAGCAGGTCATTATTCAGGAGGCCGGCGGTACGCTGAAGGCTGTGGAGATCGCCGTTCGCTACGCAAAGCAGATGGTGGCGGAGGCCGCTCTGCTGCAAAAGGAGGAGTTTCCCCTCTCCGAGCTGATCGTAGGTACGGAGTGCGGCGGCAGCGACCCCACCAGCGGCCTTGCGGCCAACCCCGCCATCGGTGCCATGAGCGATCTTGTAGTAAAGGCCGGCGGTACCAGCATTCTCTCCGAGACCTCCGAGTTCATTGGTGCTGAGCATATTCTGGCCCGCCGCGCCGCCAATAAGGAGGTCCATGACCGTATTTACGAGATCACCACCCGCTTTGAAAACCACTTCCACGCGGTGGGCGAGGATGTCCGGGCGGGCAATCCCTCTCCCGGCAACAAAGCCGGCGGTATTACCACGCTGGAGGAAAAGTCTCTCGGCTGCATCCACAAGGGCGGCCACAGTACCATCAACGCCGTGTATGACTATGCAAAGCAGGTAAAGTCCAAGCAGGGCCTGGTCATCATGGATACCCCGGGCAATGACCCCGCCTCTGTAGCGGCTATGGTGGCCGGCGGTGCGCAGGTGGTGGTATTTTCCAGCGGCCGGGGTTCACCGGTGGGCCATCCCATTGTTCCCGTGGTGAAGATCACCGGCAACAAGCTGACCTTCGCCGCTATGGAGGACAATATCGACTTCAGCGCCGCGCCGCTGATCTACGGTGAAAAGACCGTGGAGGAGCTGGGTGAGGACCTTCTCAAGATGGTGATTGAGACAGCCTGCGGTAAGCAGACCAAGGCAGAGGCCCTCGGTTTTGTAGAAACTGCTATTGCCAGAATTTGTAATTACGTTTAAAATAGAAATGTTGCTTTGAAAGCTGCGTTCACGGTATCAGAAAGGACGTTTGAACATGGAAAAGAAAGTTGTTCGTTGGGGTGTACTGGGGTGCTCCGGCATCGGCAAGGCCCGCACGATTCCCGGTATGCTGGCGTGTGACAATTCCGAGCTGTACGCCATCGCCGGACGGAATGCGGAAAAGCTGAAGGCATATGCCGCGCCCTTCAAGCCGCAGAAGATCTATACGGACTATCAGGCTTTGTTGGACGATGAAAATGTGGATGCGGTTTATCTGCCGCTGCCCAACGGTGTGCACAAGGAATGGGTGCTGAAGGCTGCCGCGGCCGGTAAGCACATCCTTTGCGAAAAGCCCATGTCGCTGACGGAGGCCGATGTGCGCGAGATGTTTGCCGCGGCCAAGGCTCACGGCGTGCTGCTGGAAGAGGCGTATGCCTACCGCCACGCTCAGCTTGCCCAGAAGGTGAAGGAGATCGTGGACAGCGGCGCCATCGGCCGCATCCGGTATATTGAATCCAAACATTCCACCTATGACACCAACCGCTCCGGCATCCGCTACCAGAAGGGCAACGGCGGCGGCGCGGTTTATGATGTGACCTGCTACAATATCAGCCTCGCGTCCTATCTTTTGGGGAAGGACCCCACTGATATGCACGTTTACTGCGGCTTTGACAAGGAGACCGGTGTGGACACCTCCGATGCCGTGCTGATGCGGTATGAGGAGGGAGTCAGCGCCATGCTGTATGCCGGACTGGACGCCTATCCCCGGGGCTGCTTCTCCATTCTCGGCGATACCGGTCGCATTGATGTGGACCATAAGTTCAACAGCCGGGGCGTCTGCCACATCCGCGTGGCGAAAAATGCCCGGCCGCAGGGCGCCGAATATGTGGACGAGGTCACCACGGACTATAACATCTGGGTGGACGATAACTACCAGATGGAAATTCATCAGTTTGCCGATGCGGTTCTTAACGGCACGCCCCTGACCATCTCTGAGGAGGAGTCTCTGCGGACCGCCCGCGTGTGCGATGCTGTCCGCAAGGCCGGCGGCGTGGATTAAAAGGTAATTACGGCATTTTCAAATACGCAATACAGAAAACGGAAGGAAAGAACAAAATGGGAAAGAAAAACTATGTTGTCATGGATGGCAACACGGCGGCGGCGTACAGCGCCTATGCCTTTACAGAGGTAGCGGCGATCTACCCCATCACCCCGTCCTCCCCCATGGCGGAAAAGGTGGACGAGTGGTCTGCCAAGGGCAAGAAGAACCTGTTCGGCTCCACGGTGGACGTGATCCAGATGCAGTCTGAGGCCGGAGCTGCCGGCACCTGCCACGGTTCCTTGCAGGCAGGCGCCCTGACCACCACGTTTACGTCCTCTCAGGGCCTGATGCTGATGATTCCCGCCATGTATGCCATGGGCGGCCAGTTCCTGCCAAGCGTCATGCACATTGCGTCCCGTGTGGTGACCTCCAACCACCACTCCATCTTCGGCGATCATACCGACTTTATGACCTGCCGCACCACCGGCTACGCCATGCTGATGTCCTCCTGCCCGCAGGAGGCGATGGACCTGGCTGCCGTGGCCCATCTGTCTGCCATCAGCGGCCGGTACGCCTTCATGCACTGCTTTGACGGTTTCCGTACCTCTCACGAGATGCAGCGCATCGAGGCACTGGATTATGAGGACCTGCGTGGCCTTGTGGATCAGGAGTCTCTGCAGGCGTTCCGCCGTGCGTCCCTGAACCCGGAGCACCCTACCAACCGCGGCAACAACGTCAACCCGGACGTCTACTTCCAGTGCAAGGAGGGAGCTAACGTCAAGGCCAACGCCCTGCCCGATACCGTTCAGCACTATATGGATGAGATCAACAAGCTCACCGGCCGTGACTACAAGCTGTTCAATTACTATGGCGCGCCCGACGCGGAGGAAGTCATCGTAGTGATGTGCTCCGCCAGTGAGACCGTGAAGGAGACTGTGGACTATCTGAACGCACAGGGCCGCAAGGTCGGCATGGTACAGATCCACCTGTTCCGTCCCTTCTCGGTGAAGCACTTTGCCGCCGCTATCCCTGCCACCTGCAAGCGCATCGCCGTGCTGGACCGCTCCAAGGAGACCGGCAGTGTGGGCGAGCCTGTGTACTTGGACGTGGTGACCGCGCTGAATCAGGCCGGCCGCGGCGACATCCGCGTGGTGGGCGGCCGGTACGGCCTCAGCTCCAAGGATACCACACCCGGTCAGATCGTGGCTGTGTACGATAACCTCAAGCAAGCCCAGCCCAAGAACAACTTCACTATCGGCATCAACGATGATGTGACCCACACCTCTCTGGATTATACGGAGATTGAGCTGCCCCATCCCGGTGAGATCAGTTGCAAGCTGTGGGGCCTTGGCGGCGACGGTACTGTGGGCGCCAACAAGAATGCCATCTCCACTATCGGCTTTGTGGGCAACAAGTACGCACAGGCATATTTCTCCTATGACACGATGAAGTCCGGCGGCTTGACCCAGAGCCATCTGCGCTTCGGCGATGAGCCCATCCGCAGCACCTATCTGGTCTCCTCTGCCGATTTCGTGGCCGTTCACGCGCCCACCTATGTCAAGAAGTACGATACTACCGAGGATTTGAAGGACGGCGGCACGTTCCTGCTGAACTGCGCGTGGTCCGTGGACGAGCTGGACGCTCAGCTCCCCGGTAAGATGAAGCGTGACCTTGCCCGCAAGCACGCCAACTTCTACATTATTGACGCTGCCAAGCTGGCGCAGCAGATCGGCCTCGGCAAGCGCACCAACAATATCCTGCAGGGCGCATTCTTTGCATTGACGAAGGTCATCCCCATGGACCTCGCCATTGAGGATATGAAGAAGAACAACTACAACTCCTACTTCAAGAAGGCCGGACAAAAGATCGTGGACCTGAACGATCAGGCCGTTGATCTGGGTGTCAGCGCCGCCGTGAAGGTGGAAATTCCCGCTGCGTGGGCGGATGCACAGGATACCCCTGTGTCCGAGCCCAAGGGCGTGACGCCCTTCGTCCGGGACATCGTGATGCCCATGGACCGCCAGAAGGGCGATCAGCTCCCTGTGTCTGTGTTCCAGAAGTACGGCGTGCTGGATGGTACGTGGGAAAACGGTACCTCTGTGTTCTCCAAGCGCGGCGTGGCCACCAAGGTCCCCAAGTGGGATGGCAGCAAGTGCATCCAGTGCAACCGCTGCTCTATGTGCTGCCCCCATGCCGCTATCCGTCCTGTGCTGCTGACGGAGGAGGAGAAGAAGGGCGTGCCTGCTGGGTTTGAGACCGTGCCCGCAAAGGGTCTTGGCAAGGACGCTCCCGCGTATTCCTTCCGGATGCAGGTCTCTCCCTATGACTGTCTTGGCTGCGGCGTGTGCCTGACCGCCTGTCCCGCCGAGGGAGCTCTGACCATGACCAGCTTTGAGAGCATGAAGTCCGAGCAGGAGCTGTTCGATGATGTGGCCATGAACGAGGCGTATCTCAAGAAGGACGTCATCAACGATAAGAGCGTAAAGAACGCCCAGTTCGCAAAGCCTTACTTCCAGTTCTCCGCTGCCTGCGCCGGCTGCGCTGAGACCACCTATATCAAGTTGGTGAGCCAGTTGTTCGGCGACCGGCTGTATGTCGGCAACGCCGCAGGCTGCTCCTCCGCTATTTCCGGCGGCGCGCCCATCCTGCCCTATTGCAAGGATTGTCAGGGCCACGGCCCCGCGTGGGAGCACTCTCTGTTTGAGGACAACGCCGAGTTTGCCTATGGCTTCTTCCACGCACAGGATGCCATCCGCAAGGAGCTGCTGATTCGTCTGGACGCCATCAAGGCTGCCGGTATTGCCGTGGAGGCCGTGGAGGCCTACGAAAACGGCTGGAAGGACAGCAGCAAGTCCCGCGCGGTCACGGACGCGTTGCTGTCTGCCTTGGAAAAGGCGGAGCAGACCAAGGATGTGAAGTATGTCCTTGCAAACCGCGAATTCCTCGCCAAGAAGTCCGTTTGGGCCATCGGCGGCGATGGCTGGGCTTATGATATCGGCTACGGCGGCATCGATCATGTCATGGCGCAAAACCAGAACGTGAACCTGCTGGTTCTGGACACAGAGGTGTACTCCAACACCGGCGGACAGTCCTCCAAGTCCACGCCCACCTCTGCTACCGCCAAGTTTGCTGCCAGCGGCAAAAAGGTTGCTAAGAAGGACCTTGGCGCTATGATGATGCAGTACGGCTATGTGTATGTTGCACAGGTGGCCATGGGCGCCGATCAGGCACAGACCCTGAAGGCGCTGCGCGAGGCGGAGTCCTATGACGGTCCCTCTATCGTCATCTGCTACTGCCCCTGCCTGGAGCAGCACATCAAGGCCGGTATGGGGACCTCTCAGGACGAGATGAAGAAGGCTGTTGAGTGCGGCTATTGGCATTTGTACCGCTATGATCCCCGCCGGATCGCCGAAGGCAAGAACCCGTTCCAGTTGGACTCCAAGGAGCCGGATACCTCCAAGGTGATGGACTTCCTGATGGGCGAGAACCGCTTTGCTTCTCTGAAGAACAACTTCCCCGACAAGGCGGATGCTCTGTACGCCAAGGAGGTCGAGGACGTCAAGGCCCGTTATCTCAAGTACAAGAAGCTGGCTGAGGACTGATCTGGAAATATCCCGTGTATCAAATAAGAAAACGGCTGTGTCAGTTATCTGACACAGCCGTTTTTTGCGCTCAGGCGCTTACAACGCTCGAATTGGGCGGATATATTTGAAATACTGCCCCGGGTCGAAGTAGAGGTACATGATGCGCCCCGGCGTTGTATCCAGCGCACAGCCGTTGGCGGCATAATCAAAGGAGCGCATGGCCGCTTCTATTTTCTCCTCCACGGTGCGGCATTCCTGTTCATAGTCAAAGGGGCCGTGCTCAAAAACCACATACTCTCCCTGCGGGATGTCCGTGAGAAGCAGCGGTGTCGGCGCCGGACCGGCGTAATCCGCCGGGAGACGGACACCATAGCACTCCGTTCGCAAAAAGCCCCAGTCGCACAGGCGGCCGGTGGGGTCATTGAAATACGCCATGATCTGACCGGCGGTGCAGTTGCTTTCGTTGCCCCCGGCATCGTCCAGCTTATTGGGAATGCTGTCCAGCAGACCGCAGACGGTTTCATGATCCTGACCGGGGATTTGGGATTGCTTCTGCCAGAAGTCCCAGTAGCCGTTGCTCTCTCGATTCTCAATGTGCAGAAATTTGTGGGCCGGGATGGTGACAAAATAGGTCTTTACATTTTCAGAGGATTTGACCATGCCGATTTCACCGAGACCGAACAGGTAGCGGTCAAAGGGATTGATCTTCGTCCGCAGAATGACGGGACGGGGGTGGCGGCGGTAATCGCTGGGTGTCATGCCGTAAATCTGCTCAAAGGCGCGGGTAAAGGCTTCGTGTGAGGAAAAGCCGTAGTCCAGCGCAATGTCCAGAAGGGGACGGCTGCTGTCCCGCACCTCTTTCAAGGCGAAGGCCAGCCTGCGGCGGCGCAGATAATCCCGCAGCCGCATCCCGGAAATTTCACGAAACTTGCGGGTCATGTAGTATTCCGAGTAGCCAAGTGTCTCCGATAAGCGCCGTAGTGCAACGGCCTCGTCATCATGGGCGCGCAGACTTGCATCAATTTGGTCCACTGTGCGCTGAATCAACTGCTGCCATTCGTACATCTGGTGTTCCTCCGTTCACTGTTCTGCCGCTATTATACTGCGGGCAGCAGCCGTGCGCTTGATTATTTTTGCGCTGCTGCGGAATGGGGGCCGCTTACCGGCTTTTCCAACTCCGCCCGCAGCTTTTCCAGCGCTCGCTTTTCGATTCGGGAGACATAGCTGCGGGAAATGCCGAAGGTGGAGGCAATTTCTCGCTGGGTCAGAGGAACAGTGCCGCCAAGTCCGTAGCGCAGGCGAATGATTTCCGCCTCCCGCTGGGTCAGACATTCCCGCACCAGCCGCCGCAGCCGCAGAGCGCTGTCGCGGTCATAGAGGTCCTCCAGCATGGTATCGTCCACACCGATGACGTCAATGAGCTGCAAAGCGTTGCCCTCACGGTCAGATTCAATGGATTCGGACAGGGATATTTCCCCTTGCAGCTTTTTCTGCGCGCGGAAATACATGAGGATTTCATTTTCAATGCACCTTGCAGAATACGTGGCAAGGCGGGCACCCTTGGCAGGGTCAAAGCTGGAAATCGCCTTGATAAGCCCGATGGTGCCGATGGAAATAAGGTCATCCTGTTCGGAATTTTGCGAGTAATATTTCTTCACAATATGGGCCACCAGACGTAAATTGTGCTCAATGAGGACGCTTCGCGCCTCGGAATCGCCATGGGAGAGCCGCTCCAGCCATGACCGCTCCTCGGCGGCGGACAAAGGACGGGGAAAGGAACTGCCCCGGTCCAGCCGGAGCGTAAAGAGCAGCGTGTTGGCAAAGAGCATCAGTGCGGCAGAGATCATGCGTACCACCTCCTGTTCACCTTTATGAAGCAAAGGGACGTCCCTATGTCTTGCATCGGCGGCGGGGATATGTTAAGATGACAAAAAAAGGGGGCGAAGCTGTGCCGTGGTATGTCTATATGCTCCGATGCGGGGATGACAGCCTGTATACCGGCTCTACCACCGATGTACAGCGGCGTTTTCAGGAACACCGGAGCGGCACAGGGGCACGGTATACCCGCAGCCGCCCGCCGGTGACACTGGTCTATACTGAGGCGGCAGCGGACCGCTCTGCCGCCCAGCGCCGGGAGGCGGCTATCAAAAAGCTGCCCCGGGCGCAGAAGCTGAAATTGATTGAAAAGGGAGAAGGAGTATGAGCCTGCGAAGACGCTTTATTTGGGGTGTGCTGCTGTCCGCACTGGTGGCGTCCTGGGCTTATTATGCGGAATACCTGCCATTTACCGGTAAGTGGATCGCCGCTTACCGCTTGGAGCAGTACGCCAAGGAGCAGTATCCCGGATTTCGGCAGGGAAAGGTATATTTCAATCCGTGCGGTGGGCCCTATGAAACCACTTATACCGGAGATTCCGGGCAGGAGGTGGAACTGGGGTGCGGCTATGACGGACTGATCGGCGATCCGCTCCGGGCGGAACGCTGGATGCAGAACAATCATATCTCAAAAGTAATGTGGGCACTCAATCGGCTGGAACAGGGAAGCTACGGCAATGTAAGCTGCCAGTGGAGATATGATATGCCGGAGCAGCCGGTATTTGTATTGAAGGTGCAGATCAGAGAGCCGGAGACCGTTCCGTTTCCGGAATCAGAGACGGTCCTCCGGGAGAAAATGGTAGAAGCGTTGGCAAGTTATTGGGCCGCACTGCCAGAGACGGCTCAGGCGGATATAACAGATGTGGAGGTGGTGTACAGTCACTATGCCACGAAGCGGGAAGAGCAGCAGGCCTATGACGATATTTTCTACACCGTCCGCATTCCTGTGACCGATGATGGCCTGCCGACGGAACAGGTTATGACAGCGGATATGAAAGAAGGGAAAATGTGAAAGTCATGAGAAGAAAAGACCGTGAGGTCAGCGCTGAGAAGGCGTGGGAAATCGTGGAGCGCTGCTCCTATGGCGTACTGGCTATGACAAAGCCGGACGGAACGCCCTATGCCGTGCCGGTGAATTTTGCACGGGAGGGGAACTGCCTGTATATTCACTGCGCGCAGGCCGGTGAAAAGACGGACTGCCTGCATCACCAGCCGCAGGTGTGCGTCACCTGTGTGGAGGGCGGCGCATGGGTGGACCAGCCGGCCCTGACCACGCGCTACGCCTCCGCAGTCATGCTGGGCAGAGCGGAGGAGCTGACGGATGAGGCGGACAAGGTAAAGGCGCTGCGGCTACTGTGCATGAGACTGGCGCCAGAGCACCCCAGAAGCCATGGCGATTTTTCGGAGTGCCGGGGAAAAACGGCGGTCTGGCGCATCACCGTGGAGCAGATCACCGGAAAAGCAAATCCGGGAAGGATGAACTGAAAAAAACAGTGCCGGGAATGACTTCCTGGCACGGTTTTTATTTGAAGGATGGATTTATTTACGTATCAGGGGAGGCGTCCCGCTCCGACGGAAAGCCCAGCAGCCGCAGGGCAATGCCGAGAAACGGATAGATGAAAGAAGATTTAAGGCTGAAGTACAGCACAAGGCTGAAAAGCTTTTGCAGGAGGAGAGGGAGCACACGGTAAGCAGTGCTGAAAACCAGAACGCAGTCTATGACGGAAAGCAGAATGCCGCCAAAAGCAATGATGATTAAAATGAGCCGCGCCCGGTGTGCCCCTACCGTTTTCGGCGGTTTGATAGAGATGACCAGCGATAAAAGCTGCGATAGAGTCCAGCCGGTCACGCCCCACATCAAGGGCTTCCAGCAGACGGAGAGAATAACGCCGGGGAGAATTTGATAATTGTATGTTACAAGCGCCGTGACCCATCGGCGGAGCAGAAGAAAGCCAGTCCACAGCATTGCGGTCATACCGCCGCCAACAACAGCGCGGCTGACAGCACGCCTCCGGCTTTCCGGCACCGGCGGACCGTAGAGCACGGCGTTGGCATCCGCACTGAAGATTTCCGCCAAATGCAGAATTTGCTCCACATCCGGGCGGGTGCGGCCGTTTTCGTAGTTGGAGACCGTTTGCCGCGTCACAAACAGCCGCTCCGCCAATTCGTCCTGACTGAACCCTGCCCGGAGCCGCAGCTCTCTGATATTTTTCCCAATGTCACGCATCATGCCTCACCTCGGCTACAGCATAGCAGAAACAGGCGGAAATGTCACGCAAGGAGTCTTTTACATCAGCCGTTCCGAAGCTGAATTGTGATGTCCTGAAGTTCGTAAAACGGTTCAGCGGCAGTGGGGGAAAGGCCGGAGACGGTATTTGCCGCATAGAGTACAGAGACACTTTTGAAGCAGACCGGCAGAATCGGCGTCTGAAGCTGCAGATAGCGGCACAGGGTACTCAGCGCAGCCTTCTGGTCCAGTGCGCTGCGGGCGGCCTCCAAAAGCTGGTCGCAGCGCGCATCGCTCCAGCCGCCGTAATTCAGGCGGCCTCCGGTAGCCAGCAGAGGCGCGAGGTTCCAATCTGCTGTCAGGCGCACCTCGCCGTAATAGAGGTCAAAGCTGCCAGCGGCAAGGGCGGCGGTATAGTCTGCCCATGGGAGGGCCGTTACAGTCATATCGATTCCGGCAGCAGAGAAGGAGGCGGCGATCTCCCGGGCAACGGAGAGCTTAAAGCTGTTCTCCTCGTTCACCAGCAGGCGCAGCGTGCGGGTAGGGCGGCTTTCACAGGCGGCCAATGCCTCGGAAAAGGCGGTGGCGGAGTAGGTGGTGTGCAGCTCCGCGGGATAAAGGCCGGAGACGGGAGAGATAGGGAACTGCGCAGCCTTGGCATGGCCGGACAGCAGACCGCTGATCAGGCTCTGCCGGTTCAGCCCCAAGGAGAGGCAGCGGCGGAAGGCGGCGTCATCCAGTCCCTTTACCGAGGTGTTGATGCCGATATACTGAAGAACCGTAGTGTCGGCGTCGATGCAGCCGGCACTGCCGGAAACGGGAATGGAATCCGTCCCAGTGAGATCGGATACCATCAACTGCACCTCATGGGAGGAAAAACGGTAGACAGAAGCCTCCTGATCCGCCGTTTCCGTCAGCATGATGCGCTCGATGGGCTGGGCCGTGTGCTGCCACCAGTTCTGGCTGGCCAGCAGGCAGGCGCCGCTGCTCCCATCGTAGAGGTAGGGGCCGGTGCCGATGGGAATGTCCTGCTTTTCCGTGCCGGATTTTAAAATGGGAATATCCAGCAGGGCGGGGAGCGCGCTGTTGGCCCGATTCAGGGTCAGCGTCACGGTACTGCCGCTGCCGGACACGCTTTTCAGGTCTGTCAGACGCTCACTGTAGCGGGGGGACGCTTTGGCGGCGGTCAGAGTGGTCTTCACATCGGCGGCGGTCAGGGGAGAACCATCGGAAAATACCGCGTTGGGACGCAGAGTTAAGGTGTAGGTCAGGGCCTCGGCATCGTAGGTATAGGAGGCGCACAGCACCGGTTGCGGCGCGAGGGCAGTGTCCAGATGGAACAGCCCCTCATACAAAAGAGATGCCACGGTCTGCTGCATTCCGTCCGGGCAGGCCAGGGGATTGAGGGGCTGTGTGCTGAGATAGGGGAGGGAGAATACCTCGGGGAGCGCGGTGGCCTCCGTAGTGTCCGCCTGTTCCTCAAGGGGAAAGAGAATATCCTCATCCTCCGGCGGAGTCTCTAACTGTGAGCAGCCGGTCAGAAGCAGCAGTGCGGTCAGCAGAGCAAAAAGACGTTTCATGCGCGGTCCTCCAAGGCGATGACCGCCGCCTGAACGCCCCGGCTGTCACCCATTTTCCGATAGGACCAGAAAAACTCGGGGTGACAGGCGGTGCAGAGCTCGGCACACTCAATATGCTCCGGCAAAACGCCGGAGCGCAGAAGCCACTGCCGGTTTAGCCCAGCCAGATCTACATGGAATTTGGTGCCGTTAAAGGTGATGAAGGGCTCGGCGTCAGCCATCAGCTCGGCGCGCATGGCCTCCGGCACATCGCTGTCCGTTTCAAAGCAGCAGGGGCCGATACAGGGGCCTAAGGCCGCCATCAGATTTTCTGCCCGGCAGCCGTAAGCGTCACACATGGCGGCCACGGTTTTCTGGACGATTCCCGCGGCACAGCCCCGCCACCCGGCATGAACGGCGCCGATGGCCTGTCTTACGGGATCGTACAGCAGCACCGTGCCGCAGTCGGCGGAAAAAACAGTCAAAGACAGACCGGGTTCATCGGTGATGAGCGCGTCCACATCCGTGTAGTCTCTGGGGCGAAGCAGGCCCTTTCCAGCATCTGCGGCGGTGACGCGGCGGATATTGGCGGTGTGGGTCTGCTGGCTCAGTACCGCCCGGCTCTCATTTAGTCCCAGCGCGGCAAAGAAGCGGTGATAATTTTCCCACAGCGCCTCCGGGCCATCCCCCTGACTGGGGCGGAGATTCAGACTATCCCACGGCGCGGGGGACACGCCGCCCCGCCGGGTGGAAAAGCCATGGGGAACTGCGTTCAGGGCATCGGCGGTGAACCACACCAGCCCGTTTTGTTCGTGCTTTTGAAAGGACATAGCTGCCTCACTCCTTCTGGTCGGAAGAATCTTCTGTCTGCCGGGTGTCCGCATGGCGCCGGTAGGCGCCCTTTGCCAGAATGATCGCGCTGACGATCTGAACAACGCCAAGGAGCAGCAGGAGCTTTGGGAGCAGTACACCGTGTATCAGCAGCCCCAAAAAGAACAGCGCACAGCCGCCGATCAGCGTGAAAACAGCCCATAAAAGCTCCTTAATGTCATGGAGCAGAGCGAGCGCAGAATCCTGTTCGGTCATGGCGAATACTCCTTTCAAAAAATGCCCTCTGGAAAGCCAGAGGGCGAAGAATGTGCGGCGATGTTACGGGAAGTGTCCCCCCCCCATTTTCTTTTCCGCAAGAGGAAAAGAAAATGGGGGGATATTTCGCACGGTAAAGCCGTGCTATTCCTGTGCCGCATAGCAGCATATACGGAAAACTTTACAGGTCGGGGTGATACTCCTTGCAGGTGCACTTCTTCCACTTCAGCCCGCTGCCGCAGGGGCAGGGATCGTTGCGGCCGATCTTGATGGTGTTCTTCACCGGCTGCTTTTTGGGCGCGGTACCGTCGCCGCCGACATTTTCCACAGTGGCCTTGGCTACACGCTCCCGCTTGACCTCCTCGTCCTTTCTCAGACGGACGGAGTACAGGCGACGGACGGTCTCGTCCTGAATGGCGGAGACCATTTCCTCGAACATATCAAGGGATTCCCGCTTGTAAACGTCCACAGGGTTGTTGTTGCCGTAGCCCTGAAGCCGGACGCCCTGCTTCAGATCGTCCATGGCGTCAATGTGATCCATCCAGTATTCATCCACCACGCGGAGCATGATGACCCGCTCCAGTTCCCGCATGATGGGCGTGGTGACCTCCTGCTCCTTGGCCTCGTAGGTCTTTTCGGCGGCGGCGATAAACGCCTCGTCGAAATCCTCCTGCGTCTTGGAGGAAATCTCGTCATCGCTGAAGGACACGGCACCCTTGGCAAAATAGATGCCCTCCATACCCTTGAGCATTTCGTGGTACTGCGCGGCGTCCAGGTGCGCGTTTTCACCAAAGGCAAGGGCCACATGGTTGCTGACGGAGGTGTGCATCATGTTCAGCACGGTCTCCTTGATGTCCAGACCGTCCAGTACCTGACGGCGCTGAGCATAGATGATCTCACGCTGTTTGTTCATGACGTCATCGTATTCCAACACGCTCTTACGGGACTGGAAGTTCCGGCTCTCCACAGTGGTCTGGGCGTTTTCGATGGCTCGGGTCAGCATCTTGTTTTCGATGGGGGTATCCTCATCCAAATCGAATTTCTCCATCATGTTCTGGATGCGGTCTCCGCCGAACAGGCGCATGAGGTCATCCTCCAGAGAGATGTAGAACCGGGTCTCGCCGGGGTCACCCTGACGACCGGCACGGCCACGGAGCTGATTGTCGATCCGGCGGGATTCGTGGCGCTCGGTACCGATGATGAACAGGCCGCCGGCCGCACGGACCTTTTCAGCCTCTTCCTTGATGATAGCCTTGTGATAGGCCATCCGCTCGGCAAACAGCTTCCGGGCGGCCAGAATTTCCTCGTTGTCCGTCTCGGCATAGCCGGTGGCATCCACGATGACCTCCTCGGAGTAACCGGCCTTCACCAGATCCGCCCGGGACAGATACTCGGCGTTGCCGCCCAGCATAATATCGGTACCACGGCCTGCCATATTGGTAGCCACGGTGACAGCACCCAGCTTACCGGCCTGCGCCACGATCTCAGCTTCCTTTTCGTGGTTTTTGGCGTTGAGCAGGTTGTGCTGGATGCCCTCGCGCTGGAGGAGCTTGCTCAAAAGCTCGTTCTTTTCAATGGAAACGGTGCCCACCAGAACGGGCTGGCCCTTTTCGTGGCACTCCTTGACCTGTCGGATGACCGCCCGGAACTTACCGGCCTCGGTCTTGTAAACAACATCGTGGTGATCCACACGCTGATTGGGACGGTTGGTGGGAATCTCCACAATATCCAGATTGTAAATGGTGCCGAATTCCTCGGATTCCGTCATGGCGGTACCGGTCATGCCGGAGAGCTTGTCATACAGGCGGAAATAGTTCTGGAACGTGATGGTGGCCAGCGTCTTGTTCTCGCTGTTGACGTTGACGTGCTCCTTGGCCTCAATGGCCTGATGCAGACCGTTGGAGTACCGGCGGCCGAACATCAAACGGCCGGTGAACTCGTCCACGATGATGACCTCACCGTCCTTCACCACGTAGTCGATGTCCCGCTTCATGGTGCCGTGGGCCTTCAAAGCCTGATTGATGTGGTGGTTCAGCGTGGCGTTGGAGGGGTCGGACAGATTCTCCACATGGAAGAACTCCTCGGCCTTGGCGATGCCGGAGGCGGTCAGCGTTGCGGTTTTGGCCTTTTCGTCCACAACGTAGTCTGCATCGATGTTGGCGTCCTCTTCCTCCTTGTCATCCACCTGCACAACAACCTTTTTCTTCAGGCGGGAGACGAACATCTCCGCCATATCGTACATCTGGGTGGACTTTTCACCCTGACCGGAGATAATGAGGGGGGTACGGGCCTCATCGATGAGGATGGAGTCCACCTCATCCACGATGGCGAAGCTGTGACCCCGCTGCACCAGCTCGTTGGCGTAGATGCACATATTATCACGGAGGTAGTCGAAGCCCATCTCGTTATTGGTGCCGTAAGTGATGTCGGCGGCATAAGCCTCCTTGCGCTGCGCGGGAGTGAGGCCGTGGATGATCAGACCCACCTTCAAACCAAGGAAGCGGTGGACCTTGCCCATCCATTCGGAGTCGCGCTTGGCAAGGTAATCGTTGACTGTGACCACATGGACGCCCTTGCCGGTCAGCGCATTGAGGTAGGAGGGCAGCGTTGCCACCAGCGTCTTGCCCTCGCCGGTCTTCATCTCAGCGATGCGGCCCTGATGCAGCACGATGCCGCCCACCAACTGCACCCGGTAGGGGCGCATTCCCAGCACGCGGTCAGCGGCCTCCCGCACGGCAGCAAAGGCCTCCGGCAGAATGTCATCCAGTGTCTCGCCGTTTGCAAGGCGCTCCTTGAATTCCGGCGTCTTGGCCTGAAGCTCCGCATCGGTCAGCGCCTTGTATTCGTCGCTCAGCGCCTCGATCTTGTCCACAATGGGATAGATGGACTTCAGCTCCCGGGAGCTGTAATCGCCGAAAATGGATTTAAAAAGTCCCATAGGTTTGAAACATCCTTTCACGCTTCCGTCCCCCTTCGGACGGAAAGAGAATATACCATGTAAATAGGGAAGCACATAGCCACCCACAATAAAACAAACATACTATAGCATATTCTCCCCCGGATTGCAAAGAAAAATGGAAAAGTTGCAAAAAAGTTTACAAAATATTCCCATAGCGGAAAGGATAATCGTTTGCGTCTGTGCACTATCCGAATCATAAGCAAACAGGAAACGGCTCCCGCGTATTCGGACAGACTTATCAAAATGACCGGAGAAGTTCACAAAACCGACATTGTACTTTTCGTAGTCCTGTGTTAAAATGTCATCAAGATACAAGCCAATACGCGCCCATGGCGTATACAGATCAAACAAAGGAGGCCCCTTATGAAGCTGAGTTTTTACGGCGCCGACCAGTGCGTCACCGGCAGCTGTCACTGTCTGGAGGTCAACGGAAAGAAAATTCTTGTCGACTGCGGTTTGCAGCAGGGCAGAGACGAGGTGGATAATGGCGCACTGCCCTTCCATTCCGGCAGTATTGATTATGTGCTGGTGACCCACGCTCATATCGACCACACCGGCCGCATCCCCATGCTGGTGAAGCAGGGCTTTCAGGGCCGCATCCTGACGACCCGCCTGACAGCAAACCTCATGGACATCATGCTGCTGGACTCCGCCCATATTCAGGAATCCGACGCCGAATGGAAAAACCGCAAGGCGGAGCGCTCCGGCGCGCCGAAGGTGGAGCCGCTCTATACTGTAGCGGACGCGGAAAACGTGAAGCAGTATGTCACCACCTGTGAGTACGGACAGGATGTGGAGCTGTGCGAGGGCGTCAGCGTCCGCTTTGCCGATGCCGGGCACCTGCTGGGGAGCGCGTGCATCACCGTCACCGCTACGGAAAACGGCGAAACGAAGAAAATCATCTTCTCCGGCGACCTTGGCAATGTGGATCAGCCTATCATCCGTGACCCCAGCCATTTTGCCGGAGCGGATTATGTCATTATGGAGTCCACCTACGGCAACCGCAACCATACGGAGGTCTGGAGCTACACGGATGATCTGGCTCAGATCATTGACGAGACCATGGCCAAGGGCGGCAATGTGGTCATTCCCGCCTTTGCCGTGGGCCGCACACAGGAGCTGTTGTATTTCATCCGGGAAATCAAGGATAAGGGGCTGGTAAAGTCCAACCCGGATTTCCCTGTGTACATCGACTCTCCGCTGGCCCGCCGGGCTACCACCATTTTTACCGGTGATCTGGATGGGTATTTGGACGCCGATGCCCTGGCGCTGGTGCAGGACGGGACCCATATGTTCAACTTCACCAATCTCCATATGACGGAGACCGTGGAGGAATCCAAGGCACTGAATGAGGACGGTGTGCCGAAAGTCATCATTTCCGCCTCCGGTATGTGCGATGCCGGACGTATCCGCCACCACCTGAAGCATAACCTCTGGCGGCCGGAGTGCACGGTGGTGTTTGTGGGCTATCAGGGCGAGGGGACGCTGGGCCGCTCGCTGCTGGAGGGCGCGAAGACCGTAAAGCTCTTTGGCGAGGAGATCGCCGTTCACGCCAAGATCGTGAATTTCCAAGGGCTTTCCTCCCATGCGGACCGAGACCATCTGCTTGCGTGGATCGCGGATATCAAGGCACCAAAGCCGCAGCACGTATTTATTGTTCACGGCGACCGGGAGGTGGCGCCCTACTTTGCCGAGAGTGTGGAAAAGCTGGGCTTTACCGCTCATGCCCCCCAGTATACCGAAGTCTATGACCTGCTGACGGACAAGAGCGTGGAGAACGGTTATCTGCCGGAGCGGAAGGCCAAGGCCGTTGGCGGCCAGAGAGTCAACACCGCCTACGAGCGTCTGGTGGCGCTGGGTCAGCGGTTGTTGGATGTCATCCGCCGCTCCAAGGGCCGGGACAACAGGACGCTGGGCCGCTGGGCCGACCAGCTCCGTCAACTGCTGGACAAGTGGGAAGAATCGTAGTAAAATATATAAATCCGCAGGGAGCGCTGTCAATGCGGCGCTCCCTGCAAGTGTATCCGAACCTGTTTTGAAGGGAATCGAGAGCCATGGAAGCATTGGAAAAAGGGAAGATTTATACAGCGGAGATCGAAGGCTATTCCAGCGAGGGACTGGGAATTGCCCGGGTGAACGGCGCGGTGGTGTTCGTGCCGGACGCCGTGCGGGGAGAGACTGCGGACCTCCGCATCACGCGGGTGATGAAGACCTCCTGTGCCGGGGAGATCGTGAAGCTCCGCACACCCTCGCCGAATCGTATGGAGCCGGAATGCCCCTATGCCGGACGGTGCGGCGGCTGCGCCTATCAGCATTTGACCTACCCGGAGGAGCTGTGGGCCAAGCGCCAGCGGGTGCAGGACGCTCTGACCCGAATCGGCGGGCTGGATATTCAGGTCGAGGAAATCCTGGGGGCAAAGGACCCGGAGCATTATCGCAACAAAAGCCAGTACCCCGTGGGAGCCGACGGTTCCATCGGCTTTTTTCAGGCCCGGACTCACAAGGTTGTCCCGATCCGCCGGTGCCTGATTCAAACAGAGGCCGCCGACCGCACGGCACAGGCCGTGGGGGAGTGGATGCGCCGCTATCAGGTCCCGGCCTATGATGAGACCACGGGCAAGGGGCTGGTGCGCCATGTCTGCGTTCGGGTGAACCAAAAGGGCGAGAGCCTTTGCTGCGTGGTGGTCAACGGCAGCAAGCTGCCACGGGAGCCGGAGCTGGCGGCCTATGTCACCCGGGCCGTGCCCCGCACGGTGGGCGTTCTGCTGAACAGCAATACCCGCCGGGGCAATGTGATCTTAGGGGAAAAGTATCGGACGCTCTACGGGCAGAATTATCTGATGGACACCCTCTGCGGACTGGAGTTCCGGCTGTCCATGCCCTCGTTCTATCAGGTGAATCGGGATCAGGCGGAGGTGCTGTACCATAAGGCACTGGAGTTTGCCGGGCTCAGCGGTGAGGAAACGGTGCTGGACCTCTACTGCGGCATTGGCACCATTACGCTGTGTCTTGCAAAGGCGGCGAAGCGGGTCATCGGCGCGGAGATCGTGCCCCCCGCCATCCGGGACGCCAAGGAAAACGCTCTCCGCAACCACATCGAAAACGCGGAGTTTTTCTGCGGCGACGCGGCGGACATCGCCGCCAAGCTGGAGTGCGACGGCCTGCGGCCGGATGTGGTGACGGTGGATCCGCCCCGGAAGGGCCTTGCCCCGGAGGTCATCGCCTCCATAGCGGCCATGGGACCGGAAAAGGTGGTCTATGTATCCTGTGATCCCGCCACGCTGGGCCGGGATGTGAAAATTTTCGGACAGCTTGGCTACCGGGCTGTCCGCGCCGCCGCTGTGGATATGTTCCCCGGCACCGCGCATGTGGAGACGGTTGTCTTGCTTTCCAAGGGTAAGGTCGACTCGAAAAAGATTCGGGTTGAGTTCTCTTTGGAAGATATGGATATGTCCGAATTTCAGGATGGGGCAACCTACACCCAGATCAAAGACTATGTGCTGGAGCATAGCGGGTTAAAGGTATCCAATCTTTATATCTCACAGATTAAGAGGAAATGTGGGATTGAAGTTGGCAAGAATTACAATTTGCCGAAGTCCGAGGATTCCAGACAGCCCATGTGTCCGCCGGAAAAAGAGAAAGCAATCCGAGAAGCATTCAAATATTTTGGGATGATCTAACATCCCGCAAAATGGAGGTTTCTTATGGATAGATTGATTTCTTGTGAGTTTAACATGGATACCGCTTGTGTGGAACTGAAATTTTTAGATGGCAGCATGATTGCCATTGATACCATCGCCGTGGAGAATGAGGTTGCCGATAATATGTATCAGCGGTCAGAACTGGACTATCTGATCTACAATGATCCGATTGGATATGCTGATTTGATACTGAACGGTAATCCCGAAACCTATTTGAAAACTGTAACTGAATACAAACCGCTTGATAGCTAACCAACACTTTGCCCGTGGGAGAAATTCTGCGGGCAATTTTTTTGTATCTTTTCTGTGAACTCTATTGATTTTGGCTGTCTAATGTGGTAGACTATGTGTGAAGTCTAATGGTGTAGACAAGGAGGGCGTGAATATGGATTTTCCGAAGATTCACGAAAGTGAATATCGTTTTTGTTTGATTATGTGGGAGCATGAGCCGGTTACTGCTGTCGAGCTTGTAAAGCTGTGCCAGGATCAACTCGGATGGAAAAGGACTACGACTTATACCGTTATCAAGCGTCTTGGAGAGCGTGGTGTGCTGAAGAACGACAATGGCACTGTTACTTCTCTCGTTTCCAAAGATGAAGCCCAGGCGTGTGAGATCGATGAACTGGTTGAGAAAAAATTCGAGGGTTCTCTGCCTGCCTTTATCGCTGCTTTTACAAAGCATCAGGCTATGTCCGAAGATGAGCTTGATGAGGTACAGCACATGATCGACCGCATCAGGAAAGGAGGTTCACAATGAACGAACTCTTTTTGAAAATTATCAACATGAGTATATCTGCAAGCTGGCTTATCCTGGCTGTGCTGATACTCAGGCTTGTTTTGAAGAAAGCTCCCAAGTGGGTCAATGTTCTGCTTTGGGGTATCGTGGCTGTCAGATTGATTTGCCCGCTCTCTTTTGAGAGCGCATTAAGCCTTATCCCAAGTTCAGAAACAATTCCGTTGGATATTGAAATGGCGGCCAAACCCACAATAGACAGCGGTGTTCCGGCGATCAATAGTGTGGTCAATCCTGTTCTATCCTCATTTGCCCCACCACAGCATGTATTGACGAGTGCAAACCCGCTTCAGATTTGGATTCCGATTTTGAATATTATCTGGTTGATTGGTGTCGGCGCCCTTCTCTTGTATACCGCAGTTAGTTATTGGCGCCTATGTCGTAAAGTGGATACCGCTGTTCGCTACAAGGGCAACATTTTCCAGAGTGAGAATGTAAGTTCTCCGTTTGTCCTGGGCATTATCAAACCGAGAATCTATCTCCCGTTCAATATGAATGGTCAGGATCTGGAGCACGTTGTTGCCCACGAACAGGCGCACATTCGCCGCAAAGACCATTGGTGGAAGCCTCTTGGTTTTCTCCTGCTGACGATTCATTGGTTCAATCCTTTGATGTGGTTGGCTTATGTACTTCTTTGCCGTGACATTGAGTTTGCCTGTGATGAAAAGGTCATCAAGGAACTTGGCAACGAACAGAGAGCCGACTATACACAGGCTCTTGTGGTCTGTAGCGTCAACCGTCGCATGATTGCGGCCTGCCCACTCGCCTTTGGTGAAGTTGGTGTTAAAGATCGTGTGAAGTCTGT